>Ga0129317_1000627_pt1 | contig 34225 bp, 32 predicted proteins | sample Cm1ome_FD_94430 | JGI IMG/M metagenome (GOLD analysis project Ga0129317, IMG submission 94430) | Eastern black-and-white colobus group fecal microbial communities from Wisconsin, USA - Cm1105 metagenome | ecosystem: Host-associated > Mammals > Digestive system > Large intestine > Fecal | place... | reverse complement strand
CAATAAAACAATCAGCTGAAATCGAACTTATTTATGGAGTTCCGATCCGTGGGTATGGGGCTACCAACGGGATCAAATCGGTATCTCGAACGCATAAACAGGTTCGGTCAATGTTTTTTAAGGGGTGTTTATATGAGTACTATGCTTATTTCAGGAGCAAGACGGTATAAAGTAATTATATCTGGAATAATAGTAAAAGGCTTAGGACATGGGGATAATTGCACTTATACGGGCAAGTTCTATTCTTAAGCCGGAATAGTGTTAATATGCAGGCTTCTTGGGTGCCTGCTTTTGCTTTTTATAAGCCGTATAAATTGTGCTTCTGTTGTATGACAGGAACACGGACAGGCTAAGGATACAGTATTGATATAGCAAGGCTATTGGATTAAAAATACTTAGGGTGAGGTAAGAGATCGTGAAAGAGCAGACTAAGAAAAATATTAAAACAGCAGCTACATTAACAGGCTTGGCTTTAGGTGCTACATATCTTGTTATGCGTCATATCGCTAAGAAGCAGTATCCCGATTCTGTATATGCTAATCAGCCGGAAGAACAGAATCCTGTAGAAGGTAAAAAAGTAGTATTCGTTGAGGATATCAGCGATCCTGTGAACGCTGACGGAAAGCAGGGGCATCTTGAAGCTGTAGAGAACAGCACACATATTCCGACTTTCTATGAGAGTTATATCAAACGAGGAATTGATATCGCCCTTTCGTTCTGCGGACTTGTAGTCCTGTCTCCCGTGTATGCGGCTACTGCTCTTGCTATCAAAAAAGACGATCCGGGTCCGGTATTCTTTAAGCAGAAGCGAGTAGCTCAGAACAAAGGCTATTTTGAACTTGTGAAATTCAGGAGCATGAGCGTGAATACACCGAACCTCTTGTTTATAAAAGGTAAAAAAGTGGCGAAAACAGCGTAAAATCAAGGAAAATGCACATTAAAATTCACCATAGTTTCGTTACATTTTCGGGGGAAGTTCATTGCATTATCAGGTATGAACACTTCCGACGCATCGGCGGAGAATTTACCTTTTGAGCTGAAGAAGGTCATTGGTATGTAAATTGTTGGTAGTATGTACATAAGAAGGATTGATGTATAAAAGTTGGCGGGTTGATATAAGCTGCTAAATATGTTAGCGGTTGATATGAGCTTGCTGATAAACACAGTGTGTGATTAAAAGCATTTATATAGAATAATTACCTCAGCTTGTTGATGTTTTCAATGGCACTATAAGCAAGGGTATATATAGATAGTAAAATAGAGGAGTAGAATTTGCAATGACTATGAAACTTGACCCTCGTGATCCCAGATTCTCCGGCATCGAACCGTTCGCATCAAAGGTTTGGCTTGCATCACCTACCATGCACGGCGATGAACAGAAATGGGTGCAGGATGCGTTCGATAAGAATTGGATCACAACTGCCGGTGAGAACATCAATGAAGTTGAAAGACAGATGGCAGAGTACATCGGTGTGAACTACGCTGTAGGACTTTCCTGCGGAACGGCTGCACTGCATTTGGCGATCAGACTTGCCGGAGAGAAGCTCTATGGCCTTCCGAAGGTTGGGCATGGAAGTTTGGAAGGCAAACGGGTGTTTGCATCTGATATGACCTTCGATGCAACTGTCAACCCAATTACCTATGAGGGCGGCGAGCCTGTGTTCATTGACACAGAAGCTGATACATGGAATATGGATCCTGTAGCACTTGAAAAAGCATTTGAGATATATCCGGAGGTCAAACTCATCGTTGTGGCTCACCTTTATGGTACGCCCGGTAAAATTGACGAGATCAAGGCGGTCGCAGACAAGCACGGTGCTTTGATCGTGGAGGATGCTGCTGAGTCTTTAGGTGCTATATATAAGGGCAAGCAGACTGGTACTTTCGGTGATTTTGCAGTTATTTCATTCAACGGCAACAAGATCATTACTGGAAGCTCTGGCGGAATGCTGCTCTGCTCTGATAAAGCGGATGCGGATAAAATCCGCAAGTGGTCTACACAGAGTCGTGAAGCTGCACCTTGGTATCAGCACGAAGAGCTTGGCTATAACTATCGCATGAGCAATATCATTGCTGGAGTCGTTAGAGGCCAGATTCCGTACCTTGAGGAGCATATTGCGGCGAAAAAAAGAATCTATGAGCGGTACAGAGATGGTCTGAAAGATCTTCCTATTATGATGAATCCGTTTAATGCAGAAAATAGTACGCCGAACTTTTGGCTGTCCTGCGCTTTGATTGATGAATCTGCAATGGCTCCTATGGTTCGTGGCGAGCAGGATTATTTGTATAAGAGCGAGACTGGCAAGAGCAGTCCACAGGAGATTCTCGATGCTCTGGCGATGTTCAACACAGAGGGGCGCCCTGTCTGGAAGCCGATGCATATGCAGCCCATTTACAGAAGTCACGCCTTTGTGACTGTTGACGGTAACGGTAGAGGTCAGAGTAATGCTTATATCAAGGGTGAGATGACTGATGTTGGTGCTGACATCTTTAGACGTGGTCTGTGCTTACCGTCTGATAAAAAGATGACTGCAGAGCAGCAGGATGTTATTATTGAGATTATTCATAGATGCTTTCAGTGAAGAGAATTACACAATTTCTGATAGATAACAGGCACAGGATAAGGCTGGTGCTATTCATCGCCTATTGTCTTTTCATCATCTACTACACATTACTATCGAGAACCGCCGGAGATAGTCACAGAGCAGATCTTCGGCTCATGTGGGCATATCGAGAGATGCTGATTGGGCATCCAGAATGGAAAGAAGATGTTGGGTATAATGTCAAGAACATACTGTTTTTTATTCCATTCGGACTGTGGTTTCCAGATAGGATTAAACTGCTCCCTGCTTTCAAGGATAAGCAATGGTTGTTGACCTTATTTGCAGGAATGCTGTTTTCAGTATTCATTGAGGTCACGCAGTATATCGCTTGCTGTGGTTTATGTGAGACTGATGATGTGCTGTGTAATGGATTAGGCGCACTAATAGGTTATTGGATATTTTTAGCACTAAGAAAAGTGCGTGCAAACACAAAGAGACTAATGGATAATATTTTCAAGGAGTTGGACAAGTGAAATTGATAAAGATACTGTTAAAAATCATAAAAATCATCACAGCTTTGGCGGCTCTTGCCTCTGTGGTTGCTTTTATCGGCGAGCGCATTGATGAGATTAAATATAAGGGCACAAGATTCTTCAGAAAGCCGACAGGTATCTATGAGCGTTTTATCAAGAGACCTCTTGACTGTTTTCTGTCATGTGGTGCTACAATAGTGTTGAGCCCAGTATTGCTCTATTTGATCATTGTTGGTGCTATCAATATGAAGGGCAATCCATTCTTTACGCAAGATCGCCCCGGTCGTATTGATCCGAGAACTGGAAAAGAAAGGGTATTCAAGCTTATCAAATTCCGGTCTATGACCAATGAGAAGGATGCCGATGGAAATCTGCTACCAGATGATCAGAGGCTAAAACCCTATGGAAAACATCTCAGAGCTTCAAGTCTCGACGAATTAGGAGAACTTCTCAATATTATCAAGGGCGATATGGCTATTGTTGGACCTCGTCCTCAGCTTGTTCGTGATATGGTTTTCATGACACCAGAACAACGAAAAAGACATGCTGTTCGTCAAGGGCTCACGGGGTTAGCTCAGTGTAATGGCAGAAACGGTTTGTCTTGGGAGAATAAACTTCAGTATGATATTGACTATATTGAGAACGGAATTACCTTTATGGGAGATGCGAAGATTATCTTCAAGACAATTCAGAAAGTGTTTATTAAAGAAGGTATAACACAGGATAATATGGCTACTGCTGCAGATTATGGAGATTATCTGTTGAGCGAAGGTAGGGTCAGCGAGAGCGAGTATAATCAGAAACAGCGTGAAGCTAAAGAGTATGTGTTGAATTAATTGACAGGAGTTGTAATAAACAATATGAAGTTTGTGCCTTTTTCAGTAGCAATGTCAGTGTATCAAAAGGACAATGCAGTGTTTTTTGACAGATCCCTTCGAAGCATTACAGAACAGCAAACCGTAAAACCTTCAGAGGTGGTTTTGGTATGTGACGGCCCTTTAAATGATGATTTAAACGCTGTGATTGCTAAATATCAAAACGAATACCCGATATTTAAAGTTTTACGATTAAAAAGAAACAAAGGACTTGGCAATGCTTTGAGATTAGCTGTAGAAAACGCTTCTAATGAGTTAATAGCAAGGATGGATAGTGATGATGTTTCAATTCCGGATCGATTTGAGCAACAACTGAAGTTTTTTTCAGCACATCCAAATGCTGATATTGTTGGAGGAGACATTACTGAGTTTATTGGTGAAGAAACCAATATTGTTGGTAAACGGATTGTTCCAAAAAAGGACTCTGAAATCAAAGAGTATATGAAAAAAAGATGTGCATATAACCATGTATCGGTCATGTATAAAAAAACGGCAGTTCAAAATGCAGGTGGATATATAGATTGGTTTTGGAATGAAGATTACTACCTTTGGATTAGAATGCAGTTGAATAAGGCGGTGTTTGCTAACACAGGGACAGTATTAGTGAATGTTCGTGTTGGTGAAGAAATGTATCAAAGGCGCGGAGGAAAAAAGTACTTTCAAAGTGAATATCGCTTACAGAAACTGATGTTCGATAATAAGATGATAGGTTTTTCGACTTTTATTGTAAATGTTGGAAAACGAATAATAGTACAAAGACTGTTGCCAAACAAAATTCGTGGCTGGGTCTTTAGAAAATTTGCGAGACAATAAATGAAAGGCGATTGTATGAATATTCTTTATATTTCGTATATTAACCCCTATCCATGGTCTGGACCTACATATAGTGTCCCATGTCAAATAGAAGCACAGTCTAAAATAGATAATGTTCTTTGGTATAATACTATTGATCCCAATAGTGAAATAACAAAAAAGTGGATGCCAGGTGTTGATTGGAAGAAACGAGCATACTATGTTGATTTATCCGACTACCCTAAAAGAAGAATCGCGGATCTACCAGATCCATTTTCCAAACCCGATGTTATCATTGTGGAACAGTTTTATGGTTTTGCACGAAGTCCGCTAATAAAGGAACTAGAAAAATGTAATACACCTTACATTATTATTCCTAGAGGAGAGCTTGCAAAAGATGCGCAAAAAAGAAAATGGTTAAAGAAATTTATAGCTAATCAACTAATATTCTTAAGATTTGCCAGAAAAGCAGCTTGTATTCAGTATTTGACCGCTCAGGAGATGGAGGATTCAGGAGTAGGCTGGAACAAGAATTATGTTATTCTATCAAATGGAATTACTGTTCATAAAAAGAAAAAGGTCACCTTTAACCAAGGTTGTTCACTAAAGTGTATATCTATTGGGCGCATAGAGCCATATCAAAAGGGATTTGATCTATTAATAGAAGCCTGTACTATAATCCAAGACGAATTACGAAAATGCAACTGCGTGATTCAAATTAACGGACCAGATAGAGTTGGAAGATTAGAAGAAATGAATGCGCTTCTTATGACTAATGGAATACAAGATTTGATAAGATTTGGAGATGCCCTTTATGGTAGTGAAAAAGAAAAGGAGTTATTAAATAGCGATATTTTTATAATGACATCGCGTTTTGAAGGTCATCCAATGTCTTTAATTGAAGCAATGGATTATGGACTCCCATGTATTGTTACTACAGGGACAAATATGCGTAAAGAGGTTGTAGAAGCCGATGCGGGCTGGGGGGCTGATAATGATGCAAAGAGCATAGCACGCGCAATTTTGAATATGTTGAAAGAAAGAGAAAGATTATGCGCAAAGGGCAAAAATGCACAGAAGTTAGCATCAATTTATAATTGGGATACCATAGCTTTAAGGTCGCATGATAAGTATTTAGAAATTTTAGAAAAGAAATGCTAATGCAATGCACGGTGTTTCAAGTTTGATTATTTGAATTTAAATTAAATGATAAGCAGTGGTTAGGAGACCTTATGTGATGGAGTCAATTATAAACATTATACAATCAACATATCTTATTGAGCGTGTTACGAGTTTAATGATTTATGTTATTGTACTGTACTTTGAATACGCATATATATGTAGAGCAACCACTTATACTCAAATTAAACGATATCTAAATATATACTTAATTATACTAGTATTAATGGCGTTTTTTTTCGTTCCAGATGCCAGCAAGGATTTAACTCGGATTCTAAGAAATACAGATTATTGGAAAAATCTTTCGCTTTCAGACGTATATAGATATGAGATTGCCAAATCCACTACACCGATTGGGCAATTCTATATTTATTTTTGTAGAAAAACACAGATCGATGGATTTTTACCAGCGATTACCGCGTTTTTATTCTTTAATAATGTGTTTTATATATTAAAAAAATGCTATAAGGATTTAAACTGCACTTCAAAAAGTATTGCTATTTCGCTCTTGGTATTTATGTCATCAGGTTGTTTTTTAGAAGTAATATCAGACATAAAATGCTTCTTGGGCTTTTCGATAGTTTGTCGATGTGTATTTGAAGATTTATGCCTTAAGAAAAATATAGTAAAAAATGTTCCTTTCTATGTGGTTGCTAGTTTAATTCATCTTAGTGTAGTTCCTATAGTGGTGCTGCGCTTACTGTTTTATATTATTTTTGAATCAGGAATAAAGCCAATTGAAAAAGTATTCTCAACAATGATACTGTTAATAGTAAGTGGGGGAACTGTATTATATTTTGATGATTTGATTGATGCCGTCTTGAACAAAGCAAATTCATATTTGTCAGGTGGGCATTATTCATACCTATGGGAATATATTATTGGAAGTGTGTTTTGGTTATTACTTGTCTATACGCTTAAGATTTATAAGGAAAATAAAGAGAAACATGATAACGATTTAATCATGGAGTCTTTGAACAAGTTCAGTTTACTATTTATTGCGGTTGAGGCCGTTTTCTGCTTTGAATACAATATATTCCATCGTTACTTACTGATTAGCTTGTTTATGTCTATTCCGTTTATTTCAATTCTTATTTCAAAATATGATATCCCAAAGAAATCCCAATCTAACATAATTATTATATCAGTTCTTGTTTTACTGCTAGTTTGCATGAGGGGGAATTTGTGCGGATATAAGTTTTTTGTTTTGAATTGAAATGCTAATTATTTACAAATATGCGCAAGATAATAGGAGAAAAGTATGAGAGAAATAGAGCTTGATAAGATTAAAGAGATTGATCTTGGAATCTTACTTGAAATTCATAAAATATGTATCGAACAAAACATACGGTATTCACTGGCTTATGGTACATTACTCGGAGCGATTAGGCATAAGGGGTTTATTCCTTGGGATGATGATATAGATATTTTCATGCCGCGAGAAGACTATAAACGATTTATTTCATATTGTCAAACACATGATACCTCATTTGGATTCGTATCTTGTGAAATTGATGCCAGATACCACAGACTATATGGAAAAGCTTGGGATAAAAGGACAATTATTAAAGATCCGTTTACAAACTATGGCGGTATAGACATAGGAGTAAATATAGATATCATGCCTTTAGATGGTATAGGTCATACTTTATCGCAGGCGAAACAAAATATAAAGCCGTTTATATATAGCAACAAGGTAATCTCCGCAATGAGTTGGGATCGTTACAGAAGAAGTATAACAAACCCATGGTATACTGAGCCCATCAGATTTGGATTGTTTTGCGCCACAAGGTTCTTTAATAAGGCACATTATACTGCGAAACTCAATCAAAGAATACAAATGAATAGCTTTGAAAAAATGGAGTTTGTTGCGGCAGTTTGTGATACAAAGACCTTTAAAGCAATTAAAGATAAGAAGATTTACGCAGATTACGTGATGCTAGATTTTGAAGGGTATCAGTTTATGGCAATGTGTGGTTACGACATCTTCTTAAGAGAGATATATGGAGATTATATGAAACTTCCACCAATAGAGAAACGTATTTCAAATCATAACGATATTGCATATTTTAAATGAGGTGATAATAATGATTTATGCAGCAGTTTTAGCGGGTGGAATTGGTAAACGTATCGAGCGCCATTCAATTCCCAAGCAGTTTATTTCTATCGGCGGTACACCGATTATAATGCTTACAATTCGTGAGTTTTTAAAGAATACTCGTTTTGAAAAGATCTATATTGCAATTCATAAGGATTGGAAAGACCATTTAAATGAATTATTAAATGCGGCTTTCTCTGAAACAGAGCTTAATCGTATCGGTTTAGTTGAAGGAGGTAAAGAAAGACTTGACTCCTTTACAAATGTCATGGATGCTATTATTGAATCACATGGTCTTAACGCAGAGGATGTTTTGATCTGTCATGATTCCGTTCGTCCTTTTGTTAGCCAGCAGATGATTAATGATTGCATTGATGCATCTTTAGAGGATGATTTTGCACTTACCGTTGTTCCTACGACAGATACAATTCATACAGCACATGATGAGCGATTTATAGATGGCACTCTGGATCGTAATGGACTCTATAATGGTCAGAACCCTTCCGGATTCAATATTGCTTTACTGAAGAAAGCGATAGATAGTTTTACCGAAGAAACAAAAGCAGCAGTTACAGGTACAACGCAGCTTATTTTAAAGCTTGGATATAAAATTCGCATAGTTAAAGGACATACGAGTAATTTTAAGATTACAACTGATAATGATCTCGATGTAGCGGATCGTATTATTCGTTCCAGAGCTAAAACACGTAAAATTGAACTTGTTGATGTTACTCTTCGCGATGGCGGTATTGTTCTGAACTTCGATTTCGGGTTGGATAGAATGCAGAAAATCAAGAATGTTCTTGAAACATCAGGTGTCGAGTATATTGAAACCGGATATATCGATGAGAAAAAGGGAAATCCTGAAGGACGCACTTGCTTTGATAATGAAGTATCTATCGAAAAAACATTGTTGGCAACCGGAAAGCAGCCTGGAACAACATATTTTGCAATGATCGATTATGGTACATTTGATGTAAACAATCTGCATCCAAGAACTGAGACAGGCATAGATGGGATTCGACTCGCTTTTCATAAGGAACATTGGGAAGATGCTATTGAGTGGGGCAAAGTTATCATCGAAAAAGGATATGATCTTTACATTCAGCCGATGGTTTGTTTGCGTTATACGGATGAGGAATATAAAAATCTTATTCAGGTTTGCAATAAAGAACTTGCAGCAGCTAAGGGTTTCTATGTTGTTGATAGCTTTGGCCAGATGGATAATCTTTCGCTGCTCCATATGTTGGAGATTGCTGATCAGTATGTTAGTATTACAATGAAACTCGGATTTCATGCTCACAACAATAGACAGATGGCATATTCAAATGCTTTGACTTTTGTGGATTTTAACGCTCGTCATGATATGATGCTTGATGCAAGTATCATGGGAATGGGAAAAGGTGCCGGTAATCTTTGTACGGAACTTATTGAAGCAACACTCATGAATGAAGGAAAAGACTATAATTCTACAGTTATTTACGAAGCTATTTCAGAATATTTTGCAGAGCAGCAGAAAAAAACACCATGGGGATATAGTCTGGACTACTATCTTTCTTCGCTTTATTCATGTACACCTAGCTACATTAAAATCTTCACATCAGATGAGAGGGTAACTACAGACGTGCTAGTTGAGCTTCTTAAGAAAATGCCTGATGAAAAACGTGCAGCATGCGACAGAAAGTTTGCTGCTGAGTATTTGAAAGAGTATTTCAATGAACAATAATGATTATAGCCTTATTAGTAAGTACAGATCAGTATTGATGGGAATAGCCATTCTTATGATTATGTTCTGCCATTTTGATGTTGCACAATCCCATCATGAGATGTCTGTTAATTCTCTTGCAAGAATTTTACATACGTTTACTGTAGGTGTTGATATATTCTTATTTCTCTCTGGAGTTGGCTTATTTTATTCATACACAAAGAAGAAAACAACCTATATTACCTTCCAAAAGAAAAGAATTATACGACTCTTTCCGCTTTACTTTCTGATTGCCGGGATCACTTACATTGTATATGATATGATCATTAATCATTTCGGTTTAGGAAAGTTCCTTAGAGACATATTCTTTATTTCATGGTTTACTGAATCATCAACAAAATATTGGTATATATTGGCTATTGCAGTTTTTTATCTGATGTTTCCTGCCTTGTATAGTTTTATTCATGACGGTCGTAACGGATTGTTGAAAACCGTATTTCTTAGTCTATTTTGGTGGCTTGGTGTTGAAGCGATATGCTATTTCATGCCAGCAGTATCTCATTTCCGAATAGCCCTTGAAAGAATGCCTGTTTTTGCTTTCGGGATATACTGTGGAAAACTATCCTATGACAAGGTTGAATTAAAAAGAATCCCAATCTCTTTGATAACGATCTGGGGGTATATCTTTTTCTTGCTTCTTAAAACTCCTATTATCAAGAGATTTGCTGAGCAGTTGTATTATCCCATGCGAGCTTTCCTTTCGCTCTCTATTATTGTGACAGTAATACTAATCTTGGAATGGATAGAAGGCGAATTAAAAAGGGTTTACAACGCTTTGATTGTAGTGTTCAGCTGGTTTGGAAGCGTAACACTTGAATTATACCTACTTCATCAGAGCTATATGATACTATTTGATTATCCATATAAAGCACTGTATTACTGTTTAGCTGCTTTTGGCTTGCCGACTACAACGGCTGTGCTGATTACTATTTATAGAAAGAAAAAGGTGAGAAAATGAGAGCATATTCTATTTTTGATGATTTTACAACAGATGCAATTAAAACACTTGAAGATGCAGGTATTGAACTTACTGTACATCCTTTAGGTGTACCTCGTCCAGATCATGATCAGATGAAAATGATACTTGAACAATATGATGCTGTCATAATTGGTACAAGTCAAAAGATTACTGAAGATATGTTTGAAAATATTTCCAAGCCTCGTATTATCGGAACAGCGTCTGTTGGTTTGGATCATATTAAAGTTCCTGAGAGTAAGAAGAATCTCTGTACTATTTTTAATACTCCAAATGCAAATACGCAGTCTGTAGCTGAATACAATGTCGGAGCCATGTTAATGACACGCAAGCGTATTATGGAGGGCAATTATCTGTATTCCCAAGGATTAGATAATAAAAAACTAATTCGTAAGCCGGAAGATATTTATGGCACAACCATAGGATTTGTTGGAGCTGGTCGTATTTCTGCTGAAACTATGAAGTTGTTATCAGTATTTGGAACAAAGTTTTTATGCTATACTCTTCATCCGGAGAATCATAAAAATCTTGCTGATAAGTATAATTTGAAGTTTGTGACTTTGAATGAATTAGCACAACAGTCAGATATTATTTCTATAAATGTGCCGTTGAACGAATCAACTCAAAACTTGATTAATACTGATATAATTTCAGAAATGAAAGAAAACTGTATCGTTGTCAGTGTTTCAAGGGGTAAGGTAATAGACATCCATTCATTAATTGGAAAAGCTAACACCAATCCAAACTTTTATGCTATTCTTGATCTTGATGTTCTTCCTGATTATATCGGGAAGAATAATCATAGAAATATTGTAATCACTCCCCATATTGCAGGCGGAACAATAGAGACAAGGAAGCGAATGTTTCTCGAAATAGCTCGGTCAATTAGTCAACATTTTGTCTCGACTTCAAAGGAGCAAATATGAGTTCATTTTTTTCTAAAATAAAATATACTTTATATAAACACTTTGAGTTCGATAGAGCTGGAGAAAGCGCAGTAAAAAAATCTATTGCCACATGGCATAAAGGTGGGTGGTTTAACCATGCTTTGGCTAGACACCGGTGGAATACAATAAGAAAAAAGTATAGCTGTGATATTTTTCCAGGAATCACCATTGGAAAAGACTTAAGAATTGAGCATCCAATGTGGATTTGCATTGGAAAGACCGCGATTCTTGGTGATAATGTCCGAATCTACAATAATGTCCTTGTTGTTGCAAAGGTTACAGGTGATGATAAGCGCCTGGAATCTAATGAAAGACGACATGCTTCAATTGGTAATAATGTTATTTTAGGCAGTGGGTGCACCATTATTGGACCTGTTACTATTGGCGACAATTGTATTATTGGAGCAAGATCAGTAGTGACACATGATATCCCAGCTAATTCTGTAGTAATAGGGACAAATCATATTCGTCCTCGGAGAGATGATGAATATGCACCGAAGTATTCAAAAGAATGAATTGAAAGGATATATAATTTATGAACACAATCGTTCGTTCCTTATCCAGATTTATTCCAGATAAGTTATACCTATCTCTTGTTTTTTACAAGCATTTTAAACATTTTCCAAGTTTCAAAAACCCTCAAACTTTTAACGAGAAAATTCAGTGGCTCAAACTGTACGACAGAAACCCTGACTACACAAAGATGGTTGACAAATATGCAGTTAAACAGTATATTGCAGAGACGATTGGAAGCCAGTATGTCATTCCGACTCTCGGGGTATGGGACAGGTTTGAGGATATCGACTTTGATAAATTGCCGAATCGTTTTGTTCTTAAATGCACACATGATTCAGGTGGTGTTATTATTTGCAAAGATAAATCATCGTTTGACATTGAGGCCGCACGAGAAAAAATTACACGCAATCTGGGACGTAATTTGTACTATTATGGCCGAGAGTGGCCATATAAAAATGTTCCTCCTCGTATAATTGCAGAAAATTATATGGAGGAAAAAGGGAAAATTGTACCAGAGGATTACAAAATATATTGCATCAATGGCGAGCCTAAATACATAGTCATATTCCATAATCGTTTCAATTCAGAAAAACATCTAAGCGAATCCGTCTATGATGTGAATTGGGTACTTCAACCTGTCTCGCTTGATGATCATTTCGATGTGTGCAAAGAAGATATTCCTAGACCAGAATGCTTGGACGAATTGCTTCACATTACAAGAATTCTTTGTAAGAATATGTCACAGGTTAGAATAGACTTCTACATAATCGAAGGTAGAATCTACTTTGGCGAGATTACTTTCTATACAGCAAGTGGTTTTCAAAAGATGATTCCAGAGAGTTTGGATTTAGAATTAGGAAAACTCATTCGACTTCCTGAGAAGAGAGCGTGATATTTTGGCGAATTCAAGAGGGAAAAAACTTGCACTCAATACCATAACCTCATTACTGCTTCAAATCACAAGCGTTGTTAGTGGCTTCATTCTACCCCGGCTAATCTTAGGAGCATTTGGATCAAATGTTAATGGACTTGTTAACAGTATATCACAGTTCCTTGGTGTAATCACTTTGCTTGATCTCGGAGTAGGTGCTGTAGTTCAGTCTTCATTATATAAACCGCTGGCAGATAAAAATAAGAATGAAGTAAGCAAAATTTATTCATCTGCAAGTAAGTTCTTTAAGAAACTTGCGATGATACTTCTTGTATACGTTTGCGTCCTTCTATTTGTATACCCTTTAATTGTTAATAAAGACTTTGGCTTCTTCTATTCAGCAACATTAATTGCTGCTATTTGCATTAGTTCTTTTGCTCAGTACTACTTTGGAATTGTTAATAGTTTACTCTTGTCAGCAGATCAAAAGGGCTATATACAGTATACAGCTCAAATCATTACCATAGTCTTAAACACTATTGCATGCGCGTTTTTAATTTATTTAGGCTGCTCGATTCAGATAGTTAAACTCACTACTTCGCTTGTGTTTTTACTTAAGCCCCTTTATCTGGTTTTGTATGTTAATAAACATTATAGCATTGATAAAAACATCGAATATACAGAAGAACCTATAAAACAAAAATGGAATGGAATGGCTCAGCATTTTGCGTCATATGTACTGAGTGGAACTGACAGTATAGTATTAACGCTATTCTCATCCCTTGCGAACGTCTCTATCTATTCTGTGTACCACTTAGCAATTGCAGGAGTTAAAAACGCTCTCCTATCCATGACCAATGGATTCCAATCACTGATTGGCGAAATGCTTGCTAAAAAGGAAACAGAAAAGCTAAACAATTTCTTTGGCTATGTTGAGTGGTTTCTTCATACAGGAACAACTTTAGTATTTGGTTGCACTGGAGTTCTTCTGGTTTCGTTTGTAAGAGTATATACCAACGGGATTGATGATGCTGATTATATCCAGCCTCTGTTTGCTGTATTGATTACTATAGCGAATGCTGGACATTGTCTTAGGCTGCCATATAATATTTTAATCCTTGCTGCAGGTCACTATAAACAAACGCAGAGTAATTATATTATTGCTATGGTATTGAATATAGTGATTTCTATTGCTACTGTAAAGCTTTGGGGATTAATTGGTGTGGCAATCGGCACTCTAATTGCCATGTTTTATCAAACGGTGTGGATGGCATGGTATGATTCAAAGAGCATTATCAACTGGCCGTTTAAGACTTTTCTTAAACAGTGTGGAGTGGATGCGATTACGGTTATAATTGCTAGCCTTGCCACATTCAAAATCCCGCTTCTGTCCGTCTCTTACCATGCCTGGTTCATTCAAGCCATTGAGGTGTTCGCTATTTGGTGCGTTATCGTATTGATTATTAATCTAATATTCTATAAAGATAAGCTGTCCGCAGCTTTTGCAAAGATTAGCGGAAAGCTGAAAAGAGCATGAGGTGAGGTAAGTATTGACAATTCCCTATAACAGAACTGTTGAAAAGCGATGTTTCACCATGTTTTGCATGCTGATGTGGTACTGTTTAGCAAATTAACGCACAGATTGAAGTGAAAGATAATATGAATAGGGTGATCATATGACAAAAGCACAGCTTGAAAAGGAAGCAATTAAATTTAGGAAAGCAATAGAAGATGCAAAGGCGGCTGGAGAGTTTAGACCCGATAAATATAAGCCTGAACGAATGAACAACTTCCCACATGACTGTTGTGATGATACTTCAGACTTATTTACGCATTATCTATTTCAAAAATACAAAATCGATAGTATTCGAATAGATGGGGAATACTATGATAAGAAATACGGCCATTGTGCTCATTCATGGCAAGTAACAGATGGGTGGCTAATCGATTTGACCGGTGATCAATTTGAGAACGACTCCTCGATACCAATAAAAGCCAATGCTGTTTATGTTGGAAAGCTGGATGCGTTTCATCGTCAATTTCAAATCTTTAGACAAGAACACAGTTGCGGTATTGAATGTCTTGGAAACGGATGTTGGGAACGAATGTATGGATTGTACGACAGTATCATGAAATATATATGTTAAACAGCGCGGGTATGGCATACAACTGTAGAGAATTTATATTCCTGTCCGCAAGCCCCCCTCCGCATTTTAATGCGAAGAATTACCATCTTGTCTTCCTGCCCCTACACACTCAAAATAGAGAGATAACAGGGGAAAACTTAATGAGGCTGATATTATGCCCAGACACAAGCAATTCGATGAAGAGAAGTTCTGCGAGAACAAGCTCAATGAAACGCTTTCTGTGAAACTCCCGTTGCTTTGTGCGTTCAAGGCCGTAAAGTAATTGGAACCAGATGGAAAGTTTATGGTGCCTAATGAACCCAATGCCTTTGAGCTTGAGACGCTTGTGTTGGATATGGTTAAGCTGCAAGATTTCTGTCTTGCTTGTTAAGTCAGCAAAACCAGTGAGTTCGTCTCTGCCAAGAACGAGAAGGCGTTGATTCAGTGGATACAGCAAAAGAGCTGCTTCGACTGAACAGTGCGGAAATCTAAAAAAAAGTTTTATAACAGGAGGTATATGATGTTTTATAAACTAAAAGATATAATTATGAATTATGATATGAATGATTTTTTGAAATCAGGCAAACAAGCACTTGAACGTAAAGATTTTGCAGCAGCATATGCAATTGCCGTTCTTTTGCCGGATTGGTGTGCAGCTGATGAATACCCAGATATGGAACAAGTTGGTAAACGTTATTTAAAATGGTGTAGTAAACATAGTCTATGCGAGTTTGATTTGGAACTTGATGAGGCTGGGCAACCTTCAGATCAAGATAAAGCAGAAAAACTATTTGAATCGATGTATCCGGATTTTGATAGAATGGATAGCTATGAAAAAGATCAAGCAATCGATTCTTTTCAAGATTTGATTAGTAGTCCAGAAAACAGTTGGTTTATGTATAAAATGATGCGGAATATTTTAACGCATGAAGGAAAACTAAATGGACTTATTCCTGAAGTATATCAGTTTTGCAATAAGGTTTTCAATGCCGCTGAAAACTATTTGAAAGGCAAGAATAATTCAGAAGAAAAATGAAGATAAATTGATGATGGCGTGGAAGTTACAAAGATGAAACAATAAGAAAAATACGACAAAACATAGCAATCCCCAGAGAATTTAAGTAAAGCCATCTCTGGGGACTATATGTATAAGTTCACTTTGAAACGTGCTTGGTAACTATTCGCATCATGTTGCCAATAGCAACAACAAATCATAATTAGATTCACTTCTTGCGCTGTATAGCGTTATAATTCATCGCAATTTTATTGACATTCACAACTCCATATGATATAATAAATTTATTACAATATAGTATCCCTTTGTTGCTACCGGCAACAATTGCGTAAATTGGAGGCAGATTTGTATGAAGCATCTCTCAATCGAAAAACTGGCTGTGACTGTATCCAGCAAGAGAAAAGCGATGAAGCTGTCGCAGAGCACGCTTTCTGAAAAGACAGGCATCAACCGTTCACTGCTGTCCAGGCTTGAATCACTCGATTACACACCCTCTGTAGATCAGCTTCTGGCACTGTCAGAAGTTCTGGGCTTCGACTACAGTGACTTTTTTGTGGACGATGAAGTCAAAGTAAAACCTGTAGAGCGTAAGAAGATTGCTGTAGCAGGAACAGGCTATGTCGGACTTTCCCTCGCAGTTCTGCTTTCACAGCACAACGATGTGACCGCTGTGGACATCGTCCCCGAGAAGGTCGAGAAACTGAATAACTGGCAGTCTCCGATTCAGGATGACTTCATCGAGCAGTACCTTGCAGAGCATGAAGAGCGTCAGCTTTCCCTCAAAGCGACAACCGACGGCGAATCTGCCTACAAGGACGCTGATTTCATCATCGTTGCTGCACCTACGAACTATGATCCAAAGACCAACTTCTTTGACTGCTCGGCAGTCGAAGCTGTGCTTTCTCTCATAAAAACTGTAACAGACAAAAAGAAGAACAAGCCCACCATTGTCATCAAATCCACGATCCCTGTCGGCTACACAGCACAGGTTCGAGAAAAGCTGGGCATGGACAATATCATTTTCAGCCCTGAGTTTCTTCGTGAATCCAAGGCGCTTTATGACAACCTCTATCCGAGCCGTATCATCGTTGGCTCCGATGAAGCGAACATGAAGGCAGCTGAGGAGTTTGCTGCACTTTTACAGCAGGGAGCCATCAAGCCAAACATTGATACCCTCTTCATGGCAACTACAGAGGCAGAAGCAGTTAAGCTGTTCGCCAATACATATCTTGCCCTTCGTGTCAGCTACTTCAACGAGTTGGATACCTATGCGGAGGTCAAGGGACTTAAAACTGCAAATATCATCAAAGGCATTTGTCTTGATCCTCGTGTGGGCGATTACTACAACAATCCTTCCTTCGGATACGGCGGCTACTGTCTCCCCAAGGACACAAAGCAGCTTCTTGCAAACTATCAGAACGTACCACAGAATATGATGTCTGCTATTGTTGAGTCCAACAGAACCAGAAAAGACTTCATTGCTGACCGTATCATGGAGATCGCAGGTACTTACGGCAACAGTGCTGATTACTCAGCTGAACAGGAAAGCAAGCAGAAGGAAGTTGTTGTGGGCGTGTACAGGCTCACAATGAAGTCAAATTCCGACAACTTCCGTCAGTCCTCTATTCAGGGTGTTATGAAGCGTATCAAGGCAAAGGGTGCGACAGTTATAATCTACGAGCCTACACTTGAAAACGGCAGCACATTCTTTGGCAGCTTAGTTGTCAACGATTTGAAGAAGTTCAAGAAAAAGTGCGGCTGCATCGTTGCAAACAGATATGACTCTGTGCTTGATGATGTTGCAGAAAAGGTATATACAAGAGATCTTTTCCGTAGAGATTGATATTTTACTGCTGTACTGTGAGGAAATAAAATGATAAGGATGCAGAGAATCGGTCGCTGTTCGATCAACTTGAAATGCAATCAAGATGGACTCGACCAACTACTCACTGCTTTGGAGTTCATTGCGGAAAAGCGAGAAGTAGAAGTTGAATTTGACCGACGGATCATCAACAGGAAAACTACGAAATTTGAATCCAGAAAGATGATCTTTATGCTTGACAGCAATCCAGACAGATTCGGTGAAATCTGTGATGTTGACGGTCAATTGGTCTGGATATTCAATACGGAAGATTATGAGTATGCCGTGGATGCTTTTGGTAGATGTAAAGAGGAAGGCTGTTTCAATCCTGCCGAGTTTTTAGATATCAGACAGAAGAATATCCAGGACTGTATTTATTGTGAACTTATCGATGAGATAGATCGTAAGATATAAATCAGGAGTGTTTCACAGGAAGGGATTAGATATGTGTAAAGAACGAATTGACTTGAACGGCAAGACTATACTTGTGACAGGTTCTCCCGGATTTATCGGTGCAAACCTTGTCCTGAGACTGCTGAAAGAAATGTCTTCCGGCACAGTCGTTTCTCTTGATAACATGAACGACTATTATGATCCGAAGCTGAAAGAGTATCGTCTTTCGCTGATTGAAAAAGCAGCAGAGGTCTCCCCTGTCAGACACATCTTCGTTCAAGGCTCAATTGGAGATAAGGCACTGATTGACAAGCTGTTTGACGAGTATCACTTCGATATAGTGGTCAATTTAGCAGCACAGGCAGGTGTTCGCTACTCTATCGACCACCCTGATGTGTACATTGAGTCAAACATCATAGGCTTTTACAATATCCTTGAAGCCTGCCGCCATAATCCTGTAGAGCATCTGGTATATGCTTCATCTTCTTCTGTATATGGCGGAAACAAGAAGGTGCCGTTCAGTGTAGACGATAAGGTCGATAATCCTGTATCGCTATATGCAGCAACCAAGAAGTCGGATGAGCTTATTGCTCATGCTTATTCAAAGCTCTACAACATACCGTCTACAGGTCTGCGTTTCTTCACAGTCTACGGTCCGGCAGGAAGACCTGATATGTTCTATTATTCCGCTACTAACACATTAGCAAAAGAGGGAACTATCAAGATCTTCAACTATGGTAACTGCAAACGTGATTTCACCTACATTGATGATATTGTTGAAGGTGTGTACAGGGTTATGCAGGGAGCTCCGGAGAAGCAGAACGGCGAAGACGGACTTCCTCTCCCCCCTTATGCAGTTTATAACATCGGTGGCGGTACTCCCGAGAACCTGCTTGACTACATCAGCACATTGCAAGAGGAGCTTGTGAACGCAGGTGTTCTTCCGGCTGACTATGATTTTGAGGCACATAGAGAGCTTGTTGGAATGCAGCCTGGTGATGTGCCTGTGACCTATGCAGACTCTTCCGCTTTAGAAGCTGACTACGGCTTCCGACCGACTATCGGTATCCGTGAAGGTCTGAAAAAATTCGCTCAGTGGTATGCTGAATATTATAAATAATCGTAATGTTCGCAGATAGATTTTCGTGACAAAAAGTCGGTTTTGGCACACAATATTTTGAAGGCAATTGTGACGATTTGTATTCGTTTTTTCAGAAAAAAACGCGTTCCAACCACTTGTTTACCACTTATTTGTACCAAAAGCTGCCAAAAATCACTTGAAGCTGCTAAAAGCAAAATCGTAAAATACCGCGAAATACAGCCATTTTCGCAATTTAGCAAAAAGCACTAAAAGTGCTTCTACTTTTTCAATCCCCCTCGTCTCAAAATCATGGCTCACAAATGGCTTAAAATAGGCGTTTGTGGGCTCGCTTTTTTGACAAAAAGCTGTCAACCACTTATTTTTTTATTTAACAATTAAATTGCTCCGCAGAGTTTGTTTCTCTGCGGTGATTTTTTTGCCATTTTTAGCTCTGCACTTTCTTCTTTCGTCACCTCTTTAGCAAGGCTCTTGCATTTCTCATTGACAACAACACCATCGACTAGTTTGTCTTCGCCATACTCAAAGTTGTATTTGTCTCTAGGGGCCATGAGAATATCGTAGAACGCTTTTTCTTCAAATGTCAGCCCCATCTTACGGAAGCTATCACGGTCAGCCTGCATTTCCTTTAGTATTCTGAGAGCCTGCTCCGTAGCATTTCTGATAATCTCATCAGATGCATCTTCCTGCGTTGCACCTGCTTCTTCAGCGGTAAGATGCTTTCTGCGCTCGTGATAGATACGGATGGTCTCTTCCAATAGTTCCTGGTATTTTTTGCAGCGACCTGATTGGTTTTCATTTACTCCGTAATTTGTTTGCGAAGCATTTTTATCAAGAGTTCAAGTTTAGATGCGGGCATCTTAACATCAGAAAGCTTCTCAAAATATTCAGGGCTGAAGATATCTTCCTCCTCTCCCTCTTCAAGAATGCTCTCTACTTGATTATATCTTAGGGCTTCCTCTACCATTTGAGCAACTTTGCGATTCATTGTTTCGGTATCAACTTCGCTTGTTCCACTCATTTTGCGAACAAATCCTGCAATTGCCATGAAGCACTGTGCAAGCGCCGATTCTTCTTCGGTTAGATTTCCTGATGGCTGACAGATATCGTATGCATTTCACATACGCTTCACAGTTTTAAGGAAATATGTCTTAAAGGAAACCTTGTTTGTTTTCCTTTTGCCCTCAATGTTCAGTTCCTGAGTAGAACGGAAAACATACTCAGCTGCTTTTGCAAGCAAACGGTAGCGTCCAAACGGATTAGCTTCCGGATTCATAAACGGAGCTAGATCGTAGTTTTTGAAAAGATCACGCAATACCGCTAGATGCTCATGGAAGATAGAAGTAGCCTGCTCAATATCATCGGCAGTAGGAGCGACAGAGGTATTTCCGCCGTATACTTTCAAAGCCTGGCGCATATTATCTCTGATACCAATATAATCGATAATCAAGCCGAAATCTTTTCCGGCATACCTTCTGTTCACTCTGCTACCGAAATAACTGTCCTCTGACAAAGTTGTGACCCTTGATAAGGTCTGAGAAGATTTGCTTTATACTATCAATAAAAATAATGCCCACTTACTACGGATTCAAATGGCATAGATAATTTGCCGATTGAAAGCATAGTTTGTGGGCATCGTTTTTGTAATGCTAATCGTGAAAAAATATGTAGATGCTTAGACTACGGATAGGATACAAACAAATAAAAGGTCAACCGCCGAAAAAAATGCAGAATTGCGACATTTTCGGCAGTTGACCTTATTTTTTGTTATGGGTGGAGCGAGATCGACCGTTAAGCTATCGGACGCCCACGCTGCTTGAGTTGTTGCACTTTCAAATAATAGCAGAGCTTTTATTTGTATCTTGCAACCGTCTTTTATTTGATAGTGCTGAAAGTGCAGAAAGCGCCGTAGATACGCTAAAAAGTGCAGATTAGTTTCGTCACAGAAATGGGCGGATCTTGGACACTTTCAAATGATTGCTGGGGCTTTCGTTTGGGTGTGCAACCCCTGTATGAGCATTTTATTCTGTTGTGTTACCCGAATCATCTGTGTCCGCAATCAGGGAACGAATCATCTCGCTCACTGTACTGAAGCCACGTTCTTCCGCTTTCTTCTCAAAAAGCTCCCGCTCCTCAGCTGTCACTCTTGCACGGATGACAAGATCCTTGTTCACCTTCTTTTTCTTAGTATTGGCAGTGTGATTGGTTTGATTACCATTCTTGGCCAAGATGATCGACCTCCTTTCTGGCTTGAGACAGTATTTCATACCCGTTATATGCTGTACTTTTCAAACATGGAATCCGAGACAGCAATGTCGGGGCCTTTTACCTTCTTTTGCAGCAGATCCCAGTTTGGCTTGCGTGATGATGTATTATGTGCATCAGATCCAAACGCAAAATGTGTATGCTCTGCCATGACCTTTTTGGCGAATCTCTTTTCCTTCCAGCTTGCAAAAGCTTCATTGTTTATCTGATAGATCGCATTGCAGTGCAGGACCGTTTCCAGCTCTTCCTTGCTGTAATACGGAAGGTAGCGGTGAACGTGTGCCAGCATCACTTTCAGCTTGAATTCTGCAGCAATATTGTAGATCTCCTCACTCATCCATTTTTCATATGGACGGTACGGAAATTCTAACAAAATGATCCTGGTTCCCTGTATTGCCAGTTTTTCAATGTCCGGTAATTCGGAAATGCCGTGTTCAATGGCGATCTCTGCGCCAAGATGAATGTCGGTGACAGCCGTCTGTCCCTGTATCTGCTCAAATGCAGCCTGCCGCTTTTTCAGATACTCAGTGACAGACTTCTCCCTGTGTGCATAGAAATGCGGTGTGGCACAGATACGCTGCACACCCTGATTTTTCATCATTTCCACCATTTGCAGCGAGGTCTTTACGCTGTCCGATCCGTCATCGATTCCGGGTAGTATGTGGCAGTGATACTCTGTTAATAAAGCCATATCTGTCAGTCCTTACCTTGCGTTTCTGCCTTCGCTTCTTCTGTATCCAGTTCAGGCTTTGCACCGTAATATCCGTAGCCCTTCTTGTAATAGTACTTTCCTTTGCCATATTTCGAGTAATAGCCTGCATGCTTCGACTTCACGCCGTTCAGGATAAAGCCGAGCAGACTCGTATTTGCCAGTTTCACACGATCGAATACATTGTCAACATCCTCATCAGTCGTTCTGCCATACCGCACAACAAGAACGATGCCTGAAATATTCTTTGCAAGCTCCATCGCATCCGTCACGACATTGATCGGCGGCGTGTCGATCAGAATAACATCATATTTCTCACTCAGAGCATGCAGCATTTGCTCCATCGTATCGGAAGCAAGCAGTTCAGAGGGATTCGGTGGGATCGGCCCTGCGGTCATAACATCAAGGTTTTCCATAACATTTTTCTGGATACACTTGTCAGGTGTGTGCATTTTTGATACCGCAGTAGAAAGCCCTTTCTTGTTTACCAGCTCAAAAATTTTGTGCTGTACAGATTTACGCATATCTGCATCGATCAGCAGCACATGACTGCCGCTCTGTGCGATCGCAATGGCGATATTGGCAGATGTGGTGGATTTACCCTCGCCGGGATTTGCTGAGGATACTGCGAACACCTTCTTCTCAACTGTAGACAGGGCAAACGACAGATTTGTTCTAATGGACTTATAGCTTTCTATGATATGGAATGGTGTTTCCTTGTCAGTCAGCTTTACATAGTCATCATCAGCATCCCTTTTCTTTTTTCTGTCGCCGAATGCTTGAATATCTCCAATGATCGCCTTGTTGTACTTCTTGCCAAGGGCATCCGTATCCTTGATCGTGTTGTCGAAGAAGTCGATCAGGAATATGATGAGTACGATCAGCATAAAACCGGCAATTGCACCGATCATTGTGTTTTTCATAGTGTTCGGTGCAACAGGGGTGTTGTAGACCTTAGCGGTGTCTATTGTATTGATGGAACCGACACCAACTGCCTCCTCCACATATTGTGGTGCGACCTGTGTCAGATCGTTGCAGATCGCAGCAGCGACCTCAGCATTCTTTGCCGTAGCATTCACTTTGACAGCAGAGGTATCGGTCACAGACGAGATTGCAAGGCAGGAACGAATCGAAGCCGGTGTGATCTTCCCACTGTCATTGATGGTGAAATTTTGTGAAAGCACGTTTTCCTCAAACTGCTTTGACAGCTTTTCTGCAACAGCGTTCATGACAGCATCGTCCTTCAGCACTTCCATATAGGTATTCACAAGCTGCTTGGAATTGCTGATGTTATTCGCACTGTTTGCATTCTCTGTGATGCCGGTATAGCTCTGCACATACATGGTGATATGCGATGAATACTGCAGCGGCAGTAAAAACTTGGAAATACCGAATGCTGCACCGGCACCCAAAACTGTGATGACAATGATCAGCCAGATATGAGATAAGAGCAGCCTGATGATATCTTTTATGGAGTAACTTTGATTCATGCTTCTATATTCCTTTCATAGTATATCAATAATACAATTTGATCTTACACCGTGCCGATGAAGATCAGCTCGTTTTTCGTTTTCTGCAAGCCTTCTTCATTCATCAGCAGTTCTTCTTTGATCTTCTGATTGTTGTAATTTGTACCGATACGAGGATCCAGACACCCCCTCAATGATCTTAGCAGTATCAAGCCCTTTCATTTCTGCATAAGTATCCGGTTCATTGAAATATGCCACTCATAAGGCAAGGTATGTATTAGCAAACAGTTTAACTGCTTCTGCCTCTGTAGATCCCATAAACAGGGTTGGAATGTTCTCCTTGATTGCACCTTGCTGCAGCAGTTCTGCAAAGGTATGTGCGGCATTTACAAGTCGCTCGTCCTCCATATCAGCTCCAACAATGATACGGCTCGGATAGAGGTTATCATAAAGTGCTTTGCTTTCACGGAGAAATTCTGGGCTGAACATGATGTTTCTGCTGCCGGTCTTTGTTCTAATTGCCTCTGTATCCCCCACTGGAATAGTGGATTTGATAACCATGATAGCGTTCGGATTACACTTCATAACAAGGTCGATCACGGCTTCAACTGCACTTGTGTCAAAAAAGTTTTTCTTGCTGTTATAGTTGGTCGGTGCTGCTATCACAACAAACTCTGCATCTGTGTATGCCGCCTCAGCATCAAGTGTAGCTGTCAAATCAAGCTATTTTTCAGCAAGGTATTTTTCTATGTAATCGTCCTGAATCGGAGATTTTCTGTTGTTGATAAGATCAACCTTTTCTGGAATGATATCAACGGCTATAACGGTGTTTTACTGTGCAAGTAATACAGCAAGTGACAAGCCGACATAGCCGGTTCCTGCTACTGCTATTTTCATTTTGTGTCTTCTCCGTAATATTCTTTATACCGCTCGGCACATTTCTTTAGCTACATAAGTGTATAATAATTAATAGTGCGATTCCCTTCACAACAGTGTCATCGCATCTATGTGCATAATTATAGCACTTTTTATACAATATGTCAAGATGTAGCCACGATTCGTCGGTGGAATATAACAAAATCAGCAGTTTGACGAACGAGTGCAAGTTATATCATATTGATTTGGAGGAATTGTAAACATGATTACAAATGTTTATCAAAGGAAAGATGGCCGTTTTGAAGGGTGGATCACTGTGGGCAGAATTGGTGGTAAAAGACAGTATAAAGCTTTCTTTGGCAGAACTCCTGACGATGTCATCACAAAAATGACTGATTACAGGGAAAGAATAGTAGAAACGGCAGCCGTATGCAAGACCTTTTCAGAGGTTTTTGATGAATGGTTTAGGTCCATCTCGATCCGAGTCAAGGACTCAACACTGGCAAATTATGTCCTCAAAGCGGAGAAACATATACTTCCTGTATTCGCAAACGATGATATTACAGACATTAAATAAAGCAATATATATCAATTTATCAGAAAGAAGCAGGACAGCGGCTTATCAAACCGCTATATTTCGGATATTCTGGTGCTTATGAAATCGGTATTCAAGTATGCCGTTCGCACTTACCGCATTTTTAATCCGATGGAGGGGCTTGTGATGCCGAAAAAGGAGATATATCTCTTCTTGTCAGCAGAGGGGATGCCGGAAGATACCGAGACTTTCACACTGTAGATCGACAACATCTATGGCACACCATGGGATATTTATACACTGGATATCAATGGTGAAGGCGAAAGGGTCCCGGGTGAATTCCGGCCATTCTCACTTGAATTTGGTACAGGATTCGTGACATACGAAGATGGTGCCTATATCCGTATTGTAGCACCGGAGGGCATGGACAGAATCGGTTACTTGAGAGTTGTTTACAGCTAATATCTGATCTTTTCATAGATCTCCATTGCTATTGCCACTCCTTGTTCCTCCTGTACACAAGCTCTTTCTCTTATTATACAGGATTTTTATTTTTAGTGGCTCACTTTTTTATTATCATTTTGAGGCTATCTGGCTCAGTCTCTTGCATGCATAAAAAACAGCGTAGCAGCTAATTAACTGCTACGCTTACATAGTCTAACTTTTTGGGGTCACATCATGTTTTTGACGGTCTCCTTTTTGCTTTATTCCATTTTCATTCCGTAGCTCTCAGCTACATCTTCTTCGACATCGCCCTCAGTGGAGGAGAGATCATAGCTTTGTGTATGACTCATCGCCATGCTTTCAACGACTTCTATCCTGTTTCTGACCTCGGCAGCTATAGTTTTCGCACGTTCGGTATCAATATACTGAGCCGCCTTATCATCGCTGAACACTTCAAGTATCTCATCTTCGATGCCGTCAAGCTTTGAAGCCTCGAACCATTCAAGGGAGGATACAAGTTTTAACTGTTCGCCGTGTGTTTTTTTGAACGGCTTACAATTAACGCCATTGATTGGTATTCGTGAAGTTAACCTATCATACCAGAGTGACGTTCCGCTGTCGAATATGGGAGCAGCACCAATCCATTCAAGGGTGTTAGCATCTCGCAGAAGTCCGAAGTTATTGAAGTGCCTGTCCTCGTTTGCTATGATATAGTCGAGAACTATCATCTTGTCAAGGGAAGAAACTATATCTATCCCGAGTTCCCGACAGATATTAACGTAGTGAAGGTATTCACTTTCATGATTTGCTTTTGTTCTCAATTGGAGGACTCTCCATGCACTGATGAGTTCAGTATCCTTCGTTACAAAATCCTCGCACACACTGTACGGCTCATCGTTTATCCACGTTACCGAATATGGCACATGATCTATCCCGAGTCTTTCCATTATCTTTGAAGCAATTACTTCATTGAAGGTCTGCTGACTATATGGATTTGAGCCTGATTTCAAAAGATAACGTTTGCCGTCAATGATCTTCCAGCGTTTTTTCAGATTACCGTCTGACTTATTATCCGGTGAACTTAAATCGAAACCTGAGTTTTTACCGTTTGTACCGAACAAAAGGTCGCCGATATCATCTGAAAAATCGTTATCAAAGAAGTTTACGTCTTCCCACAACATATTGCTTTCATACGGCCTTATCCAGTAATGATCCGATAAGCTGAGTCCGAGACATTTGGTGAGGAGCAGATTAGAGCTTGCGATACCAAGTGTATCAAGCATATCTGATAGTCCCATTCTGCTCGCTGGTATAGAACGTCCAGTCCACCACTGATTGAATGCAAACCTGTCAATAGTCTCATTTTGGCGCTGCATACGAACAACTCCCACAGGAAGATGCTCTTCAGATATGATACCCCTGATTTTGGATATTCCACCAAGTGTTTCATCGATATCAATGTCAGCAACCGCTATATTCTTATGCATAAGAGTATATCTCAACGTTCTCACCTCGCTCGCTTTTTCAATTATACCATACATCCGATACAAAATCAAGCATTATCTTCCGCCGGCTGAACCAAGCATCATAGCCTTATATTTCGGTGATTTCGCCATATGAAGCAGTGAAAAAAACGCACCGGAGCTACACTACAAATTACAGTTCGTATATTGAGTTTTGCTTTTAATGCAAAATATACTAAAGGAGCTCCGTCGGGATATGACCACTTATTTTGAGCGACTGTATTCAGTTTTTTTCGTAAGAGCGTAGAGGAAGTCGCTGATGAAATAGCGAACACCTACGCCGAGGAAGTGCAGGCGGTTATGATTACAAAAATATATGAAATATCAGTAATAAATACTCATTCTGCATTATCTTCAATATATTTCACAGCCCAATCAAGTTCATAATCCTGCTTGTCGCGGAATATCTTCATCGCTGCATCGTGATCGAATGGGATATGTACTTCAACAGGGTTGCGGCTTTCACGGCCTGATCCGGTGTCGATGTTAGGCTCGCCGTTTTCGTTCAGGACCAGACCTGTTGGATAATAAACTGTCACAATGCCGCCTGACAAAGTACTTATACCTCCCGTTTCCTGATTGCAGCCGCACGGATCGGTAATACCTGCGACTGTAACATTCGGCAGCTTTGAAAGATACAGCGACAAGCCGTCACCTGCACTGCAGCATTCATAATTGGTCAGTGCAACTACTTTAAGTTTTGTAAATTCGCCCGTTCCGTGTATTTTGTGATCGGATACGCAGATGTACTTTCCATCTTTTCGTATTCCCAGTCCCTGACCGTACCAGTCCTTGTCCGTCAGCAGATCACACAGCGCTATGGCTATTTCGTCGAAGCCGCCCTCATTGTTACGCAGGTCAATAACAAGATATTCCATTCCCTGTGTTCTCAGATCATTCAGCTTTTCACGGAACATATCCCTTGCATACTTCTGATCACCTGTCAGATAGCCGACATAGTCCTGAAATGATGACCCCATTGTTTCCGCTGTCACCTTGAGATAACCACACTTATCATCGAGCATTTTTGTGCTGAAGTTTTCCTCCAGCAGTTTATCATAATCGATCGGCAGTTCAAGACCTTTGAAAGCAGCCATTGCCTTCATCTTTGTTTTCACGCCGCCCTTGTCGGACACAGTGGCCGTCTGCTCACTGCCGTTTTCGTCTATGAAAGACACTTCAAGCGTATCGCCGCCCGCAAGGTCAAGGTTCATCACATCAAGCATTTCTTCATTCGCTTTGACGGGTGTACCGAGGTCGGGAACATCTTCCTCGGCTGCCTGCAAAACGGGCTTGCCGTTCCATTTTGTGATAACAGTTCCGTCCTCTATGCCGAGGGCGTTTGCTGTTTCATCGGCGCATACGGCTATGACCTCGCCGCTGTCCAGCTTAACTGCAGCAAAGCCGTAATCGTGAGGAGTAATGACCGACTTGTAATCCTCGTCATCAAAATCGGTTTCGACCCCGATATGGCCGTCATGCATTTCAGTGCAGAACATCATTACTGCATCAGCAAACTTCCCGGGGCTTTTTTCCTTTTCGGCTTGCTCGACCATAGGCATATACTTTGCTTCAAGCGCCGAAAAATCAACTTCCTTCCACTCTTTAAGGACATAGTGTTCGTCCATATCCATCACAAGTGAATGAAAAGACTCGGTATAGCTTTCCCTTGAATGATTGAAAATATTGGGCGAGATCGCACAGAAATAAAAACCGCAAAGGCAGGACAAAATGCCCGTCAGCACAGCGGTTATACGGTAGCCTGTCTTTCGTTTTGCAAACAGCATGGGTATCAGGGCAAGCACTGCGATGATATACATCACAAAGAACCCGCCGAGAAATATTATCGGTGCGCCGACAACATATATGAAAGCATGAACACCGCAAATCACCAGCGGCACAAGACAAAACAGCCGCCATAATTGCAGCTTCTTCAAGTCATCCTTCCATATGTGATGAAGTACCGCAAGGATCAGCATAGTGAGCAGTACAGCCGCACACCATACGATATGGGTTACATTAACCGTGGCAAAAATATGGCGGAGTGTATCAAAAACATTTTTCATAAGATACTGCCTCAGATGATTTTTATTTTAGCAGGCAAATCAGGTTTCTGCCCACCACTATCAGTAATTATACATTATCACCGCCAATAAGTCAATCACATATCAACAGAAAGAAAAATATTTTTACATCAGAAAGGAAACAACAGCTATGAGCAAAATATGTTATATCCGTGTTTCTACGGAACATCAGGAAACAGCTCCGGGAGCGCAAAACTCTCAGAGCTGTTTTATTACATATATATCCGAAACAATACAGCCGTACTTAACGGTACGTTTCTGACGTCTTTATTTTTCGTATGCCGAAGCAAAGTCAAAATGAACAGAGCTCCAGTCAAACTCCTCGAAGGAATCGACCTTCTTGTAGTATGCAGAGGTAATTGTTCCGTCTTCTTCCGCAGACTGAACAAGTATCCTTCCATCATCTGTCATTTGCAGCAGCATTTGCTTTGGAGGAGGCCCCTGCACTGCGGCGGCTTCACTTGCGCCGCCGGCTGCCTGCACACTCTTGGGAGGTCCCACAGGAATAGTCACAGAGGCGTTCAGGGCACCGTTTTCAAAGGTATATGTCATAGGAAGCTCAGTCTCATCAGCCCGGGAACCGCTCTGACCTGCTGCGTCCGCAGCCTGTGGAGCACCGCCCTGAGGTCCATCGCTTATGACAACGGGGTCAATGTTTACGAAGTTTCCGCTGCCTTCCTCGGTTATCACAAGATGACCTGTCGCAGACACAGGAACACCGCAGATGCTGTCATAGGCGATGTTGTCCTTTGCCATGACATCGGCTTGCCATAATCCAATGAAGTCCGCTTCAGCTGCGGCTGTGGGCGTGCAGTCGGGCATATCCACATAATGAAGGTATTTGGATTCATCATATTCAGCATCAAGATCGAATTCCACCTCCGGCGGGCCTTCCTGCGGAGGAACGTTGTTTTCCGTAGTGATTTCGGCAGCCTCGGTCACAGCAGGTATATCTTTAGTTGGAACGCTATTCTTTTTGGAGTCCGAGCAGCCGTATGCGCTGATCGCTATCATTAATGCCGCAACGCCGATACTTATTTTTTTATTCATTATTCTTACCTCCTTATTCAGCATCCGGATTTATTGCTTGCTGAGCATCAGCCGCTGTTTCGGGAACTGCCTCAGCCGGAGGTCCGCCCTGTACACCGGCAGGAGGTCCGCCCTGTACAGTAAACATACTTGCAGTTCCGTATTTGCGGTGCATGATCTTCACCGCATCTTTACGGCAGGAGGGATACTGTATCAGAATCGGCACCTTGTCGAACATTGAAACAGGGTTTCTGAAATAGGTAAGGATAAGCTTGGCAAAATGCCCGGCGCTCCTGTCGGGGTCTTTGCCGAGATAGGCTTTTATCAGGGGATTCAGCACCTGTGATTGAGGACAGCCTATGATATTGGTCGCGGAAGCCATTTTGTAAAGCTCAAGTCCCTCGGGCTCTATGAGCGTATCAGGATGTTCCTTCTGTCCCTCCCATGTAGAGGGAGTTTCACCGCTTACCTGTTTCCTGTATGACTCAAAACGATACTTCAAATACAGATCCATGTTTTTCATGGCATCATCAAACTGCTCCTCGGTATAGAATGTAAGCCCCTTCTTCACATAAGGAGTTATAATGCTCTCCGCCTGAGAGGTCAGTTCCTTATACTGCTCCTCAAGGTCTGTAAGCTCCCCGCATATCTCATGATACTGCTCCAGATATTCCTCGCTGCTTATCCATTTGTGCAGCATAGGCAGCAGCTCGGTTCCTCCGACACGGTTCGGATTATCGATAGGCATATTGATAAGGTCTTTTTCAGCGGGCATGACATTGTCAAGACCGGTAGTCGATGTGTCGAGAGCAATATCTCCGAAAACGTCCCTTATGACCACTCTTGTGTCCATTCCGCCGAAGGATTCATTGTAATCCCACGGTATATAGGAAAGAACACCGTTGTTCTCACAAAGATAGAAGTTCCAGGCGCGTGCCTTGCCCACGATGCTGTCATAGTTGTTCATAAAGCTGTGAACAGCCCAGTACCTCATGAGCTGATCAGTGTCAAGAACTGATAGACTTTCCTTCTCTGTACCGTTGTTCAGCTTGTCAAGACAGTCTATCATGACCGCCTTGTCCTCATCTGTGCATTCCAGTTCATCGGAATCCCATATATTCTGATAGGAAGCAGGCTTGTCGTCTATCCAGCGGCAGCAGGCTGCGTCCTTCAGCTCCTCGGGATGCATCTTTGCAGAGATCTCGTTCCAGGGCTCTACACGGTCGGTCTTGTCGAGATCGGCATATTTGTTGCCAGAGAACACCTGCAGCACTGCTTCAAAGTCAGACTGCTTTGTTGCTGCTTCTGATTCAGGCTTGTAAAGGTCAACCTCTGCGTCACCGTAATTTCTGAACGCAAAGCTCTTGTCAACGTCCTCCACCGCCAGGTACAGTGCAAAATCCTCACCGTTTTTCTGCACGACGGTATAGCTGGAAAGCGGTGATTTAACGCCCATATCGTTCATCATCTTATATGCGATATAGTCCTTCATGCAGGTAACATCTGCCGCGAAATTGTTGAGCGACAGCTTATCAAGTCCGTGATAGGTTGTATTCTCGTCATTCTTGCTGAAGTTTATGCGCAGGCCGACACGTCCGCTGGTACGGTCTTTTCTGCCCCTTGCAAAGCTAAGTGAAGAGTGTCCCTTGGCTTTCAGCGCAACGTTTTTGAAAAGCTCTCCGTCGATCTCAACATCACATTCCGCATATTCCTTGCTCTCGGAGTTGGCTTCGTCGATCTTCTTCCACTCCTCGTCCGTAATTATGATATTGACAGTATGTACTCTGGTATCATCAAACAACGGAGCATTCACATAATCGCCGGATATGGCTGGTTCATACTCAGCAGCCGCAGTGATAAGAGAACTGCCTGATTCCTGTGTTCCCGCGTACAAACTGCCTCCTGTACCGAAGCAGGTAATTATAGCTGTCGTAAAAGCAGCGACCTTTTTCCTCATAAACCTTGTCCTTTCTCAAATTGAAAATACGACCTCAAAATCTCTGTCCTGACGCGTTCCACCGCATTTGACAGCAAAAAGGATAAACTCCCCGGGCTGTGATATATCGCCGCCGGAGTATCATTGCCGGATTACCCGGAGGGGGCACATCCTCGATTTGGTTAGATGTTTTTTATTTTGATATAATGGTATTATATCACAAAGGAAAATAAAATGCAATAGTGTACGTTCAGTAATAAAGAAAACATCGATATAAAAAAGAAATGGTGGTATTACGTAATACGGCTTAGAATAACTATTTTGCGAGCTCGTTTTTTTAAAAGTGCTCCCAACCACTTATTGACCACTTTTTTATTTATCAATCAAAAGTCTCCCCAGAGTGTGTTACTCCGGGGAGACTTTTTACTATTTTTAGCTCTGCTCTTTCTTTTGCGTAAGTGTATAATATTCCGTTTTATAACATACAAATATTTGTGAAGTGATGTCGGGTCAAAGATGCTTCCCTGATAGGTATCCATCGTTGTGAATGTACCCGTTGACGGGTTCATATACCTCGCGCGGAGATAATAAAGTCCTGTTGCGCTGTCAAGCTGCTCGCCGCATATTTATATTATGCCACGGACAGGGGAGTTTGTCAAGAAGAAAGCGGACTCGGGAGAGTCCGCTGAAAAAATTTATTCAAAAAACATCATACATAATTGCTTCTTTATACATTTCAATATTTGGATTAATCCAGAGTTCTTTTTCATCTGTAATTGTATGAAATCTGTAAATCCATATATTGGTGTTATCTTTAGATAAATAAGCACAAAATTCTCGATTGTATGTTTTTTTCAAACTGCTATTGAATAATTCAAAAAAGGCAAAAGCAACTTCATTTGATAACAAATGGGCATTAAATTCACAATTCAAATTAATTTCATTAAGACTTGCTTCCAATCCGACTTTATCGCCAAATATTTTTTTTATTTTTGTGTCGTCATAAATATTAAACGTAGGCTTATTAATTATAAGATAGGTGTTCAGAATACTAATTCGATCAATTAAACGATTAACTGTATTTTCTATCTCTTTGAATAATTTAGATACATCACTGTTTTGATTAAAATTATTATACAGTTTCTTCATTGGCATATTCATCTTTATCATTATTATACTCCTAACATTTTTATAGCCTTTTCTAATCCACGCTGAAATCCAGGTATCTTATTTAGTTTTTTTAATTGAGATTTAGATAATCCTTCCCATGTGTTATTATCTATATCATAATAATATTTGTTATTGTTTGCATCATGATAATGAATATTTCCAGGACGTTTGCCTGGATTCGGGTTTTCAACATCAATGCGTTCAGTTGGACCGTTTTTCCAAGTTGAAGTACTCGGAGTTTGTGTTCCATTATGCTCATTATTTCCTTTATTATTATTCTTTTTCTTATTCTTCTTATTATTAGGGTCAGGATCAGGCGAAGCAGCCCCTGTACCTGATGTAGCCTCTGATGTGATCTCCGCACTTACTTCCTCATTAGCCTCAGCAGAAGTCAGAAGACCGCTCGCAATATGCATGATAAATATATCATCTACATGGAAGATATATTTCGACGAGAAATAACTATTCGCAGCAAATGTGTTTTTCAGGTTATGATACACGTTCATTGCCCATGTATCATTAACTAATACTGCTGATGCCATGACAGCTATTCCGACTGCCGCTACTTGCTGACCTGTTAATGTTGAATACCCACT
>Ga0129317_1000626_pt1 | contig 34267 bp, 32 predicted proteins | sample Cm1ome_FD_94430 | JGI IMG/M metagenome (GOLD analysis project Ga0129317, IMG submission 94430) | Eastern black-and-white colobus group fecal microbial communities from Wisconsin, USA - Cm1105 metagenome | ecosystem: Host-associated > Mammals > Digestive system > Large intestine > Fecal | place... | reverse complement strand
TGGAGCTGACTGTTACTAATCGGTCGCAAGCTTATCCAAAAGCGGAGAAAGAAATTTCGAAGCAAGGTTAGGGTTAAAAAAGTCAAAAAAAGACTTGCAAAAATTGATTGGATGTAGTATTATGCTGTATGTGGTTTTGAAGGTACATTAATCACATGGCCTAGTGGCTCAGTTGGTTAGAGCGCCGCCCTGTCACGGCGGAGGTCACGGGTTCGAGTCCCGTCTGGGTCGTTTCTTTGAAAATATGGGGTCTTAGCTCAGCTGGGAGAGCATCTGCCTTACAAGCAGAGGGTCATAGGTTCGAGCCCTATAGGCCCCACTTCAAAGAAATACCAAATTGCCGTTTCGACCGGCATACGCCGATGTGGCTCAATTGGCAGAGCAGCTGATTTGTAATCAGCAGGTTATCGGTTCGAGTCCGATCATCGGCTTACAGGACTCAAGAAGTTCTGAATTGAATAATTTTATGGATGGATTCCCGAGTGGCCAAAGGGGACAGACTGTAAATCTGCTGCAAATTGCTTCGGTGGTTCGAATCCACCTCCATCCATTTTCTATCTGATGAGATAGAGATTTCTAAATTTAATATCGCGGGATGGAGCAGTCTGGAAGCTCGTCGGGCTCATAACCCGAAGGTCGTAGGTTCAAATCCTACTCCCGCAACTCGGTAATTTATTTACTGAAAATCATGTGCCCAGATAGCTCAGTTGGTAGAGCAGAGGACTGAAAATCCTCGTGTCACTGGTTCGATTCCGGTTCTGGGCATTCTGTTTTCGAACAGATGACAGATGGGATACTAGCTCAGGTGGTAGAGCACTTGACTTTTAATCAAGTTGTCCCGGGTTCGAGTCCCGGGTGTCTCATGGAAGAGAAGAAGATCATGATGGGTGATCTTCTTTTTTTGTATTACGAAATAACATCAGATGTGAACAGCGATTATGAAAAATGTGAGGTGAGCATGTGAAGATAGCGGTTGTAGATGATAATGAGAGCGAACGGACAAAGCTTTGCACTCTTTTGCGGGAATGGGGAGAAAAGCGAAAGTATGAGATGGTATGTAACGAATTTACGGATGGCGAAGATTTTTTAAAAGCTTCTGGAACGTATCAGGCGGTATTTCTGGACATCTATATGGAGAAGCTGAATGGAATTGATACCGCCAGAATGCTTCGGAAATATGATAAAAATTGTAAAATTATTTTTATGACAATCAGTGAGGATCATCGGGCAGAGGCATTTGAGGTTCATGCATATGATTATCTGGAGAAGCCGGTTACTGCGCTGCAAATTGAGCGGGTGCTGGCAGATCTTTTGGAAACTCAGACAGAAGATCAAAGCTATCTGGCACTTTCAGCTGGCAGGAGTCAGGTTCCGGTGATTCTTTCAGAGCTCCGGTTTGTTGTATCAGACGCCAATTATTGTGTGATACAGACTGATCAGAAACAGCGTGTGCGTATTGTTTTTTCGGAACTGGAACGGATGCTCTCCTGCGAGCGGAGGTTTTTGAAGATTAACAGAGGAATTCTTGTAAATCTTGATTTTGTGAGCAGTATGGAAAATAGAATCTGCATGATGCGAAACGGGGAACAGTTTCCGATGAATTCAAGACGTGCAGATATACTTCGGCAGGAATTGGTATACTATCGTTTTGAAAAGAGAAACAGACAGCTGTCGCGAAAGGCAGAAACCGGGAAAATACAGGAGCATTTTGTGAAAAAGGAGGCAGGCCGGGTACAGACAATGGAAATAAGACCGGAGAGACCGGCACAATGCCTGCCTGGAAAACGGATATGAATGGGGCGATGATGCAGGAATTGCTGATTGCGGTTGGAGAATGGTTCTTTTTTTATATTCCGGCAGCAATAATTGCAATAGCACCGGTGATAAAATGGATGCACGAGCCGGCAAAAAGAATGTTTCCCTTCATAATGGGAATTTTGTGTGCTGTCTGTGTGGTATGCCCAATGCTAAGTGTTTTTATTGATAAGCATCCTATTTATGGTCTGATTGATGTATCGTTTGTTACAGTATTGCTGTTATTTTATTTGCTGCTTATCGATCTGGAAAAGGTAAAGCTGCTGTATCTGATCATTTGTGATATGACGTTGATGTCTTTTGGCGGGCTGGTCTATCATATTACAGCGGCGGTATTTCATCCAGAAGGAACGATGCAGGATTCATCAGGCTGGGGGCTGCTTGCACAGATAACTGTAAATTTATTAATCGTTCTGTTTTTCTGTGCGGTAGTCCGAAAAAAGCTGACGTGGGTGATCGAAAATTTTCATAATACGACAGTATGGGCTATTGCGGGAGTGATCCCTGCGATTATTTTATTTTGTAATTATATGATGGTTCCAAGGTATTATAGTACGATCAAGTTTCGGCGTATTTTTCGAATTTCAGTTGTATTAATTGTTACATTGTTTGTGCTTTTTGTTACACTGCAGATTATGTTGTATCTTATTATTCGTTACCTGGTTGAGAAGTACGAAATGGATCGTTCTGCTTATATGCTTCAGATGCAGGCAGAACAGTATAAGGTGCTGAAACGACATTTAGAGGAGACGAGGCGGATGCGTCACGATTTCAGGCAGATGATTTATTCCATCAGGGAGCTTGCAGAACGGAAGGATTTTGAGCGGCTGCAGGCTTATATCGGCTCATTCTGTAAGGAGTACGTAGGTAATGCAGGGCGTTTTGACTTTTGCAGAAATACGGCCTTAAATGCGCTTCTGGCACATTATGCAGCGAGGGCAGAAGAGCTGCAGATAGATATAGGAGGGTGGAGTTTTGAGATTGCGGAATCTGAGCGTATTTCGGATATTGATCTGTGTGTGATTTTTGGCAATATTGTTGAAAATGCAATTGAGGCGTGTGAAAAGGTAAGAATTGGCGAGCGCTATATTCGGCTGTCTGCGGATCGTGAAGAGGGTCAGTGTCTGTATATTACAATGGTGAACAGCTCGGATGGATGTAGTATAAAGAAAAAAGAAGTGTTCTTGTCAAGCAAAAAGGAAAAAAGTGGGATTGGACTTTCTTCGGTGAAAATGCTTGCAGAAAAGTATGGAGGACTTGCAGAATTTCATGAAGAAGGAAATGAATTTTATTCGAATATCATGCTGAAGCTGTAAGTGAAGTAGTAAATAGAATAACTTAGATCCAGAACAGAATTTTTTATTCCAGAAAAAGAATAACTTAGAGCCAGAACAGAGTTTTTATCCCAGAAAATGATACTTCCTCCCAACTTAATTGCAATTGGAAAAAATTTCCTATATACTTTGGAATATCTTCGGGAATACAAAGAGAGATCAGAAAAAGAAAGGCTGATCAGTCGGTAGACCTGCAGGCAGAGTAAAAGAAAGATTATGTGGAGGTAAGATTTATGAAGAAGAAACTTTTTGCATTACTGATAGCTGGTGTCATGGCAATGTCTGTGAACGCTTTTGCTGCAGAGACAGAACTGACAGAAGAAATGACAACTGAGAGTGCGGCAGATACCAGTACAGTAGTCCTTCAGGGGCTGGATGATAATGGAATTACATGGACGCTTGCGCTGAATGCGGAGAATGCTATGGGATGTGTTGCGCTGACACCGGAAGGTGATGAGACAACATATATTACAGGAGCGCTTGCATTTGGTGATGGCACATTTACAATCACAGATGAGGAAGACGGACAGGATTACGAATTTGGATATCAGGATGTTTCACAGACAGAAACGATCCTGACGTATGAGCCAACTGATTCTGAAGTAAAGCTTGCAGTGGTTGATCAGAACATAGTAAACGAGAATCCGAACTATTCTGTTTATGCGGGGATTGAACCGGACGGTACACAGATTACAATGGGATTCGACTGGGACAATCTGGAAATGGCAATTGATGAGAGAAGTGAAGAAGGACAAAATGCATTAAGCGGCACATTTACGGTAGGTGAAGATAGACAGACCGTAACCTTTACGACTACGGAAGGCGCTGAGGTTTCCTTTACTGTTGTAGATGTGGAAGGTGTGGACAATCAGATCGATGTAACGCTGAATGATACTGTAATTCGTCTTTCTCTGGTGGATATGAATACATTGCAGTAAGACTGCGTGAGCAGAAAGAGCTGCAAAAAAGAGATTGTAAAAAAAGATTAAGAAGAAATCTAAGATGTACTGGTGTCACAGCAAATTCAGAGGGTATGCCGAAAAAAGGCATGCCCTTTTGTGCGTTTTGTGGATTCTGTGAAAATGGATTGACATTTTATATACCGTTCGGTACAATACGAATAGAATCAATAAGAATGACTGATAAAAGTGAAAACGGATGAGAAAGGAGTACGCCTGTGGAAAATAGAGAAATGATCATGCAGTGTGCAAAGACACTGTTTTATGCAAAGGGATACGATGCCGTGGGCGTGCAGGAAATAGTGGATAAAGCAGGGGTCACGAAGCCGACGCTGTATTATTATTTTGGCAGTAAGCTTGGACTCTTAAAGACTTTGATTGAAGAAACTTTTCAGGAGTTTCGAATGATTCTGCATGAAGCTGCAGATATGGAGCAGCGGATTGAAGAAACTTTGTATCAGGTGGCGTACAGATATTGTATGTTTTTTGAAAGCGATCGTGAGTTTTATATGCTGTTTATGGCGCTGTTCTATTCAGCAAGAGAAAACGAAGCCTATCAGGCAGTAAAGCCTTATGTGGCGGAGTTTTATGATATGATTGTTGATGTATTTGGCCGGGCAGCGGATCAGCTTGGAAATATGAATGGACGTCAGCGTCAGTTTGCGATCGGGTTCATCGGAACGATCAATCATTATCTGATTCTTCGATTTGAAGAGGGAGAGGAAAATGGCGGGAAAATTCAGGAAGAAGAGATCGATGCGGTAGTGCGCCAGTTTATGTATGGAATTTTTTCGTAAAGGAAAGGCAGATGCTTCGGGCAGAGCTGCCGCAGGAAATATAATAACAGGCAGGAAATAAATATAATAACGTGCAGGAAATAAATATAATAACGGACAGGAAATAAGTATAATAACAGGAGAAATGAAAATGAGCAAATGGTATGACAATACAGTATTTTATCATATGTATCCGCTTGGAATGAGTGGTGCACCGTTTGAAAATCGCGAGGAGAAGACGGTACACCGTTTTCAGGAGCTGGAAAAATGGCTTCCACACATAGCAAAGCTTGGATGTGGTGCCGTGTATATCGGACCGCTTTTTGAATCGACTACACACGGCTATGATACAAAAGATTATAAAATGGTAGACAGGCGGCTGGGGGATAATGAAGATTTTAAACGATTTGTAAAAGAGGCACATTCACTGGGACTTCGGATTGTGGTAGATGGTGTATTCAACCATACCGGCCGGGAATTTTTTGCATTCCGGGATATTCAGCTGAACCGGGAGAACTCTCGTTATTGCGGATGGTACAAGGGGATTAATTTTGGATGGAATAATCCATATAATGACGGGTTTGGTTATGAAGCGTGGCGCAACTGCTTTGAACTGGTTAATCTTAATCTGCAGAACCGCGAGGTAAAGGATTATCTGTTTGATGTGATTCGGTTTTGGATCCATGAATTTGATATTGATGGTATTCGCCTGGACTGTGCAGATTGTCTGGATTTTGATTTTATGAAAGAAATGCGGTGGATGACCGGTCAGGAAAAAGAGGATTTCTGGCTGATGGGTGAAGTAATTCACGGCGATTATGCAAGGTGGGCAAACCAGGAGATGCTGCACTCGGTCACAAATTATGAGCTGCACAAGGGATTATATTCCGGACATAACGATCATAATTATTTCGAGATTGCACATACGATCCGCCGTCAGTTCGATGAAAACGGAGGCATTTACAGGGGACGCGTACTGTATTCCTTCGTGGACAATCATGATGTGGATCGGATTTATTCCAAGTTAAATGATAAACGCCATTTAAAGCCGGTATACACGCTTTTGTATACGCTTCCGGGTGTGCCGTCCATTTATTACGGTTCCGAGTGGGGAATCGAAGGGAAAAAGGCAAATGGAGGCGATCCGGCGCTGCGTCCACATCTTGTGCTTGAGGAAATGGAGCGTCATCCGAATGTGCCGGGACTTGCAGAATTTCTTGCATTTCTTGGAAAATGCAGAAAGGAAAATCCGGTGATTGCAGAGGGAAAATATCGTGAACTTCTGCTGACGAACCGGCAGTATGCATTTGCAAGAATCACAGATAATAAGGCAGTGATCGTGGCAGTTAATAATGATGAAAATCCTGCAGAGCTTTACGTTCCGATTCCGGTTGCGGCAGAGAAAATTACAGATCTTGAATCAGGACAGGCTGTAAATGCAGAAAACGGAAAGGTGAAGATTCATCTGGAAGCAGGAGAAAGTGCGCTGCTGAAAGTAAATTAGAATGTACGCTTTACTAAGAAAAGAAGATAAAGGAATCCAAATGGATAAAGTGGCAAAATAATGCAGAGGAGAGGGTAATTATGGCAGGCAGAGCAAAGGCAGCAACGAAAGGTACGAAAAAGACGGCTGCAGCAAAAGCAGCATCTACAAAAACAGCGGCAAGAGGAGTGGCAAAATCAAATACAGCAGGAAAAAAGGCGGCAAAAGCTCCGGTGCAGGAGGAGTATCTGATCACAGAGCTGGATCAGTATCTGTTTGGGCAGGGAACTCACTATGATATTTTCCGCAAGCTGGGTGCACATCCGATGACCTGGAAGGGGAAAAAGGGAACTGCGTTTGCTGTATGGGCTCCAAATGCAAAGAGTGTGCATGTGATCGGTACGTTTAATGGCTGGGATGAAACATCTCATGAAATGGAACGCAGAGAGCCACTTGGTATTTATGAGCTGTTTGTTCCGGGGATCGGAGAGGGAGAGTTGTATAAATTCCTGATCGAAACTCCGGACGGAAGAAAGCTTTATAAGGCAGATCCGTTTGCGAATTCGGCAGAGCTGCGTCCGGGCACGGCATCAAAAATTGCAGATATTTCCAAAATTAAATGGTCAGATTCTGCCTGGCTGGCTGCACGGGAAAAATTTGTGCAGGATGAAAGTCCGGTATCAATTTATGAAGTACATCCGGGCAGCTGGAAAAAGCATCCGCATGGCGATGACGAACCGGGATACTATAATTATCGTGAGCTGGCCCCGGAGCTGACACAGTATGTGAAGGATATGGGATATACACATGTCGAGCTGATGGGAATTGCGGAGCATCCGTTTGACGGATCCTGGGGTTATCAGGTGACTGGATATTATGCACCAACCTCCCGTTATGGCACACCTGAGGATTTTGCGTATTTTGTAAATTATCTGCATAAAAATAAGATAGGTATTATTCTTGACTGGGTACCGGCGCATTTCCCGCGAGATGAGCAGGGGCTGGCAACGTTTGACGGAACATGCCTGTACGAGTACGCAGACCCGCGCAAGGGTGAGCATCCGGACTGGGGAACCAAGGTATTTGATTATGGCAAAAATGAAGTGAAAAATTTCCTGATCGGAAATGCGATTTACTGGATTGAACAGTTCCATATCGATGGACTGCGTGTAGATGCGGTGGCATCGATGCTGTACCTGGATTATGGAAGAGAGAATGGACAGTGGGTACCGAACAAGTATGGCGGAAATAAAAATCTGGAGGCCATTGAATTTTTCAAGCATTTAAACAGCTTGATGGTAGGGCGTTATCCGGGATTGATGATGATTGCAGAGGAGTCTACGGCATGGCCGAAGGTGACCGGAAAGGCAGAAGACGACGGACTTGGTTTTACAATGAAATGGAACATGGGCTGGATGCACGATTTCCTCGAGTACATGAAGCTGGATCCGTATTTCCGTCAGTACAACCATAATAAGATGACGTTCGCCATGACGTACGCTTATTCCGAAAAATACATTCTTGTACTTTCTCATGACGAGGTTGTCCATCTGAAATGTTCGATGCTCAATAAGATGCCGGGTGAGTATGAGGATAAATTCTCAAACCTGAAGGCCGGTTATTCCTTTATGATGGGGCACCCAGGCAAGAAACTTCTGTTCATGGGACAGGAGTTCGGACAGCTGCGTGAGTGGAGTGAGGAACGCGAGCTTGACTGGTATCTGCTTGCGGAGGAGAAACATAAACAGCTGCAGAATTATGTACGGGCATTGCAGCAGTTGTATACAAAAAATAAGGCAATGTATGAGCTTGACTGCAGACCGGAGGGCTTTGAGTGGATCAATGCCGATGACTGTTTCCGCAGCATTTTCAGCTTTGTGCGCCACAGTGCAGATGGAAAGAATAACCTTCTTTTTGTTATCAATTTTACGCCGGTAGCAAGACCGGATTACCGTGTCGGTGTACCGAAGCGTAAACAGTACAAGCTGATTCTGAACAGTGATGATGCACAGTTTGGCGGAAGCGGAAAGCTTCAGCCGGAGGTATACAAGGCAGTGAAGAGTGAGTGCGACGGAAGGCCGTATTCATTTGCGTATGATCTGCCGGCGTATGGTGTGGCAGTATTTAAGTTCTGAATCTGAACGAGCTGTAAAATCTTGTTGGTTGTGTTTTTTATTGCCAAATCTGAAAAAATAGTCTATATTAGTAATGTATGTGCAAATACTTGGAAAAGGACGTGAAAATATATGATATCCAGCCAGATTTTACAGAATACAATTGACGAACTGCATACGATCACAAGAGTTGATTTCGCAGTGATGGATGTAGAGGGTAATGAGATAGCAACTACGATGCAGTCAGGCTTTGTGCAGCAGCAGGCAGCAGTACAGTTTGCAAATTCGCCTGCGGACAGCCAGATTGTGCAGAATGCACATTTCTTTAAAATATATGATGAAAAGACACTGGAGTACATTTTGGTGTCAAACGGTACTTCAGAGGATACGTATATGCTCGGCCGTGTTGCGGTCAGCGAGATTCAGAATCTGATCGTGGCCTATAAGGAGCGCTTTGATAAAAACAATTTTATCCAAAACCTGCTTCTTGACAATATGCTTCTTATCGATGTGTATAATCGTGCAAAGAAGCTTCACATTGATACAGAGGTACGCCGTATCGTTTATCTGATCGAGACGAAGTATGAGAAAGATAATACGGCAATGGAGATCGTCAAAAGTCTTTTCAGCAGCCGCACAAAGGATTTTATCACTGCAGTCGATGAAAAGAGTATCATTCTGGTACAGGAGCTGCGGGAAGAGGATGATTATGAAGAGGTGGAGCAGACCGCAAAAATGCTGCGAGATATGCTGAACACGGAGGCAATGTCCAGCGTGCGGATTGCATATGGTACGATTGTCGGGGAAATCAGGCAGGTATCCCGCTCTTATAAAGAAGCAAAGATGGCACTCGATGTCGGCAAGATCTTTTATATGGAGAAGTCGATTATTGCCTACAATACACTTGGCATCGGCCGTCTGATCTATCAGCTTCCGGTTCCGTTGTGTCAGATGTTTATGAAGGAAGTCTTTACGGAGACAATGCCGGATGCTTTTGATGATGAGACTCTGACAACGATCAACAAATTCTTTGAGAATAATCTGAATGTATCTGAGACGGCACGTCAGCTTTATATTCATCGAAATACACTTGTGTATCGGCTCGAAAAGCTGCAGAAGAGTACGGGGCTTGATATCCGTGCCTTTGATGATGCGCTGACCTTCAAGATTGCAATGATGGTCGTAAGCTATATGAAGTATATGGAGCAGCAGGTGTAAAACGTGATGCAGGCGGTGATATTTGATATGGACGGAGTCATTTTTGACTCCGAAACGCTGGTTCTTGAGACGTGGAAGGAGACGGCGGAGCGCCATGGCGTAGCAGGTGTGGAGCAGGTGTGCCGGAAATGTCTTGGGCTGAATGCATCGGCTTCAAAGCAGGTATTTCTTGCTCATTACGGGGATGATTTTCCGTATGATGAGTACAAAAAAGAAATGGGTGCTTTGTTCCATGAGCGTGCAGATGGAGGACGGCTGAATCAAAAGCCTGGAATCCGGGAGCTTCTTATATTTCTGCAGGACCATAAGATTCGCACGGCGGTTGCATCCTCCACAAAAAGTGAACTTGTAGAGACAGAGCTGCGGGAGGGTGGTCTTCTGCCGTTGTTTGATGCAGTGATCGGTGGAGATATGGTACAAAAAAGCAAGCCGGAGCCGGATATTTTTCTGAAGGCGTGTGAGGTACTTGCAGTGAGTCCAAAGCAGTCCTGGGTAATTGAGGATTCGTATAATGGAATTCGTGCCGCATCGAGGGCAGGAGCAGTGCCGGTGATGGTGCCTGATCTTGCAGAGCCGACGGAAGAGATGAGGCGGTTGGCCACATATATCCTGCCGTCGCTTGTAGAGGTGCGCAAGGAGATCGAGAGGCTACTGGATATGTAAAAAACAGGCTGTGTATAGCTGCTTTGAAAGAAAATAGAAAAGGATTCCACGGAAAGATCTGTGAAGTAAAAAACGTAGAAAGCTGTGACAGAGACCGAAAAGAAATTCGGGGTTTTGTCACAGCTTTTTTGCGTGGAGTAATCTGATAAACATAATAATTTAACCAGTTTGCACTTGGTCAGCCAAGTAGCGAAACGGATTGTGAATATTTGCTTTGACGTATATATAAAGGCTATACAGAAAGTAATTACCGGTGCATTTTTTCATAATAGAAAGAAAAACAGATGTCTTGATTATAATTTCCAAAGGTTTTTCCAAACAGGTTGCAGCCGCCTGCATGTGCTGCGGTTTCCGGGCTTGCGATCCGGTATTTTAATGGTTTTCTCGGCTCTAGGCTGAGGGAATCCAGTGTGACAGGGCTGACCTTCTGATTATCCAGAAAAGTACCCTCATGAGTGATGGAAATGGTTTTGAGAAGACCGTACTGACTGCTGTGCTCATCCCACCAGTCAGGAGTATACAGACCGCGGATCATGCAAAAATCGGTAGGCGAAGTCCAGGTGAGCAGATGCACCCCGTTGATGCTGAATTCAATATCACTGGGCCAGGCATTTCGCGCAAATGGGGACTGTGAGCAGATTTCCTGGGAAATACGAAGTTCAGTTAGAACTTCATCATTTTGAAGGTAATTCGGAATGGAATATTCTACATACCCGGATGCAAACCATATCAGTCCAGCCTGAAACCGTTCTGGATCATCAAAGTAAACTGGATTATCAAAATAACCAATCATATGCTCTGCAGTTGCAAGACCACAGGTTGGATTAATGTTGTGATCCGTAAAACTGCCGACCGGAATATTGAGATCATAAGAAAAAGTAGTAGGCTTTTTTACTGCAAAATCAATAATGTATTTTGAGTCGGTCAAAGAGCAGATCTTCTGTAGTCCCTTCTGACCGGTTTCTGTTGTAGTTGTGAGAAGGCCGGCTTCAGTCAGGTGTTTGATGTGTGAAGTCAGGGCGCCATTTGTGACTCCGAGTGCTTTTGCAATGTCCTGAAGATTCATGCTTCCATTGTCAAGGAGCAGCTGAATAATCTGCATACGCAGAGGGGAGGAAACTGCTTTACAAAAATCAAAAATCTCATCGAATGTTGAAAGTTCTTTCATGTGTTCTCCAATCCTGAAAATATCAAATATAGAAAAATAAAAACCGCTTTTGAAATTCTTAAAACACTTTACCAGAAATAAGCAAAAAATACAATAGAAACCGGATAAAATTATAGAAAAATGCTGAGAAACAAAAAAATTCAGTAAAAAAAGTAATGGATAAATAAAAAGAACAGAGTAATTGAATCGATAACCTTGACAAAAAAAGAAAAAATATATTGACATGGTTCGTTAAATGTGCTAATAATAAAAACAAGTTGATAAAGCGCTTTAGAAAACATTAAAATTATACAGAATAAAAACTAAAACAGTAAATAAAAATGTAAAATAGTAGGAAAAACAAACAATGAAGGAGGGAATTATGAGAACGAGAAAAACAATTGGGATGATGTTGGCGGTAGCAGTGATGAGTGCAGGGATGTGTGCAGGTGCAAAGGATGAAATTGTACTGTGGACTCCGTTTACCGGTTCTGACGGAGAAATTCTTCAGAGTCTGGTGGATGAATTTAATGCGGGAGATCCAGATTATGAAATTAAAAATCTGGCAATGGCATCCGATGATATGTATACAAAGCTGCCGACTGTGATTGCATCGGGAAAAAATGTGCCGGACATGGGTGTTGTTCATTATTACAAGCTGGTTGACTTTGAGGCGAAGAATATCATTGTTCCGGTAAATTCATGCATGGAACAGAATGAAAACCTTAAAGCGGAAAATTATATTTCAGATGCATGGAACTGTGGAAGCGCAGAAGATGGGATGCAGTACAGCGTTCCGCTTGATGTGCATGGAACAATTGTTTATTACAATAAGGATCTGATGGAAAAATATGCGCCGGATGCGTTGAATGACAATATGATTACGTATGAGGAAATGCTTCAGATGGGAGAAGCGGCTGCAGAAGACGGAATCCTTGCATATGGCGGCGCCGGATTTACTTCCGAACAGTTTTATTCCTTTTTAGGTCAGGCAGGCAGTGGTGTAATCAAGGATAATGCACCGACGATCGACACGCAGGAGGCAAGAGACGCGATTGCGAAAATGCAGGAGATTTACGACAGCGGTTATTCTACCAGAGTCGGTGATGATAATTATGCGATGTTTGCATCCGGAAAGGTAATCTTCACTCCGGAGGGAACCTGGACGGTGAATGCATTCCAGACGGATTATCCGGAATTGAATTACGGTGTGACGAATATGATGAGTCTTGACGGAACGTGCTATAACCAAATGAACTCACATCAGTTTGTCATCTACAATAAAGATGAAGATGAGGAGACAAAGAGTGAAAAGCAGAAGGTTATGGCAGATTTCCTGGAATTCATCCGTGAAAATTCTGATCAGTGGGCCAAGGCAGGTCATATTCCGGCTTCACTTGAAGTAGTGAATTCAGAAGCATTTGCAGAGCTTCCGCAGTCGTTTTTCCTGAGTACGACGGAAGAAGCGGCTACACTTCATATTAATTCAGAATCAAATTATACGTATTGTACGGATGCGGTTGGAACGGTACTGGAAGATATTCTGATCGGCAATCTGAGCGTGGATGAAGGCCTGGAACGGGCACAGAAAGAAGCAGAGGATAAAATTGCGGCAAAATAAGCTGTAAAGAAAAGGAAAGCTGCGGATGGAAGCAATAAGTTCTGTCTGCAGCATGACCGGAAAGGAGAAAGGCTTGGTTCGGGAAAAAAGTTTTTTCAAAAAATATGAGCACCTTTTGTTTATCGGTCCACATCTGATTCTGTTTACAGTATTTGTACTGATTCCGTTGGTGTTTGGATTTTATATTGCACTTTCAAAGTGGGACATGATTACTCAGCCGACTTTTACTGGACTGGAGAATTTTCGGATGATTTTACTGGACAAAGATTCTACGTTTTACCGTCAGTTCTGGAATGGATTGAAAAATACGGTTATCTTTGTATTGATTGCACTTCCACCGAGTATCTTGATTCCTTTCGCTGTTGCACTGGCGATCAGCAATCGTTTTCTTAAGGCAAAAAAATTTTTTCAGTCAGTATTTTATATTCCGGGGTTGATGTCAATCACAGCAGTCGGAATTGTTTTTTCAATGGTATTCAATCGTGATCTTGGAATTATGAATGCACTGTTTCAAAATGACGTGATCTGGTCGAGACAACAGCCGTATGCATGGCTGATGATCGTTCTGGTTTCTGTATGGTGGGGAATCGGAGGAAATATGGTAATCTACATTGCAGCGATTGCGGGTGTTGACCGGGGACTTTATGAAGCAGCAGAAATTGACGGGGCAGGAAGCTGGGCAAAGTTTCGCTATGTAACACTTCCGGGTGTAAAGGCACAGATTTTGTATACAACTGTAATGTCGACAAGTGCCTGCTTTAACCTTTACGGACAGCCGGTTATGCTTACAAGCGGAGGGCCGAATGAATCGACAAAGCCACTTATGATGTACATTCGGGAACTGGCATTTGGAAGCGGAACGTCAATCGCAGGAATTGGCTCGGCAATGGCATTTCTTTTGGGACTTATCATTTTGGCCATTTCGCTGACCCAGTTTCGGTTTATGGATTTTAATAAGGAGGAATGAGCAATGAAAAAGAAAAAAATAGATGCGTCAGGGATCGCCGCATACGTGTTTCTGATTCTTCTTGCTACGCTCTTTATCATTCCTGCGCTGTGGGCCCTGCTCAGTACATTTAAACAGAACCGGGATATTGTGATGAATGGTTTTACATTTTTGCCTCAGAAATGGACGATTGAAAATTATGTGAAGGTCATTACAAACACGACGAATGCTCCGATTGTCCGCTGGGCATTTAACTCGCTTGTCATTTGCTTCTGTCACGTAGGCCTGATGCTTCTGATCAGTTCGATGGCGGCATATGGATACCAGCGCATGCATTTTAAAGGAAGAAATCGGTTGTTTGTTACATTGATGCTGCTGTCGATGATACCTGGAGTTGTAAATCTGATTCCGCAGTATATTATAGTGGATCGATTTGGATGGGTGGACACACCGCTTGCCTGTATTGTACCGGGACTTGCCGGCGTAGGAAATATTTTTCTGATCAAACAGTTTATGTATGGAATACCAAAGGAAATGGATGAGGCTGCATTGGTAGATGGGGCATCTTACTGGAAAATTTACAGCCGAATTATTCTGCCGACGATTAAGCCGGTGCTGGTGGTAGTTTCATTGTTTTCTTTTACAAGCTGTTGGAATGATTTTCTGTGGCCGTCAATTGTATTTAATGATGTGTCAAATATTACACTTTCTGCGGGACTTCAGCTGCTGCAGGGGATGTACGATACGCATTCTGCAGGTACGATGCTTACAGGGGCAATTGTTGCAATGATTCCGACGTTTGTACTGTATTTGATTGCGCAGAAGTATTTTATTCAGACGATGTCATTTGCAGCCGCGGTAAAGGGATAAGAAAAGAGGAGGAGAAAAAACGTGTGTAAAGAGGTAAACAGAAAGGAATTTCCAAGACCGGATTTTATAAGAAAAGACTGGATGAGTCTGAATGGTGAATGGGAATTTCAATTTGATAAAGATGGAATATGGACTGCACAGGATGGATTGGAGCGGAAATATGAAAGAAAAATACAGGTTCCCTTTTGTTATCAGGCAGAACTCAGTGGAATAGGAGAGACAGAAGATTGTCCTGTAGTCTGGTACCGGCGCAGTGTAAAATTAAAGAAAGAGACGGGAAAACGGATCCTGCTGAAGTTTGGAGCCGTGGATTATAAATGTGATCTGTGGGTGAATGGAATTTATGTCGGAGGGCATGAAGGGGGGCATTGTTCCTTTACATTTGATATTACAGAGGCAGCGCTGGACGGAGAAAACCGGTTGACGCTTCGAGTAGAAGATTATCAGAATACAGATAAACCGCGCGGAAAACAGTCGTGGACAGGAGAACCCTTTGGATGCTGGTATACACCGACAACTGGTATCTGGCAGAGTGTCTGGGTAGAGTATGTGCCGGATATTTATCTGGAGAGGATTAAGATTACGCCGGATTTGACGCATCTGAGCGCAAAGGTGGAAGTCTTTCTTTCTGCCTGCTGTGATGAAGAATGCGAAATTGTTTCTGAGACGGAAATTGATGGAGAACAAAGAATATTCGGAACAGTGAAAATCAGATGCAGAAATGGATATGGAAAAGCGATGCTGGCATTTCCTGATTTTGATCTGCGCAGAGATCAGCTTTACTGGAGACCGGAGCATCCTAATCTGATTCATGTGCATGTAACTGTAAAAGGCGGTGAGGCGGAGGATCATGTAAGCACTTATTTTGGTATGCGTGATGTAAAGGTATGTGGAAAACAGATTTTACTAAATCAGGAAGCCTATTTTCAGCGGCTGGTGCTGAATCAGGGTTACTGGAAGGAAAGTTTGCTGACATCGCCGTCAGAAGAAGCAATCATCCGTGATCTTGAACTTGTAAAAGCAATGGGATTCAACGGGGTCAGAATGCATCAGAAAATAGAAGATCCTCTGTTTTATTATCATGCGGATCGACTTGGAGTACTTGTATGGGGGGAATTGCCAAGCTCTTATGAATATAATGACAATATGGTGCGGCGTTCTGTAAACGAGATAATGGAATTTGTAAACCGTGATTATAATCACCCGAGTATTGTCGCATGGGTACCGGTCAATGAGAGCTGGGGTGTGAGAGATATTCTGACAAATGAAGAGGAGCAGAATTATGCACAAGCAATGGTGCATCTTCTTAAAGCAATAGATGGTACCAGGTTTGTGAGTGCAAATGATGGATGGGAGCAGCCATCAAATACAGATATCTGTGCAATTCATGATTATATTTATACCCAGCATACACTCGGAAAATATGAAAACATGGATGAAATTTTGGACAATATGGTAGAGAGCCGGATGATATTTGCAAACGGTCATTCATATAGTGGTCAACCGGTTGTAATGACTGAGTATGGAGGAATTGCATTTGACGATTCCGAAGAAGGATGGGGATATCTTGGAAAGGTAAAAACAGAGGAAGAATTTCTGGAACGACTTGGCACAGTGACAGATGAAATTATTTGTTGTGGAAAGTTTGCTGGATTTTGTTATACGCAGCTAACGGATGTGCAGCAGGAAATAAACGGACTGTTGAGAACGGATCGGAGTGCAAAGGTTTCTGTTGAACGACTAAAGGAGATATTCGCTAGAAAATTTTTTGAACGCAGATTGCGTTCATGAAATATTGCAAGGATCTGAATTTCGTTTAATCCTGAAGGCAGCAAAAACGGATTGCTAATGTCCGCCTTGCAAATAAGACAGGGAATTCCCTGCCGAAATCAGACATAGAAAAGAACTGTGTTTGATTCTGGCGGGGATCTTTTTTTATGTAAAAATATATAATAAGACACATATTATATTTATTAATATTTCACAAATATAAAATAATGTATCACAATGACTTTACAAACTAACAAAAAGTGATATACTACATATCACAAACAACACACCGAGAGAGGAGGAAACAGATTGAGAAGCGTCGCAATAACAGCATTGCTGTGTATTTCGATGGCAGCGATGCTGTCGGATTTAAAAACAGGGAAAATACAAAATGGAATTATTGCGGCAGGAGTGATGTGCGGCATTTGTTACCAGGCGGCTTCCTGCGGACCGGCAGGGATTATGGTTTCTGCAGGCGGAATTCTTCTTCCGCTTCTGCTGATGGGCGGATTGTTTTATTTTCGGATGACAGGTGCCGGCGATATTAAGCTGCTGTGTATGACCGGTGCTTTTCTTGGACCGGCGGACGGAGTTCGGACGCTGATCGCATCAATTTTGATTGCCGGTATTATTTCCGGCTGGATCATGGTGCGGCAGAAGAGTTTTACCGGAAGGATGCTGTATTTTATAGAATATACACAGCGGCGAACAGCAGGGGGCAGTTGGGAAAGCTATATGGCAGATGTGCCGGAGAGTGCAAAGTTTTGTTTTTCAGTTCCTGTTTTTTTCAGTGTACTGGGATATATAGGAGGGATTTTTTGAAGAAGAGTATTTTTGCTGTCTGTGATCTTGATTCGTCGTATGCATGTCATCTGATGGACTATCTGAATGAAAAAAAGAGTACGCCGTTTGAGGTGCAGGCATTTACAAGTGTAGAAAATCTGAAGGAGTTTGCAGCACAGCAGCCGATTGAGATTTTATTGATTTCAACACGTGCGATGTGCAACGAGATTCGTGAACTGCCGATCAGCAGAGTTGTGATCTTGTCGGAAGGAGAACAGTTTCAGAAGACGGATCTGGAGGAATATCCCTTTGTGTATAAGTATCAGTCCTCTGATCAGCTGATCAGTGAAGTAATGGAATATTATGCAGCGACAAATCCGGAGACCTGCCTGTTTACAACGACGGCGAAGACAAAGCTGATCGGTATTTATTCACCGGTCGGACGAAGTGGGAAAACCTCCTTTGCGTTGGCTTTAGGAGAGATTCTGGCAGAGACAAAGCAGGTGCTGTATCTGAATCTTGAGGAATATTCCGGCTTTGAGGAATTGTTCAATCTGCATTATCGGGCGGACATTACAGATCTGATTTATTATGCGAGACAGAAGGAGGGGAACCTGATCTATAAACTGAATTCAGTGATTCAGTCCTTTCATTCGCTTCAGTATATTCCTCCGGCACTGTTTTCGGCAGATCTGCGTGACGTTTCCGGCGAAGAGTGGATGACATTTCTTCAGGAGATCATGACATATTGCGAATATGATGTGATCATTCTGGATCTTGGCAGCCAGGTGGACGAGCTGTTCCAGCTTCTGCAAAAGTGTGAGAGGATCTATATGCCGGTACTCCAGGATGAGATAGCAAAGGCAAAGCTGGCGCAGTATGACAAACTGCTTACGATGCTGGATTTACGGGAGATGTCGGAAAAGACGAGTAGGATTCTTCTGCCGACTGTGCGGCTTCGGAAGGAAGATGATGTGACTCAGCAGCTTGTATGGGGAGAGATGGGAAAATACGTGCGTCGTCTTCTATGGGAGGAGGAGCAGAGAGAGCCATGACGGAAGAGCGGTTTCAGCAAATGCGAAAAACGCTGATGGAGGAGCTTGAGGGATACCGGGAGATTCAGGATGAAGAGATTTATTATCGGATCGATTCCCTGATTCAGGAATCCGGTACAGAGTATTATATCCGGCTGTCTGATCGCAATGTACTGCGAAGAGAGCTTTTTAATTCAATCCGTAGGCTTGATGTATTGCAGGAGCTGATTGATGATGACAGCGTGACTGAGATTATGGTAAACGGGACGGACGGTATTTTTGTAGAGCGTGCAGGGCGGCTGTTTGAATGGGAAAAAAAGTTTGTCTCACAGGAAAAGCTGGAGGATATTTCACAGCAGATTGTGGGAAGGTGCAATCGTATTGTAAATGAATCGGTTCCGATCGTGGATGCCAGGCTTGATAACGGAGCGCGTGTGAATATTGTAATGCCGCCTGTAGCGTTAAATGGACCGGTGATCACAATCCGAAGATTTCCGGATCATCCGATCAGTATGGAGGAACTGATCCGCTGGGGCGCAGTATCACAGGAGGTAGTTGCATTTTTGGAGCTGTTGGTGCGTGCGGGATATAACATTTTCATTTCCGGTGGAACCGGATCCGGCAAGACTACTTTTTTGAATGCACTGTCCCACTATATTCCCAAGGATGAGCGGATTATTACAATCGAGGATAATGCGGAGCTGCAGATCCAGGGGGTGGCGAATCTGGTGCGGCTGGAGGCAAGAAATGCAAATACGGAAGGAAAGATGGAAATTTCAATCCGTGATCTCATCCGTTCCAGCCTTCGTATGAGACCGGATCGGATTATTATTGGAGAGGTGCGCGGCAGTGAAGCAGTGGATCTTCTGCAGGCACTTAATACGGGGCATGATGGATCCTTAAGTACCGGTCATGCAAACAGCCCGGAGGATATGCTTTCACGTCTGGAAACGATGGTGCTAATGGGAATCGAGATTCCGCTTCCGGCAATCCGTCGGCAGATTGCTTCCGGAATTGATGTGATCGTACATCTGGGGCGTATGAGAGACCGCTCAAGAAAGGTGCTGCAGATACTGGAAATTTTGGGCTACGATGCTTTGAAATGTGAGATTCGGACGCAGATCCTGTATGAGTTTGAAGAGTCCGGAGTGAATATGGAAGGAAAGATCGAGGGCAGATTGGCAAAAAGGGCAGAGATCAGCCGGAGAAAGAAACTCGAACGGGCAGGATATTATCTGGAGGAGAACGAGTCGGGAAGCATGTGGAAATCAGTGACAGCGGATAGAGGAGGTGAATGAGGGGATGGCGGATAGTGAAGTGGATGAGAGAATGGTGGATAAAAAGAGGCGGATAGTGAAGTGGATGAGAGAATGGCAGATAAAAAGAAACGGATGAGAGAACAAAAAATAAGCATGAAAAGAACGGAGGGAAGAGAAAAAAGTGAACTCCGGATTGATTATACGGTGTACCGGTTTTCGAAGAAAGAGATCGGACAGTATCTGGCATTGTACCTGGTGTTGGATGCGGTGATCAGCTATCTGTTTTTTTGTTCGCCGGCAGCATTTATTCTTTTGCTTCCCGGACTCTGGCCATTTTTTAAAGAGCAGAAGGCCTCCTTGAAACGAAAACGGGAAAGCGAGATGCGCAGACAGTTTCTTGATGGAATCCAGATGACATCAGCCTCTCTTCAGGCAGGATATTCGGTAGAAAATGCATTTCGGGAAGCTGCCGGTGAGCTGACACGGATTTATGAGGAGGATGATTTTATCCTGCGAGAATTTCGGATCCTGACTGCACAGATGGAAATGAGCAGAAATATTGAAGAGCTTATGATGGATCTTGGAAGGAGAAGCGGTGTAGAGGATATTATCAGCTTTGCTGAAGTATTTCTGACTGCAAAGCGAAGCGGAGGAGATCTTTTGTTGATTATCCGGAATACGGCATCCTGCATTAGGCAGAAGCACGAGACTATGCAGGAAATTGAGACCTGCCTGTCCGGAAAGATTATGGAGCAGAATATTATGAGTCTTGTGCCGGTATTGATCCTGGCATATGTGAAGCTTTCTTCGCCGGAATTTCTGGAGGGCATGTATGGGAATCTGGTTGGTACGGCAGTAATGACAGTCTGTTTCGTTGTTTATGTGCTCGCATATCTGTGGGGAAACCGGATTGTGCGAATCGAGGTATAGCGTGAAAAACATCAAAAAAGTATATGAAAAATTGGGTGAGTTTCTGGTTGATCTTCTGAAGGCAGATCAGCCGGGAAAGGGGAAGCAGGAGCTGAGGGAAGAACTGACGGCACTTCGCGCCGGGAGTAATGAAACGGTGCGGGATTATTATATCCGTAAATTTTCTACGGTATTGATGGTGCTGTCGGCCGGAATCTTTTTATCGGGTGTATGTTTTCTGGCATACATGGAGAAAACATCGAACGTAGAGGATCAGATCCTGATGCGGCCTGGCTACGGGGAAGAAAACAGACAGGAGGAACTGACAGTCGAAGTAGACGGAAAGGAGGTGCAGCAGCTTGAGATAACCGTTCAGGCGAGAACGTATACGGATCAGGAAATGCATGAGCTGACAGAGAAGGCAATTGCAGAGCTGGAGCAGATTCTGCCGGGAAAAAATGAATCACTGGATGAAGTAAGGGATGATCTTGTATTTCCCAAAACACTGATGGACGGAGCAGTGGAAGTCAGTTATGTAACAACACCGTATGGCGTGGTGGATGAAGACGGTGTTTTATCGGACGTGGAGAAGGAAGACGGTATACTGACAGAAATACAGGTTACGCTTACCTGCGGAGAAACGGAGACTGTTCATATCATTCATGCAAGAGTGTTTCCGCGCATTCTGACACATGAAGAACAGCTGCAAAAGGAGATCAGGAAAGCAGTGGAACAAAAGGATGCAAGCGGGCGTTATGAAGATACTCTGAAGCTGCCGGAAAATGTGGATGGAAGAGCACTTATATGGCAGTACCAGGAGGAAAATCCATTTACAACGGTTCTTGCACTTGCATTGATTGCAGCGGTGCTGGTGTATCTGGAGATGGACAGCCGGGTTCATACAAGGGCGGAAGAACGAAAGAATCAGCTGATGCTGGATTATCCGGATCTGATGTGGAAAATGACAATGTTGCTTGGAGCGGGGCTTACGATCAAGGGAACGTTTACCAGGATGGCGAAGCAGTATTACAAGGACAGGCGAAAGCTAAGGTACGTGTATGAGGAGGTATTGTATACATGCAGAGAAATGGAAAGCGGCGTTTCAGAAGCAGAGGCGTATGAGCGGTTTGGCAGACGATGCGGGCTCCCGGAGTATATACGGCTGGGATCTGTTCTGTCACAGAACCTGAAAAAGGGTACGCGAGGATTGACCTCGCTTCTTGAGGAGGAAGCAGTTTCTTCTATGACAGATCGGAAAAATAATGCACGTAAGCTTGGAGAAAGAGCAGGAACAAAGCTTTTATTTCCAATGATTTTGATGCTTGGGATTGTAATGGTGATTTTGATGGTGCCGGCATTTCTGGCATTTTAACCGAGTCAGGCAAGTCCCCTGCGGGGTTGCGCGGGGCAATAAGCAGTGGGTGGGGACTTGCTTGTATCATAAGTGAGATACCTCACTCATGATACAGGTTATGAAATATCATAAGGAAGGATCCGCTTGTGGAATCTCGTAAAGAGGGATCCGTTTACGGGAGGATTCCTTACGAGCCTGGATCCCTTATGATCCTATAAGTAGCGAAGCGGATTGAGAATATCCGCTTTGACATGAACACGGGAGAATGAGTACAGGAGAATGAATACAGGAGAAATAGAGGTAAAAGCCTGGAAGCAGAGGAAAGGCAGAGAGGAGTACGTATGGAACATGTAACAGCATTTTTGAAAGAAGAAGATGGCGTTGGTGTAGTGGAGATTATTTTGATTCTGGTGGTGCTGATCAGTCTTGTACTGATCTTTAAAAAGCAGCTGACAAGCCTGGTTAAGAGTATTCTCAGTAAGATCGTAAGTCAGAGTAACAGTGTCTGATCCACAATAAGTAAAGACGAGTATGTCAGCAGATGCTGCGTTGTATGACAGTACGAAGGGAAGAGACAGAAGAACAATGCATGGAGCAGAAAAAAATGAGGAAAGCCAAAATGCAGAAAGAAACAGGATATGATACATACGGCGGAACATGGAGTGGTTCGATTACAGTTTTTTTAAGCCTGCTGTGCATTATATTTTTCAGTCTGATCTGTACGGCTGCGGAGTCAGCAAGAATTCAGGGCGCGAGAACACAGACGGCAAATATTGCAGGAATGGCGACATTTTCTGTACTTGGTGAGTTTGAGAAAGCACTGCTGGAGGACTATGAGATCTTTGCAGTAGACGGCGCTTACGGCAGTGGTTCCTTTAAGAGTGAAAAGGTGAAAAATCGTTTGGAATATTACCTGAAGCTTAATACAGATCCAAAGGAAGGTGTCTTCTCTGTCTGGTGCTTTGATCCCTGGAATCTGGAGCTGACAGATACAGAGCTTACGGGTTATGCATTACTGACGGATGATTTCGGCGAACCGTTTTATCAACAGGCGGTTCGCTATATGAAAACGAATGCAGCTTCTCTTGCGCTTGACCATCTGAAAGAATATTCAGAGCATACGAATACAATACAGAGATGGGAAAAGGAGTATGAAAAACGCAGGAAAGAAAATGATGGACAGCTTTCCGGTCTGGAAGATAAAAAGAAACAGAAGCTGGAGCAGTTGGAATCAGAGGCTGCTGAGAATGGAACAGAGATTGTGGAAGTTCCAAAGACAGAAAATCCGCTGAAAGCGATCGCGAAGCTGCGTCGGAAAAGTACACTTGAGATCGTGACAGGAGGAAAAAAAATTTCAAAAAAGAAGGTACGAACAGGAAAGCTTCCGTCAAAGCACAGGCCGAAAAGCGGGACCTTGAAGTTAAAAAAAGAAAACAGCGGATTTCTGGCCAATACTTTGTTTCGGGAGTATCTGATGCTTCATTTTCCAAATTATTTAAGCAGTGAGAAAACAGGAAAACTGGATTATCAGATTGAATATCTGCTGGGAGGAAAGGTGTCGGATAAAAAGAACCTGAAATATGTTGTGAACCGGCTGCTTTTGATACGGGAAGGAATGAATTATCTCTATGCGCTGGAAGCGCCTGAAATGAACGGAAGGGCAGAAGGCCTGGCAGTGACGTTGACCGGATTCCTCGGGATGCCGGCATTGACAGCAGCTACGAAGCATGCGCTTTTGCTGGCATGGGCATACGGAGAAAGCCTGATCGATGTACGGACGCTGCTTGATGACGGGAAGGTGCCGCTTTTTAAAGATGCCGGGTCGTGGAAGCTTACACTGGAAAATCTCGGTCGGATCACAGAAATTCTGGAGCAGGGCAATACGGGAGAGACAAGCGGATTGTCTTATGCAGAGTATCTGAGAATTCTTTTGAACCTTGGTTCGCTGACCGATCAGAAGATGCGTGCGCTTGATATGATTCAGTGCAATCTTAGAGAGAATCCGAAAAGTGCAGATTTTTATGCGGCAAATTGTGTGGTCGGCACGGAAATGACAGGAAAATGGAAGTGTGCGCCGGTGTTCTTCCGGGTACCATCGGCGTTTCTTGGAGTCAGCAGTGAAACGTTGGTTTTTGAACAACAGGCCGGAATGGCATATTAAGAAGGGAAGCGGGGTGAAAAAGAGTGTTCTTGTATTTCACATTTATCAGAAATTCGTTAATGATCCGTAACAGAAAAAAACTTCCAAAAATAAAAAAAGGAAAGGACAGATTCTCTCCCCCAAATGCTCTTGAAATTTCCTCGGGTTTTAAAAGAAATACGGGAGCACTCTTTTTTACTCCGCTTCAGGCAGCAATGACGGTAGAAGCAGCGCTGGTACTTCCGCTTTTTCTCTTTTGTATGACGGCTGTAATTCAATATGCTGCAGTTATGGGGACCGCGGTGCAGATTGGCACGGCACTTACGGAAACCGGAAAGTCGATGGCAACAGCTGCCTATGCAGTAAGATACGGTGGCGAAGGGAGTGGATCCGGACTTGCAGTGAGTGCGTTATCTGCAGGTTATGCACATCATAAGGTGATGGGCAGAGTGGACGACTCCGATCAGATTAAAAATGTGAACATGGCATTGTCTTCTTTTTTACAGAAGGAAGAACAGATTGATCTTGTCATGACGTATCAGATACGGACACCGGTCCCTGTCATAAAGCTGCCGGGAAATTTTTTTCTTCAGCGAGCCTGTGTGCGGGCATGGACAGGGCGGAATACGTACGGAAAAGACGAATTAGGGAATGAAAATGGATTCAAAGACGTCTATGTAACTGAGAACGGGAGTGTATACCATGAAGATTTGAATTGCTCATATCTAACCCCATCGATCCGTGAAATTGATGATGATGCAATCGGAGCCCTGCGTAATCGCAGTGGTGAGAAATACAGACCATGTGAGAGCTGTGGGGGCGGAAACGGAACGGTGTATATTACAGATGAAGGAAACCGTTACCACCGGTCACCCGGCTGCAGCGGACTGAAACGTACAATACATACGGAAGGAAAGGACAGCTGCGGGCTGCGTCCGTGTTCGAAATGCGGCAGCTGACAAAACGGGTGATAAACAATGTTTCAGAACATCGTTACAATGACAGCATTATTGATTTGCAGTTATGTGGATATCCGGTATCAGAAAGTGGAGAAATGGGTGGCAGGAATTTATGCTCTGCTGGTGCTTGCCGGTCGGATCACAGAGGGAATAAATGGTATGACCATTCTTTTTGCCGGACTGGTTCCGGGGATCTTTTTCCTTTTTGTATCATTTGTGACAAGACAGGGAATTGGGTACGGAGACAGCATATTGATACTGATTCTCGGGGCTTCTGTGGGACTGCAGCGGGAGATGAAAATTCTGCTGGCAGCGTTTGGCATTTCCGGTATCTGGGCAGGTGTTTTGCTTTATCGAAAACGGGGGAATATGAAGCAGGAGTTTCCATTTGTACCGTTTTTATTGATCGGGACAGTACTGGCATTGCTTGCCGGAGGATGAAAAGCCGGAAGTAATTAACTCATCACTTATAAAAGTGGGAGTTTTCTCGACTGAGATAAAATACGATAAGAGATGGGATGAAGAATATGAAAGAAGAAAAACGAAAAAAGCAGTGCAGCAGGGAGCAAAATGGCTGGAAGGGAAGCTACACGGTAGAGGCAGCGGTGATTCTGCCGCTTACCGTGTTGATTTTAGCTGCCATAATTCTGGCAGCGTTTTACATTCATGACCGAAGCACTATGCATGGAATTGTATGTGAAATTGCATCATCAGGAAGCAACAGTATTACACAGGAGCAGCGGACAAAAAGGATGGAGGAGCTTCGAAGCAGAGTGAAACAACAGAGATTTCTCGGAAGCAGAAATCTGTCAGTCAGTGCTTCCGGTGGGGATACAGAAATTCATGCAGCGATTGGCGGCTCTTATCCGATACCGGGTATAACAGCGCGGTTTTTTACAAAAGGAACATTTTCCATGCAATACAGCTGGAAGATGAAAAGTGCAGAGCCGGCAAAAACAATCTGGCAGATCCGTGGTGTGGCAGGAATCCTTGGAGGTGGCATGTGAAAGCAGAATATAAAAGAAACCTGAAGGATAATTATTTGATTCTGAGTGCGCCAGAAGAAAAGGAAGAAGACGATTACAGTATCTATATGGTAGAAAAAAATCAGATTCCGGGACTTCTTCTACTGCGTCGCTCCAGGGTGGACGGGAAATTGCTGCTGAATTATGAGATTACAGGAAAACAGACACTGGCCGGGTTGTATGAACGAAAGCTATTGCGCTGTGCGGACATTTTGTTGGTTTTATCGGAACTTTGCGATGTACTTGATACGTTGCAGAAGTATCTTTTAAGCCCGGAAAAGTTGATTTTTGATCCGGAATATATTTATCTGGAGCCAGAGAGGAAAAAGTTGTTTCTTTGTTATGCGCCGGGAGTAAAAAATGAAGCCTCTATCCAGGTACTTGCGGAGTTTATACTGCGCAGGCTGGATCATCAGGATGCGGAAGCCGTGGCTGCCGGGTATCGTTTTTATGGAAAAACGCAGGAGGAAAATTTCAGTCTGCAGAATTCACTGAAGGAATTGATGCTGGAATATCAGAGCAGGGAAGAAGGGAAGGGTGCCGGCTCTGTAAAGTCAGAATATGAAGCAGAGAATGACGGGTATCGCAGTCGGATATCACCACCATATGGGATTGACCGGCAGAGGGAAGAAACCGTGCAACCGTACGCAGAGGCATTTGGAAGAGTATCCTCCGTAAAACAGTATGAAGAGCCGGAAGTGATTCATAAGACGCGAAGAAAATATCAGGCTGCAAATGGAGAAGCATCAAAGCAAAATGATACAGAAAACATGGTAAAACAAAGCTTGGAAAGGAGAAATTCAGGAAAGAACAGTGCGGTAAAAGCAGAAAAAGTAAACAAGAAAAGCGAGAAGGTACGTTTTGCGGACCGGCTTTTCGAAATTGTGCATCCGGCAGTGCTGCTTTCCGGTTTATTTTTGCTGGCGATGCTGGAAATACTATTTTACTTTGGCTATCTTCAGCTGACCGAAACAGGAGGTGCGTTTTTTCTGATTCTTTCAGGAGAACTGTTGATCAACAGCTTTTGGAAACGGGCAAAGGAAGAGAAGGAAAAGCAGAAATTTGACAGCTGGGCGGCCGAAGAAGAGGAGGATGAGGAATATCAGGAGCTGATGCAGGAGATGTATCGACGTTCGCCGGAGCCGGCAGAATTGCCTGAGGAGATCGGTGAGACAAGATGTCTGACCGATCTTAAGGAGCAGGAACTGCGGTTGGTTCCGGTTCGCCATCAGGAAATAAGCGGTACTGCAGAGGGTGACTTTCCGGACATTATTGTAAAACAAAGCAGTGTAACGGTCGGAAAGATGCGTCAGCAGTGTGATATAGTTTTGATGGCGCCGGCCATCAGCAGAATGCACGCCCGCTTGGAATACCGGCAGGGCGCTTATTACCTGAAAGATCTCAACAGCCGCAACGGAACATTTCTGAATGGAGAACGATTGATGCCACAGGAGGCAAGGAGCCTTAATCATGGAGATCGTGTTGCTTTTGCGGATATTTCGTACCGGGCGATACGAATGTAAGGGATCAGTCGGCTTCTGTCTGCGGCAGGCTTGCTTTTGCGCGGAACCAGTAGGTATAAAGATCCTGAAAACCAAGCGAGGTATAGAGATCTTTCGCATGCGTATTGTTCTTTACGACCTGCAGATATGCCCTGGAGGCTCCTTTTTTTCGTGCTTCAGAGAGAATGGAACTGCAGATTGCACGGCCGTAACCCTTATGGCGGCAGCTTGCATCGACGTAGATTGCATAAAGGCCTACGTGACCACGATCCATGATTCCGAGTCCGGAAGCGACCATGCGGCCGTCAATTTCGATGCTTGCGACAATCGTTTCTTTTGGAATTGCTTTAAACATAGATGGAACGATACGGCGCAGAGTTGGGTTGGTAGTGCCATTTAAGCGGAAAAGAGAAGTAATCCAGTCATCGGTAATGCGATCCTGAAGCAGAACAATGGTATCATTCGGATAGAGAAGAAAGGACGGAAGTCCGGAATTCCTTCCATAGTATTCATATTCCGCACCAATGGAAGGATAGCAGATAAAATCTTTCATCTCCATTGTCATAACCTCAGTAATATGCTGAATTTCATAACCCATACCATCTAGAAGCTGATCAAAGGAAGGATCCAGCAATGGACTGATTTTAAAAATCACAGGAGTATGATAATTGGCATATACAGCTTCGCAGTAGCGAATCTTTTCATTGATTGGGAGCTGGGAAGCGCCTACCTGTGTTACACTGTTGGTGCGGTGTGTATAATTATGCGAAAAACGGATCAGCCAGCCATCGTACAGTTCGATTTTGTGAGAAGGCCATGCATTCAGCGAAATTTCCTCGATTAATTTAATATAGGCAGAATTTTCTGAAAAATTTTCCATAAAATAAAAACGCCTCCCTTATTTTTTGCCTATCATACCATGGAATATACAGAAAGTGCAAGCACTGTCAGAAATGCTTGATTTACGAAGAAAGAATTCCTATAATGTGAACATACCGGATAAAACGGCGTACCTGTCCGAAAAGAGATCGGCGTTTTGCGGAAGGCGTGTGATATACAGTGAAGCCATGGATACGGACAGCGCATAAATATTCGGATGTTAACGTACTTTTGGAATCTATGTACTCTCGGAATCTTTTTGTGCTTGATTTTGTGAGAAGATTTTTTGTCAGTTGTGCCCAAATTTCTGAGGCGTACGCGGTGTGTACGTTGATGAAATACATATCTTAAAAAAGGGGGAATTTGATGCAGGAAATAAAGGCATTTCTTCGGTCAAGGCAGCCGGTGAATCTGGCGATCGTTGCAGTCAATATGATTGTATTTCTTGTGCTGAGCTTTATGGGAGATACAGAAAATGCCGCATTTATGGCTGCGCATGGTGCGAGTGTTACGGCGTACGTAGAACAGGGAGAGTATTACCGTCTTTTTACGTGTATGTTTTTGCACTTTGGTCTGGAACATCTTTTTTATAACATGCTGGTACTAATCTTTCTGGGGGATGCGCTTGAGGAGGCAGTCGGAAAAGCACGATATCTTCTCATTTATCTGGGAGGCGGTCTTATCGGAAACATGGTATCCGTTTTTGCAGAGCTCCAAAAAGGAGAATCAATTGTATCTGCGGGCGCATCAGGTGCCATTTTTGCAGTGATCGGTGCACTCGTATACATTGTCCTGAGAAATCGTGGAAATCTTGGAATGTACTCCGGAAAGCGTCTGATCCTTATGGCAGTTCTTTCCATTATGCAGAGTATGACGGCAACCGGAGTGGATAATGCTGCACATATCGGTGGATTTGCAGCAGGGTTTGTGCTTGCATTTGTGCTTGGAACTGCAAAAAAGGCGTCTGTACATGCAGATTTTGTTGACAACAGCAAAAAAAATTTCTAAGATAACTGTATATCACATTATTGATATAGAAAGAAGGGATTGTTATGGAGAATAACTGTATTTTCTGCAAAATAGCAAACGGGGAAATTCCGTCGGCGACCGTATACGAAGATGAGGATTTTCGTGCGATTCTGGATCTTGGCCCGGCATCAAAGGGGCATACGCTGATTCTTCCCAAAAAACATGCGGCTAACCTGTTTGAACTGCCGGAAGAAACTGCGGCGAAAGTGCTTCCGCTTGCGAAAAAGCTTGGCGCACGTCTTCAGGAAGGACTGCATGCAGAAGGCCTCAATGTTGTACAGAACAACGGTGAAGCTGCAGGACAGACGGTTATGCATTTTCATGTACATCTGATTCCGCGTTATGAAAATGATACTGTAGATGTAAAATGGGCACCTGGTACACTTGCTGAGGATGACAAAAACGAAATATTGGGCCTGTTTTAGTGAAGCTGTGGATGCAGATGACGAAAAACCGAGGGAAAAAGAGAAAGTTATCTGCGTAATCTGCAAGTGAAAGACTAAGGGTAGAAAATGGAGAGGAAAAATATTAGTTTTGAAGAATGTTTTCTGAAGTACAAAAATCTGGTGATCCGGGCTGTGGTGGAACGGTCAGGGGATTATCAGCTTGCACAGGAAATCTGTCAGGAGGTATTTGAGGGACTTTATAAAAATATGAATAAAATACCACCTGAGATGGTGAAGGTATGGCTGATGCGCTGCGTGCGGAATAAACTGACAGATCATTACCGTAAGGCAAGAGTAAAAAGAGAAATTTATACAGAAGATATTTCGCCGGCAGAGGTAGGAAATATTCTGGTCGAAAAAAGCATAGAACGTCAGGAAGAACGTCTTGATGAACAAAATCTGGCAGGAAAGATTCTGCGTGAAGTGCAGAAAGTAAACGTTCAGTGGTATGAAGTACTTATGGTGCATTGCGTGGATGGACTTTCTCATGCGGAGGCAGCAAAAAAGCTGAAGATTTCTGAGACAGTCTTTCGGGCCCGGCTAAGCCGGGCGAGGGCATACATCAGAAAGCGGTTTGGAGATGAGTACAAAAAGCTCTGATCAGACAGATTGCGAAGCGGATTGCAAATGTCCGTTTTACACAGAAGAAACCGGAATATCCGCAAAGTAAAAGTGGGGCAGCCGCCAACAGGCGGTCGCCCCATTTCTAAGCAGGTGCTATTTTGCATTTACAATATCCTCGATCATGGTAACGATCGTGTCGACTGCGTTGCTGGCAGAGCTTTTGTTCATAGCATGGATGTAGCTTTCACGGTTTTCATAAAGTGACAAAATATGGGAAAGAAGTACTTCGGAAGTAAGCTCTTCTTCCTGAAGGATATCGCTGAAGCCCTGCTTTTTAAAGGAGTTGGCATTCAGAATCTGATCTCCGCGGCTGGCTGCAGCAGAAAGTGGAATCAAAAGATTTGGCTTGCGCAGCTCCAGCAGCTCGCAGATGGCATTTGCACCGGCTCTTGAAACGACAATATCAGCAAGAGCGAAGAGATCGGCGAGTTCCTGCTTGATATATTCAAACTGAACGTATCCGGCAGTTCCTTCCAGTGAGGAATCAAGATTTCCTTTTCCGCACAGATGAATAACCTGAAAGGTTTTCAGAAGCTGCGGGAGGATGCTGCGAATCGCCTGATTGACCGCAACTGAGCCGAGGCTTCCGCCGATGATAAGCAGCACAGGTTTGTCAGAAGTGAAATTGCAGAATTTCAGAGCTGCAAGACGATTACCGCAACGTAGTTCTGCGCGGATTGGAGAGCCTGTGACTACAGCTTTACCGGCAGGCAGATAGGGGATGGTTTCCGGGAAATTACAGCACACCTTTGTGGCCGCCGGAATCGCAAGCTTATTGGCAAGTCCGGGAGTCATATCAGATTCATGAATAATTACCGGGATATGCAGCTGCTTTGCTGCCTGTACGACCGGAACGGAAACGAATCCGCCTTTTGAAAAAATAATATCCGGTTTCAACTTTTTAAGTTGACTTTTGGCCTGAAAAAAGCCCTTTACTACGCGAAACGGATCCGTGAAATTTTTCATATCAAAATAACGGCGGAGCTTTCCGGACGAAATACCGTAATAAGGAACGCCCAACTCCTCAATCAGCTTCTTTTCAATGCCGTCATAGGAGCCAATATACTGAATGTCATATTCAAGTTCACGCAGCTTTGGCATCAGCGCAATATTCGGAGTCACATGACCGGCAGTACCGCCGCCGGTGAGTACAATACGTTTCATAAATATACCAGATATCAAATGCAGTAAGGCATTTGAACGCAAACAGAAAAGTGAAAGAATCGGTGTTTGCATTTTCCTTTCACAAAGATTTTCTTTCACATACCTTTACCTACAGTTTAATCCATGACAGGAAAAAGTCAAGAAGGGACTTTAAGGGCTATGAAAGCAGGAAAGAAAAATACAAAAGAAACAACAGATAAAATCACAAAATTCCCGGTAGAAGCTACGGAAACAGAGCTGTTCGATGATGAAATAGATGAGTTACTCAAAGAAGAACTAATGCGGGAAGCAGATGAGCTGGAGGCGCGCTTAAACAATGATCCAAAGCTTGTCGGAGTTGGCGCGTCTGATGATCTGTTTGCAAAAATAGTAAGTTCACTGAAAGCCCAGGGCATCTGGGAAGAGGATGAGCCGCAGTCTGAGAACGCAAAACAGAAGGAATCAGACGAGACGGAAGGTGCAGAGACCGAAAGAGAAAAACAGGACACAGAAAAGGTGTGTCAGGAAGGATCAGATGAAAAGAGGGACGCGCGTGAGCTGCAGTGCGTAACAGAAAAAGAAAGAGCGGATCAGAAAGAAACGAGAACGAAAAAAGAAAAAACAAGAACGGAACAGGAAGAAACGAAAACAAAGAAAGAAAAAGCGAGAACAGAGCAGGAAGAAACGAAAACAAAGAAAGAAAGAAACGAGAAAACAGAGAAAACAGAGAAAACAGAGAAAACAGAGGGACAAGAACTGTCTGCGGAAAAAGCGGCAGAACATATAGAAAAAAATTTAGAAAAGGACAGGACAGAAAAGTATACAGAAAAGTCTGCTGTAGAAGCTTCAGATCAGGAACAGGACACGCAGCAGGCAATTTATGCGCAGCTCTCCGATGATGACCGCAGGGCGATGGAATACGGTTATCAGATGCAGCAGCGAGATGCACAGAAAAAGGTGCGCCAGAAAAAGAGAAGAAAAACAGCCAAAAGAGCCGGGATTACAGCAGCAGCGCTAGTAGCAGTGTTTGGTGTGAGCATGACAAGCGATGCGAATCGAAGGTATGTGCTGGAGGCGTGGAATACGGTAGTGGGAAGTTTGGGAGTACGTTTATCTGCAAATTATACAGATGAAAAAGTTTTAAATTTGGTTGACTCAGAAGAGAATATTGCGAGAGAAGAGATAAAAAATGTGTTGGGGATAAATCCAGTTAAATTCGCATATTTGCCGAAAGATTGGAAATTTTTATCATATGATATTAATGAAGATGCTTCATATGCAATTATGTTTTATTCAAATGGAGAACGTTGTTTAAATGTTACAATGAAAAAAAATAGGGATGAAAATGTAGGGTATTATAAATTAGATGGAGAGTCGCAAATGGATGAGAGTATAAAAAATGAGCAAAATATACAAGTACAAATATATGCAACGGGGGATAATGAAAGTGAAAGTTATGCAGCTATATTTAAGGATGAAGATAATGTGTATTATTGTAATGGGAGCTTGCCATACAAAGACATAAAGGAAATATTAAAATATATGATAATTATAAAGTGATAGCGTCACATTTTTTAAAAAGAAACGTTATTATTTATACCAATAATGAAAGGAGGGAAAAGATGAAAAAGAAATGGAAGCTGATAAGTATGTTTTGGATCTTTGGGATAATATTTAATGTTTGTCTGGTCTATACAAATAAAATAGAGGTCAAAGCTGAACAATTGAATTTAGTTGATACTATTCAGGTAATAGGAAGAACCAAAGCAATTGAAAGAGGAACATACTTAGGAACTGGAAGTGGCACACTTACAAATAAAGGAAATCATGTTGTAAATGTAAGTGGGTATACAAGTTGTAATCGTATAAGTGATGAAGTAAAGGTAACTTTGTATCTCCAACAGCTTAAAAATGGAGTATGGCAAACCGTGCATACGCTTGGACCTAAGACGGCATATAGTACTAATTATGTGTCAAATTCTAAGAACTACACGGTGGCGGGTGGATATTATTATAGGGTATCAGGATCCCATACTGCCATAAAAGGAAAGGTTGTAGAAACAACTAGTAGTGAATCTGATGGCTTATGGATTAGCAAGTAATCCTATTTTGAGTTGTTAAAAATTTGCATATTAAATTATTAATCTTGTAAAACACATTGAAAGGTCAGACTAACAATCGTGTAACAAAACCCAAAAGTTCTTGTAAGCCAAGTTATTATCAAAACAAACACAAAACACGAAACGAAAAAATGCTTCTTATCGGAAATGAATCTCTGATATGAAGCATTTTTTCTGCGTTGTTTTTATAGTCAGGTTCTGGAAATGGTGCTAGAATATTAATTGCAAATTCCGGCTCATCTGACCACGCATTCCGCTAAGAGCTGATCAGTCTTTCCGGATGTAACTGAACGCGTTTCCGCTTCAGCTGATCAATAAGTTTTCAACGTGTTATAGTTCTTTCGT
>Ga0129317_1000619_pt1 | contig 34698 bp, 37 predicted proteins | sample Cm1ome_FD_94430 | JGI IMG/M metagenome (GOLD analysis project Ga0129317, IMG submission 94430) | Eastern black-and-white colobus group fecal microbial communities from Wisconsin, USA - Cm1105 metagenome | ecosystem: Host-associated > Mammals > Digestive system > Large intestine > Fecal | place... | reverse complement strand
CTTCTGCAAAAAGCACCCGGTCATTCAGGACTTCTACACCGAGGAGGAAAAGGACGCCTTCCATCAGAAGTTCGTGTGGTACATCGCAGGCGGCGTGGGTGCCATTCTCTTCGGCGTGGTGCTGCTGATCCTGACCTTTGCCTTCCTGCCGGAGCGGGAGCCCTACGAATCCATCGCGGCCGCCTGCTTCCTGCTACTGATTGCCGGGGCGGTGTTCTCCTTTATTTGCGGCGGCATGCAGGAGGACAAGTACAAGATCTGGAAGTACAACCGGGACAACAACCCGGACCCCGACGCAAAAAAGCGGCTAAACCTCATCGGCGCCGTCTGCGGCGTCATCATGCTGCTGGCCACTGCCGTCTACGTGGGCCTGGGCCTCACCCGGAACACCTGGGGCACCGCCTGGTGGGTCTTCGTAGTGGGCGGCATCCTCTGCGGCGTGGCGAGCGTGGCGCTGGACCCCTACAAGGGCGAGGACTAATCCGATTTCTCTCCCCTTTCCCACCGAAATTCGGCGGGAAAGGGGCTTTTCCTCTTGCATTTCTCCATTTTGTATGGTATAAGTGTTAGTTGTTATCAGCGATGAACGGGAAAATAACCGCGATACGCCGCCAAGAGAGGTCTGGTCACCGGCTGCAAGCCAGACTGCGGACGCCCGGTTTGGTTCGCCCGGGAGCCGCCATGGAGACATGGCCGGATGCCCTCCGTTACAGGGGTGTCAAGTGCGCGCCATACCGGCGTGAATTTGGGTGGTACCGCGGAAGGACTGGCCTTTCGTCCCAATCAAGGGACGAGGGGCTTTTTTATTTGCCTCAAAAGAACAATTCATATAAGGAGCATGACTATGAAAGCACAACTGGAAGCTATTCGCAGCGCTGCGCTGGACGCCATCAACGGCACCCAGACCACAGCGGAGCTGGACGCCGTCCGTGTCCAGTACCTGGGCAAGAAGGGCGAGTTGACCGCCGTTCTGAAGCAGATGGGCAAGCTCAGCCCCGAGGAGCGCCCCGTCATGGGCCAGATGGCCAACGAGGTCCGGGCTGCTCTGGAAAGCGCCATTGAAAGCCAGTCCGCCGTTCTGGCGGAAAAGGCCCTGGCCGACAAGCTGGCCGCCGAGACCCTGGATGTGACCATTCCCGGCAAGGAAGTGAAGATCGGTCACAAGCACCCCATGTACCTGGCTCTGGACGAGATCAAGGACATCTTCGTGGGCATGGGCTTCACCGTGCTGGACGGCCCCGAGGTGGAGCTGGCTATCTACAACTTCGACAAGCTGAACGCCGAGGAGGGTCACCCCTCCCGTGACTGGTCCGACACCTTCTATTTCGACGAGGACAGCCGCGTGATGCTGCGCTCCCAGACCAGCCCCATGCAGGTCCGGGCCATGGAGACCATGGAGCTGCCCATCCGCATCATCGCCCCTGGCCGCGTCTACCGCAAGGACGAGGTGGACGCCACCCACTCTCCCATGTTCCATCAGGTGGAGGGCATGGTCATCGACAAGAACGTCACCATGGCCGACCTGAAGGGCACGTTGAACACGGTCGTTGAAAAGCTGTACGGCCGGGGCACCAAGACCCGGTTCCGCCCCCATCACTTCCCCTTCACCGAGCCCTCCTGCGAGATGGACGTCCAGTGCCACAAGTGCGGCGGCGTGGGCTGCCCCACCTGCAAGGGCGAGGGCTGGATCGAGCTGCTGGGCGCCGGCATGGTACACCCCAAGGTGCTGGAGATGGCCGGCATTGACCCGGAGGTCTACTCCGGCTGGGCTTTCGGCATGGGCCTGGAACGCACTGCCATGCGCCGCTTCAAGATCGCCGACCTGCGGCTGATCTTTGAAAATGATGTCCGCTTCCTCGAGCAGTTCTAACAGAGGTCAAGGGGGAGCAGGCTCCCCCTTGAGAATCCCCCACCACCAGTGACATCGGGGTCACTGGTGAACGCCGCCCAAGGCGGCTGGGTCGGGGTATTTTTGTCAGGCACATGTCCTGACAAAAATAATTTAATATGTTTCCGCCGGAGGCGGAAATTCTGCGGAACTTTTGTTTCGCTTTCCTAATTAAAATAGGAGGATCATTCTATGAATTTAAGCAGAAAATGGCTCAACGAGTTCGTCACCGTTGAGGTCAATGATAAAGAATTTGCCGAGGCTATGACCCTGTCCGGCTCCAAGGTGGAGACCACCGAGGACCTGGGCGCCGAGATCTCCAACGTGGTGGTGGGCAAGATCGTCTCCCTGGAGCGCCACCCCAACTCCGACCACATGTGGATCTGCCAGATCGACGTGGGCGGCGAGGAGCTGCTGCAGATCTGCACCGGCGCCTGGAACATCCACGAGGGCGACCTGGTCCCCGTGGCCAAGCACAAGTCCACCCTGCCCGGCGGCAAGAAGATCGAAAAGGGCAAGCTGCGGGGCGTGGTGTCCAACGGCATGCTGTGCGGTCTGTACGAGCTGAATCTGGACGAACGGGACTTCCCCTATGCCGTGGTGGTGGCCGCCGCCATCCTGGGGGACTACAAGCCCCTGGACCCCGAAAAGCCCTCCATCCCTGCTGACATCCAGTCGGGCCACAAGATCTACGGCCCCGTGGTGGCCGCCAAGGTCACCGCTGTGGAGAACGCCGGTGTCAACCTGTGGAAGTGCGCCCTGGACGACGGCAAGACCGTCACCGAAGTGGTCACCCCCTGCCAGAACCTCCATGTGGAGGACCTGGTGGCCTATAATACCAAGTCCGGCACCATCTGCACCCTGGCCGACCTTCACGCGGAGCAGGCGGAGTTCCCCCACTGCATCCCCGACGGCATCTTCATCCTGCATGAGGAGGGCCTGACTCTGGGCCAGGACATCAAGCCCGTCATCGGCGCTGATGACCATGTGGTGGAGTTCGAGATCACTCCCAACCGCCCCGACTGCCTGAGCATCATCGGCCTGGCCCGGGAGGCCGCCGCCACCTTTGGCGCCGACCTGCGGCTCCACGAGCCCGTGGTCAAAGGCGGTGCGGAAGGCAACCTGATGGAGCTGCTGGACGTGGAGACTCCTGCCGCTGACCTGTGCCCCCGGTACACCGCCCGCATGGTGCGGAACGTGAAGATCGCCCCCTCCCCCAAGTGGATGCGGGAGCGGCTGCGGGCCATGGGCGTCCGCCCCATCAACAACATCGTGGACATCACCAACTACGTCATGCTGGAATACGGCCAGCCCATGCACGCCTTTGACTACCGCTACGTGAAGGGCGGCAAGATCATTGTCCGCCGCGCCGAGGAAGGCGAGGAGCTGACCACCCTGGACGGCAACGTCCGCAAGCTGACCCACGACCACCTGGTCATCGCCGACGACACCCGGGCCGTGGGCCTGGCGGGCATCATGGGCGGTCTCAACAGCGAGATCGTGGCAGACACCGTGGACGTGGTCTTCGAATCCGCCAACTTCAACGGCACCTGCATCCGCAAGGGCGCCCTGTCCCTGGGTATGCGCACCGAGGCCTCCGCCAAGTTCGAGAAGGGGCTGGATATCCTGAACACCCTGCCCGCCGTCAACCGCGCCTGCGAGCTGGTGGAGCTGCTGGGCGCCGGCGAAGTGGTGGACGGTGTCATCGACATTCTCAACTATGTGCCCCAGCCCACCGTTCTGAAGCTGGAGCCTGAGAAGATCAACGCGCTGCTTGGCACCGACGTGGACGCCGGTGAGATGGTCCGCATCCTGAAGAAGCTGGACTTCCAGGTGGACGGCGACCAGGTGACCGTCCCCTCCTGGCGCGGCGACGTGCTGCGGATGGCGGATCTGGCGGAGGAAGTGGCCCGGTTCCACGGCTACAACAACATTCCCTGCACCCTGGTGTCCGGCGAGACCACCCAGGGCGGCTACTCCCCCGAGCAGAAGCTGGAGCAGCTGCTGGGCGCCGTGTGCCGCACCTGCGGTTACGACGAGATCATCACCTACTCCTTCATCTCCCCCACCTACTACGACAAGATCCGCTGGGCCGCCGATGATCCCCGCCGGGAGTCCTTCAAAATTCTGAATCCTCTGGGCGAGGACACCTCCATCATGCGGACCACGGTCCTGCCCTCCATGCTGGAGATTCTGACCCGGAACTACAACTTCCGCAACAAGTCCGCCAAGCTCTATGAGATCGGCCGCACCTATCAGCTGGGCGGTGAAGACGGCCTGGCTGTGGAGAACAAGGTGCTGTCCATGGGCGCCTACGGACCCGATGTGGACTTCTTCGCCCTCAAGGGCGTCATTGAGGCCATTCTGGGCGAGATCCGTGCCGCGGATGTCCGCTTCGAGGCCTGCGGCGACAATCCCTCCTATCACCCCGGCCGCTGCGCCACCGTCTGGTGCGGCGATACCTGCATCGGCGTGTTCGGCCAGATTCATCCCCTGGTGGCCCGGAACTACGATGTGGACGCGGACTTCTACTGTGCGGAGCTGGACTTCAACGCCCTGTTTGCCGCCCGCGGCGAGGACCCCGTCTACCAGCCCCTGCCCAAGTTCCCCGCCGTCACCCGGGATATCGCCGTGGTCTGTGACAAGGCCGTCACCGTGGGCGCTCTGGAGGACTGCATCCGCCGTGGCGCCAAGGGCCTGCTGAAAGATGTGGCCCTGTTCGACATCTACACCGGCACCGGCATCCCCGAGGGCAAGAAGAGCGTGGCCTTCAACCTGACCCTCCGGGCCGATGACCGCAGCCTGACCGCCCAGGAAGCTGACGAGGACGTGAAGAGCATTCTCGATCTACTGGCCTCCGAGCTGGGCGCAGTTCTGCGGTAAAGCAAAACCATACTGGGTGGTGCCAAAGATGGTCTTTGGCACCACCCAGTAAAAATCTTTCGCTTTTTTCTCAGCCAGGGGCTTTACAGTTTTCCAAAAAGCGAGTATACTAGATATGTATTTTTGGATGCTGGAGAAAGGTGGTGTCTGTATGGACAACATGGATAACTATACCAGGAAGTTTAAAATTGCCATGGACAAGGATGCGGAGATCCACCAGATCCTCACCACCGTCTATCGGGCATTGGAGGAAAAGGGGTATAACCCCATCAACCAGATCGTGGGCTACATCCTTTCCGAAGACCCCACCTATATCACCAACCACAACAACGCCCGCACCCTGATCCGGAAGATCGACCGCGACGAGCTGCTGCAGGTCCTGGTCCGCCGGTATCTGGACCAATAAAGGTTTTGTTCCCCGTGGACAACCGTCCACGGGGCTTTTTTTGCCTGTTTGCCCTGGCATAAATTCCCTCTCCCTCCTCTTTTCCGGTAATGTTGACAATCCGGAAAAAATGTGTTACAATTTGGTTACAATTTTTCAAAGGAGTGTTTCCATGGCAGAACCCAAAACCGCGAAAGCGGAAGGCCTCATGTACAAGGGCCACCCTCTCCGCCGGATCGACAACCTGATCTATTACGGAACGATGGCTGACAAATATATCATTATGATGCAGATCCTGGATACGAAAAAGGACCAGGACCTGGACGTAGCCACCAAGGTCTCCATCCAGCTGCAGCTGACGGATCCCGACCTGAAGTCCCGTGACCGCATTGTGAAGAAGAGCGAAAAGGACAGCCTCTACGCCGCGATGGACATTGCCGCCATCTGGTTGGAGCGGGCTCTGAAAGAGAAGTAAGCCACCAAAGATCAACGAAAGGATGTACACCCATGACATACTTCGCAGGTAAGATGACCCGAGCGATCCTGCTCTCCGCCATCACCGTTCTGCTGCTGACCGGTTTCGCCATGGCGGCTGAGTCTGAGCAGGCCGTTGCCGTGGGCGCCACCACCGGCTCCTCTCTGCGGCTGCGGGAAGGTCCCTCCACCTCTGCTTCCATCGTCACCACCTTGAACAAGGGCGTGGCTGTGGCCGTGCTGGATGACAGCACCGACGGCTGGTATAAAATCGCGTACAACGGCAAGAACGGTTATGTCTCCGCCGACTACCTGGTCATCGACCAGGACAACATCTTTACCTCCTATGGCCGCGCCAACGGTGACGGCATCAATGTCCGCTCCGGCCCCTCTACGGAATCCGAGGTCCTGGCCAGCGTGGACAGCGGCACCATCGTCACCGTCAACGGTTTTGAGGACGGCTGGTATGATGTCACCTGCAAATACGGCACGGAAGGTTATATCCGCAGCGATTTCCTGGATCTAACCGCCTCTGACACCGCTTCCTCCGCTTCCGGCAGTTCCATCGTAGACACTGCCATGCAGCATCTGGGCACCCGCTATGTTTACGGCGGCGCCTCCCCCAGCGGCTTTGACTGCTCCGGCTTTACCATGTATATCTACAAGCAGTTCGGTTACTCCCTGCCCCACACCGCAACCGGCCAGTGGCAGAGCGGCATCGGCACCAGGGTTTACTCCATCTCCGAGCTGCAGCCCGGTGACCTGGTGTTCTTCAACGACCCCAGCCGCAACGCCGGCAAGGCCTGCTCCCACGCGGGCATCTACATCGGCAACGGTCAGCACATCCATTCCTCTTCTTCCCGCAGCAACGGCGTCATCATCAGTGATCTGACCAGCGGCTATTACAACACCTATTTTATCGGCGGTATCCACGTCTGAAAACTACATAGCAACAGCGGCACGCATCGCGTGCCGCTGTTTTCTCATGCCTGTTCCGCCGCGATGGCCGCCAGTTCCCGGTCCAGGGCCTCATAGAACCTGGCGATATGGAGGCCGTCCACCAAAGCATGTTGGCCAGCAGTGTCACCGGCAGCAGGGTCCTCCCCTCCTGTTGAAAATACCTTCCCCATGTGATGCGGGGATTACTGTCCGCCGGTGAGGGCACCGGCTGGACCATGGCCGTATAGCTGACCCAGGGTACACAGGAGACGAAGAACAGGCTCTCCCCATCCTCCCCGTCATCCAGCGAGGGCGCCTGCTTGCCTGCATCTTGACCGCTTTGGCATAGGGCAGGAAGTCTGCCAGGGAAATGTCCGCCGACAGGCGGCAGTAGCAGTAGGCACCGTTGTCCAAGGCCACTGTGTGGGAAGTGGGGCACCAGCTGTACTCCACCACCTGCTCTCCCCGAATGCGCCGCCGCAGCTCCGGTACGCTGTTGGCCGCCCGGGAGACGGCGTATAGCACCAGCAGGAACAGGCTCTCCCCCTGTTCCTTCCGGGCCATCAGGCCGGTGATGTCCACGTTCACTGTCAGTCCCACATAAGGATTGGCGAAGTTCCGAAAATAGGCGTACTGTTCTCTCCGGGGGTCCTGTTCCATATTGATCACACGACAGTCCATACTATTCCACCCTCTCCAATTTTACCCACATTGTAGCGGTTTTTCCCGATGATTGCAAGATTTCCGCCTCAGCCGGGTGGTTTTGCTTGCTATTTTTCCCCGCTCCTGCTATAATCAGCACTTGTGCGAGAAATACATGAAAAAGGATGAAAACCATGGAAATTGAGAAGATGTATGAACAGCTGGGCATCAGCCGGGCTGTCTATGAATATGGCGAGGCCGTGCTGCGGGACCTGCGGGAGCGGTTCGACGCCATTGACCAGACGGCGGAGTACAACCAGGGCAAGGTCCTGGCCGCCATGCAGAAAAACCGGGTCAACGCCACCCACTTCGCCGCCACTACCGGCTACGGCTACGACGACGAGGGTCGGGACAACCTGGAGCGGGTCTATGCCGACGTGTTCCACACCGAGGCCGCCCTGGTCCGTCCTCAGATCACCTGCGGCACCCACGCCCTGACAGTGGCCCTCTCCGCCAACCTGCTGCCCGGCGACGAGCTGTTGTCCCCTGTGGGCGCTCCCTACGATACCCTGGAGGAAGTCATCGGCATCCGGGAGAGCAAGTGCTCTTTGAAGGAATACGGCGTGACCTATGCTCAGGCTGACCTGAAGCCTAATGGTTCCTTCGACTACGACGCCATCCGGGAAAAAATCAACGAGCGCACCAAGCTCATCACCATCCAGCGGTCCAAGGGCTACGCTACCCGGCCCTCCTTTTCTGTGGCCCAGATCGGCGAGCTGATTGCCTTCTGCAAGTCTGTGAAGCCCGACGTCAAGGTCATGGTGGACAACTGCTACGGCGAGTTCGTGGAGCGGCTGGAACCCTCCGACATGGGCGCAGACATGGTAGTAGGCAGCCTTATCAAGAACCCCGGCGGCGGCCTGGCTCCTATCGGCGGCTATATCTGCGGCACCAAGGAATGCGTGGAGCGGTGCGCCTACCGGCTCTCCGCTCCGGGCCTGGGCCAGGAGGTGGGCGCCAACTTAGGGCTGATGCCCGCCTTCTACCAGGGCCTGTTCCTCTCCCCCACGGTGGTGGCCGGGGCCTTGAAGGGCGCTGTCTTTGCCGCCAACATCTACGAAAGGCTGGGCTTTGCCTGCGTGCCGGGCGCCACGGAGAGCCGCCACGACATCATCCAGGCCGTCACCCTGGGCAGCCGGGAGGCCATGGTGGCCTTCTGCAAAGGCATCCAGGCGGCGGCGCCCGTGGACAGCTACGTGACCCCGGAGCCCTGGGCCATGCCGGGCTACGACAGCGACGTCATCATGGCGGCGGGCGCTTTCGTTCAGGGCAGCAGTATCGAGCTGTCCGCCGACGGTCCCATCCGGGAGCCCTATGCCGTCTATTTCCAGGGCGGTCTCACCTGGTATCACGCCAAACTGGGCATTCTCATGAGTTTGCAGAAGCTGGTGGAAGCCGGTCTTGCCGCCCTGCCCGAGGCGTAAGAAAAAGGAGCTCGCAAGAGCTCCTTTTTACAGGCTGTCGAAAAAGTCCGATTTGGACTTTTTCGACAGCCTTCCTAATGTCTCGCTTTTCGGACCGTATGCGGTCCGAAAAGCTGCCGCTGCGCGGCGCAAACGCCTGCCACAGCAGGCTTTTTGCAGACATTCGATCCAACACGAAGGGGCTCCCGCCCCCTCGTACTCCCCCTGCGAAACTGAACTTGTTTACTCCAAACAGAGGGTTTTCGACAGGCTGAAAAAGGAGTTCTTCCGAGCTCCTTTTATTTTTCAATCTTTTGATCCAGCCGGGCCAGCAGGAAGGCCAGCAGAAAGCCGCCGACGCAGCTGAGGACCGACAGCAGCACTTCCCCGGAGGCGTATTCCGCGGGGATGATGACCAGGGTGGAGGCCAGTACAAAGCCCAGGATGCCGTGGAAGGCCACGGCGTAATGGGCCCGGAAGAACCAGCTCACCAGCCGGGCCAGCAGGGCAATGGCCAGCACCATCCCCGGCAGGCTGGCGGCCAGCACCAGCAGGTCCAGACGGGCCAGACCTTGCAGCATGGGCTGATACAGCCCCAGAGCCATCATCACAGAGGCGGAGGTCATCCCGGGAATCACAATGCTCATGCCCCAGAGGACGCCGCAGAAATTGTACCACCAGAAGTTGGGCTCCACGGAGACCTCCGCGATACGGCTCACATAAAAAAGGCCAGCGAACACCGCTCCCGCGCACAGCAGCAGGCTTCCCCAGGAGGAGGCGGTCCGTCCCTCCTTCCCGGCCTCCCGGAACAGGGAGGGCACCGTGCCCACGATCAGGCCGATAAACAGCCAGGTGGTGACCGTATTGGATAGACTGATGGCCGCCGCGATTCCCTTGGCAAAGCCCAGAAAGCCCACGCACCACCCCAGGGCAATGGGCGGGAACCACCTCCAGTACTTGGGGATGGCAGTCCTGGGCCGGGTCAGAACCTCCATGAAGGGTCGGTAGATGTCGAACACCACTGCCAGCACCCCACCGGAGACGCCGGGCAAAATAGCTCCCGCGCCGATCAGAAAGCCGCACAGCAGGTCCCGCAGCCAGCGTATGATGAAATTTTGGTCCCGACGTACTGCCATCTGTCCGCCTCCTCTCTTTACATTCCACATATAATAGCAGTTTTGCCCCGGCCTTACAATCCCATACCGGCCCTCACCATGTAAAATTTTATCAGCATTTTTACTTGACTTGTCAAAATCATACAAATTTCGCGTTTCAAATTCGCCGTTCTCTGGCTTCTTTGTCTGTTGACACAAAAACCGATAACGTGTAAACTGCAATACAGATAACCAAACAAGTTCATACCATAAAGACAATGAAGAGAAGAGTACGCAGGCAGATACGTCACAGAGAGCCTTTGGTGGTGGGAAGAGGCACGGAAGGGCTTGCCGAACATGGTCTTGGAGTTGCGTGGCCGACCGCGGACGCATAGGTCACGACGTGTGCGCACGTCACAGCGCGGGAGTGTGCTGGCACTCCGCAAGGCCGCTTTCGTGAGAAGGCGTGCGAATCAAGGTGGTACCACGGGTTTCCGACTCGTCCTTGGAGCAGTTGGCTTCAAGGGCTTTTTTGTTGCTTGAATTTATCCGAAAAGGAGTTTTGATACTGTGAGCGAATCCATCATTCAAATCCAGCATCTGAACAAGACCTTTGGCAGCGGCGACACCGCCGTTCACGCCCTGGAGGACATCAATCTGGACATCAAACAGGGCGAGATCTTCGGCATCATCGGCCTGTCCGGCGCAGGCAAGAGCACCCTGGTCCGGTGCATCAACCTGCTGGAGCGGCCCACGGAGGGCACCGTCATCGTGGACGGCAAGGAAATGACCGCCCTCTCCGAAAAGGAGCTGCGGCTGGCCCGCCGGGACGTGACCATGATCTTCCAGAGCTTCAATCTGCTGATGCAGCGCACCTGCCTGAAAAACGTCTGCTTCCCCATGGAGCTGTGCGGCACCCCCGCCGCCCAGGCCAAAAAGCGGGCTCTGGAGCTGCTTGAGATCGTTGGCCTGGCCGATAAGGCCGACGCCTATCCCTCCCAGCTCTCCGGCGGCCAGAAGCAGCGTGTTGCCATTGCCCGCGCTCTCGCCACGGACCCAAAGGTGCTCCTGTGCGACGAGGCCACCTCCGCCCTGGACCCCACCACCACCGCTTCCATTCTGGCCCTGCTGAAGGACCTGAACCAGAAGCTGGGGGTGACCGTGGTGGTCATCACCCACCAGATGAGCGTCATTGAGGAGATCTGTTCCCGGGTCGCCATTCTGGACGGCGGCGTGGTGGCGGAGCAGGGCAATGTGGAGGAGATCTTCTCCAACCCCAAGACCGACGCGGCCCGCCGTCTGGTGTATCCCGGCGGCGCCAGTGTCCAGCAGTATCCCGTTGGCACCCATGCGGTCCGGGTGGCCTTCAACGGCGGCACTGCCTACCAGCCCCTGATCGCCTCTCTCGCCATCGACTGCGGCGTGAAGGTGAACATTCTGGGCGCCGACACCCGCAACATCGACGGCAAGGCCTTCGGCACCATGCTGCTGGGGCTCCCCGACGATCCCAACGAGGCCGCCAAGGCCCTGAGCTACATCCGCTCCCAGCCCAACGTCACTGCCGAGGAGGTGGAATACCATGCTTGATGCGCTGATTCAAGGATTCAGTAACTTCTTTTCCGGTGCCTTCTCCACGATCGCCGTACTGTTTACCGCTGAATTCTGGTCCAAATACGGCCCCCTGCTGCTGGACGGCACCATTGACACCCTGGTCATGACCGGCATTTCCACGGTGTTCGCCTATCTGCTGGGCCTGCCTCTGGGCGTGGCCCTCATCCTGACCCAGCCCCACGGCATCCGCCCCAACAACGCGATCTACAAGGTTTTGGGCTGGATCATCAACGTGGGCCGTTCCCTCCCCTTCATCATCCTGATGGTGGCCATCATGGACTTCACCAAGCTGATCGTGGGCACCAAGATCGGCGTCCGGGGCGCCATCGTCCCCCTGGTGGTCTCCGCGGCCCCCTTCATCGCCCGCATGGTGGAGACCTCCCTGTCGGAAGTTGACGCCGGCGTGGTGGAGGCAGCCCAGTCCATGGGCGCGTCCACGCTCCAGATCGTCTGGAAGGTCTACCTGCCGGAGGCGAAGCCCTCCCTGGTGCTGGGCGGCGCCATCTCCATCGTCACCATCCTGGCCTACACCGCCATCGCCGGTGCCATCGGCGCGGGCGGCCTGGGCGACCTGGCCATCCGGTATGGCTACCAGCGCCGCTATCCCCCCATGCTGCTGGTGACGGTCATCTTCCTGATCGTCCTGGTGCAGCTGATTCAATCCGTTTTCAGCCATGTGTCCGCCCGCATCGACAAGCGGCTGGACAGCGGGCACAAGAAGGGCTTTGCGCCCCTGGAAATGCTGGCCCGCTTCACCCACACCAAGTAACCCCGCACTTCACCGGTTTCACCGCCTGTCTCTGGAATTCCGGACAGCCGTTTGAAATAAAAAATCCCAAACATATTGGAGGAAAAGAACATGAAGAAACTGCTGACTCTGGCACTGGCTCTGGTGCTGTGCCTGTCCCTGGCCGCCTGCGGCGGCTCCAAGGAGACCCCCGCCCAGACTGAAAAGCCCGCCGAGACCGAAGCTCCCGCCGAGACCACCGAGCCCACCGTCCTGAACGTGGCCGCTTCCGCCACTCCCCACGCCGAGATCCTGGAGGTCTGCGTGCCCATCCTGGCCGAGCAGGGCATCGACCTGCAGGTCCATGTCTACGGCGACTATGTGGTCCCCAACACCGCCGTGGAGGAGGGCGCCGAAGACGCCAACTACTTCCAGCATGTCCCCTATCTGGATAACTTCAACGCTGAGAACGGCACCCACCTGGTGAGCGTGGCCGGTGTCCACATTGAGCCCATGGGTATTTACGCCGGCAAGACCGACTCTCTGGAAGCCTTGGCCGACGGCGCTTCCGTGGCCGTTCCCAACGACGTGACCAACGAGGCCCGCGCCCTGCTGCTGCTGGAGGCCCAGGGTCTGATCAAGCTGTCTGACGACGCCGGTCTGGACGCCACCCCCAACGACATCGTGGAGAACCCCAAGAACCTGACCTTCACCGAGCTGGAGGCCGCCATGGTCCCCAACGCCCTGACTGAGGTGGACATCGCTGTCATCAACGTCAACTACGCACTGGAAGCCGGCTTCAACCCCATGGAGGACGCTCTGGCTATCGAGGATGCTGACTCTCCCTATGTGAACATTCTGGTGGTCAAGGAAGGCAACGAGAACAACCCCGCCGTGCAGGCTCTGGTGGAAGCCCTGCACTCCGAGGACGTCCGCGCCTTCATCAACGAGAAGTACGCCGGTGCCGTGGTGCCCGCGTTCTGAGAAACCATTCCCTGATTTGCAAAAAACAACGGCTGCGTACCGGGTACGCAGCCGTTGTTTTTTAATAGCCGTTAACCATGATATCCAGGACCCGGCCTGCCACGGTGCCCGCCACGGAGCTGCCGCCGCCGCCGTTTTCCACCAGGACCACAAAGGCGTAGGGGGCGTCCTCATTCCGCAGAAACCCGGCGAACCAGGCATGGGGCGTCTTGCCCTCCCCTACTTCGGCGGTGCCGGACTTGGCGCAAATATCCATGTTGGGGAACCGCTTGGTGCCGTAGGTCTTTTCCACGTTGTCCGCCATCATGTCCGCCAGGATATCGGCGGTCTTGCCCGAGATCAGGGTCCCGGTCTTTCGGGTCAGATGGGGCAGGGACGGCAGCCCCAGGGAATTGACGGTCTTTTGAATCAGGTAGGGCTGTGCAGCTTTGCCGCCGTTTGCGATGGCGCCCATGTAGACCATCAGGGCGCAGGGGTTCACCTGGTCCTTATACTGGCCCACACCAGCCCAGCCCAGAGAGCCGTCCGTGATATTCTCCCAGGAGAAGGAGCCCTTGGCGGTGGGGAGGCCGTCCACGGAATAGCTGTCCGTCAGGCCCGCTTTTTCCGTATACTTCCGCAGGGTCTCCGCCCCCAGCTCCACGGCGATCTGGGCAAAGGCCACATTGCAGGAATTGGCGAAGGCGTCGCCGATATGCTGCTCTCCGTGGGTGCCGGAGCAGATGATGGTCTCCTCCCCGAGCTGAACGCTGCCCTGGCAGGTCCAGGTGCGGTCCTGGATGTCCGGCAGCTCCTCCAGCGCCGCCGCCAGGGTCACCGTCTTGTAGACAGAGCCGGGGGTGAAGCTGGAAGACAGAAAGCGGTTCAGATAGACGCCCTTGTAGCGGTCGTTGGTCTCGATATCCGCCGGAACGTGCAGCGGGTCATAGCTGGGGGCCGAGACCATACACAGCACCTCGCCGGTTTTGTAATTGTAAACTGCCACGGTGCCCGCGTGGCCGTTCAGGGCCTGATAGGCCTCGTAATTGTACCGGGCGTCGATGGTCAGGTACAGCTCCGATCCCCGCTCCGCGCCAAAGGCGCCGTTCAACAGGCTGTAACCCGTCAGCTTGTCGGCAAAGGCGTTGAGGGCGCCGGTGCCGATGCTGCCCTGCAGGTCGCCCACCGCATGGAGGGTGGCCTTCCGGACGGTCTCGTTCTCATAATAGGTGCGCTTGCCGTTCCTCACCTCGGACAGCACATCGCCGTCCCGGTCCAGTACGGTCCCCGCCGCCAGGACGCCGTTGGTATCGTAGAGGTGGCGGTTGAAGGCGGAGGAGGCCCAGCTGCCGCCATCCAGGAAATACTGCACCAGGAAGAATCCCAGGCCCGCCGCCAGCAGCAGAGCCAGCACGGCGCAGACCACCGCCCGCCGCTCAATCTTCTTCATGGTCCACCTCTTCTTCTTCTCCAAAGGGATCGTCCACGGCCTCCGCCATGCGGCGGGCCTGCTCCGTCAGCTGCCGCTGCGGCTTTCGCTGGATGGCGAAGCTGGCGTTCTCCCGGGTGTCCGTGGCCTTCAGGAAGGCCAGCAGGCCCCAGGCGGACATCATGGCGGAGCCGCCGTTGGACACAAAAGGGAAGGTCACGCCGGTCAGGGGCAGCAGGTCCACAGAGCCAAACACATTCAGGCAGGTCTGGAACACCAGCAGGGACCCCGCCGCGCAGGCGGCGATGATGTAATAGCTGCTGCGGCCCACCCGGCAGGCCCGCACCGCGAAAACCGCCAGGGTGATGATGCTCACCACCGCTAGCACGGCGATCAGCAGGCCCCACTCCTCGCACAGCATACCGAACACCAGGTCCGTGTCCGCCGCGGGGATGCGGTGGAGCCAGCCGTTACCGCCGCCCATGCCCAGCAGGCCGCCGGAGGCCGCCGCCGACATGGTGCGGGTCTGCTGGTAGCCGGTGGTGGAGGCCGCCTCCCAGGCGTGGCCCCAGGAGGCAAAGCGGCTGAGGATGTACGGCTTGAAGGTCACGATAATGCCCGCGCCGAACACCGCGCCGCCGCAGATCAGCGTCAGGGTGGCCCAGTCCCCGGACCGCAGATAGGCGATCACCAGGAAGGTCACGAAAAAGATGGCCGCCGTGCCGAAGTCGCTCATAAGCCCAAGCAGGCCGATACACACGCCGGTCAGCAGGATGAACAGGGTGATGTTGCGCTTGTGGAACAGCCGCTCCAGGGTAGCGGAGCCGGCGAAGATATAGCAGATTTTGGCGATCTCCGAGGGCTGGAAGGACAGTCCGCCGATGGAGATCCAGTTGACGGCGCCATATTTGGCATTGCCCAGTACCAGCGTGATGCCCAGCAGGCCGATAGCGGCGGCCGCCATGCACCAGCGGCTTTTCCGCACCCGGCCCAGGTCCCGCAGGAACAAGCCCAATACCAAAAACAGCACCAGTCCCAGTACGATGGCGGCGAACTGCTTGAGAAGGCTCCCCGGCGCACTGGATGCCGTCACCGCCAGGGACAGGGTAGACAGGAAAAATGCGATGGTCTCCATCTCAAAGCCCACGCAGCGGGTGCAGCGCAGGATGATGGCATACAGCCACATGACCGCCGTCAGCCCCAGAAAGGACAGGGGCAGCCACACGCTGGTCTCCGCCCCCTCCGCGATAATCAGCTGCAGGCAGGCCAGCACCTGAAACACCGTCAGCCACAGGAAGGAGGGCCACATGGCGGCGGGCCGCTCCGCCTTCCGCTTCTTCTCCAGTTCCTCCCGCTCTGCCACCGTCTGGGGCAGGAACACCAGGGGGACGCCTCCCAGGGTGATGGTGTCTCCCAGCCGAACCTGCGCGGAGTCTTCCACGGCTTCTCCGTTCACCAGGGTACCGCCCTTGGAGCCCAGGTCGTACACCGTCCACTCCCCGTTCTCTCCCCGGCACAGAGCGGCGTGCTGCCGTGAAATGCTGGGGTAGTTCAGATAGACATCCGCCGTCTTTCCCCGGCCGATGATATTCTCCCAGTGGGTCAGCAGAAGCGGCGCGCCGTTGGGCAGGCTCAGCTGCCCCCAGGTCTCCGGCGTGTGGGGCATCCGCAGCAGGGACCGCACGGCACGGTACAGGATCAGTACGGCCAGCACCGGGAACAAAAACCGGACGATAGCCGTATACCAGGCGCCCGCCAGCGGATTTGCCGCCAGCCATGCCGTTACGGCGTCCAGCGCCGTCTGCAAAGGTGCCGTCACCAGTTCCATACGCACAGCCTCCTTTTTTGAAAAATTAGCGTTAGTATAGCACTTTTCCCCCCGGATGTACAGCCTCCCGCCAGCTATATACAAAAAGTACCGGAAAAGTACGACGAAATTTTACTTTTTCTCTTGACCTACCGTACAAAATCCATTAAACTAATTAAGTGCGCAATATCGCGGGCGGCGCGGCGCGCCGTCTCCCTATATATATTACGAAAGGCCGATCGATCATCATGAAACATCCCTACAAGACGCGTGAAGGCGGCGCCACGGTGACTGTTTTTGTCCCTTACGACTGCAATAACCACTGCCCCTTCTGCATCAACAAAGGCGAGTACGCGGATCTGACGGGCTTCTCTCTGGAAAAGATCTGCCAGAGCATCCGCCGGATGGATGCCATCACCCCCTACTGCGACTTTGTGTTTACCGGCGGCGAGCCCTTTGCCGACATCGAGAAGCTCCAGATCATGCTGGACCAGATCCCCACCACCCACAAGGTCTACATCAACACCACCCTGCCGGTGTCCGCCAACCAGTCCGAGGAGGACATTCTGGCCTTTGCCGAGCGCAACAAGCACAAGATCACCTGCATCAACGTCTCCCGCCACATGCAGAAGTACGTGGTGGAGTCCAACGATGACCTGCTGGCCCGGCTGCCGGTGCCCTTCCGGGTCAACTGCGTGCTGTACAAGAACTACCCCGCCGAGGGCCTGGTGCCCTACATGGAGCGGTTTTTGAAGCTGCCCGGTGCCTCCATCCAGTTCCGGTTCGACTACACCGCCACCACTCCTGAGAACCTCTATGACGAGGAGGGCGACAAGATCCTCCACGACCTCAAGCAGGTGGCCCGGTACACCGGCCTGGACGGCTGCCGGATGCGCTGCGGCTTCCACTTTGACTACAAGGGCATGGAGCTGACCTATCACAAGACCCTGCCCTACTCCACCATCGTGGAAACGGACTCCAAGGACGGCGTGACCTACGACATTCTGTACGATATCCTCATCAAGCAGAACGGTGATATCCACTCCGACTGGACCGGCGTTATGATGGATGTGGATGCCTACGAGAAGGTCGTTTTCGAGCCCTACGACCTGAAGTGGCTGGAAAGAGTCTGATTTTTTGAAAAGCGGCGGATCATTCCGCCGCTTCAGCTTGTCGAAAAAAGCTTTTTCGACAAGCTGCTGCAAGTTTTTCTGAACTCAAAAAGTTCAGAAAAACTTATGATTGAAAACGAAAGACACCCTTCCTGGGTTTCTTTCGTAACTATCTTCCTTCCCGTCGCGTAAGTTTTTCGGGTTTATTGACTGTATAAAGCGGCGGATCATTCCGCCGCTTTTTTCATCAGGAGGCGTATTATGAAAGAGATCAAAACCGTGGGCGTCATCGGCCTGGGAGCCCTGGGCACCCTGTATGCCCATCTGCTGACAGAGGGTCTGGGCCGGGAGTATGTGCTGGTGCTGGCGGACCGGGACCGGGTGGAGCGCTACCGCCGGGAGGGCGTCACCTTCAACGGCCAGCTCTGTAATTTCAACTATACGGACACCGCCGCTGTGACGGAGCCGGTGGACCTGCTGCTGTTCGCCGTGAAATTCGGCGGGCTGGAGGATGCCGTCGCCTCCTGCCGCCATCTGGTGGGACCGAAGACCACCCTGGTCTCGGTCCTCAACGGCATTGCCAGCGAGCCCATGCTGGGAGATGCCTTCTCCCCGGAGCAGGTAGTCTGGTGCGTGGCCCAGAAGATGGCCGCCCGTAAGGCGGGCAACCACGCGGAAGCAGGCCCTCTGGGTGAGCTGGCCCTGGGCGTCCCCGCCGGGACGGACCCGGCCCACCTGGAACGGCTGACGGCCTTCTTTGACCGCATCCGGTTTCCCTATTCCCTGCCCGCCGACATCCGCACCCACCTCTGGAGCAAGCTGCTGTGCAACACCGGCTGCAACCAGACCACCATGGTGTTTCAGTGCGGCTACGGCGGCCTGCAGCTTCCCGGTAAGGCCCGGGACACCATGCTGGGCGCCATGCGGGAGGTTGTGACTGTCGCCAATGCCGAGGGCATCCCCCTGTCGGAGCGGGATGTGGAGATCTGGGTGTCCATCATCGACAGCTTCCCGCCGGAGGGGATGACCTCCATGCGGCAGGACAGCCTGGCCCACCGGAAAAGTGAGGTGGAGCTGTTTGCGGGCACCGTCCGCCGTCTGGCGGCAAAGCACGGTATCGCCGTTCCCGTCAACGACTGGCTCTATGAACAGATTCAAGCTATGGAGGCCGCATACTAATACTGATTTCAAATAAAATGCTTTATTTGAAATCCCGCGTGCGACCCACGCTCATGGCGCACGGTACGTGCGCCATGCCATCTCATAAAAACCTGACTCGCTTCACGCTATAAAAAGCTTTTGAAGCTTTTTAACAGGTTTTGGTATAATACACGGTTCCCGTGAAAATGTTCCATTTTCACGGGAACCTTTTTATCCGTCATCCGCCTGTACAAACAAAGGACTTTGCAGCTTCCGGCAGAACCGGCGGGCGGCGGAAGTAATCGTAGTTGTAAAGCCGGTTTGGCTCCAACGTATCTCCGAACCGGAGGGTGATCAGCTCCGACACCGTCACCAGCTGGTAGCTCTGCGCCTGCAGCCAGGGGACCAGCGTCCTGGCGGCCACCACGGAGCTCTCATAGGGACTGTGCAGCAAAATCACCTGCCCGTCCAGATCGCCCGCATTCTGTATATGGGACACCACTTGTTCCGCGTCCCGGGACTTCCAGTCCTGGGGGTCCACAGACCAGGTGACGATGCTACGGCCGGAATCCTCCTTCAAAGCCTTGCTGGTGGCACCGTAGGGCGGCCGCAGCAGAGTGGGTACGGTGCCCAGCACGTCTTCAAAGGCCGCATCCGCCGCTGCCAGGTCTGCCTCCAGGGCTTCGGGGGCCAGCTTCCCCAGGTTGGCATGGCGGTAGGAGTGGCTGCCGATCTCGCAGCCCAGCTTTTCGGCCCGGCGGACAGCCTCCGGGGCGGAGGACAGCTTCTGTCCTACCTCGAAGAAGGTAGCCACGGCCCCGTTTTCCTCCAGGATATCCAGAATCTGGTCCGTATAGACCGGATGGGGACCGTCATCAAAGGTCAGGGCCACCATGGGGCGGCTCTGGTCCACGGTCCGGACCGAAGTCTCTGGCTTCGCTTCTTGCTCCTCTTTCGATTCAGTCGCTTCCGGTTGGAAGGGATTGGGCAGGAGCGCGACTGCAGGCGCCGTTTCCGCCGTCTGCGGGTCCATCTGGACGGACCGGGCCGGGATCACGGTGCCCCGGAGATTGAGCGACACAAGCATCAGCAGCGCCAAGAGTAGTTTTTTCATAGGAAATCCCTCCACCTTCCAATGGCTGTTTACTAAGATCATCCTATGAAAATTGCTCCGGAATGTCATGGCATTTTCGGATACAAATGGTGTCAAAAAAGTGTACAATAGGAACAAATGATAACAACCTTTTCCCGCATCAGCAAAAAGGACGTTCGTCCATAAAGAAACCGCTGTCCCAATTTCTCTGTGGCTGCCTGCTGGCAGGACCCACTCTGGCCGCATGGAATCCCCATATGCTGACTTGTCGGCATGCCGAAAGGCTCTCCCCGACAGAAAAACATACCGGGTCTTCCTGATCAATTCCATCTGGTTCAAGGCCAACGGCTCCCGCACCGCAGAGGAGGATTGTCCGCGAACCAATGCCGCGATATAACGCGGACCTCTGTCAGCTGTCCCTTGAGGCGGAATGGCAAAGCATCTACCGGAAAGCCATCGTCCCGTACGGCGTGTTACCATGGAAAATGGACAACCGCAGGACGCGCAGAAGCACGATCCGTATCTTGCTGCATAAGAAAAACGGCCAGCAGCACACATGGCTGCTGGCCCGAAAAATTCATATTTGTTTCTGTCCTCTCGACAGGGAACGGTTTCATGCTTTCCGACCGGTGGTTTTTTGTCCGCTCTGCCCTGTACCGGGCTTGCGTCTCCATCTGCCGCCTCACGCACTTACAGCAATTCCTCCATGGAGCAGATGCGTACGGTTTCTGGGATTGGTCCGCCCCGGCTGGCCGCGCAGGCGGCATAGCCCGGAAAAATCTTCAGTTCCCGGCAGCACTCTACCGGCTCTAGGGGCGATTCCTGCCGCAGCATGGCACCGACGCCCCGGCCGCTGCATTTGGTCCTGGCCTCCCGCCGGACCCATGCGGTAAAAAACGCTTCTTCCGAATCGGCCCCTACCTGCTCCATGAGACGGGGGGCAGCAGGGCGAAGCTGCTGAATGTCTACGCCGATTGGACTGTCCGAAAGGCCCGCCAACACGGCGCCCTCCGTATGGCTGAGATTGAAATGGACCTGCGGATGGTCTGGAAAAAAGGGCTTGCCCCGGTCCGTCAGAGCCACAGGAGGCAGTTCCGCCCAGCCGTATGATTCCCGCAGGGCCAACCGCAGCAGCAGCCAGGCGCACAAGGGCTCCCGCCGCTTCTCCACAGGGAGGCGCAGCAGCCGCTTCCGGCGCTCCGGCGGCAGCAGGGGCAGAAGGCGTTGCACCTCCCCCGGCTCCAATGGCCGCTCCAGCCAGGCGGCCCACAGGTTGACGGTCATTTTGCTCCCCCCTCTCATAAAATTTTATTGTATGAGATGTTCCTGAGCCTGTAAATGAATAGTCTCTACAAATTTTTTTCAAAATTTTTGTGAAAAAAAAGAGGATTTTTAAAATCCACGGGGTATAACTAAATGTCGTTCACATGGGAGGACCTATCCAAGGCCCTTTTTTCTTGTATGGGAAACGGGAATCTTGGCTAAACTGACCGAAAGGAGGCCCGCGTCCATGGCATTCCCCCAACAATTTCTGGACGAGCTGATGGCTCGCAGCGACATCGTGGACGTGGTGGGCAGCTACGTACAGCTGACCCGCAAGGGCGCCAACCTCTTCGGCCTGTGTCCGTTTCACAGTGAAAAGACCGGCTCCTTTTCCGTGGCCCCGGATAAGCAAATTTATTATTGCTTCGGCTGCAAAAAGGGCGGCGGTGTGGTCAACTTTATTATGGAAGAGGAAAACCTCACCTACCCCGACGCCATCCGCTTCCTGGCAAAGCGGGCCGGGATGGAGGTCCCCGAGGAAGAGGGTGACCGGGAGGCCAGCCGCCGCAGGCAGCGGCTGCTGGACCTGAACCGAGACGCCGCCCGCTTCTACTACCAACTGCTCCAGCAGCCGGAGGGACGGGCGGTGCAGGCGTATCTGGACAAGCGCCAGATCAAAAAGTCCACCGCCGTCAAGTTCGGCATGGGCGCCTCTCCGGATTCCTGGGATACCCTGCTGAACGCTATGACCAAAAAAGGCTACACCAAGGCGGAGCTGCTGGCGGCGGGCTTAATCGTCCAGAACAAAAACGGCGGCTTTTACGACAAATTCCGCAACCGCCTCATGCTGCCGGTCATTGACACCCGGGGCGACGTGGTGGCCTTCGGCAGCCGGGTGCTGGACAAATCGGAGCCCAAGTATATGAACTCCTCGGAAACGCCGGTATACTCCAAGCGGCGGGTGCTGTACGGACTGAATTTTGCAAAAAAGACGAAACGGCCCAACATCATCCTCTGCGAGGGCAACCTGGACATCGTCACCCTCCACCAGGCGGGCTTTGACAACGCGGTGGCCTCCATGGGCACGGCCCTGACGGTAGAGCAGACCCGGCTCCTCAGCCGCTTCACCAAGGAGTTGGTTCTGTGCTATGACAATGACAACGCCGGCAAGATCGCCACAGAACGGGCTTTGCAGATTCTGAACAACTCCGAGTTCTCCGTGAAGGTCCTGCAACTGCCCCGGCGGCTGGTGGACGGAGAATATGTGAAGCAGGACGCCGATGACTTCATCAAATTTCAGGGGCCCGATGCCTTTGAGCGGCTGCTGACCGGCAGCGAGAACGGCATCGAGTTCCGCATGGCCCAGGTGGCCGGAAAATACGACCTTTACAGCGACGAGGCCCGGGTAGCCTACTGCGAGGAGATCAGCGAGCTGCTGTCCTCCCTGCCAAACGCGGTGGAACGGGAGATCTATTCCGCCCGGGCCGCCGAGCTGGCCAAGATCACGCCGGAGGCCATGAAGCTGGAGGTCCAGCGGGCCTTCAAGCGGCGGATGGCCCGGGAGAAACGGGCCGAGCTGCGGAAGGACCTGAACCCGGCGGCTCAATTACAGCCAAAGGAGCGGTCCCTGCGGTATGACAATCTCCGCTCTGCCCGGGCGGAGGAGGGCATCCTGCGGCTTTTGATGATGGACGACAGCCTGTTCCCGGAGGAGCCACCCCTAAAGGAAGAGGACTTCTCCTCTCCCCTGCTGGGCCGGGCCTTTTCCATCCTTTGGAAAGCCCGGGCGGACGGCCGCGCCATGTCCCCGGGGATTCTCACGGAATCCCTCAGTTCCGAGGAGGCCAGTCACATCGCCGCAATTTGCCAGCAGCCGGAATCGCCCCAGAACGCACAACGGGCCTTGGTGGATTACATACACATCGTAAAGACCGAAGCGGAAAAACGTGCCGGCAGAGAAATCGACCCTCTGCTGGCTGCCACAGAAAAATACAAAGACAAGAAGGGTACTGGAGGAAAGCAGTATGGCTAAGAAAAACGAATTGACTCCTGAGGAGTTGGAACAGCAGGCAGACGCTCTGCTGGCCGCCGCGGAGGCGGAGGAAAAGGAGGCATCTGCCAAGTCCTCCAGAAAGTCCGGTAAGAAAGCCGCCGCGGCGGAGCCGGAGATTCCCCACATCATGACCGACGAGGAGGCCAAAAAGGCCGGTATCGTCCGTCTGGATGACAAGCAGGTGGCCGCACTGCCCGCCGCCAGCTGGCTCATTAACCAGGAAAAGCTGCGGGAGCTGCTGGCCAAGGGCAAGAAGAAGGGGAAGCTGGACTCCTCCGAGCTGATGGAGGTCGTGGACGACCTGAACCTGGAAGGCGAGCAGATGGACCAGCTCTACGACTCCCTGGAGGCCCTGAACATCGACATCAGCACCGGCGAGGACCTGCTGCTGCCGGACCTGGGCGACGCCGAGCCTGCCGCCGAGGAGATCGCGGACGTGGAGGAAGAGGAACTGGTGGACCCCAACTCCCTGGTGAACAACTTCTCCATCGACGACCCCGTCCGCATGTATCTGAAGGAGATCGGCAAGGTCCCCCTGCTGTCCCCCGATGAGGAAATCGTCCTGGCCCAGGCCCTGACCGCCGGCAACATCGCCACCGAAAAGCTGGCGGACTTGGAGGCCCGCCGCGAAGCCGGAGAGCCCACCGATGACGTGACCGCCGAGCAGGAGGCCGCCTGGCGAAATGACCTGAAGGAGGGCGAGAAGGCCAAGCAGAAGCTGGCCGAGGCCAACCTCCGTTTGGTGGTCTCTATCGCCAAGCGCTATGTGGGCCGCGGCATGCTGTTCCTGGATCTGATCCAGGAGGGCAACCTAGGCCTGATCAAGGCTGTGGAGAAGTTCGACTACACCAAGGGCTTCAAATTCTCCACCTACGCCACCTGGTGGATCCGGCAGGCCATCACCCGCGCCATCGCCGATCAGGCCCGCACCATCCGCATCCCCGTCCACATGGTGGAGACCATCAACAAGGTCATCCGGGTCAGCCGTCAGCTGCTGCAGGAGCTGGGCCACGACCCCACTCCCAACGAAATCGCCGCCGAGATGAACATGCCAGTGGAGAAGGTCCGCGAAATTTTGAAGATTGCGCAGGAGCCTGTCTCTCTGGAGACCCCCATTGGTGAGGAGGAGGACAGCCATCTGGGCGACTTCATCCCCGACGAGGGCGCCAGCGAGCCCAGTGAGGCCGCCAGCTTCACCCTGCTGAAGGAGCAGCTGATGGACGTGCTGTCCACCCTGACGCCCCGGGAGGAGAAGGTACTGAAACTGCGTTTCGGCATTGAGGACGGCCGCACCCGCACCCTGGAGGAAGTGGGCAAGGAATTCAACGTCACCCGCGAGCGCATCCGCCAGATCGAGGCCAAGGCCCTGAGAAAACTGCGGCATCCATCCAGAAGCAAAAAGCTGAAGGACTTCCTGAATTAAGCCCATAACGATGGCCTGTCAGATATTTCTGACAGGCCATCGTTTTTGCTTTCAGGAAATATCCCCGTAGGGCTTGGCGTCCAGCCGCTCCCGGCAGCCCAGTTTTTTGGCGATCCGGCCCATGTAGAACCGGGAGATATGCTTGAACACCAAATTATACATCCGGATCTGATTGGGCGGCATATACTCCGGGGCGGCGAAGGCGTCCACCGTCTGTTTGTCGAAATACCCGGTCCTTGCGTAATACCGCCCCATTTCCGTAAAGGGCGCCAGCAGCTTCTCCCGGTTTTTCTCGTCCATCAGGCCCAGGCCGAACAGATCGCCCTTGAGCAGCGTCCCGGCATAGGTACAGCCCAGCTTCCCGGGCAGCGTTTCCAGAAATTTTTCACAGCAACGGCTCTGGGACGCCTCGGGAAAGCCGCCCTGGAGCAGAAATGCCAGCTTCGTGCCGGGGACTGCTTTGGGGGACAGTTTCTCCAGAAATTCCAGCAGGATGCCGGGGATGTTCTCCACGTACAGGGGCAGGGCCATGAGAATGTGGTCGTGATCGGCAAAGGCTTTCGCCGCGTTTGCCCATTGCCTGCGGTCGGACAGATACCAGACCTCCGTGGTATGGCCGCTCTCCTCATAGCCCTTTTGAAAGGCGGCGATGATCTTGGCGGTATTGCTCCGCTCCCGGGGTCTTGCCGCACCGCTGATGATGACTAGATGCATGCGGGCACCTCCTCAGCCTGCGTGATGGGAAAGACGCCGAGACTGCTGCCGCCCAAATTCAGCATCACCCGGTCCATCCACTCCCTGAGATACGCTTCATCCGCCGTTCCCTTGTACAGCAGGCCGAAGCGGAGCTTCTTTTCATAGCGCGGCACATGGCGGCACTGGCCGTCCACGATGTGGATGTACATGGTGGCAAGAGGCAGCAGGCGGTCAACGATATTCTTCATCCGGTGGTCCACGAAATCCAGCGCAGTGCCGGACAGGAACACCGCGGCATCGTATTCCAGGTACGCTTTCAGCAGTTCCTCATATCCGTCCCGGACGGCACAGACACCCGGTGTTTTCAGCCAGCAGGCATTGCAGCCCGCGCAGGGGCGGAGGGTCATCTCATAGGCGTTGACAACTCTGTGATCGGGTACGGCTTCCCCCAGCGTCTGGATGGCCGACACAGCCGCCGGGTCATCTTTGGGAAGTGTGTTCACGATCAGCAGTCTCATGCTTCTCCCTTCCTCTCTTCAAACCGCATGGGTGTATAACGCAGTCCGTCGGTCAGCTGCTCCGTATCCGTGGGAACAAAGCCCAGACGGCGGTAGACCTCCACCGCGTAGGGGGAGGAGTTGACGGTAAAGGTCTGGGTCTCGTAGTCCTGCCGCATGGCCTCGAACAGCTGTCTGCCGATGCCCCGGCGGTGATACGCGGCATCCACGAAGAAGCCGCCGATATGCTGCGGCGCCCGCATGCAGAGGACTCCCACCAGTTTTTCGCCGTCAAAGGCACCGTAGAAGTTCAGTTTCCGAACCCGCTCTTTGTCATCCAGGCTGGCCCGGAAGGCGGCAATACCCTCGTCAGAATATTCCGGGGCCTCGAATGCCAGAAACACCCGCCAGCACAGCTCCAGCGCCGCCGGATACTCCTCCGGTGCCAGCCTGCGGACGAGGTTCGGCTCCATGCTCCGGGTCAGGCTGTACAGGGTCATGTCCACCACCTTGCCGTTTTTCACGGCGTTGCTTTTCATAGTTCCCTCACAGATAAAGCCCGCCTTCTCCAGTGCGCGGCGGGAACCGGCGTTATATGAAAAAGGTTCGGCGTAGATGCGGTGGATGTCGGTGGTCTCAAAAATCAGACCGCACAGCTGCCGGATGGCATCGGTCATAATCCCGTTTCCCCAGTACTCCTCCGCCAGATAGTAGCCCAGCTCCGCCGTCCGGCGGTGGATATTACCCTGACGGAAGGCACCGATGCTGCCCACAGCCCTGTCATCCAGCGTGATGGCGTAGGCAAACGTGTCGTCCTCATTGGCAGACAGCATGGCTGCAATATATTCCGCCGCATCCCGCTCCGTATAGGGAAAGGGCAAGCCGTCCCGCAGATTGTTCAGAATGTGTTTGTTATTCAGGGCAGCGGCCAGGTCCTTGGCATCGGACAGCCGCCATTTTCTCAATTCGCATTTCATACAGGTCCCTCCCCCGCTTTCCGCATCATCAGATTTCAATACTCAAGTTTTATGCGATCCGCTCTTTACACCAGCTTCACCGCGTTTTCCCTCTATCCGAACATCACCGGAGGTGGTGTCGATCTCATAGTCCCCACTACCATCGCCGCAGACACAGCGTCCGTCCTTGACGGCGCAGGGCAGTTCTGATGTGTATTCACCGCTGACCGTTTCAAAGTCCAGGGTAAAGCCCGCGTTCTCCGGCAGGCGCAGCGTGACAGCGCCGGATACCGTATCCACGTCCAGTTCCTTGGGCGCAGTGTCCACCGCCAGGAACACGCTGCCGCTGGTGGTGTCGGCGTGGAAGGCCGCCAGCCCCGGCGCGGTGATCTCCACGTTGCCGGAAACTGTTCCGGCGTACAGATTCTCCAGAGGCTGCACCAGCTCCGCCTCAACGGAACCGGAGACCGTATCCAGCTTTGCCCGGTTCGTTACGCCGCAGTTCTTGAGGCAGATATCCCCGGAAACGGTGTCCAGTTCCAGTTCCTCCGCGCTGATGCCATCCGCGCAGAGCTCAGCGGAAACACTGTTCACCGACAATTCCTTCAGCAGCAGTTCCTCCGGCAGCAGCACTGTCAGGTCCTTCTGCAGGTCATTCATATCCCACTTACCGCTGCGGCAGAACTGGATGACCAGGGTGGTCCCGTCCAGCCGGTAATACAGGCAATTGTCCTCTGTCAGCTTGCGGTTGGCCTCCTCCGAGAAGCTGATCGTGTTCTTTCCGCACGCTTCCACGGAAACACGGCCGCTGAGCCAGTGGATCTCCACCTGCTCCACCGCGTCAGAGAGGATGGCTCCGCCGGCTGTATACTGTTCCGCCTGATCGTAACAGAAAGAGGACAGGCCGGAAGCAGGCCAGACAGACATCCGGCAGCCGCACAGCAGTACGGTGCAGAGAACTGCCGTGAACAGCAGCACAATGATTTTTTTCATGAAATGATCTCCTTTCAGATATCATGACCGCAACGCCAGCCGCAAGGGCACTTGGAACGTACGGTCATTTCCTTTTGATGCCAAACAGCAGGTCTATGGCAGGATGCTTCCCTACTGATTTTCTCGTATGCAGCTCATACTCCAGATTGACCGCCTCATATCCGCTGGCCGGCAGCCATTTGCTGTAAAACCACCGCTTGGCTTTTCCAACGGAATGCCCCCACAAGAAACCAAGTCTTGGGCGGAGCTCCAGCTTCGCATAGATTCCGGCCGGCAGCACCTCCTGTTCCAGTCCCCGGTTGCTGCCGTCATCTCCGATAAAAAGGGTAAATACGCCGGCATCCGCATCATAGTCCCTGGATACAACATAAAACGGAAAGACCGTTTCGGGCTTTGTGCCGGTATGCGCATAAAACTGTTTCGAAAGACAGGGAATATCCCTGCTTTGCGCTTTGTCACTTGAGTGCTTGTGCAAGCCATACAGCGTTTGCCGCGGCTGCCTGATCAATGCCACATCATAACTCATTCCGCATCACCATCATCGTATCCGCCATCCGTCAGCACCGCCAGCGCCATGCCCCACAGGGGACCCATGGCTATGCCCAGCGCGTGGCTTTCCCAAAGGCCGCAGCGGTTCAGTGCCACCCCCAGGAGCAATCCCAGCGCCATGCCGACAGCCATGCGCCGCTCCAGCTTTTTCTCGCTCTCCTCGGTTTTTTCGCGTCCCATGCCGGCACAGATGATGGCAATGGCAATGCCCCCCAGGACCCAGGGCAACGCCGCCACAAAATCTCTCATGCCTTTTCTGCCAGCTCCGCACCGTAACGGAAGACCAGGGATGCCAGGATCAGAACGATGCCCATAGACACGCTGGGCAGGTTGCTCCAATCCACGATTGTGACCTGAGACAGGCCAAACAGCTCAGAGAACACAGCGGCGAGAATGGCGGCCACAAGGGGCAGCACGATGGTACGGATGCCCAGCCGCTTGATCTGTTCCGCGCCGCTCTGGGTGAAGGGTGTGCCGTCCGCCTGTTCCTTCTGAAAATACCGGAAGGTAAACAGAAGCAGGACGCCGTCAGTCAGCGCGAACACCATATCCGACAGCAAAACGCCTGTCATTTGGCTCAGGCCGTCCGTCTCCGTCAGAGAAAGCAGCACTTCCCGGCTTGCACCTACGACAGCACCGCCGGAATACCACACCATACCACACAGCAGTCCCAGCATGGTCAGCCCCGCCCATACAAAGGACAGGATCATGGCGATCTTGGTCAGGATTTGGAAAACACGGAAGGTCTTTTGGATCGTCTGTAAGCTTTTCATCGTTTTTTTCTCCTTTTCTTCAGCTTCTTACCCCTCTGGGCGGGCAGGGATGATGATTGCAGCGATGATGTAGGCCAGAATACCGCCTCCCGTGGCGCAGAACACAGCCCAGATCAGCCGCACCAGTGTTGGATCGATGTCAAAGTATTCGGCAATACCGCCGCAGACACCGTCGATCATTTTGTCTTCTCTCGATTTATACAGTCGTTTATTCATTGTCAGATCTCTCCTTGTCTGTTGTCTGATTCTCCGCCAGGTGAAACCGGTGAGCTGAAAGAAACATACACGATGCGGCCGCCCACAGGATACCGCCATAGGCCAGCTCCGCACACACCGCCGCCAGGATGCCAGACAGGGTCAGCAGAGCGCCTGCGCAGATCAGCAGATCTGAGGGCGTATGAAGATGCTTGTTCATGGTGCTGCCTCCTCCGTATGCATCAAGTCATTTCCTCCATGGCTCAATAGGTGATCGGCACCCGGAACAGGTAACTCATGGTGCTGTCCATCAAAAGCAGTGCCGCCAAAACCGCGCAGGCCGTCTGAACCGTCCGTGGCCGAAGTCCGCGGTATAGCTTCTCCGCCGTGGGCTCCAGCAGATAATGGAACGCCAGGCCCAGGATTCCGAAGCTCACCACACTGCGGAAGCAGATGATGCCGTCCAGATTCAGAAACAGTCCCCGGTAATCCCACAGCCGCAGGCCGAAATAGCGGATTCCCACAAAGCCGATGAGGTACTCTACCACACCTGAGACCGCCATACACAGGAAGAACAGCAGCAGCGGCTTCTTCCTCAGCGGTTTCACCGCGTAGATCCCCAGCGCGCCGATACCGTAAATCGGCAGCCACGGACCGTAGAGGATACCACGGTTCCGCAACATTCCTTCGGTGAACCAGTAGAATATCTCCTCGTAGATCCAGCCGATCACACAGCCAACCAGGAAGATCAGAAACAGATAGCACAGTTGATTCCATGTACCTCTGCCCGTATGCACAATGGTGGAAGCTCTCATACGCAGTGTCCGCTCCTCTCTATCTTTATCCACATTGTACAAAGTGCCGTCCTTTTCCGATAGGCGTATTTTGCAGCTGTTTGTGTCAGTTTTATAGACATCAAAAAATGAGCGAAGCATCCTGCGATGCTTCGCTCAGCATATCAAGCACTTCATGGACCGCGTGTTCTGCAATTCACCGGCTAAAACTTGCTTCCCGTTGAGCCTGTCATTCCTCTCCCCACGGCCGCTTCTTCCCATGCCAGCCCCGTTCCTCCCAGTAGCCATAATCCGGCTCTGCAGGTGGGAAATGCCTGTGGGCAAAGCGCATCACGTAGAACCACCTTTTAGCGCGGCCATTGTACCCGCGTCTGTCAGCGTTTTCCCGAATCTGTTTTGCTAATTTGTCCGTTTTTCTGTGGATGGTCCCCATGATCCGTTCAGGAATCTCATCAGGCCCGACTGCCTGCACACCCACGCCCAGCTTGTATACCTTGCGGACACCCCACATCTCCAGGCTGTCGGCCATATCCTTCACAGTGCTTTTCATCCCTCCGCCGGCCGCAGTGCTGATGGCGACCGCCTGTTTTCCGCTCATTTCCGGCATAGGCCTGTGAACCACCCACCAGGTCCCGAAGTGGTCAAGAAAGCTCATCATCTGGCCCGTAGCATGGTACACATAGACCGGACTATCCAAAATGAGGAGATCTGCGTCAAGAATCGCTCTTTTCAGCGGCTCCAGTTCTCTGAAATGCGGACAGTTGGACAGGTCTGTTTTGAAGCAGGCATAGCATCCCCTGCACGGCTGACCAAAGTCCCGGGGCAAAAAGAACTCCCGCGCTTCTCCGCCCACCTTGTCTGCAAGCTCCCTTGCCACCATGCAGGTGCTTCCCTCATGGCTTTGTCCATGGATCATCACGATCTTCATCATTTCAAAAACCTTCTTCTGCTCATTTTCCCTTATGTATTTGATTGCGCTTCCGCCGAATCTGACACTCCCGTTTTCCGCCCCGAGCGTCGTTCTATGGAAATGGCACAGGGCGAAGTGCTCTGTGCCATCTGATTGCCTGGATCACACCTTGGAGTTCCCGCGCAAATCTCTCCGCGCTCGTTTCTCGGCTTTAGAATGCTCTTTTCGTTCCAGCTTTTCACATCGGGTCAACCGCTTGTGCTTGGATGCATGATGGTATTCTCTGCAAGCCATGCAGTCACCGTGCCGTGGGCAAGCCGTTCTCTTGCACGGGCAGCCATCCAGCAGCACTTCCGCCTCACTCCTTCTCCAGCAGAGCAATTCCCCCGCAAGAAAGGCCGATACCCAGCATGGTAACGGCGGACTGGGTCTCCAGTTTGCCCAGGCAGGACAGCACAGAAAATCTCTTCGATACTGGGAGGGCGTAACGCCCTCCGTCTTTTTGAACACTTTGGTGAATACCCGGTAATCACCGTAGCCGGACTGCTCCACCACCTCCGCGATGGACAGTGCGGTGGACAGCAGAAGCTTTTTCGCCTTTTCCATGCGGATGTTGGTGAGATAGGTCAGAAAACCCACACCGATCTCGCTTTTGAAAAGCTGGCTGATATACTGGGCGTTGAGATGGAACTGCTCTGCCAGAATGGTAAGACTGATGTCCTCCGCCAGATGCTCCTGCAAATACCGGGTGATACCGGTGATGGTACTCTCCTCCTGCTGCTCCGGCCCCTCCGATACCCGGCGCTCAAACAGGGTGATCTTCAATGCGTCGATGCAGGAGCCGAATTCCTCGTAATTCACGGGCTTCAGGATATAATCCGTAATCTGCAGCCGCAGGGCTTCCCGGCAATAGGAAAAATCATCATAGCCCGACACGATGGCAAAGGCTGTCTCCGGGTGCTTGATGCGGCTGAGCTGGATGACCTTCAAGCCGTTCATAATGGGGATGTTGATATCCATAATAACGATATCCGGGTCCAGTGCGTCGATCTTCGACAAAGCCTCCATGCCGTCGGCGGCCTCGTCCACCACCTCACAGTCATGGGCCTCCCAGTCAAAGAGCCGTTTAAACCCCTCCCGGATCATAATTTCGTCATCCACCAGCAGCACACGCAGTTTCTTCATTCCGTCTCCTCCTCCAGCGGCAGCAGGATATGGGCCGTCACGCCGCCCGTCTCATTTTCCGTATACCACAGGCCAAATTCCCTGCCGCACAGCAGTTTGATCCGTTTCTGCACATTCAGGATGCCGATGCTGTTGCCCGTAAGTTTGGGCGCCTGCTTTGCATAGTCCCGCAGCATGTCGTCAATGGCCGCTTTCTTGCCCTCGGCAAAGCCGCTGCCGGTGTCGCGGACCATGACCTCCATATGGCCGTCCGCCGTTTTCTGCGCCGAGATGCACACCTCGCCCCGGTAGCCTTTGTTTTTCAGGCCGTGAAGCAGGGCTGTTTTCCACGATGGGCTGCAATATGAAATTGGGCACCTGAACGCCGCCCAGGTCCGGGTCAATGTCATATTCGCACTTCAGCTCCGGGTAACGGTAGCACATCAGCTCCATATAGGCTTCCAGCAGCTCCATTTCATCGTCCAGGGAGACCATGGGACGGTCCACCTTCACGCTGAGCCGGAAGAAATCCACCAGACGCATGAGAAGCTCCGCCACCTTGTTGTCCCCGTTCAGCTGGGCCTGGATACGGATGGTGTCCAGGGTGTTATAGAGGAAATGGGGGTTGACCTGGCTCTTTAAATACAGCATGGACATCTTCTGCTCCGTCAGCTCCGCCCGCAGGATATCCGGGTTTTCCAGGATCAGATAGAATGCAAGAGTGATCAGTGTAATGCCCATCCCGCTGATGAGTCAGGTATGGTTGATCCCCTGAAGGGTCGTCACGATCAATTCCACCAGAGATGCAATTCCGATGGCCATTTTCTTCTTCGTGTGGATCTTCTTCCAGTTCGTAAGCAGGAGTCCGGTCCCCAGGAGGAAATAAAACGCGACGCTGAGATAGCAGAAGGTCACATGGATCCCGTCAGAGTAATTACCCTGGGGAGTAATGGCGTAATGGATAGGGAGGAGCATATCCCCCAGCTCCGCGATCACCAAGTAGACTCTGGCCGCCATGTCAAGCCGCCGGGGCTTGCCAGTCTCCTCTTCCACCAGAATGGCAATATACTGATAGAACAGGAAAAAGATCAGAATCATCGTGCCGATGAAAAGGCGATGGAAGGTATCGTTCAGAAGTCTGGGGACGGTTTGCAGATGGTTCACCGTATAAACTGTGATCCCATCAAAAATCAGATGTAGCAGCACAATCACCAGCAGCACAGAGAATGTCCTGTGCAGCTGGGTATACTTCTTTTCCGCCGAAAAATAGATATAGGCCACAAAAGCAAGGACCAGAAACAGCGCAATCTCCATTCGCAGCATAGACTTCACCCCTTTTAAACGATTGTAGCCCTTTCATCCGCCGCAGGATAGGCGGAGAATGCAGAAAAATGTGTCGATTTTATAGGTGCTGCGACACAGCTGTCGTATCAAATATATGATATCACGTTTTTGGGGTTTATGTAAGTGACTGCATCCATGAACGCGGCGGCCGCTGCCGGGGGTAGCGCCCAGCAAGCGTAAAACATCCTCATCCGCTCTGCCTGGGGATATCCGCGTTTTTTCGCAGTCCGTCCCACCGGGTCCCCAGGCGGCAGGACGCTCACCCGAAAGGTTTTCTGCCGCCGCGCTTATCAAACATCATTGCCACCCATGCGGAGACAGGGCTGCTTTTTTAAAAGCAGCCCTGTCCGGTTTCCCATTACCTGATACGGCCATCGCCGCCCATGAGGGCGGTCATCTCCTCGATACGTTCCAGTGGAAACGGCGGTTCGCAGAGGGGCTTCATGGCGATGCTCATGAGCTTCATGGGGTTGTCATCCGCCGCCACCCGGTTGGAGCTCAGCGCACCGCAGCGGCGGCAGCGGTGGATAACGGCCCACTCACCGCCTTTGCGTACCCAGACCGACACCGGCTCCATGATACCGCCGCAGTCGGCGGCCCGGTCCCCGGGTTCCATGTCCAGATGGAGGCTGGACAGGCAGTTGGGACAGTGGTTGCGGTGGCCGCTGCCGGCGCTCTCCGGTGTCACCAGCCTGCCGCAGACCTTGCAGGTAAAAACGTCATTGCAGGGATGGGTCTTGTAGTAGCCTTTTTCATATTGCTTCCGTTTGTTTTCACGGTTCATATTGGGTTCCTCCTGAAGATAGGTCCAGTCTTCCGGGAGGAATGGCGGGAAATGGATTTGCCAACCTCCCGGTCAGCCCACACTCTCCAGTGTTAAAGCGTTCAGTTTCAAATAAATTCTCCTTACATTTTGATATGATTGATATTTTAGGACACAGCTGCGATCCGGTCCCGGAGCCGCATGCAGGGTACAGGACTCACCGCTTTTTCTCTGGTGCCGCGCTCATGGGCCTCCCCTCCTTCCCCGGAACGGTTCCAAGTGTTCGGTGAAGCGGTCAAGGTGCCTGTCGATGGCCGCCAACGTGCCGGCCCGATCCCGTGTGTCGTCATAAACACCGTAGAGCAAATAGATCGGGCCGTAAAATTCCAATGCCAGCTGGCGGGCCGTCTCGTCGGAATCGGACATGCTTCGAAAAATATCCGCCATGTATTCCAAAGGCCCGGTAGAGAGGTACTGCTGATAAAGCCGTGCCATCCCGGCGTCGCGGTACTGCTCCAGTGTCAGCAGTTTTCGAAAGCAGGAGGAGAACTCCTCCTCTGTCCAGTAGAGGAACATGGCTTTTGTATAGACACGGACCTTTTCCAGCGGTACGTCCCGGTATGCCTCCGCCGTCTCCTCCAGGGTGCCCTCCGGCATGTCATATTCCTTTGCCTG
>Ga0129317_1000617_pt1 | contig 34814 bp, 30 predicted proteins | sample Cm1ome_FD_94430 | JGI IMG/M metagenome (GOLD analysis project Ga0129317, IMG submission 94430) | Eastern black-and-white colobus group fecal microbial communities from Wisconsin, USA - Cm1105 metagenome | ecosystem: Host-associated > Mammals > Digestive system > Large intestine > Fecal | place... | reverse complement strand
TGTTTGCTATTGACAAATGAAAGCTGATTTTTCTTCCCGTTTTATATATTATTATTTGTGTAATTATCTGTTTTGTATTACGGAATTTAATTATTACATTATGTAAATCATAAATTCTTTTTAGCAATTAATTTTTAGACAAGATTTATATAATCATATATTATTCCTATTGCAAAACTGGATTTGTTGTTAAAATTTCTAAACCCATTATATTCAGCTAACTATAGCCGAAAATTCATGGTAAAATCAATTTTTATCATGTGGCTGCGTAGTCCCAAATTTTAGGGTACTCACCAATTATTGCGCATGAGATCACAAATCTGAAATAACAATATGATAACCTTTTTATGTAGCGGCTTCCGAGAGCAATACAAACAGATAGTGATTCATCAGAATTAGTTTGAGGCATTTATTATTCCCACCGAAAGAACAAATTTTCGTTTTTCTATTGACAATCGAACAAACGTGTGCTAAAATAGCATTAACCAAACAAGAACGTTCATTCTATACATACGTAGTAAGCCTTCCGCCAGAAAGGAAAATGCATGAAGAGAGTGAATGGACATCATAGGCAAAACGATACGAGCGTTCTTGAGTTGGATACGCCGATACAGAACTATAAGGAGGCATATGGTCAGGAAGCATACGAACAGGCGACATCGTTTTATGAGTCTGAGGAATGGAAGAAGGTCGAGCGAGACCAACTGAATTCTGACAGGCGATATTATGAGAACAGAAAGGCTTGCAGTCTTGAAGAATACAACGAGTGGGAAAGTGCGGAAGCGAGAAAGCAACGCTTCCAGGACACGCCTTCTGTTGTACTCAGTGCTGAAAGGAAAGTCACAAACGGATTTGATGATCTTTTTGATGATCCGGTTCTCAGGGAAGCGATGGAAGTTCTAACAGAGAAGCAGTACAGCGCTCTCTACTGCTCCTTCAAGAGTAGACTTGATACATATGAGATCGCAGAAAGAATGGGTACAACTGTGAGAGCAGTGCAGGATCTTCGCCGACGAGCATTGGACAAGCTTCGTGATGAATATATCTCGCTCTATGAAGAAGCTAAAGCTTTCGGTTATCCGGGATTAGTCAGCTACAACTATAAACGGATATTGGCATTGTTTGAACTGTGTAAGATCATCTTTATGCAAAAAGAATCGCCTGAGACCGCTATCCCCAATGGTTCTTCCAATAAAGATCCGGCGGCGTAAACATCTCCTCACAGTGTTGCTGTGGGGATTTTTCTTTATTGGCAAAAATTACCAATCGAATATATGTTTTATATTTTGCCGCTTGTGCATCTATACAAAGATTTGCTTCCCGATCGTTACAATCTTCGTTTTTTTCGTTTCTCATCGGTATATATATGGAGGCTTTTTTATGAACGCCGCAGTTGTTTATTCATCTGCGGCGTTTTGGGTTTCGATTTAGTACCTTGACAACTAAATATCATGCAAGGGCTCATTCAAACAAATTGCTAACTTGCTACCAAGAGCGTCTAAACGCCGATATATCTTTACTTCTGCCGATAGCAAAATCGGTAGTTGTTAGTTCGGCGATAGTAAATTGCTAACGCCGGAAAAGCTCTGTATCACGTGCTTTGACCGTGTTTGGTAGTTTGTTAGTAAAATAATTGAGGCAGGGCGCCGTGTCGCGCATTTGTGCGCGGTTTGTGCCGTCCTGCGAAGGAAGGAGGGATAACTACACCACACGAGCTCTCAGAGCGATTCTGAGGGCAAATAAAGCGAGTTTGAGAGAAAGGATGATAGGATGAACGAAAACTACGACAACAACATTTACAACGAGCCGTATTGCGTCAAAGACGGCTGCCTTTACGAAACGGTCGAGCGGAAAGGAAAGATCACAATGGTCAGGCTGTGCGACTACGTTCCTGTGCTGAAATCTGAGATAACCTTCGACGACGGAGCGGAACAGCGCAAGGCGTTCGAGGTCGGAGCTGTACACTCCAACGGAACAACAATGCCGACAGTCACAGTCACCGCAGATGAGATGAGCAGCATGAAGTGGCTCATCGAGAAGTGGGGCTCGCTGGGTTCGTACTCGCCTGCGAACAACACGCTAGGCAAGATACGCCATGCTATAATGAGTACCAAAGCTGACGTGGAGTTCCGCACTGTGTACAGTCAGACAGGCTGGCGGCAGATCGGTAAGCGGTATGAGTTTCTGATGCCGTCTGCGGATAGTGAGTTCACGGTTGAGCTGCAAGGCAAGCTGAACGCTTATCACTGGAGCGGAAGTGCAAGTGCGGACAAGCTGTTCTATCTCACAGCTCTGCTTGAAAACGGTCTGCTTCCACAGAAAGTAATGCTGCCACTGCTTGCGGTAACATTTCTGTCTCCGCTGGAACATTTTCTGAAAGCGGCGAGCTGTGAACCGAAATTCATAACTGCTCTTGTTGGTAAAACAGGTACGCGCAAATCAACGACTGCGGCGCTGATGTGTTCGTTCTTCGGAAACTTCACAGCCAGCACCCTGCCGATGTCATTTCACGACACAGCGAACAGTATACTCAGCCATATCTATTCGCTGAAGGACGTTCTCACCTGTGTTGACGATCTGCACCCGAACGGAGTGTACGGCGACTCTGAAATGAAAAGCACTGCGCAGAACCTCGCTCGCTTCTACGGTGACAGAATCGGTCGTGCGAGGCTGAATAGTAAGATTGAATTGCAGCCGTCACGTCCGCCGACAGGTATGTGTCTTGTCACTGCGGAGTACGTTCCCGAGATTTCTCAGAGCGGTCTTGCGCGTTACTTTATCATCGAGATTAAAGCCGATGACATTGACCTCGCACTGATGACTGAGTATCAGCAGCTTGCGGCGGACGGTGTGCTTGCGGCGATAATGCACAGCTACGTTGACTGGCTGCGCACAACATATCTCTGCGATGAAAAGTTCGTGCAGGACTTGTCAGATACATTCAAAAAATATCGCACCGAAGTGACGGCAGAGCTGTCTGCAAGGTGCGATAACTTCCACACAAGAGTTCCCGATACGCTCGCGCACCTGATGATTGGTTTCGACTTCCTGCTTGCGTTCCTGAATGCAAAAGAAGAAATAGGTGTGCAGGACATGGAGAACTACAAGAGCTCTTTCCGAAACATAATAGTTACAAGCTCTGTGCGCAACAACAGCATAGTCGAGAACGAAAACTACTCCTATCAGTTCTGCGACAAGCTGAAAAGCCTCCTCGACAGCGGCAGATGCAGTGTCAACGTCATCGGCAGCGACTGCGATATGAACCGAAAAGGCTTCATCGGCTTCGATGACGACAACTACTACTATCTCATCATGAATGCGGCGCTGTCGGAAGTGGTGAAGCTGTCGAAGGAAATGGGAGAAAGTTTTTCCATTGGCAAAAACAGTCTGATACAACAGCTGGTCGATGACGGTATCATTGTGGTAAAAGGTAAGCGCAACACGACAACTGTCCGCGTCACCGATGACCGTCAGATGAGCGTGGCTGTGCTGGATAAGTCGAAGATGTTCGCGGACACGGAAGTGCCAAAAATCGGGCAGTGACTGTCTGTTGCAGGTTAAAATTTCGGGGTCGCAGCCCCCGAAATGGTCACAGCGGAGCGGCAAAGCCGACCGCAAAATAGCAGAAAAAGAGGGTTCTGCCAAAAGGAGTCGTAACTTCGCTGAGTGTTACGGTTCAGGAGTCGGAAATGAAAGAATCAGCGAAACATAGGAAAACTAACGGTGTCGGCGAGTAACAATGGAGGGTTTTATGGAGAAAAAGGAAAAACAGGCAGTGTGGCTCTACCCCAGGACAAAAGAGCTGATGGTCGATCATTTGAAGGCGGCAAATGCTACATCTCAGAGTGACTTCATTGAGAAAGCGATAAGGTTTTATTCAGGCTACCTCGACTGCAATTCGGGTACAGCAACGGAATACCTTGCACACGTCCTGACTTCAATTATCGACGGAATAGTCAAAGGCTCGGAGTACCGTATCAACCGCGGACTCTTCAAGCTGGCGGTGGAGTCGGCTATGCAGTCTCACTTCCTCGCGGCGGTCAACGATATAGACGATGAAGTCATGGAAGACCTCAGAGGAATGTGCGTGGACGAAGTTGCTCACATCAACGGTGTGATTAACTTCGAGAGAGCATACGATTATCAGAAACGAGATGATGACGATGAGTGAAAAAATGAGAACTGGCATTTATATTTCCGAGGACTTGCTCAGGGAGTGCGACGAGTATCTTTCCAAGAACGGCGGCAGCCGCTCTGAGCTTATCGAGTCTGCACTGAGATTATATTTGGCAACTCGGAGAATAAAAACGAAGTCGGAAGTTCTTGTCCCTGAGCTTGCGGAGTGCATCTCCGCAGCCAGTGACGAGGGCATAACAAAAATATCCAAGGGGCTTTTCCGTTATGCAGTCGAGGTGGAAATGCTCATTGCACTGCTGGCGGATACCTTCGAAGTCAGCAAGAATCACCTCAAGGACGTCCGCCGTGAGGCTGTCAACAACGTCCGCAGAACGAGAGGAAAGATAAATCTCGATGATCTTATCATGCGTAATGAGCGTGAGGGGATAGTCGACAATGATGACTCCCCGATACAGGGACTCGACTACCGTGACGTTACTTGAAGTTCCGAAACAGGACTGCACTCAGTCCTACCTCAGGACCGAGTTCCCGTAATGGACATTCGTTATGGCGGGATGAAATATCCCGTCACGATTATGAGGTGGTGAACCGCCACCTCATAAACCTGAGTCGACAAAAGCGCTGGACAATGTATCTTAGGTGTGATATAATAATATCATCAAGATTTACCCAATTCAAATCAGTGGAGGACTAAAGTGAATAAATTAACAAAAGAAGATGTGCGTTTAAAGAAGCTACTTTTTGATTTAGAGTGTGAGCTGGATGATAACTATACACAGGACCAGAGATTAACAAATATTGCTATAACTGTTTTAGCCGCCAAAGAATGCGGCGTAACTGATAAAGCAATTGAAATAATCGAAGCAAATAAGGAGAAGTCGTTCCACGAGATTGAACATATGCTTTATATCTCTGATAGAATTTTCCCAGAACTTGAAATTGTTGACGATGACGAACTTGATGATGATGAAAAATAATCAACAAATCGCTTTCAACTGAGAGCGGTTTTCTTATACCCTAAAAGCACTTATGACCTACATTTATGTTCGTCATAAGTGCTATTTTGTTTAAAGGAGAAATGTAAAATGAATAATTCAAATCACATAGGAAACGAGATAAAGACAATGAGAAGGAGTATGATTGAATGGCTAAAGACAAAACAGAAACTAAAATAGTAATGCTGACCATAAAGCAGGCGGCAGCTCTGGTGGAAGGGCTGACCGAGTACAGAGTCCGCCAGATGTGCCTGAGCGGTCAGGTGCCGCACATCATGGCAGGCAACAAATATCTTATCAACAAGGAATTATTCCTGAAATATCTGCGCGGAGAGACCGCGTAAAAAAATAGTGGAAATGGCGCGTTTTTTCTGGACTTCCGCACAGTGTTGTGGTATGATGTCGTTGGCAAAAACGCGCCATATTTATGAAGGAGGGAGAATATATGGCGACTATAAGAAAAAGACCGAATGGTTCATTCGAGATTAAAGTATCGTGCGGCTACGATATTTACGGAAGGCAGCATAATCAATACAAAAGTTATTATCCTGACCCCGGCATGACACCTCGTCAGATCGATAAAGAGGTCAACAAACAGGCGGTGCTGTTCGAGGAGGAGTGCAAGAAAGGTCAGATAACATCGGCGGTCAAGTTCGAGACATTCGCTGAGCAGTGGTTTGATGAGTACGCAAAGGTCAACCTGAGACCGACCACATTCTCAAAAATGCGGCAGGTCACCAAGCGTATCTACGCTGCCATCGGACACAAGCGTATGGACAAGATAACGTCCAGAGACATACAAAGGTTCATCACCGATCTTATCGTAAACGGCAGGCACATGGTCACGGGCAAGCCGCTGTCACGAAAGACTGCTATACATCACCTGAGCTTCATCAGCGACATATTCAGCTACGCTATCCGTATGGGAATGCTGACGGACAATCCGTGCAGCAGAGTTGTGATACCAAAACTGGAGCAGAAGGAAAAGGAGATATACACCCTTGACGAAGTGAAGAAGCTGTTTGAAGATCTGGGCTATGAGCCAATGTGGTTTCAGGTCTATATCACTCTTGCGATTTACAGTGGCTTCCGAAGAAGCGAAATGCTGGGACTTGAGTGGAAGGACATCGACTTCGACTACAACACCATAAGAGTCCGCAGAACTTCACATTACACACCTGCGAAGGGTATCTACACCGATACTACGAAGACGAAGAAGTCTCAGCGAGTGGCGAAGTTCCCCGAGGACGTAATGGATATGCTGAAGAAATACCGCAAGGAGCAGAGAAAAGAAGCCCGTCGGCTGGGAACGAAGTGGGAGGACCACGACAGGCTGTTCACCAAGTGGAACGGCTCACCGATGTATCCCGAAATGCCGTACAAGTACCTGAAAAGCTACTGCGAGAAGATTGACATACCCTTTCGTGGCATACATTCACTGCGGCACCTTCACGCATCGCTGCTCATCTACGAGGGAATAGACGTAGTAGCAGTGTCGGCAGATATGGGACACAGCATCGTAGGAACTACCTTGAACCTGTACTCCCATATGTTCCAGGAGGCGAGAGCGAGAAACTGTGATGCCATAACCAATGCACTGAGATTTACCCGAGAGGGGAATGACACTAAACCTAAGTCCGCAAAGGAAGCCGAACCCGACATTGACGAAGATGAGGACGAGCTTGAAGAAGAAAATATGGGGCAGACTATGGCATAAAAATACTCCGCAGAGATAAAACTCTGCGGAGCGTCTGATATTGTTAAATAAAAAAATAAGTGGTCAATAAGTGGTTGAGAGCACTTTTTAAAAAGAACGAGCTCGCAAAATGGCTATTCTAAGCCGTTTGCGAGCCTTGCTTCTGGTGGAGGCGAGGGGAATTGAACCCCTGTCCGAAAGTCCGTTCATGCAACTTTCTACGAGCGTATTTTACCTATTATGATTCCCTGTACGAGCCGCCGATAAACGGGCTGAGGGTACAGGTAGTCCGTATACAACCGGCGGACACGGACACTTCCGTCAGTCGTTCACCGCTGATCGATGCCCAAGCGAGAGCCGCGGTACTCCCTCGGTGGACAGAAGCTGACTTAAGCAGCTACCAGTTCGCTATTTCTAGAAACTGTAATGTTATTTCTTGCGTTTATATTTAAACGTGGCGCAGGTTATGGAGATCACGCCATTCTCCGCTCGCTTATCACACTTCGAGACCCCCGTCGAAACCTTTACGCCCCCATACAATGAGGGAGTGAGGTGGGGAGCCGAAATGCTCCGAATAATATTATACACTGTTTGCAGACGTTTGTCAACTGCAAACGGTGTCGATATTTGTTACAGCAGCGATATTTCCTGTTTGTCTGCGACATACTTTCTTCCTTTTATTTATAAATATATGTTGTAATTAGTTAACAAAAAAATATTTTTGACGTTAAATACGCTGTTTGGGGAAATAGTAGATTTAAAACAAAAATGAGCAATAAATGACTGGAGAATTTATAATTTTTGTCTTGACTAATAGCAATATTTATGGTAAAATATACCATGTATTATAATATAATGTGCGGAAAAGGCTGCGGATCTCACTTTGTATCGGCAGAAAACGCGCAGATGTGATCGTAAGCGGAGTCCAGACGCGGACATTCGCTGAATATATACCATTATAGGGAGGTAAGGGCATGGACAATGAATATTATTACAACCAGGCAAGGAGCCGCTATAACAATGCTTGCTCGGAGATAAACAACTGCGAGAATCGTGTCAATGAACTCATCGGTGAAAAGAATGAGGCTATTGATTACCTTAACAGCCTGAACGCCGATCTTGTCAGACACAGGGACGCTTCTGAAGACCTTGCAAATGTTATTGCTCAGGAGACAGATCTTACCAGCAGCCTCAACTCCGTTTCAACGAACATGGATGAGGCTTCAACAAGCTTTACTCAGATGGCAGACGCTCCTGATTCGTCTTCTGTAAACATCAATGATGTTTTCAGCGATGAGATGACTACTACGCGGAATACCTTAACTGAAGCTATGTCAACATTCAGGACAAAAAAGTCTGCTGTTGACACGAGGATCACTGAGCTCGAGGCTGAAATAAGGGCTACTGAGACCCGTATTTCCGACATTGAGCAGGCTATCCGCATAACCCGTGCAAATGCTGACGCATGGCGCAGCACAAAAAGCAGTGCCTCTATGGATATGGAGTATTACAGACGCAGGATGGACGCAGAAGACTAAGAACTGCTAAAGGAGGCATCCCATGGCAACGATAACACTGTATGCATCACGAGTTAATCTTATGCCGTCTGTGTTCGGCGCGCTGAGAAATACTGTCAGTTCCTTTAACGGAGGTATCGATCTGTTAAGGCAGGGAGCACTCGGCATTGACAGCAGCATATGCGATCTGGAGGATATCATCAGCAGTCTCAGGTCTTCTTCGGATACTCAGGAGGCGATCGAGGAGTTTCTGGACGATATTCAGGATGCTGCCGAGGAGTTTATTGATGAGGTAGCTGAGATAGACGAAGAGGTCTCTGAGCTGATCGCTACGGCTGAGGAGGACTTCTATTCGCTGTATGACTACCTCAGACCCGAGGACGAATCATGGCTGGATGCTATCGGTGACTTCTTTACCGATCTGCTTTCCGATGCATGGGATTATATTGCGGGGCTCTGTATGTCCGCGACCGAGTGGATCAGGGCTAATAGGGAAGAGGTAGCAGATTTCCTGCATGAGCTTGTGGACTACGGTGAGCAGATCATAGGCTATGCTGAGGATTTTCTCAACGATCACCCGTGGATAGGCGAATTCTTCTCTTTCCTCGGAGATGCCGCAGGATTTATTTATGACAATGTGCTTTCTCCTCTCGGAGATCTGGCTTCATACATATACAATAATACGCCCCTGCATTATCTGGGCGATTATCTCTATGACCGGTTCGAGGACTTTGCAACACGCTTCATCAGCAAGCTGGGACAGCTTATAGCTACCGAGGAGTTCGGATGGGTCGTTGATAAGGTCATAACGCTGCTCGGTCCTGCTCTGGAGATAGGAAAGATATGGACGACAGAGAAGCTGCCCGGAGCTGAATTTATCGTTGGTCTTATCGGAGCTGTCGATCCCGACGGCGACGGCATCTACCACATCAAACAGGATTGGTGGCAGTCGTGGGGACCTATGGGATATAATGTCGGCTACGATAATGTATTTTACAGCGCTATAAATGCCAACGGAAACAGTATCGGCGTTTATAGAATGGAGTTTACTCTGGAAAACGGAGAGACCTTTACAGTATGGTCGTGGAAGGGCGATTACATGAACCTTGGCGCCGGTACCGAGACGGGTATCTATCAGGCTACTGGTGACGGTTTCCATTATACCTCCGCTACCGACTATGCCTGCGATATGAGCTTGTCTCTTGATTATAACGGCAAGAACCTTTTTGATTATTCTCCCTATGGTGACTCTGCTTTATGGGAAAACGGCGCTCAGTGGTGGGTGGACGGATTTGACAGCAATACTCAGAATGTTCAGGCGGTAAATCTGACTTCTTCAACAACTATCAATTTTTCAACTATGTATAACGGCGATGCAATGTTTGACAGCTTCTATGATGACCTGAGCACCCACGGAAATGTCGTATACTCGGGCGGTAATAATGTAGTGGTGGTTGATACTTACATTAACCCTGTCACAAACGAGAATACAACCGCTACATGGACTATAAATACCGAAACTCAGACAGCTAATCTTGTTTACTGATATAAATGAAAAGGTTTATTCTTATATGCTTGTCGGCAGTTATGTTCAGCACATTCTCCTGTTCAAAGCTGTCGATGCTTAACAACAGTGTAAAAATGGAAAAAGATGCTGCAAGGGATTTTGAGAACAAATTCTTTGAAGCTATCGAGAAAAAGGATGGCGAGCTTCTGAAAAGCTGCTTTTCGGAAGCGGCTCTGAAGGACGCTGCCGATATAGATAAGGGTATAGAGTATGTTCTGAGTGCCTACAAAGACGGCAGGGCGACAAGAACAGACGACAATATATCAAGCTATACCCAGTTCAAGAAGGGCGAGTCCTTTCACACCATCAATGCACACTGTAAATTTGAATCGGGGGACAACTCCTATCTTGTGAAATGGACGCAATGCCTGAAAAATGAGGCTGACCCGTCTATGGAGGGAGTATACAGCCTTGAGTTTTTCGATATGAACGAGGCTGACGACACCAACTTCTATAATATAGCAGGTGTTGCTTATCCCGACAGAGAATTCCTTGACGATACCTTACAGACGCTTTTCTATTACAAAGGCGTTAAAGACGATACCACCGATATTTTCTCCGCTGAATTGCTTGAAGAAGCGGACAAGTACCAGCTGAAGTGCCTTACGGATTTCGTAGACGACACTCATAACAGGTCCTTCAACAAAATGTGGGTGGATAACAGCAGTGACAGATATATCGCATATGCCTATGTGAGCGTTTCACATACCGACTATGTGCTGGCACTGAAATATGATGACGACAAGAAGCTCATGGCTGTTTCGGCAGCCGATGATATAAACGGGATCGATCTCAGAGACTACCGTATAACAGGTGTCAGTGAGATGATGAACAAGTAGACTATTGGCGCAACTTATCATAAACTATGTAAGGAGTGATAAAGCATGGCTACGATCACATTGTATGCAGACAGGATAAACCGGATGCCGGCCGGGCTTCGCAGCGTCAGGACCGCTGTGGACGCTTTCAGGGAAAATGTGGATACCCTCAGGATCAGCGTTGTTGCTATCGACAGCAGTATCTGCAACCTTGACGACATCATCAGCTCTCTCAGAGCTTCCTCGGACACTCAGGAGATGAAAGCGGATACCTTCGAGGATATCGCCGATGATACCGAGGAGTTCATAGAAACCGTCATTTCCATAGATGAGGATGCTGCGGAGGCTATTACAACTCAGCAGGAGGATTTTTACGATACATACTCATATCTTCGCCCCGAAGAATCACTTGGTGATGCGATACTTGATGTGGTGGGCGATATCGTAGGAACCATCGCAGGCGTACTGGAGTTCGGGGTTGAAGTACTGGCTTTTGCGTGGGATGCTTTTACAGATGCTCTCGCTACCATAGGCGAATGGTGTGCAGACCACTGGCAGCAGATCGTGATCACGGTGGTTATCGTGGTCGGAGTTGTCCTTGCAGTCCTTGCTGTTGTCTTTACAGGCGGAGCAGCTCTTGTGCCTATGCTCACGGCAGCTCTGACATGGCTGGGAGTTTCGGCAGGCACGGCAGCAACCATTGCGACAGTTGCAAGCATGACAGTTGCAGCTATAGCTATAGTATCTGCTGTTGCTTCAGGTGCGTTTAATATTGCTGATACATGGTCACCTCTCAGCGGAAACTGGAAAAAAGCTCAGAATGTTCTTAATGTGATAAGCACTGTTTCTAACCTGGCTTATGGTGCGGGCTCAATATACAGCGGATTGAAGGGTATAACCAATCAGCAGCTTTTCGATTACGGCAAGACGTGGCTTTCAAGCGGCCGTTTCAGGAGTGCGATCTGGAGCGCCCGTAATTACAATTTCCTTCCTGATCTGGGCGTTTCAACCTTCTGGTCGTGATTCGGTGATAACGGTGGACAAATAGTTCAGCAATACGCAAATGATCTCGGTACTACAACAGTTCAGGATTCTCTTAGATATATTGACAAATTAGATGATGTTCTTAAAACGCAGGCATGGGATGGACCTTCCGCATCCTATGCTTTGAATGCATCAGGAGATATTACCTTCCTATATGGAGGGGGGTATGCTGCTAATGGCGCTAATACATTTAATAATATTGAGAATATAATTTTGGGAATCAATCCTAATGTCACAAGCATTTCCAGCATGGATGCTTTCCTGGAATTGACAGGGTATGTGGCAAGAAATCCTTATGAGATCATGCCCGTAATAAGCGGTGCCGGTGCCATACCTCAGATGGTGAACAATGTATATAACTTCTTCACTGGAAACGACTGATCAGAGCGGTAAAAAGCTGTGAGGATCAGCATCAGCGGCAATACACAGAAAAAATGAAAATTCCGATCATCAGGTGATGATGAGAAAAGAGATGAGAATAGATTGGCGACTATTACCTTATATGCGAATAAAATAAACAGCCTTCCTGAGATAATCAGGACCGCAAAAAGCTCGGTAAGCTCGTATAAGGAAGAGCTCGCACAGCTTATAACGGGTGCACTCAATGTAAACAGCGATGTGTGCAGCCTTGAAGAAACTATCAGTTCACTCAGATCATCTACCGATACTCAGGAGGATAAGATAGATACCCTTGAAGATATCGCGGATGATGTGGAGGACTATGCCGACGAAGTCGTTGAGATAGACGATGATGCGGCTGAGGCTATATCTACCAGCAAAGAGGACTTCTACGATACCTATGAGTATCTCAGACCCGAATGCGAACAGGAAGAGAAGAGCTGGTGGGAGAGCTTCTGCGACGGCGTTGCATCAGTCGGAGAATGGTGCAAGGAGCACTGGAAAGCTATCGTCACTGTTGTCATAGTTATTGTGGCAGTTGCTATCATCGTGGCAACGGGCGGAACCGCTATCGGTCCTATGGCTGCACTGCTGGCTATGGCGAAGGGCGCACTGATTGGTGCCATTGTAGGCGGAATTTCGGGCGGCGTGATAAGTAAGCTCACGGGCGGCTCGTTCCTGCAGGGACTTGAGGAGGGCGCTTTCGGAGGTGCCATCTCGGGAATAATCGCAGGCGGTCTCGGACACGTCTTTTCAGCAGCAGGCTCCGTTGATCTTTCACTGGGCAAAACAATGCTCATCGGCGGTATAGGCGACTCGGGTGCAACTATGATAACTGATCTCGGCGATATTATTATCAAGGGAGATCGTATGTCCGTCGGCGAATTCATCTTCGATGCCGTATTCTCATTCGGCGTGGGAAGTATTTCGGCGGGAATAACAAATAAACTGGCTGACAGATGGCCGCTGAAGATCGAAGGCATCAACAAGGGCAGAGGAAGCTGGCGCCATGTATGGAGGACCCAGATGCGACGGTCTCTGAACCATAATACACGAGTCAGTCTGAAAACTATCCTTAAAGGACTCGGTGCAGAAGTAATTGACGGAGTCTGGGATTACGGATTTGAGTTCCCTAAGGGAGCTATCGGTAATGTAAAGGATTGGTTCGGACTCTTCCCCGATACAGATGACGATGATGACTGATAACAGTAAATTTACAGTACGATATCCTAAATCAGATATGATAATTTTCTTTCTTGCATGGGGGGTCTTTGCGGCATTCGGAGTTCTGCTGCTGGTAATGGGCGTGCAGAAGCTGCTCGCCATAGTGATGCTGGTTTATCTGTCTTTGATGGCAGCTGCCATGATCTGTTCCACGATGCTGTTCGGTGTCAGTGTGGACGGCGACAGCCTGAAGCTCAGGACAAGGCTTGGCAGAAAATACGAGTTCACACTCAGCGATATCCGCAAAGTTGTCTGCTCAAAAAACAGCAGTATCAAATACGGTCCGAGATACACCGTGATCATCAGAACAGATGACAGGGAGATAGAGCTTATGAAAAGCATGAAGGGCTTTAAGGAAATGTGCGGATATCTGCTGGACAGACACAGCGCAGGAGAGCTTGCTGCCTCAGCTATCTCAAAGAATTGTGCAGCTACACTGAAAAAATATTCTCAGGAAAAATAACTGAAAAAAATTCATGATAGGATTCAGAAAAGGGATGATAAAAGTTTGGCAACAATAACCTTATTCGCAAATAAAATAAATGATCTGCCCGAGCTGGTGAGAAACGCCAGAAGCTCAGTAGATACATTCAAGGAGGACCTTAGTTCGCTTATAACCAGCGCTCTGAAAGTTGACGGAGACGTTTGCAGCCTCGAAGATACCATAAGCTCACTTCGCTCGTCAACTGATACTCAGGAGGATAAGATCGACGCCCTTGAGAATATCGCAGACGATATCGAGGACTTCATCGATGAGGTCGTAAGTGTTGACGAGGATGCGGCAGATGCCATTACCCAGAGCAAGGATGACTTCTATGATGAGTATCCTTACCTGAAGCCTGACTGTGAAAAGAGCGGCTGGGAACAATTCCTTGATGATCTTAAAGATATTGGTGAATGGTGTAAAGAGCACTGGGAAGATATTAAAGTTGTTCTTCTGGTGCTGGAATGCATCGTTGCTATTGTTCTTATATGTATTCCGGGAACTCAGGCGCTTGGAATGGCGATAGGTGTCGGAATAATCAAAGGCTTTTTGTCGGGAGCATTGATGGGAGGACTTGCGGCCTGGGCAGGTGGAGGTTCATTCTCGGATATCCTGCAGGGAGCGTTCAGTGGTGCCGTCACAGGCGGACTTCTCGGAGGAGTATTCGGTGCAGTCGGATTTGCAGGTTCAGCTTTGGGTGCCACCCACAGTATATGTAAAATAGCAGGTCTTGTACAGACAGTTGCTAAGACATCAGGAATGATCTCTCTTGGTATGATGGGCTTTGATATGGCAGCTATGGGCGCTCAGGTGCTTACAAGACTTGGATTTGGCAATCCGCTGTTTGATGCGGTCATTAACTTCAATAAGACCTGTCATTCCAGCAAGCTTTATAATTCGGCACAGCTTGTGATCGGCCTTACAGCTGTATTTACCGGCAGCTTGTATAAGTCGGCAGAAGCTCACGGCAATACCTGCTTTGTTGCAGGAACGCTTGTAGCAACTGTGAACGGACTTGTTGCAATTGAAAATATCAAGGCAGGAGACAAGGTCATCGCAACTGATCCGGAAACAATGAAAGTTGCTGCTAAAACTGTTGTCGAGACTTATGTCAGAACTGATCCTAAGCTTTATCACATAGTTATAAGCGGAGAAGAGTTTATCACAACAGAGACTCATCCGTTTTATGTGCAGCAGAAGGGATTTGTTAAAGCAGGTGAGCTGAATGTAGGTGATAAGCTTCTCGATATCAACGGCAAGACTCTTGTTATTGAAGAAATAACTATCGAAATAACAGAAGAGCCTACAACAGTATATAACTTCCAGGTTGAAGATTTCCATACTTACCATGTAGGTGAGAATGGCGTGCTTGTACATAATGCTAGAAACTATTCTCCTGATAAAATGCAGAGAATACAAGAGCGTCAAAGGTTAGGTCATGAATTTGAAAGGCAAAAACATGAAGAGCTTGCTGCAGAAAATCCAACTGCTCAATCACAAGTAAGAGTTAAACCACTCGATTCGAATGGTAATCCAATGAGAAGAGGTGGAAATTATCTGGATGATTTATTTGTCAATGAGGATGGCGTTCTGGAAATAAACGAATATAAACTTGGACAGAATTCGCCTTATCAAAGAAATCAGATCGCAAACGGATTTGCTGATGGAGTTACAAATAAAGATTTAATGATAGTAAGCGGCGAAGATGCAGGTACAATAATACCTGAGGGCACTACAGTTAACACAATAAGAAGTGAATAAAGGTTAAGGAGATAAAAATGGCTATTACTGAAAAAGATACAATCGATTCAGTTGCATACGAAAATAACACCCTTATAATGCAATTATATGATCATTTGGATTTCGAAGGAAAGTTTGAATATGATCATTTGGTAATGCTGCAGGATAAATTAAACACATATATTTGGTATGTTGACAGCAAACAGTATCAAGAAACATATCCTGATAAGAAATTTGAGAATTTTTTGATTAAGATATTTTTTGTGTGTGAGATAACAGAATTATGTGAAAAGTTTATTAGGAATGTCAATTTGAAACTGCAGAAATCTAATATTCACATAGATTGGTTTGTAGAAAAATATAACGAAAAAAAGTAAAATATTACAGATGCTTATTTGAAAACGATATTATTTTTTAACCCGAAAGGAGTCGAATAAATGACATCAAATCAGGAAAGGGCTAAGCAACTCATGGCCGATTCGCGCTTTGCGTTCATGAACGGTCAGAACCGTGAGGCTCTCAATTTAGCAAAGGAAGCAATACAGCTCGCTTCAAAGGACCCCGACGCATATCAGTGCGCTGCAAACGCTTGTATGTCGCTGGGAGATTACGACAACGCCATCGACTACTACAAAAAGGCGGTCAAGCTCGACACAGGCAACGGCAACAGGTACTTCAATCTCGGATACGCCTATGCTTCGGCAGAAAAGGCAGGAGAGGCTGTGAAGAACCTTGCCAAGGCTGAGGAGCTGGGCTGTACTCCCGAGAATACGGTGCAGCTGTACAACCTTCTCGGTATCATCTGCTTTGATATCGGAAGGTACAACGACGCTCTCGTTAATCTCAGCAAGGCTGAGGCGGTGATCGGCATCGATATGGATATCATGCGCCGCAAGGCTATCATCTACGGCATGAAGAACGAGATCAGGAAGGGACTTGAGGTCTGCAATCAGATGAAGCTCATAGCTCCTTCGGAATACGTCGGCTATCAGTACGCATTCAAGCTTCTCTGTCAGGCAAAGAGGCTTGAGGCTGCCAAGCGTGAACTTGAGATCGCAGCAAAGTATTCTGTGCCTTCTATGGACTATTACATGGACTGCGTTACATTTGAGCTCCAGAACTATGGAAATGACAAGAACAGGGATCACATGAAGAAGGCTCTCGCGCTTCTTGTCAAGGCAATGAAAACTCTCAAGCCCTCTGTCAAGGAGGTAACTGAGACATACATAAGCTCGGCTGAGCTGTGGTTACAGCTTGAGGACGCAGACAGGACCATTGCGTGTCTGAATGCTGCACTTAACCCTGTATCCTCATACAATCTCGGCTTTGAGATAGTTCCCGAGGATCACGGCGAGATCCCCCTCACTGAATACGACATTGAGGAGATGATCGAGAACGACAGGATCCGCATCGAGAACGAACTGGGAGAATACGGCCTTGAGGAGCTTGCCGAGAGCATCGAGCCCGATGAGGACGGTCAGAGAGATTACCTCACCGTTCTTGAGGACACCGAGAACGGCAGCACCGAGGAGGAGTACAAGCTTGACGAGAATGAAAAGTATGAGCTTACTCCCGATAACATCGATCAGATCAACAGACTCTATGTAGGAGCTTATACTCTGAAGAGCGACTTCAGGAGAGTCATTGATTATGCAAGAAAATTACAGAGCAGCGAAAGCACTCACAACAAATATATAGGAATCTACAGCGAGGCAAATGCCTGCATGAAGCTCGGCACCGAGGATCACAAGCAGAAGTATGAGGAGGTCATCAAGTTCTTCAGAAATGCTATGATCAAGGATCCCGCCGATATAGCTGCTGTAACATTCCGTATACAGTGCTACACCGATATAGGAGAGTACGGGGAGGCAGAGCAGCTTTGTAATTTGCTTACACCTGAAATAAGGAAGTCTTTCCTTGAGAAGATCAAGGAGGCGAAAGGCGGAGGTGAGTAATTATTGAGCTTGGATCAGGATATCAAACTGAACAGTGATGCCTTTAGTGATGCAGCTGAAGGTATGGCTGGACTGAAAACAAGGGCGGAAGCACTAAAGGAAAAGCTGCAGCAGATGTACAGTGACATCACCACAGCGCTTGACACGCCCGCAGGTCACGAGATCGAGATAACGGCGGAAGATGTTCTCATACAGCCGATCGACGACCTTATTCTCGTGATAGACCAGATGTCAAGGACACTCGACGATATCATATCGACACCGTATTATCAGAGAGTGTTCGACAAATATGATGAGCTTGTAGAAAGCATCAATTTTTAATTAACAGGAGGAAAAAATTATGGCAATGGGAAGTACCGGCACAGTCAACATCACACCAGAGATGATCTCTGCTGCACTGAGTGCAGTTGAGGAGTATGAGTCAGCAACAGATAATCTCTACACAAGACTCGACACAGTAGTTAGCAATCTTATCCCCGGCAGCTTCAGCGGAAGCGCTGCAACAGGATTTGAGACCTTCTATACATCATCTATCGAGCCTGTTACAGGTCAGTCTGTAAAGGACATCATCGAGCTTCTCAGAAACATCATCAACGGTATCAACGACGCTATCCCGAAGGACGGCGACGGTCTTGATGATCAGCTCGGAACACAGAACAGCAGCAGCGGCGAAGGTAACTAATCAAGGAGGTAATTAAAAATGGCAGGTTGCAGAATAGTTAATGAAGCAGTAGCAAGCGCAGTTGAGGAACTCAACAGCATTTCACAGGCTTATCAGGAAGCAGGCGACGCTCTTATCAGCGCACTTACAAGTGCTATCGCTGACATGGAGGGCGAAGCTAAGGACGCATTCCAGACCCTTATCGATGGCGACATCAAGAGCTTTACAGCAGAGAGCCTTTCAGAGGCTATCAAGGGTATGGCAGATCTCCTCGAGCAGAACAGACAGCAGTTCGAGGATGTTGACGCTCAGATCGCAGCAAGCATCAGCGGCTAAGAGATCCGTATGTGCAGCCTCGTACCACTATGGATCACGGGGCTGCACTTATTACGTTTTCGGAGGTAGAACATGGCTTTTAAAATACTGAGTGAAGAAGAAAAGCTTTTCATGACGGAGAAGCAGCTTGAGGTTTACGAGAAGGAGCTCAGACTCTATAAGGAGCGTCTCGCTTTCGTTGAGCAGGTAGAAAAGATGGAGAGTGCTGAAATAAAGAAGTTCACACCGTCTCTCCGCCCTATCGGAGAAATAAGCTCTCCCGAACTTGCTCCCTTTGAGAATAAGGGAATAGGCAGGATAGAACTTAAAAAGACGGCGGCTAAGGTCCCCGATACGGAGCTTTATGCGGCAAGGACCATCTCAAAGACCGATATCACAGGCTTTATCAAGGCAACAGCTCATATCATGGACCGTGCAGTTCTCAACAAGGAGCTGGGCGGCAGTCTCGCTGAAAAGGCATCTTCCGCAGGCAGGCTTGGTACAAGAAATATCAGTATTTCCAAGAAAGCCATCCGTGCCTTCGCACAGAGAAGCTTTGACTCCTCAGTGGCTGAGAGAAAGGCAGAGCTTACCAAGAAGCCCGTGGCTGAATTCGATATCAGGAGCTTTGCAGCCCCTGAAAGAAAGGTCCCCGAGCTGAAAAAGACAAGTATCGCCCCCATGACTGCAAGAGAATTTGCGAAGCCTGCGCTGTCAGCTGTTCAGCTTGATATGCCTGCAAGAGCTTCGGTATTCTCATCAGCTGTCAGCATGCCCGAGAGAGCGGCTGTAAAGCTCAGTATGCCTGAAAAGGCGTCTGTATTCTCGTCGGCAGTCACAATGCCCGAGAGATCAGCCGTAAAACTCAGTGTGCCTGCAAAGGCAGCAGTTCCTGCGGCAGAATTCAGACTGGCTGCGCTCAGTGCGCCCAAGCTGGAGCGCCGTCCCGTCAGGAAGCACGACAGTAAGCGCTTTGCAATGCCTGCACTCAGCCGTCCCGAGCTGAAAACAGTGACCGCGGCAGTTCCGAAGCTCAGCAGCTTTGAGGCTAAGGCAGTCAGGGCAGAGCTGGATATGCCGGAGACTATGCCCGCACTGAAGCTTGTGGACTTCCACAAGCCCGAGGTAAGTGCCAAGGTCAGCAAAAAGGCTGTGCCCGAGATAAAGAGCGCAGAGTTCGAGATGCCTGAGATAAAGGCTCCGAATCTCGTCAAGAGCAGCCGTCCCGAGGTGAAGATAGGAAGCTTCAATGCTCCCGAGATGCCCGAGATAAGACTCAGCGTCAATGTCAGCCCCGTAAAGCACGAGTTCAGCGTAAAGGCTATGCCCGAGGTAAAGGCTGAGATAAGAAAGCCTGAGATAATCAGCGGCGACAGACTGGACTTCAGTAAGCTCAACTTCATGGCAGGCTTTGAAAAGAGGGACACATCCGCCCTTCAGGAAAGCATAATCTCAAAGACGGAGAGAATAAAGTCCATGGACCTGAAAGGTCTTCAGGACAGCGTTCTCTCCGCATTCAAAAATGATATCAAAGGAACAGAAGTATGAAAAACAATGAGATAATGATATCCGCAAGGTTTGAGTTCGGCGGCGGAAACAACAGAGAGCTGTCATTCCTTGTGCTGAAGGACATTACACTTAAAGCCTTCTTAGAATCATTATACTACGGACTGAAAAAGGCTCAGGGCATGGACGAATGCTCTGAGCTGTTCGAGAGATACATAAAGACCCGCAAGGAGATACAGGTGCTGTACACAGCAAAGGGCAAGCACAGTGTTATCGACCTTAATGATACTGTCGGCAAGGGCGGCGAGAAGAAGCGCATATACGACATGGGACTCGATGAACTGGGCTTCGTTACCTCGAGCTGCCTGCTCATAACCATGGACAGGACAGTCAGGGCTTCGGGCCTTTTCGCCGAGGAGGAAAGCAGCTATATCCTCAGGGAGAATGACTCTCTTGAATACAATATCAGTACCCGAAGACTCAATGTTATCGAAGCATCTGTTGTCGATATCATCCCTCCCAATGATATGCCTTCAAAGGATAAGTCGTCCATACTCGACGTCATTATCCCGACGGTACTTTCTACGGGCGGTATGGTGGGCGCACGTTTCCTCATAATGAAATTCGCAAGAGGTTCGGCTGCAATGGGCAACACCATGCTCCTGATGTCGGGAGCCATGGGTATCGTTTCCCTTGTCACCACCCTCTACAATTACATGAAGAAGCGCAGCGAGTACAAGAAGAACCTTGCCGAGTGGAAGGAGAACTACGAGAACTACATCTCCCGTATAATCCACACCATCAAGGAGTGGCAGGAGAGCGATATCGTATACCTCAACAGCGTATACCCCTCAATGGACAAGCTCTTTAAGAACACAGCCGAGATAAACGGCATGATATTCGCCCGCTCACAGAACGATAACGACTTCATGAAGATATCTCTCGGCACCTCCGACGAGGTAAAGCCTCTGTTCGAGATAAAGGCTGAGAAAAAGGACAATATCTACTACGATATCTACTATAAGATGAAGAAGAGCAACGACGGTATCGATATCATCGTGCCGACTTCAAAGAAAAACAGAAAGCTGAAAAAGATGTCTCCCGAGGAGATAGACGAGCAGAACAGGAACAAGTTCCTCCTCACCGACCTTGCATACAACTTTGCCAACAAGGGCGTTGACAGCAAGAACGGCGGAGAGGTACTCGGCTTCAACTATCTGAGGAGCGATACGGGCAAGAAGCCTCCTCTCCTCATTGACCTCAAGAACTGCGGCGCACTGGGCGTTATTTCCGACAACTCCGAGACCTCGCACAGCTTCATTCAGCACGTCGTTTTCGAGCTTGCGTACTATCACTCACCCGAGGACCTTCAGTTCGTGTTCTTTTTCGATAAGGAGAATGATCCCGAGAAGCAGAATGAGATACTCAAAAACTATAAATACCTGCCCCATACCAACGAGCTTTTCGACGGTATCTCGCAGTTCGTATTTGATAAGGACAGCTCGGGCGTTGTGTTCGGACAGCTCCTCAGCCTTATGAACGAGCGCAATCAGACAGGTGCGGACAGTGACGATTCCGCTCCCGATAATTCCAAGCTGACACAGGTAGTCTGCGTGGTGTTCTACGATTACGACATCAAGGAGACAGGTTTCTCCAAGTTCTTACCCGAGGTACCCAAGGAGGGCGAGCCCTATGTGAATTCACTGGGACTTACCTTCATATTCATACAGTCCGTTAAGGACAAGCTGCCGAAATACTGCGGCAACATCATCAACATCGACCACGACAACGAGGGCGAAAGAAAGGTCAGCCTGCGCTATAACGTGCTGAGCCGTGAGACCCTCAACGTCCTCAGCGAGGACAAGAACGACCGCAACAAGGTAAAGGATACGGACAACCTCATCGAGTATAAGTATTTCCAGAACAAGTTCATCTTCGGACCCGACAGCTACGATGACAGGTTCGCCCTTGCATACAAGCAGCTCAGCGCTATCTACTATACCCGTATAGCCGAAAACGGAAAGGTTCCCTCAATGGTAACTCTTTTCGAGCTCTACGGCTATAACTCCGAAAAGGTGGAGAACGGCGAGGTAAAGGAGAGCATCAGAGAGAGCTGGCAGAACGTTGACAAGAACGACGTTACAAGGAACCTGAGAGTTCCCATAGGAAAGAACGAGCACGGTGCAATGTGCCTTGACCTCTACGAAAAGGCGGACGGTCCGCATATGCTGGTAGCGGGAACAACAGGCTCGGGTAAGTCCGAGACCATCATCACCTACCTCATAGGACTGTGCATGAAGTATTCGCCTATGGACCTCAACCTCATGCTGGTAGATATGAAGGGCGGAGGCTTCTCCGACCGTCTTGGCGGACTTCCTCACTGTGTGGGCGTAGTTACCGATACCGCAGGCGAGGACGAGGGAACCTCAGCGGCATATATGCTCAAGCGATTCCTTGAGACTCTCAATGCGGAGATAAAGAAGCGTAAGCTCCTGCTCTCAAGCTTCGGAGTAGATACTGCCGATGCTTACATAAGAGCTCTCCGTCTTATCAGAAAGATAAAGGCGCTTTCGGATGACCCGGAGCGCAGCGGCGAGGTCGAGAGCCTGACCAAGAAGCTCAACGACAAGCAGAAGGAAATGCTGAAAAAGGACGTTTCCGACCTGCCGTCACTGTCACATCTGGTACTGGTAGTAGACGAGTTCACAGAGCTGAAGCGTTTCTCCAGCGAGAGCGACGACGTTGACTTCATTGCCGAGATAACCACAATCGCCCGTGTCGGACGAACACTGGGCTTCCATATCATACTTGTATCCCAGAATATCGAGGGTGCTATCACAGACGATATCCGTGTAAACTCAAAGGCGAGAGTATGTCTGAAGGTAGCTACGAAGCAGGCTTCAAAGGAAATGCTGGGAAGTCCTGCCGCGGCGGCTCCGACCATGCCCCTCAACGGCCGTGCTTACCTGCTGGTAGGTACGGGAAGCAGGTTCGAGTATTTCCAGTCCGCCTATACGGGCGCAAACAAGAACCTGAACATCGAGCCTGCGGTAAATGTTACGCAGGTGCCCAATTCGGGACGCTTCAACAAGGACTTCTATTCATCAAAGAAGGACAATATAATCGAGAAGAAAAAGAGCGCCAATGTCAGTGAGCATGATACACAGCTCGCATTCATAGTAAACACTATCATCGACATCGGAAAGAATATGGAGAAGCCGAGACAGATATTCCTGCCGCCGCTTCCCAGTGTCATCATGGACAGCTCTGAATGGGAGGGAACTGAGTGAGCAGAAAGAAAATAGTTTGCACTCTTGGCAAATTCGATATACCCATAATCCAGCTCCAGCCCGACTTCAACGTTGACCTTCTCGACTCAAATGTCATGGTCTTCGGCGCATCCATGAGCGGCAAGACTACCTTCCTCAAGACCCTTGTGAACATACTCCACAAGCGTATGAACGAGAAGGAGGAGAGGATATTCATTCTCGACTTCGGCGGCGCTCTCTCGGATTACCGAGATATGCCGCTGGTGTCGGCGTATTTCGACAACTCCAACGAGGAGTACGTCAAGAGAGTGTTCAAGATAATGGACAATATCCTCAAGGAGAACATAAAGCTTCTGGGCGGCAGGAACTACCGTGAGGTATCCGAGGACCAGCCCATACATACCACATTCATCATCGACAATCTCAATGCCTTTACAGAGGAGTCGCGCTATCTTGCCTATCAGGAAAAGCTGCAAAAGCTCTGCCGTGACGGACTCTCAAAGGGCATAAGCATAGTTGTCACAGCAGGCGAGACAAAGGGTCTCGGCTCCTATATGGGAAGCTTCAGACAGAAGATAGCCTTTGAGATGCCTGCGGACAAGTATCTTGATATATTCAACGACAAGGCAGGCTCTGTGGGCAACAACCCGGGACACGGCTTCGCAAATGTCACCATAAAGCCCGAGAAGATAACAGGTACATTCAAAATGAACCTGCCCTATGAGGTGCAGTGCTTCAAGGCACAGACCTCTGCGGACCCCGACGGGAAAAATGTCACCTTCGGACAGGGACTGGCAAAGAAGTACGACTTCGACAGCGAAACGGAAGAATACCGCAGGCACGTCAGACGTTACCTGACCTTCCCCAAGGAGCTGACCCGCGAGGAGTACGAAAAGCTGGCACAGAAGCCGGAAAACGAAGTCGAAAAGGTATGCCCCGTCAGCGTGGGACTTGACTATGTTGACTTCTGCCCCGTGACCATTGACCTTGCCAGAACAAGTACCGTGGCTATATACGGCAAAAAGGAGTTCGGCAAGACCAACCTGCTGAAGCTTCTCCTTGACGGACTTGTGGAGCAGGCGGACGAGCTGAGGATGGTGCTCTTCGATGACGGAAGGAATCAGCTGAAGCCCCTGTACGAAAAGTACAGCAGCCAGTGCGACTGTGTGCTCATAAACAGCTTTGAAAAGCGTGACCTTCCGCTGAAGGACGGCAATGAGGTCAAGGACAGAAAGCTTTCACCCATACAGCAGTTTTACCTCTATCTGAACGAGAATTATATCGAGCTTGACAAGAGGTTCCTTGCAGGCATCTACGGCGTAAGCGACGCGCTGAAAAAGGAGTATGAGAATATTCCCGACTGCCGCGCGGAGGATACACCGTTCACGGTGTTCGTTATCCAGAGCAAGCTGGTCTATCTTAACACCCCCGAGGGCAAGAGGTTCATAAACTCCATACTTCCTCAGCTCACAGCAGTTGCGGAGGAGAGAGGCTTCCTGTTCATATTCTCGGACGTTCAGAAGATAAGCGACGGCGAGCAGAATTCCTTCTTCAACAACAATGTGTCCTATGCCTTCCTGCTGGACAATATAGCAGAATTCGCAGGCGAGAGAGGTCAGAAGACAGTCTTTGGAAACATGGACGTAAAGACCCTCAAGGAGGACTACGCAAAGTGCGAGCTGGGCGACGGCTACAGCTACGACATAGAAGCAGATAAACTCATGAAACTTAAATTCATAAAATACGGAAAGGATGATTGATATGTCAGAATTTGTATCCGCAGATATCGAGAAATTCGTACAGTTCGAGACTCAGGCTCAGGAAGCTATCGAGGAGTTCCAGTCCATAAAAGACGACTTCGACGATATAAACAATACCCTCCTCCGTCAGTGGCAGGGAGCAGGCAAGGATGCCTATGAGCAGGAGTCGAGCCACATTATGGAAAACGTCACAGGCATCGAGACTATCCTCAATACCATCTGTGACAGCATCATAAAGGACGTCAAGGACGCATACCTCCAGCTCGATGAGGAGCTGGGCACCTTCAATCAGAATCCTCAGGGAGGGGAACAGTAAAAAATGGGAAGACCAAGCGTCGGCGAGATAAATACCGACAGCATTGAGAAGAAAAAGGTAATGATAAGCAGTCTTACGGAGCTCCCCGAGAAGTCGCCTGAAACAATTTTCAATCTTATTTTTTCCGAGGACGGAAGCAAGGAAATGGTGAAGAATGAGCCGAGAGATAAGAGGAACTGATTTCAAATTCACAGTTGATACCTCTCATGGTCTCAACAAGGACGGCTTTATCGCCATTGGTACCGAGAGTATCGTTTACAAGGGACTGAAGACCGCCAATGAGGGTGGTCTCCAGTTCTCCTGCGTACTGAAATTCAAGCCCAGATATGTTCAGTCGGGGAGTGAGGTCATCGACAGGCTGAAGAAGTTCAAGGAGGAAGAGCTCACCATCTTTGACGACCTTCAGGAATGCCGTTCCATCGTCCGAATCTTCGACGTTATCGAGGACCTCGGGGACTTCAGTATGCCCTGCGAGCACATTGCAAGCAAGGTCATCAACAGAGACGGATATTTCTGTGTGGTGGAGGAATACATCGACGGATGGTCTCTTGAGGAGTACTGCCGCGAGGAGAGCTGGAAGCTCCGCAAGGCGCAGCAGCTCGAAAACGGACTCAGCAGAGTCATCAACTACCACGACTATCCCGAGGAGGAGCGTCAGCGTATCGACCTGAGCTACAAGAACTATGCAAATATCATAAAGTATCAGGGCGAGATAATACAGTTCATGATAAACCTCTGCGAGATACTTGAATTCGTGACGGAAAAGAAGAATATCCTTCATCTCGACATAAAACCCGAGAACGTCATGGTAACAAAGTACGGCAGAGAGCTGGTGCTCATCGACTTCGGACGCGCAAAGCGCATCACTAAGGCGGACAGGTTCGCAAGAGTCAAAATGGCTCCTGCAAATTACAGCGGCAAGGAGACCGTGGAAAGAATGTTCCAGTACGGGACCCTCGGATATGCTGCTCCCGAATGCTATACGGAAGCCGCTGACGGTTCGGAGTTCCCGTTCAGTCAGCCGCTGGAAAAGGGAAAGATGTCCATTGAAAGCGATATCTTCTCATTCGGCGCCACATTCTGGGAGTGCCTTAACATCTTCGAGCTGGTTACGGGCAACAAATGGTTCTCCGGGGAAAGCCACGACTTCTACAAGGCGAACTTCCTCAGCGATGAGGCATACTGCGGCAGAGACCTGAGCCTTACATCGATACACTACCACAAGAAGCTGGAGAATATCATCCGCACCTGCACAAAGGCGAGGACGACCCACTATCTTGAGGAGGACAACAGGGAGTTCTACCACTCCTACTCCGAGCTGAAAAAGGACATAGAGGACGCAAGAAATTCCGCCCCGACTATTGTCCGAGCAGAGAATATCAAGGTCAGGAACGCCTTCGGAATGTTCGGCGTTACAATGGCTGTGGCCACAGCCTTTCTGCTGATGATATTCCTTTACCGACTGGTGGGCTATGGAGTTGCCATGGACAAGTGGGACAGCCTTATGTCGGGGTATAACGTTACCCGATTCTATAAGCTGGACACCATCTCCACGGACCTCATGAAGACTGCCCCGGGCAGCAAACAGGAGAGTACCTACAATATGATATCGGAGTTCACCTATCAGGACGGCGACATAGACGATAAGGAAGCCGCACTGCTGGTAAAGTTACTGAAGAAAATGAACAGCCGCGAGCATCTCGGCGAGCATATCGACGAGCTGATGATGCACGGCAATCAGAAGAACTTCAGGGAGATAAGCTCCGAGATAATGACATTGGAGCCTGAGACTGAGAGCGACGGCTACCGCATTGCCAAGGCTATCTACAATACCGAGGTAGGCAGGACTGATTATATCGAAGCATATGAGCTGCTCGACCGCTACAAGGACGACAGCAGGTTCAGCAACGCAGTTATAAAGCTGAGAAACGTTCTGGACAACGATGAGACTATCCGTATGCTTGCCGAGTATAAGGGCATCGAAAGATCCGAGATACAGCAGCATCTCGCTGAGATAGGAGGCTGATGACCATGAGCAGAAGAAGAAATTCAGGCGCTATAAGCCGCTTTCTGGAAAAGCATCTGCTGGTCCAGTATGTTCTTACCTCCTTCGCAAAGGTACTGCTGGGAGTAGTTATTGCAGCAGCGGTGCTCTTTGGCATACTGAAGGCTGTGGGAAAGTATTCCGCGCTGGAGAGCAGGCTTGACCTGAAATACGATTCGCCATGGCTGACAGTTCCCATGGCGGCAGCGCTGGCACTTGCCCTGATCGCGCTTGTTATAGGACTTATCCTCTATTTTTACAAGTATAAGCGCAGCAGGACAAAGAGCAGCTTTTACAATGCTCTCAAGGACATTGTAAATGAAAAACGAAAAGGCTGATGCCTTTACAGGGGAAAGATGATCCATTTATAAGAGATTGGAGTGTTTAAAGTGAAAAAGAAGCTTCTTTCAATAATACTGGTGGCTATGCTGTCGACCAATGCCATTCCGTATACAGCTTTTGCCGAAAACGGTGAGAGCAGTAAAACGACGGCTGAGGAAGCAGCAAATGATACAGAAGACAACACAGAAGAGCCGAGTGAGGAAGAAACTCCTGAAGAAGTGACTGAGATAGATATGTCCGAAGAAGGCAACAATATCAGGCTTGTAGCTGTTGAGCACAACGGCGATTACAGTTATAAGGACCTCAGATATGAGATATCAAAGTTAGAAGGCAAGGATGTAGAGCTTGCATTTGAGTTTGATTACTCAAAGGACTCACATAACAATATAGTTGCAAAAATAAAAACTCTTACAGCAACAGGCAACGACGCAGGCCTGTTTGAGTTCAAAAATGCAGTGGGTACACAGTGCATCGTCGAAAGGACTCAGCATATCGTTGATGTCAAGCCCAAACAGCTGAGTATCAATCTTGGTAAATCCATCGGCAGTGAGATAGAATGTGAAGCTGTTAACGAAAATGCTGATATCGACGAGAATGTTAAGTATTACTGCAAGGTGAAAACTGCCAATAACAAACCTGATGAAGGAGAATACGAATTTGAGGGGCTGCGTACTACCCACGGTGATTACACAGCGCAGTTCGATCAGGAGTATAAATTTACGGTCGTAAGCGGAGTGCTTGAACAAAGTGTGCTCGATCAGCTGCCCAAGGGTACCGAGTCGCTGAGAGGAGAAACAACTCGTACCATAAAGGCTCCCGACGGCTATGAGATATCAACGAAATATGATGAGAAGTTCGGTGAATCCATCACTCTTGATCTGAATGCAGAAGACAACAGTGCAGATTACTATGTCAGACAAAAAAAACATGAAACTGTATATCACTGTAAGTATAATTATGTGATCTATGCAAATACGACCGTAAGAAATCTCTGGGTCGGAGCAGGCGACGCTGAAGTCGTTGACAACGGAAAGGCTGTCACCACAAATGGCAGACCTGTTATCAAGGTGCTGCTTGAGCGCGAGGATGACACAGAGCTGAAGGATATCATACTCAAGGTCAAGAAAAACAACGACAATGATGATCTGACGGTCCTTCACAGTCAGCTTAATGAGAACGACGTTGATATACTGTCTATGATCACCACTACAACGACTGCTTCTGCGACCACAACAACGACGACTGCTTCCGGCAGTTCAGCTTCTGCAACTGCCACGACTGCCTCGGGCAGCACACCTTCTGCAGCCGCAGCTGCAACAGTTGTTACAGCACCTGTTCAGAATAGCGATAACGGCATCGTTTCAGTTGAGTACGAGGATAATAAATACTATTACGCAGAATTCGTTCTTCCCGAGACGGTAGCAGGCGATGCTGATGTGTATAAAAACTTCAGGCTTGAACTGTCCAACGATGATAATACCCGGTCAGAGAGCCTTACCAAGGAGCTCTCCACCGATCGTAATAAAAACGGGACTCACAACAGTCTTATCGTCGATAAGAGAAAGCCTATCATCGCATCGGGAACCGAGAAGGATAACGGTGTTGCCGTAACATTCGATAATGTCAATGGCCGTATGGATTGCAGGCTTTCAGTCAACGATCTGGACAGCGGCATAAAGAGCGTCCGTTACAAGTGGGATTTTGAATCGGCTGAAACAGAACCTCACGAGGCAACAGGTACAGGTAACAGCGGCGGAAAAGAAAATCTGAAGTTCAGTTTTTCCACTAAACTGACAGATGAGCTGAAGAATAGAGAGGAATTCTATCTTGAAATATTCGTTACTGACAATGCAGGAAACCTGAATGAGAAATATGTTCAGAAGGTAGTGTCCAAATGGGATACAGAACCTGCCGAGGTGGTCTATGCGAGATTTCTTGATGAACACTATGCTCCTGCGGAAATAGAGATGAACGACCTCGGTAACTTCACCAACAAACCGAGAAAGCTTGCTGTTTTCATGAAGGACAAGACCGCTCAGACCTACGTTGCAGGCATCAAAAACGCCTCATTTGAAGAGAGCGGTAAAACGGTCAACGCTAAGATATATCCGCTTGCTTCTGTGAAGGATATGGAGAAATATCTCAGTAAGATCACAGTCGTAGACGGCAAAGAGGTCCTTCCTGATGATATGAGGTGGCCTCTCACAGAGGGAATAATAAACTGTCTCGATGATCCTGAGCAAATTAAAAAAATAGACGAGAAGGACCGCAGGGAGGGTCTTGCTGTTCTCATTTTTGATGTAGAGGATATCTCAAAGCTATCGAATCTGGATATGAAAGTAGATGACAGCGTCGGAAACCAGACCCTTATACATATCAATAATGCTGTTACGGGTATGATAAAGAACAGCGTTATATATGATAACACTGTTCCGGATACCGATGTTACATTCTACGAAAACGGCAAAGCTCATAAAACAGGCACCGGGCAGGAGCAGTATGCTCCCGATGATGAAGGCAGAGTATGGCTCAACGAGAACGATACTTCTTTTAAGCTCAGCGTCAATGACAGCAGCAGCGGCTTGAAGACCGTTTACGTTCAGAAGATCAACGATGAAACCCATGAGGTGGTTTGTGAGGATTTCCTTGATATCGGTGAGGACGGCCACAGCAGCGAGCTCAGTGTCGCACTGCTGAAGAGCGGCGCCAAAAAGCCTGCCGAGGCACTCGATGCGGCTCTTGATGACGGCAAATACTCATACAATTTCGTCGTTACCGATAATGCGAATAATATTATCGGAAACAGATATGTCCCCGATAAAAACCTGACATATGTTATGTATAAGGTCGGAGTATATAAGGGAAAGGTAACAGCTTACTCCGAGCCTATCGCAGGCATTTCCATGCCCATAGACAATAAGATATGGGCGGACAAAAAGGATAATGTCTCCGTAAAGATAAAGCTTGACGGAATATATGCAGGCAAAGCTGATCTCAGGCTCAAAGTAAACAATGTTGATGTGGATTATGAATATGATGATAAAACAGGCATACTTACCGCTGAGCTTTACAGTAAAAGAGTAAAGATACCCTTTGACAACAAGCAGCAGTACAAGCTGGAGCTTACGGGTCACGACAATGCACGTCATCCCATTTCCCTTTCAGCGCAGGATGAGGAACATCCGCTGAAAAACGATACTATATATGTTGACACCCAGAACCCGTCTCTGACCAAGATACAGGTAGAGAAGGTGCCCGATATCGTAGAAGAAAAGCTGAATTTCTTCACATTCGGTGCTTTTGCAAATAATGCCGTAGTCTTAAAGGCTATCATCAATGAGCCTAATTTCGACAGCGGTCTCGACAGCGTATATATTGATTACGTTGATGAGAACGGCGTGGCTACACAGGAAAAAATGTCTCTCTACAATCGCACGCAAGGAACATATACATACACATATATGATGCCTTTGGGCGGTCAGGCATTCTACAACGATATCAGGATAAGCGTCGTTGATAACTGCGGAAAGACAAATCTTGAGAAGGAATTCAAGATAAGCAGCGACGGAATTGACAGCAAAAACTGCGTTGTAGTTGAGCATAATGATCCTGTTATCAGCATAGGCATCCCCGAGTCTGACAGAATAAGCGAGGTGCCCGAGGAGAATGAGGGCACTGAGGAGTCTGAGCTGACAGATGCCGGGCTTGAGAATGAGACCGAGCTGATAGCCGGTGAAGAGGAGACTGAGCTCAAGGAGAATGAGATAGCTTATCCTTATCATATCGGCAATTACGGCAGTGATACTCTTCCCGAGGACGGTATATGGTATTCCGAGAACAAGCACTTCTCCGTAAAGATCGTGGACGCTCAGTCGGGTATAGACACCATAGAAATGAGCCTCAACGGCACTCCCATCGATCCGCGCAAGTATGTCACCATTCCCGAGGACAGGAAGGAAAAGCTCACCGACAGGGCTGAGACAGATGCTGTGTGGTTTGGCTTTGACACCGAGGTGCTTCACAAGGAGCTTGAAAAACAGCCGATCGACGGATACTATTATTTAGATATCAAGGCTAAAGACAACTCCGGCAACGAGGTCAAAGAGCCCGTAAGGTTTGAATATCATCTTGACGATGTTGATCCTCAGATAGAGAAGTTCATATTCTCACCGTCGTCATCGGACAAAGAGAATGAGACCAGCAGCTGGCTCACAGACGGTGATGCTCCTTTATACACATATTTCTTTGCAAACAAGTTCTGGGCAATATTCAGAATAAAGGACGAAGCGCCTACATCAGGTCTTAACAGAGTAGATTACAAGCTGCTTCCTTACGAAAACGGTGAACCTGTTGGCGATAAGGCTGAAATGAATGTTTGCTATCCTCATTACGCAGCGGATGAGTTTTCAGAGGACAGCGAGGAGTATAAGCTTATGGAAGCTCTCCTCGAGGAGGAAAGAAAGGCAGCCGAGGACACTGAGGAAGAAACAGAGTTCAACGGAAAAACAGGCTATGCGTGGATCCAGATACCCGACGGCTTTAAGGGACAGATATTTGCAGAGGTATACGACAATGTTGGTCATCACTCGGGAGATATGACCACTCACGCTTATGTTACCGATAATGCCGCTCCCACAGTTGAGATAAACGGCGTAAATAACACAAGATACTCCGATGAGAAGGGCAACAAGCTCTATTCGTCAGAGAAAGAGGTCACTGTTACCATTAAGGATACACAGTCGGGTATAAGAAAGATCGACTGCTACATCAATTCCGAAAAGCGTCAGAATGACGGCGAAAGCATTGACCTGAGAGATTATGACCTCGAAGGAGCCGATGAGATCGAAGGCGGCTGGAGGATAGTCGGCAGAGACCGCAACCTCGTAACAGAGGTACAGAAGACCTTCAGATTTGACAGTGATGATAACGGTATCACCATTACCGCAAGTGCAGGCGATAACTCGGGCAATCACTCCGAGGACGCAGTGAGCGATAAGTTCACAGTTGACCTGACAGACCCTGTTATAGACGTTGATATCAACGAGGGCATTGACGGTACACATTATTACAGCGCAGATCACAAGCCCGAGATCGACATTAAGATCACAGAGAGAAACTTCGATGCCGAGCTTATCAATACGACACTGAACAACACTTTCGGTACCAAGGTCCCGCAGGTATACTTCACAAAGGTATCGGATACCGAGCATACTGCTCATCTCGTATTTGACGAGGGCGACTTTACCTTCGATATCAGAGGTACAGACAGGGCAGGTCACAGCGCAAAGGTAAATATGGATCGTTCAAAGTTCGGAAAGTTCTACATGGACAGCACAGCACCTGTGGTTACCAATAACTTTGGCGACTTTGCCAACGATAAGACAGGCAATTATCTCAACAGTGCAAAGAACATTGAGATCACCGTGGTCGAGCACAACTTCGATCCCGAGAGATCGGGTCTGAAGATCTGGCAGAAGGATCCCGGCTCCGAGCACGACAACACAGGATTTACAGATGTTACCAATTCGGTTATTTCCCGTGCTGACTGGAAGTCTGACAACGACACACATACCCTTTCGGCACAGCTGAAAAAGGACGGCGTATACAAGATAGAGGTAGCACCCTCCGATCCTTCGGGCAACAGTGCAGCTTCTGCAAGTACGGCAATTTTTGAGCTGGATACGACAAAGCCTCAGGTAACGGAAAAGAACGGAAAGCGTGTTGATAAGTCGAACGCTGAAAAGTTCCTTGATGTCTACAATTCTTCACGCAAGGACGAGGCAATACCTACTGTTGAGTTTGCAGATGCCAATTTTGACCATCTGAAATACGTCCTGACAGTTTACGCTCCTCAGTACAAGAACGGCAAGGAGCTTGCAGTCATAAGACCGCAGAATATGTTCCTCCCCGAGGACAAGGACGAGACAGGAACACTTGCAAGCACAAAGTTCGCACTTCCCGAGTTTGACAAGGACGGCGTATATGCACTTGAGCTCATTGCAGTCGATAAGGCAGGAAATGAGAGCTATCTCAACTCCAACACCTACATGAGACTGATGGATAATGATGTTCTGGCATATATCCCCAACAGCAGTCAGGCAAAGAAAACAGGCTGGTACTCATTCCAGTATGAGAACGGAGAGCCTATAAGCAAGCGTCCCGATAACTTCAGCGATATCGAGATCGTGGTATTCTCAGAGAAAAATTCTGACGTAAATGTAGTTCTGAGAGACTACAACGGCGATGAGAAGATCACAGGTCTGGTATCAGACACAGACCCCAGTCTCTACGGAGTAAACATCTCAAGATTTACGCTTGGTTCGGATTACTTCAAGAGCAATTTCGGTGATGATACCGATACAGAGCTTTATCTGTCGGTAAAGAACGACGACGCAAGAATAGACCTTGGAAGGCTCCACATCGATAATATCGAGCCTGAGTGCGATCTTCCCAAGTCACTGAAGTCGTGGAAGTGGTTCGCAGGAAACAAGCCGAGGACCATTACCGTAAGCAACATCAACGAACAGCTTGATATGAGCAATTGTAAGGTATATGACAACGGCAAGGAGATAGACTTTGACTATTCTCCCGAGGACAGAAGCCTTTCATTCAAGCTTGAAAAGGGCTGGCACAGAGTCGGCGTTAAGCTTGAGGACGAAGCAGGAAACGTTTACAGTATCCAGGAGATAGATAACCTCTATATCGGTTACTTCTGGCTGTGGGTCATCCTTGGTTCAGCAGCAGCTCTCGGCGGACTTGCAGCGTTCATCATATCCAAGATAAGAAAAAAGAGACTCTACTGATAAAAAAGGCACCTGCCGTAAGAGTAGTACTTATATAGAAGTTTATATGTAATTATTGGGGGAAAAAACCTTTCTGAGGAAAGGTTCTTTTCCCCCAAACCCCCTTTTTCCAAAGACTTTATAACTGAATTTAGCCCCGACAGGGCGCTCCACACAAGATGTGAAAATCAGTAATAATACTGAGAGCGCCCTGTTGGGGCTAAATTTAATGCTGAAAGTTTT
>Ga0129317_1000616_pt1 | contig 34846 bp, 23 predicted proteins | sample Cm1ome_FD_94430 | JGI IMG/M metagenome (GOLD analysis project Ga0129317, IMG submission 94430) | Eastern black-and-white colobus group fecal microbial communities from Wisconsin, USA - Cm1105 metagenome | ecosystem: Host-associated > Mammals > Digestive system > Large intestine > Fecal | place... | reverse complement strand
TCATACAACAAAGGTAATAACTAAACCTGAATTGTCAAAGATTTTAGGGAGATTTTTTTAACGAGTACTCACCAATCTCTTTGGCACTGCAAAGTTAGAGTGCCTCTGTGGTTTAATATAAAACATTGGATAACAGTTATTTGTATTTATATGGTTCTCACCACCTAAATTACTCGCAAGCTCATCAGTTTCACAGTGACGAAGAACCAAATGTTACATCTCACTGTCACCAGCTTTTCTTGCAATGCCTATTAATGCCTGTACCAATAAGGTACTCTCGTTCGAAAAAAAAATATTAAAAAATCTTTTTATATTTTTTTTTATGCTCACTTATTCGTACCTTTGCATCCAAGAAACAAAACTATGTGACTTATGCAGATAACAGTAAATACAGAAGAGATATATGTGGCACTGCCAATGTCGGATTTTAACCTGTTGAAAACTCTATCAAAGAAAATGGGATGGACAATAAAGCGCAAGAGAAAAACCGGTATTGAAAGGGCTCTTGATGACGTAAAGGCAGGTAGGGTTTATGAAGCGAAGAGTGTTAATGATTTGTTTGAGCAGTTAGATAAATGACATATAAAATTAAATATTCCGGAAGCTTCAAAAAATCATATAAGCTGTGTAAACGAAGAGGTTATGACATATCTCTTTTGCAAGAAGTGATTAATATATTGGCGGAAAAAGGCGAACTGCCGGCAAAGTATAAGCCACATATTCTGTCAGGCAAGCTTGACGGTATATGGGAGTGTCACATAGAGCCTGACTGGCTGCTGTTATGGATAAAGAAAGAAGATGAAATGACTTCTTCAATCTCTGGCTGCGCACTAAACACTGATTTCATTGATACTTTGGGGACAGACTCTTATATAATTCTATATTACTGTCTCTACTCTTATAAATGATTGTGTCAATGAAATAAATCTCACCATCAACACCCATAAGCACATTATTAGGTGTAGCATCAAATATATCATAAACGCCATTAGAATAATATTCGCCGTTCAAACATGGCAGAAATCCCAATTCGATTAATGTTGTAGCTATTTCTTCTTCAGTTGCCTCCCTTTTTGCATAGATAAAAGGTTGCGACAGAACTGCACAAACATTACTGTCACGATTTCTTGAGAATCCAACAAGTGAATAGGCACAATCAGGAAAGAAAAAATTGTGTACCTTTATGCGTTCGAAAAAAGGATTGAGATTATCGTCAGCATAACGAAAATCGTTTAACTTATAAACAGTCTTGCTGTCAGCAGACATATATACCTCATTTTCAGAACCTCTATCAGTAAAGATTCCGAAAACATCAGGATTTTCAAACCAACAATTTCGTTCTACAGCAAATTTATAGAGCTCGTTAATTTGGACTCCCTTGCAATACGTTGTTCCCGCAAGCGCCTGAACTGATTCAAGCACTCCTCTTGCGACAGTGGATGCTTCTGCCAATAGGCAACTGAACGGAGCTTCCTCTCTATTGCTTTTCTGTGGGTCTCTGTAAGTTGAATCTTCATCATTCATTTCCTTTTTATTTGTTTTACTGCGGCAAAGTTACATTTTTTTTCTGATATTACCAAGGGAAATACTATCTTTATGTGTTTTTTTCACATTCTTCACGAAAAAACAAGTTTCATTAATTCATGTATGTTCATTCGCAAACACACAAAAAAAAGCAGTAAAGAACTTTTATGCGGACAAAATTCATAGGAAGAAAATGAGAATTGTTGTATAGATAACGCTTGAAAAGCGGTTTTTAATGATAATTTCCTATGAAATAATGATAATTTGTTGTGTTGCTTGTACATATTTATTATCTTTGCAGCGTGAAATTCAAACAGCGGCGGCGAGGCTGCGGTTGACGAAGAATAACTAAACATTATTAAAAAAAGAAGAATAACTCATTTATTAAAATTAACAACTATAACTAAACTGCTTTATGAAAAAGAAAACAGGAAAAGCATCCGGCAGAGTGTTATGTCTGTCATTGACTGCTGCGCTAATCGGGGGGGGATTATTCCCATACCAGGCGTATGCAGGTCAGTCTGTTCAGACCGTGCAGCAGGCTGGTGCAGTGAAAGGAACGGTGACCGACCAGAACGGCGAGGCTGTGATTGGTGCCACGGTTAAGGTGAAGAACAGCTCGCAGGGCACAGTGACCGACCTCGACGGTAACTTCTCACTTGCAGGCGCAAAGCAAGGCGATGTGATTGTGGTGTCCTACATCGGCTACACCACACAGGAAGTGGTGTACAAGGGTGGCGCCCTTGCCGTAACCCTCAAAGAAGACTCGAAGGCACTCGACGAGGTGGTGGTTGTGGGCTACGGCACCATGCGCAAGAAAGACCTTACAGGCTCAGTGGTGCAGATTAAACCGGAGAAGCTTGCCGACCAAAACCCAGGTTCTGTTCAGGACTTGCTCCGTGGCACACCGGGTCTGCAGATTGGTTTTGACTCTTCTGCAAAAGGTAGCGGTGCCTCCATACAGCTTCGCGGTCAGAACTCGCTCTACACCGATGGAGGGCACAACTCACCTCTTATTATATTGGACGGAATGCAGTTCAGTGGTGAGCTTTCGGAAATCAATCCCGATGACATTGCACAGATTGACGTGCTGAAGGATGCCTCATCGGCTGCCATCTATGGTGCCAAGGCTGCCAGCGGTGTGATAATCATCACAACCAAGAAGGGTAAGCTTGGCAAGCCTATCATCAACGTCACCGCAAACTTCGGTGCCAACACCAAGGCTACATATCGTGACGTGTATGGTCCGGAAGGATATATGAAGTATCGTGAGGACTGGTTTAAGGCAACAACCTACGGATATGACGAGAACGGTAACTGGGGATATTACGGCAAAGACAGCGGTATACCTGCCGGTTACTATGACCACTATAACAATTTAAGTAGATATGGTGTCTCAACAGAAACTTGGTCAACAACAGGTCCGAAGACCATAGGTCAGGGTGAGACCCTCGACGCTCTTTATGCACGCCGTATGGGACTTGACGGAGACGCCTCTCTGCTTGGAGCAAACTATCTTGCCGGCAAAACCTATGATTGGGAAGATGCAACCTTCCGTACAGGTTTCATGCAGGACTATAACGCCAGCGTGTCCGGCGCCACCGACAATATGAATTACTACCTGAGCTTTGGTTATCTTGACAAGCAGGGAGCCATTCAGGGTGACGAGTACAAGGCTTACCGTGCCAGCATTAAGATTAATGCCAACATCACCAAATGGCTTGAGGTAGGTGCCAACATTAATTTCCAGGACCGTAACGACGTGTCAAACGCAGTGCCGCTCGGAAGCAATTACTGGGACAACAACCAGCTGCGTCAGTCGCCTTATTCTCTCCGTTTCGACGAGAATGGCAACGAAATGCAATACCCAACCAGCGGCACGCCAACCAACGGTGGTTACAACTATCATTTTAATGACAAGTATGATGACTTGGAGAAAGGATATACAGTCCTGAACACCATCTTTAATGCCAAGGTTACCCTGCCGCTCGGATTTACCTATCAGTTCAACATTGCACCACGCTACCAGTGGTTCTACGACCGTTACTTCATGTCTGCCGAGTTGCCCAACAGCGACCCTGCCACACGTGGTGTAAACCGTAACTCATCGAAGCATTTCGACTGGAACCTGAACAATACCATCACCTGGGACAAGACTTTCGGCAAGCATCACTTCACCGTGACGCTGGCACAGGAGGCAGAGGAGAACCGCTCTTGGGCTGACAACATCAGCGCACGCCAGATTACTCCTACAGATGTGCTCGGCTTCCACTATATCACTGGTGCCGACAAGGAGAAGAGCAGCTTCAGTGCGAATGATATCCACTCTTCGGCAGCAGCCTATCTGGGACGTCTGTTCTATGGTTTCAACGACCGATATATGTTCACCGGCACTATTCGCCGTGACGGTTATTCGGCATTCGGTTCCAATAATCCTTGGGCTACATTCTGGTCTGTAGGTGGAAGCTGGGTGTTCTCAGAAGAGAAGTTCGTCAATGTTCCATGGCTTGACTATGGTAAGCTCCGTGTTTCGTATGGTACCAACGGTAACCGTTCTCTTAAAGACACTTACCTTGCACTTTCTGATTTGAAAAACGGCGGTGTGATGGGCTATTACCACAACAATGCCGCTTCTGTAATCCAGGCTCTGGAGATTAACCGTCTTGCCAATCCTAATCTTGAGTGGGAGAAGACAACAGCCTACAACGTTGGTCTCGATTTCACCGTGCTTGACCATCGTCTGTCGGGTAGTGTGGAGTGGTATTATAAGAAAACCCACGACATGATTATGGCTCAGCGACTGCCTAACTTCACAGGTTTCGGCTCAATCACAACCAACCTCGGTGAGGTAACCAACTCTGGTTTTGAAATCACATTGAACTCAACGAACATCAAGACCGAGAACTTCACCTGGAATACTTCTGCCGGTTTCTCTTACAACAAGAATACCATCAAGCACCTCTATTATGAGTATGACGAAAATGGCAAGGAAATAAACGACACCAGTAATAAATGGTATATAGGCAAGCCTGTGGGTGAGATTTGGGACTATGAGGTTGCAGGCATCTGGCAGGCAAACGAGGCTGAGCAGGCTGCCCTTGTAAATCAGAAGCCTGGCGACCCGAAGGTAATCAACCACTATACCGAGGACGATAAGATTCTTGATGACGGTACACGTGTGGCTGTTTACAATGACAAGGATAAGGTATATCAGGGAACAACGGCTCCTCCAATCTACTGGAACCTCCGCAATGACTTCACATTCTTCAAAGACTGGTCATTCTCTTTCTCACTCTATTCATACATGGGCCACAAGAGTCAGTCTGGCTATTATCTGAATGGCGACAACTCAGGCTCAATGTTTACCAACGGTAACAATACTTTCGTGAAGGAATACTGGACACCTGAAAATCCAACCAACGATTATGCCCGTCTGAACGCTGTCGGTCCAAGTGGCGCAACTGGTGTGAACAAGGTTTACAACCGCAGTTTCGTACGTTTGGACAACATAACTCTTGGCTACACCATTCCCCGTGCCATTACACAGAGATGGAATGTGGAGAGAGTTCATCTGACAGCTACAGTCAACAACGTATGCACGTTTGACAGCTGGGAGTATGGCGACCCTGAGACAGGTGGATTCGCTAACCGTCAGTTCCAGTTTGGTATCAATGTTACACTTTAATTAAAATTTAAAAGCAATGAAACAATATATGAAAGCAATATATAAGAGCTGTTACGTCATCGGGGCGGCAATGTCTCTGACCGCTTGTACTGACTCATTCCTTGAGCAAGACCCGTTGTCTTTCTACGAGCCAACAACCACCTATTCCACAGAAGCTGGTTTGCAGTCGGCACTTACCATGTGCGACAAACAGTTGAAAACCTATATTCTCGACGGCAACTGGAACAATGTGGGCCTTGCCACCAACTATCTGATGACCGATGTCGGCATGTATGCCAAGACCGATATGGGCGGCGGTTTCCAGGATAATTTCGACGCCAAGCTCACCCCTACGTCGGGCATGGCTGGCGGCGGTGACGCAAACTATATGTCACGCTTCTGGGATCAGGGCTTCAACATGGTGAAGTATGCCAACTCAGTTTTGTCATTCGTAGACCAAGTTAAAGGACTTGACGAAAACATCAAGAATGCCTATAAGGGCCGTGCCTACTTCCACAGGGCATACGCCTATTACAACCTCACACTGCAGTTTGGCGATATTCCTCTGATTACAAAGCTTATGACCACTCCTAAGCAGAACTACACATCATGCAGCAAGGATGCCATTTTCCAGATGCTGGTACATGACCTTGAGTTTGCAGTGGAGAATGTTCCTTCACAGAGAGACATGAGCTATGTGGGAATGGTTAACCAAGAGGCTTGCATGCACCTTTTAGTAAAGTGCTATCTCGCTGTGGGTGAGTATGACAAGGCTGAGCAAATGGCTACAGACCTGATCAACAACCATGGACTGAAACTTATGACCGAGCCTTTCGGTACATGGCAGCCCTCAGGTTGTGAGTCCACATGGAAGGTGACCCGCAACGTTGTTTGGGATCTGCACCGCACGGTAAATGTGTGCGACCCCACAAACAAGGAGATGATAATGCCTATCATCAACTCCAACGACCAGAACTTTACCACATATAATGTGATGCGTGCCATGTTCCCACATTGGAGCAACAGTGTGATTCGTGACCCTCACGGTATGGCTGGTCCGGGTACAAACATTGCCCGCAACAATGCCGACTATAATCCAGAGCTTGACTGGGTACGTGTGGCTGGACGCGGTATTGCCCTTAACCGTACTTCTTACCACTACAACAAGACGATATGGAGCTATGACGGTGAGACCGACTGGCAGGACCTTCGCCATAACCGCGAGGTGGGCAACTGGATGGAAATGGAAGATTTCAAATACAACAAAAAAGGCTCTGACTTCTATGGTCAAAACTATCAGCTGTATGCCACAGAGGACTATTTCGACCCCAATACAGGCAAAAAACTTGTATCAGCCGGTGATATTCTCTGCTCTGACACTATCCGCAGCTGGTATCCCACACCTCTGTATCAGCTCTATATCCTTGACGAGGTAAACGAGGCCAATATGGGTGCCAACCAGTTCCAGGGAGCTTCAGGTAAGGGCTGTAACGGTGACGTTTATTTGTTCCGTCTTGCCGACACTTATCTGCTCCGTGCCGAGGCTCGCTTCTATAAGGGAAATGCAGCAGGTGCCGCAGAGGATGTGAACGCAGTGCGCAAGCGTGCCAATGCCAAGAAGATGTACACTACCGTGACCATTGGTGACATCATGGACGAGCGTGCCCGTGAGCTGTATCTGGAAGAGTTCCGTCAGGCTGAGATGTGCCGTGTGTCATGGTGTCTTGCAAGAAGTGGCAAGCCAGATGAGTGGGGCGGCACCTACGACCTCAAGACATGGGACAAGCAGGAAGGCACAGACCTGAATGGCGGCAGCTACTGGTATAAGCGTTGCACAAAGTACAATGTCTATAACCATCCTTACGGTAAGGGACAGCAGGGCAGTCAGACTTTTGAATACAAGATTAATAAGCACAACCTGTTTTGGCCTGTGCCTAACGGTGCCATCACAGCCAACAACAAGGGACAGCTTCGTCAGAACTACGGTTACGACGGCTACGACGAGAATATCCCGATGTGGGACAACTGGCAGGATGCCGTGGCTGACGAGGATAAAGTTAATTAATACATAAAATATATTTCTGAAAAGAATATGATAAGATACTATTTTCTTTTCTGCATGGTTGCCGTGGCGATGATGTGCCATTCACAGGGCACATTTCGCCCCGGACAACTGTGGCACGACAACAACGGTCGCCACATCAACGCCCATGGCGGCGGTGTGATGTACCATGACGGAACTTACTACTGGTATGGCGAGCACAAGGCTGACACAACCAGTTCGGCATACGTGGGAGTGACATGCTACAGCTCGAAGAATCTCGTAGACTGGACCGACCGCGGCGTGGCTCTTGCCGTGACCGATGAGAAGGGAAGCGATATAGAAAAAGGTTGTATTCTGGAGCGCCCAAAGGTGATATACTGCAAGAAGACAGGAAAGTTTGTGATGTGGTTTCACCTTGAGCTGAAGGGCAAAGGCTATCGCGCCGCACGCTATGGAGTGGCGGTGAGCGATACGCCTTGCGGCCCGTTCAAGTATCTCAGGTCGGGGCGTGTGCTGCCCAAGACGTATGCACAGGGTTTCAACACATCGCTCGTTGACGGATTGAAGGCGAGCCTTGACAAGAAGATGGAGTGGTGGACTCCTGAATGGCGCAAGGAGATAGAGCGCGGAATGTTTATGCAGCGCGACTATGACGGCGGACAGATGGCACGCGACCAGACAGTGTACGTGGACGACAACGGGAAGGCATACCACATCTACTCGTCGGAAGACAACCTGACGCTGCAGATAGCCGAGCTTACCGACGACTACACCGCCCACACAGGTCGCTACTGGCGCATGGCTCCGGGCGGACAGAACGAGGCTCCGGCGCTGTTTAAGAAGGACGGCACATACTGGATGATAACGAGCGGATGCACAGGATGGGCTCCCAACAAGGCACGTATGTTCTGGGCAAAGAGCATCACAGGACCGTGGACACAGGTGGACAATCCATGCCGTGGTCCAAAGGCTGACATAACTTTTGAGGGACAGAGCACATATATATTAAAGGTGGAGGGCAGAAAGGAGCCGATGTTCATCTTCATGGCAGACATCTGGCGGCCGGAGCATCCGAGCGACGCGCGTTATATATGGCTGCCGATAGAGTATGAGAATGCGGTGCCCGTGATAAGATGGCAAAAAGAATGGACATTAAGATAATTCGGTTCATGTTTTAGGTAGTTTTTTATTTAATTTAAATTTAGTTAGTTGTAAAATCCCATGTCTGAAGCGTTAGATATGGGATTTTTACAAAAAAAACATAAATAATAAAACTGTCAGCTCAGAATATGCGGAAATAATGTTACTTTTGTAGAAACTTTAATGAATAAATTAAATATGACAAGCAGAATGAAAAGATGTGCGGTGCTCTCTTTTTTCCTGTTGGCGCTGACAGGCATTGCCACAGCCGCCACGAAGGGAGAGGCTGCAAAGGTGCGAAGCATCATTGACAAGGTGAACACCAACTGGCAGAACCGCCACAAGCCCGAGGCAACGCCGTTCTGGCACGTGGCTGCCTATCACACTGGAAACATGGATGCCTACAGGCTTACGGGCAACAGGCGCTATCTGAACTACTCGATGGCGTGGGCTGAGCACAACAAATGGAAGGGGGCAACGTCGGACGACCGCAGCAAGTGGAAGTATGACTACGGCGAGACTCAGGAGCATGTGCTCTTCGGCGACTGGCAGATATGCTTTCAGACATATATCGACCTTTACAACATTTTGCCCGACGACGGCAGAATACGCCGTGCACGCGAGGTGATGGAGTATGAGATGGGCACCAAGGCGCACGACTACTGGTGGTGGGCTGACGGGCTGTATATGGTGATGCCTGTGATGACAAAGCTCTACAGGGTGACGGGCAACAGCCTCTATCTCGACAAGCTGTATGAGTACATACTGTACAGCGACTCCATAATGCTCGACAAGGAGACTGGACTTTATTTCCGCGATGCGCGATATGCCTATCCCAAGCACAAGAGCGCAAACGGCAAGAAGGACTTCTGGGCAAGGGGCGACGGCTGGGTGCTTGCCGGACTGGCAAAAGTGCTGCAGGACTTGCCTGCCGACTATAAGCACCGTCAGTTCTTTGTCGACAAATATCTGAAACTCGCAAAAGCTGTGGCTGAATGGCAGCAGAAGGATGGCTATTGGACCCGCTCGATGCTCGACCCCGAGCATGCTCCCGGTCCCGAGACCAGCGGCACGGCGTTCTTTGCCTACGGTCTGATGTGGGGAGTGAACAACGGTCTGCTTGATGAAGAAACATATATGCCCGTGCTTGACAGGGCGTGGAAATATCTGTCGGAGAAGGCTCTTCAGAAGGACGGGCGCGTGGGCTATGTGCAGCCAATAGGTGACCGTGCCATTCCTGGACAGGTGATTGACACCAAGAGTGAGGCTGACTTCGGTGTCGGCGCATTCCTGCTGGCGGCATGCGAGCGTGTGAGGTATCTGGAGGCAAGGGATGCTGCTCAGAACGGCGACCGCAAGTATTGGTACACCTTATTATATAATATGGCGGAGCCCGTGCTCAGCAACATGGCAAAGGGCGAGCTGCAGAAGAACATGCAGACGGAATTCAGCCCCAGCTTTGACAACCGCAACAAGAAGGTGCTCTACATGGAGTGTTTCGGCAGACTCATGGCAGGAGTTGCGCCGTGGCTCACACTGCCCGATGACGACACCGACGAGGGACAGAAGAGAAAACAGCTGAGAGAGTGGGCACTGAAGAGCTACAAGAATGCCGTGGACCCTGAGAGCCCCGACTATCTGTGCTGGGGCATAGGAGGTCAGAACCTTGTGGATGCGGCGTATGTGGCAGAGAGTTTCATACGTGCGTATGACGTATTATGGAAACCACTTGACGAGACTACAAAGCAGCGCTACATAAAGGAGTTTACGAAGTTGCGCGACATTGACCCGCCTTACACCAACTGGCTGCTGTTCTCGTCGACCATTGAGAGCTTCCTCGCCAAGGCGGGCGCGCCCTACGACCAGTACCGTGTGAACTCGGCAATACGCAAGACCGAGGAATGGTACACAGGCGACGGATGGTATGCCGACGGTCCGAGCTTCGCCTTCGACTACTACAGCAGCTATGTGTTCCACCCAATGTACCTGGAGACTCTGCAGAACATGATTGACGCAAAGGCATACACCCGCATACACTATAAGAACTATCACAAGCGTGCGCTCAACCGCACCAAGAAATTCAGCATCGTGCTTGAGCGCATGATTTCTCCCGAAGGCACCTTCCCCGTTTTCGGACGCTCCATCCCTTACCGTCTGGCGGCAATGCAGCCGCTGGCACTCATGGCTTGGTATGACATGCTGCCTGCCGGACTGTCTAACGGTCAGGTCCGCTCGGCGCTCACCGCCGTTATGCACCGTATGTTTGACGGAAAGGAGAATTTCAACGAGAAGGGATATCTCACCATAGGATTCTGCGGACGGCAGCCCAACGTAGCCGACTGGTACACCAACAACGGCAGCCTGTATATGACCACACTTGCGTTCATGCCGCTCGGGCTGCCTGCCTCGCATCCTTTCTGGACCGATGCCGCACAGCCCTGGACTCAGATTAAGGCGTGGGGAGGAGAGCCGTTCCCGAAAGACCATCACTGGGGCGACGGAAGTCCGACAAAAGACCTGTTCTAAGTAAGACGTAAGGTGAAAGAACAATGAAGAAAAATTCAATATCACAAATATCAGTAAGCATCACAGCACGATTTGCTGTTGTGATGCTGCTGATGATGGCTGCAACGACCGGATGGTCGAAAAGACAAATAACAGAAAAAGACATGGGTGCCTATCTGTTTACATTTTTCAATGATGCAACTCATAGCCTGTTTATGGCGGTGAGTTATGACGGATATACGTTTACTGCTGTAAACAATGGTGAGCCGGTAATTTCGGGTGATTCCATTGCCGACCAGCGCGGCATACGCGATCCGCATATATACCGCGCTCCCAACGGCAGGTTCTATATCGCCATGACCGACCTGCATATTTACGGCAAGGAAAAAGGACTGCGCACTACAAAATGGGAGCGCGATGAAAAATACGGATGGGGAAACAACCGTGGACTGGTGTTGATGAAATCTGATGACCTAATACACTGGACTCACACCGAAGTGCGTATAGACAAGCTTTTCCCGAAACAGTTTGGGGAGCTTGGCTGCGCATGGGCGCCGGAGACAATCTGGGACCCGGCAGTGGGAAAGCTGATGGTGTATTTCACGATACGTCAGCATGCCGGTGGCAGAACAAAATTGTATTACTGTTATGCCAATGACGATTTTACATCGCTTGAGACAGAGCCCAAACTGCTCTTTGAATACCCCAATGAGAAAATACAAGTGCTCGATGCCGACATTTGTCCAATGCCCGATGGACGTTATTTCATGACATACGTGGCGCAGGAGAATCCCGGCGGCATTAAATATATGATTTCCGATAAGATAAATTCGTTCAGCGACTATGTGCATGAGCAGATAGACGCGGAAAAAGGTTCATGCGAGGCACCCAACACCTGGAAACGCATAGGCGAGGACAAGTGGGTGGTGATGTACGACATATTCAGCATCAATCCCCATAACTTCGGATTCGTCGAGACTACCGACTTCAAGACATTCAAGCCGCTGGGACGTTTCAACGAGGGAGTGATGAAAGCCACCAACTTCGTGTCGCCCAAACATGGCAGCGTGATACAGATAACGAAGAAAGAGGCAAAGAAACTTGAAAAATACTGGAACAGAAAATGAAAAAGACTACTGCAATTATATTTGCAGCTACGGTGTTGGCTGCACATTCTGCCACGGCGCAGAACCATAATTACGGCTATCCGTATACTCCGGTGGCATTCACATCGGTGAAGATTGCTCCCAACACTTTTTGGGGCGACCGTATCAAGGCGGCGCGTGAGGTGACAATTCCGCTCGCTTTCAGCAAATGCGAGAGTGAGGGGCGCTACGCCAATTTCGTAAAGGCTGCCCACCCGAGCGACAGCTATAAGGTAGGCGGTTTCTCTTTTGATGACACCGATGTGTATAAGACCATCGAGGGAGCAAGCTACCTGCTGCAGACTTATCCCGATAAGAAACTGGAAAAATACATTGACAGCGTACTGGTTGTTGTTGCCGCGGCGCAGGAGCCCGACGGCTATCTCTATACAGCCCGTACCATGAACCCCAAGCACCCCCACGCATGGTCAGGACCAGAGCGGTGGTCGGAGGTGGAGAACCTCAGCCACGAGTTTTACAACCTCGGTCACATGGTGGAGGGAGCCGTAGCCCACTATCAGGCTACTGGCAAGCGTAACTTTCTCGATATAGCCATCCGTTATGCCGACTGCGTGTGCCGCAACATAGGTGACGGACCAGGCAAGAAACGGGTTATTCCAGGACATCAGATAGCCGAGATGGCGTTTGTGCGACTTTACACCGTGACACACGACAAGAAGTATCTTGACCAGGCAAAGTTCTTTCTCGATGCCCGTGGCACAACTGCACGCAAGGACATCTATCTGCAGTCGCATAAGCCTATAATGGAGCAGAATGAGGCTGTGGGGCATGCTGTGCGTGCCGGATATATGTATGCCGGTATGGCGGATGTCGCAGCCATCACCGGCGACAGCTCATACATTAAAGCCATTGACACCATTTGGGAGAACATTGTAGGCAAGAAGTATTACATCACAGGAGGTGTGGGGGCACGCCACGCAGGCGAGGCATTTGGAAACAACTATGAGCTGCCCAACCTGACGGCATATAACGAGACCTGTGCCGCCATATCCATGGTTTACCTGTTCCACCGTATGTTCCTCTTCCACGGTGACGCAAAATATATCGACTGCTTGGAGCGCACATTATACAACGGTGTGATAAGCGGTATGTCGGTGGACGGCGGCAGGTTCTTCTATCCCAACCCGCTGGCGGCTGACGGCAAGTATGCCTTCAATGCCGACAACACAACCACACGCCAACCATGGTTTGGCTGTGCCTGCTGTCCGAGCAATCTCAGCCGCTTCATACCGTCGCTGCCAGGCTATGTGTATGCCGTGAAAGACAACAGCCTGTACGTTAACCTCTTTGCTGCAGGTACTGCTACGATGCAGGTGGGCGGCAAGGAAGTGGCTGTTGAGCAGGAAACGCGCTATCCGTGGGACGGCGACATCGCCATACGTGTGACCAAGAACAAAGGACGTGATTTCTCCATGATGGTGCGCATACCGGGATGGGTGCGTGGCGAGGTGGTACCGGGTAATCTCTACAGCTTTGCCGACGACGTGAAGACGGGCTATAGGGTGACAGTCAACGGTGATGAAGTGAAGGGTGAGCTGCGGAACGGGTATCTCGCCATCAGCCGCCGCTGGAAGAAGGGTGACGTGGTGCGTGTACACTTCGACATGCAGCCCCGTGCGGTAGTTGCCAGTTCCAAGGTTGCCGACGACCGTGGAAAGATAGCCGTTGAGCGCGGTCCTATTGTCTACTGTGCCGAGCAGGCTGACAACAGCGGCTTCAACAGCCACCATGTTCTGCTCAGCCGCAAGCCCATTTTTGAGGTGAATCCCGACTACAGCATAAGGAATACAGAGGGCGACGGCAAGCCGTTCGGAGTGACAAGCATCATCGTGACCAATGCACAGGAGGCATGTATCTCAGCCGACGGCAAGCTGACTTCCAGGGACGTGAGGCTTACACTCATCCCGTATTATGCGTGGAACCACCGCGGCACGGGATGCATGGACGTGTGGATGGCTCGCAATCTCGACGGATTAGGAGAATAAAGATTGATTATTTACATATAAGATTCATATAATGAAAAGTACTTTGCTTACAATGGTTCTGTTCGCAGCGGCATCAGCCGTTTGCGGACAGAACCATACTGTTTCAGCAAGCAATGATGATAAATATTCAGGCTATCTCTTTGCCTATTTCGAAGGGCGTGGTGAAGGCAAATTGCAGGAACATCTGCGCTTTGCCGTGAGCAGCGACGCACAAAACTGGTATGCCCTTAACGGCAACAAGCCTGTTATTGCTTCTGACAGCATCAGCACAAGTGGCGGTATCAGAGACCCGCATATCCTGCGCGGTGAGGACGGCATGTTCTATATTGTTGCCACTGACATGAATACGGCGAAGAACGGATGGAAGGAAAATCCGGGTATTGTGCTGATGAAATCGAAGGATTTGGTGAACTGGACACACTCAAAGATTGTGCTCAAGACTGACTATGCCGAACATTTCAGCGATGCCTATTGGGTATGGGCTCCGCAAACTATATACGACCGCAAGGCAAAGAAGTATATGATATATTTTACACTTCAGCGCACAGGGGATGGAAGAAAGAGCTTAGTAACATATTATGCCTATGCCAACAATGATTTCACAGCCTTCGAGAGCGAGCCAAAGGTGTTGTTCCCAGCCAAGTATGGCAGCATCGACAACGACATTATTTATAAAGACGGTGTTTACCATTTATTCTATAAAGGCAACACCAAAGATGCCAACGGCAAGGAGATAAAGAACGGCATACAGCAGGCAACATCAAAGAGTCTTACGGGAAAATGGAAGGAAGATTTCAAGTATCTTGACTGTTATGCTGGAAAGACTCCCGTGGAAGGCTCCGGAGTGTTTAAGCTCAACGGCAAGGATGAGTATGTGCTGATGTACGATCTCTATACCAGCGGGCGTTACGAATATCAGACGAGCAAGGACTTGAAGACGTTCTCCAAGGAGCCGCAATCGTTCCGCAAGAACTTCTTTCCCCGTCACGGTACAGTGATGTCACTCACTGCGGAAGAACTTGAGCGTCTGCAGCAGAAGTGGGGCTATGTGTTGCGTCACGATTTTGTGAGCACAGGCAATCCCATTATCCGCGACAAGCATACTGCTGACCCTGCCGTGTTTGTAAAGGGTGACACACTATGGCTCTTTGCCGGACACGACAACGAAGGTAACCAGCATGGCTATGTGATGAGCGACTGGCTGCTGTACAGCACCACTGACATGAAGCACTGGACTGAATATCCTTCACCGCTGCATATCAACGACTTTGCCTGGGCAAAGAGCAAACAGGCGTATGCGGGACACGTGGCTGAGCGCAACGGCAAGTTCTACTGGTATGTAAGTACAAACTGGTGTGGCATAGGTGTGGCTGTTGCCGACAGGATAACCGGTCCGTACAAGGATGCGCTTGGGCGGCCATTGCTCACCAACAAGGACTGTTTCGCCTCAAAGCACAGCTGGGCATGTATAGACCCTGCAATATTTACCGACGATGACGGTACACCTTATATTATATGGGGCAACAGGGAGTGTTACATCGCCAAGCTGAAAGACAACATGACCGAGATTGACGGTGAGGTGAAGCATATAAATCTGAAAGACTTCACTGAGGCTCCGTGGGTACACAAATATAATGGAAAATATTACCTCACATACGCCACAGGCTGGCCCGAGAAAATTGCCTACGCCGTGAGCGACCATATCGGCGGACCGTATGAGTATAAAGGCATTATCAGCGAGATAGCAGGAAACTCAAACACTACTCATCCCGCAATAGTGAAGTTTAAAGACCGTTGGATTTTCTTCTCACACAACGGCGGACTGCCGGATGGCACGAGCTACAGCCGTTCGGTGATAGCTGAGCCGATGGACTACAACGCCGACGGCAGCATCCGCAAGATACACCCGAGCACGGAGGGAGTGGGAGAGATAAAATGAGTTGCTAAATAATCTGTTTTTAATGGAACTATAGTATGATAGATAAGGTTGGAAAAATTTGTGTCTGTATATTAATTGCCATGTTTAGTAATATGGCAAGCGTGGCGCAGACGGCGGTTGACTGGCAGAACGTGCTTGTGGAGCCTGGAAAATTTGCTCCGCTGCCAAAGGCTGACGATGCCTTCTGGCGCGACTCCATTCCGCGTCCGATGCGTGACAGTTATATAAAATATGGCGAACAATATTTAGGACGGCAATGGACAGCCCTGCCATTCACACTATTCAGTGAGTTTAAGACCAACGGCAACCGCACACGCTACGAGGCTGTTAATTTTGAGCGGCGCCGCCAGTTGGCAGCTCTTGTAATGGCTGAGATTATGGAAGGTAAATGCCGTTTTATGAACGACATCATCAACGGAATGGGTTGCATGTGTGAGGAAACCTGGTGGGGAATACCGGCACACTACGGTCATAAATTTCCTATTGACAGCTACCAGACTGTAGACCTTTTCAATGCCGAGACGGCGGGGCTTGTGGCATGGACAAGATACATGCTTGAGTCTCAGCTCGAATCGTTTGCCCCCGGATTCTGCAAGCATATTGACAAGGAAATAGAGCGGCGAATACTTCGCCCGGCACTTGCCTATGATTATTGGTGGAAGAAGGCAGGCATGAACTGGAACCCGTGGATATGCTCTAACTGGCTGACATGTATTCTTATGTGTGAGAGCGACCGCGACAAGCAGATAGAGGGAGTGAGCCAGGTGGCAAAGGCTATGGAGGTATTCATTGCCGCCTATCCTGATGACGGCGGTTGCGATGAAGGCACAGGATACTGGGACCGTGCGGCGGCATCGCTCTACGAGTGCATGCGTCTTATGAGGATTGCAACCGATAAAAAGGCAGACATGATGACACCCAAAGTTGAAAGGATGATGGACTATATATATAAGATGTATATAGGCAACGGATATTGCGTGAACTTCGCCGATGCACATGAAAACAAGATGCAGGCACAGCCTAACATTATTGTTCCAATGGCTTTGGACACCAATAACCAGATGATGCGCGACCTTGCCGCACATTCTGCCGCAGAGAATAACCTTTTCACAAACCCTGCACCGGTTTATGACCATAGCGGTAATTTCCCTGCCTTGGGCCGTGAGCTTTTCATGCTCAGACAAATATCCGAGGCAATGGCTATTGTTCCCAATGAGCCTGATATAAAAGATGTTTGGTTGCCCAACCTGCAGATAATGACAGCACGGAGAGGCGAAATGTATGTGGCAGTGAAGGGAGGAAACAACGGAGAGAGCCACAATCATAACGATGTGGGAAACTTCATAGTGTATGCCAATGGACAGCCATTAATTATTGATTTGGGGGTTGGCGAATACACCTCAGCCACATTCGGCAAGGACCGCTATTCAATATGGACTATGCAGTCGGCATATCACAATCTGCCTGTCATTAACGGCGTGCAGCAGAAGGACGGAAAGCAGTATGCCGCAAGGCTAATCAATCGCAGCAACGGCAGGCTGACTCTTGACATTGCTGAGGCTTATCCCGAGGAGGCTGCCGTCAGGTCGTGGCGGCGGACGGTGGGCATAAGCAACAAGGCGGTGGAAGTGAGCGAGGACTATTGTCTTTCTGAGCACAAGGCTCTCTCGCAGATAGTGCTCATGACCACGGTGCGCCCTGTTGTCGCAAAACCAGGGCTCATCACCCTTGGCAACTATGGCATAGAGTATAGTCCGGCGCAGCTGAGTCCCGAGATTGAGGACGTGAGCGGTAAGATGGATGCCTTGCTCCGTGGAGTGTGGGGACAGGAGATGTACCGTATTGTGCTGACGGTGAGACAGAACAAAATTAAGGATACGATAAAGTATCGAATAGCGAAAATGAAATAGCGAAAATCTTGAAAGTATTTAAACTATGATAAAGAACTAAAAGTTTATAGTATATGAAAAAAGTATTATTTATTTTGATGGCTGCCATCATGCCGTCAACGGCGGTTTTCGCCCAAAGTCAGACAGTAAGCAGTCCTGACGAAAAACTAAAAGTGACTGTTGGGCTTGACCAGTCGGGAACTGTGGTTTATGATGCCGTTTACAACGGCAAGACCATACTGGAAAAGTCCCCGTTGGGACTCGTCACTAACATCAGTGACTTCAGCAAAGGACTGACTCTTGCCGATGCTCAAAAGACAACTGTCAGCAAGGAGTACGGGCAGAGCCGCATAAAGCAAAGCCATATTGATTACAATGCGAATGGATTGACAAACACCTATGTTACAGATAAGAAAGAAAAAATCAGCATTGTCTTTCAAGTAAGCAACAACAATATTGCAATAAAGTATTTGCTCCCTAAAAACGGAGAGGCAGCATGCTGCGTGATTCAAAAAGAGATGACAGGATTCAAATTCCCGTCTTTCACCACTACATTTCTTAGTCCGCAAGCTACTCCTATGATAGGATGGAAACGATCAAAACCCAGTTATGAGGAAGAATATGTTCCAGATGAGCCTGTGGGCACCAAATCCAAGTACGGAGTGGGCTACACTTTCCCGGGATTGTTCCATGTAGGAGACAATGGCTGGGCATTGGTTTCCGAGACAGGTGTGAGCAGTCTGTATTGCGCATCCAAACTGAGCGAGGGCTCAAAGGACGGATTATATACAGTGGCGTTCCCTGAGCCTGGCGAGAACAATGGCGTGGGCAGCAATCTCCCATCCGTGGCTTTGCCGGGTGAAACGCCCTGGCGCATTATTACCGTCGGAGACAACTTGAAGCCGATTGTGGAAACCACCATTCCATTCGATGTGGTGGAACCATTGTATGAGCCTTCTATGGAATATCAGTTTGGCAGAGGCACATGGAGCTGGATTATGTGGCAGGACAACAGCATAAACTATGATGATCAGGTGGCATATATCGATCTTGCCGCCGCCATGGGATATGAGTATGTGCTGGTAGATGCAAATTGGGACAAGAACATCGGTTACGAACGGATGGCGCAGTTGATTGAGTATGCAAAGTCGAAAAGTGTGGATTTATTCCTCTGGTATAACTCGAACGGGCGATGGAACGACACTCCCGGTGGACCAACCAATATAATGTGCAATACGATAAAGCGTAAAGAAGCCATGAAATGGCTTAAAGAGAATGGTGTGAAAGGATTGAAAGTTGACTTTTTCGGAGGTGACAAACAGGAAACAATGAAACTGTATGAGGACATTCTTTCCGATGCCAACGATTACGGACTTATGATTATATTCCACGGTTGCACGCTGCCAAGAGGATGGGAGCGTATGTATCCAAATTATGTTGGCAGTGAGGCGGTGCTCGCTTCAGAGAATCTGATTTTCAACCAGCATTTCGACGATGCCGAGGCTTATAACGCCTGTCTTCACCCGTTCATACGCAACACTGTGGGCAGTATGGAATTTGGTCCAGTCCTGTTGAACAAGCGTCACAACAGAGAGAACAACGGCGGGCGGATAAGAAAAACCACAGACGTGTTCCAACTGGCAACGTCTGTACTTTTCCAGAATGCCGTCCAAATGTTTGCCATTGCCCCCAATAACCTTAAAGATTCTCCCGATTTTGTGATAGACTTCATGAAGAACGTGCCTACAACTTGGGATGAAACAGTCTTTATCGACGGTTATCCTGGAAAATACTGTGTCCTGGCGCGCCGGCATGCCGACAGCTGGTATGTTGTGGCTGTCAATGCCGAGAAGCAGGTGAAGAAGATAAATGTAGTACTTCCCATGCTGGCAGGCAAGCAGGTAAACTGCTATTCGGACCGAAAAGACCGGACCTCCCAAATGGAAACAGTAAAAGTTAACAAGTCTGGAAAACTGTCGATGACGCTTCAGCCTGACGGAGCAATGATATATGAGCTGCGTAACTAATGTAAAAATATTTAAATATACATATTATATGAAGAAACTTTTAATTTCATTATTTTTGGCTGCGGCATTAGGGTTGCCTGCCGGGGCAAAGACAACTGCCGGCACGTTTGGTGTGGGCAACAAGACATTTCTGCTCAACGGGAAACCGTTTGTAATCAAGGCTGCCGAGCTGCACTATCCGCGCATTCCGCGCCCTTACTGGGACCACCGCATAAAGATGTGCAAGGCGCTGGGCATGAACACCATCTGCCTGTATGTATTCTGGAACATACACGAGCAGCAGGAGGGAGTCTATGATTTTACGGGCAACAACGACGTGGCTGAGTTTTGTCGTCTGGCTCAGAAAAACGGCATGTACGTCATCGTGCGCCCCGGTCCGTATGTGTGTGCGGAGTGGGAGATGGGCGGACTGCCGTGGTGGCTGCTCAAGCAAAAGGACATACGTCTGCGCGAGCAGCACCCATATTTTATGGAACGTGTGCGCCTGTTTGAGAAGAAAGTTGGCGAGCAGCTGGCTCCGTTGACAATCCAGAACGGCGGTCCGATTATAATGGTGCAGGTGGAGAACGAATACGGAAGCTATGGCGAGGACAAGGCTTACGTTAGTGCCATCCGCGACATTGTAAAGGAGTCGGGCTTTGGCGATGTGGCTCTGTTTCAGTGCGACTGGGCAAGCAATTTCACCAAGAACGGGCTCGACGACCTGGTGTGGACGATGAATTTCGGCACGGGAGCCAATATCGACAATCAATTTAAAAAGCTGAAGGAGCTGCGTCCCGATGCTCCGCTTATGTGCTCGGAGTTCTGGAGCGGCTGGTTCGACAAATGGGGTGCACGCCACGAGACCCGTCCGGCAAAGGACATGGTGGCTGGCATAGACGAGATGCTGTCGAAGGGAATATCCTTCTCGCTGTATATGACTCACGGAGGAACATCGTTCGGACATTGGGCAGGAGCCAACAGCCCGGGATTTGCGCCCGACGTAACCTCATACGACTACGACGCGCCAATCAACGAATACGGGCAGGCAACGGAGAAATTCCATATCCTCAGAAATACGCTGGCAAAGTATTCGGAAAGCAAGCTGCCGTCAGTGCCCAAAGCTCCCATGCCACTGATAAGCGTGCCGGAATTTAAGCTGACAAGGGTGATGTCTCTCAACGACTTTGTGACCGCCACAAAGGATAGCCGTGACATCCTTACGATGGAGGATATGAACACAGGATGGGGAATGATAAAATACTCCACCACATTGCCCGACATACCTGTGAAGAGCCTGCTCACGCTTAACGACTGCCATGACTTTGCGCAGGTGTTCGTCAATGGGGAATATATCGGCAAGATTGACCGTGTGAGAAACGAGAAAACCATCACCCTGCCAAAAGTTAAGAAAGGTGACGCTCTCGTGATATTAGTGGAGGCTATGGGACGAATAAACTTCGGGCGTGCCGTAAAGGATTTCAAGGGAATAACCGAAAGTGTCACGCTCAATGCCGACATTGACGGAGATGAGGTGACATGGAACTTGAAAAACTGGCTGATACAGACAATAGCCGACGACTACGGCATGATAAGGAAGAAAATGTCGCAAGCTCACGATGATATGTGGCGCAGTGAATATATCAAGAGTGCCGGCGGCTATTTCCTCGGTGAGTTTAATCTGAAGAAAACGGGTGACACCTTTATTAATATGGAGGCGTTCGGCAAGGGACAGGTTTGGATAAACGGACATGCCATAGGCCGCTACTGGTCGATAGGTCCGCAGCAGACGCTCTACGTGCCGGGATGCTGGTTGAAGAAAGGAAAGAACGAGGTGGTGGTGCTTGACATCATCGGTCCCAAGGGCGAGGCAAAGGCTTATTGCGCCAACCGCCCTGAGCTGGACAAGCTTAACCTTGAGAAAACTGGGCTGCACAACAATCCAGGCGACCGTCCCGACCTTAATTCCGCCACTCCTGCGGCTGTGCTCCAGTTTGCCGCCGGAAACGGTTGGCAGAAGGAGGCGTTTAAGTCTCACGCCAAAGGACGTTATGTGGCGGTGGAGTGCCGCAGCGTACATTCAGACAAGGCTGTCTCGGTGGCTGAGCTTTATCTCACGGGAAAGGACGGCAAGCGTCTTAGCCGTGAGCAGTGGTCGGTGAAGTATGCCGACAGTGAGAACGCCAACGGCAATCATACCGGCGACAAGGCTTTCGACCTGCAGGAGTCGACCTATTGGCAGACTGTCAGCGGAACGGACTTCCCCCATCTGCTGGTCATCGACCTTGGAGCGGAGCAGGAAATCACGGGCATAGAGTATCTGCCGCGCGCCGAGCAGGGAGCGCCTGAGAGCGTGAAGGCTGCCGCGGTGTATGTGCTGCCCTGATGCAATGTCTTTCGGTTGAACTAAAAAATATCTTTGTCTGCATTATGGCGGTTTGCGTTTTTCCGCCGTAATGCAGGCATTCTGTTTTCATGGCTTTGGTTAATAATTGCAGATAATGTTCCTAAAACACCTCTGCTGAGTAGATACGAATACATATTAAATATTAATTTATCTAAACGGTTGACAAATAAGGTTAGAGTTTAGTTTTTTTTAGACGCAAAAATTTGGCGTAATGGATATTTTATGTAATTTTGTGGTCGCTTTCAGCCTGTTTCAGGCTATTTGAGCAATAGAACAAGAATATTAGTGAGAGATACAATAAGCAGAACAAAACAAAAATATTAAATAAAAAATATGGAAGAGTCAATAGATATCCGCGCATTGAATGCAAGGATTGAACAGGAAAGCGGTTTTGTGACCAATCTCACAACTGGAATGGACAAGGTGATTGTGGGACAGAAGCACTTGGTGGAGAGTCTTATTATTTCGCTGCTCAGCGATGGACACATCCTGCTTGAAGGTGTGCCCGGCTTGGCAAAGACTTTGGCTATCAAAACGCTTGCACAATTAGTAGATGCTGATTTCAGCCGTGTGCAGTTTACTCCAGACCTGCTTCCTGCCGATGTTATCGGTACAATGATATATTCGCAGAAAGACGAAAAGTTTCAGGTGAAAAAAGGACCAGTGTTTGCCAACTTCGTATTGGCTGACGAGATTAACCGTGCTCCAGCAAAGGTGCAGAGCGCACTGCTTGAGGCAATGCAGGAGAAGCAGGTGACCATAGGCAGTGATACTTTTAAACTGCCTGAGCCATTTCTTGTGATGGCAACCCAGAACCCGGTGGAGCAGGAGGGTACTTACCCATTGCCTGAGGCACAAACCGACCGTTTCATGATGAAGGTCATCATCGATTATCCCACATTGGAAGAGGAAAAGCGCATTATCCGCGAAAATATAAGTGGTACAAAGGTGACTGTGCGTCCTGTGACCTCGGCAGATGAGATAATGAGAGCCCGTAAGGTGGTGCATGAAGTATATCTTGATGAGAAAATATCACAGTATATTGCCGATATTGTGTTTGCTACACGCTATCCTGACCGCTACGGACTGAAGGAGTTGAAGCCGCTCATCACTTTTGGCGGTTCTCCCCGTGCATCAATCAACCTTGCCAAGGCAGCCCGTGCATACGCTTTCATTAAGCGTCGCGGATATGTGATTCCTGAGGATGTAAGAGCCATTGCACATGATGTGTTGCGACATCGTATCGGTCTCACATACGAGGCGGAAGCCAGCGATGTGTCGGCAGAAGAGATAGTAAGCAAGATAGTGAATAAGGTGGAAGTACCATAAGCCGTGCAGCGATGGATTATGAATTGACACAGGACATACTGCGCAAGGTAAGGAAGATAGAGATAAAGACGCGCCGGTTGAGCGCCAACATCTTTGCCGGACAATACCACAGTGCTTTCAAAGGACGCGGTATGGCGTTCAGCGAGGTGCGTGAGTATCAGTTTGGCGATGATGTCCGTGATATTGACTGGAACGTTACAGCCCGATTCAACCGTCCCTATGTGAAAGTGTTCGAGGAGGAGCGCGAGCTCACTGTGATGCTCATGATCGACGTGAGCGGCTCGCTTGACTTCGGTACCCGTGTGCAGATGAAACGCTCCATGGTCACCGAGATTGCCGCCACCATCGCATTCAGTGCCATACAGAACAATGACAAGATTGGTGTGGTGTTTTTCTCAGACCATATAGAGAAATATATTCCCCCGAAGAAGGGACGTAAGCACATTCTTTATATAATAAGGGAAATGCTTGACTTCAAGCCGCAAAGCCGCATGACTGACATAGGAGGAGCGATGGAGTTTATTTCAGGAGTGATGAAACGCCGTTGCACAGCCTTTGTGCTCAGCGACTTCTATGAACGCAACGACTTCACGCAGCCGCTAACCATAGCCAACCGTAAGCATGATGTGGTGGCAATTCAGGTTTACGACCACTGGGACCGCCAAATGCCTGACTTGGGACTGGTACGTATGGTTGATGCCGAGACAGGAGTGGAGCAATATGTCGACACTTCAAGCCGCAGGTTGCGTGATGCTCACCACCGCTATTGGATGAAGCGCCAGATGCGGCTTAACGAGACTTTGCAGAAATGCAATGTCGACAGCATTTCGGTGGCTACTGACGAGGACTATGTGAAACAGTTGCTGCTTTTGTTTAAGAAACGAAGCTGAAGAAAAATGAAGAGTGAAGACTGTGAAACTGATGAGCTTACGAATAATGAATAATGAAGAATCAAATAGAGAGTTAAAAATGAATATACGAAGTTTTGAGAAAAAAAAGATGGAGCGAAGAACGATAAATTCTTCATTCTTCATTAGTTCGCAAGCTCATCAGCTTCGCGGTCTTCGTTCTTCATTTTTACTAATAATGTTGCTCGTGGCTGTGACCAGTGTAAAGGCGCAGGTTACAGTTGAAGCGCGCATCGACTCAGTACAGATTATGATGGGCGACCAGGCGCATCTCACCTTGAAGGTAGTGGCACGCAGTGGTGCCAATGTGGTGTTCCCGGTCTATAAACCCACTGAACAGCTTACTCCGGGCGTTGAAGTGCTCGGCATTTCTGAAGTGGCAACCCGCGACACAAGTGATAATTTTGTGCAATACAGCTGCTGCTACACACTCACCTCATTTGACGGCAACAATTACCTTCTGCCACCTATGACAGTTAGTGTTGACGGCAAAAAGTACAAGAGCAAGAATCTGGCGCTGAAGGTTCTGACTGTAGATGTGGACACATTGCATTATGAGAAGTTCTATCCGCCCAAAGATGTGCAGGATAATCCTTTTCTCTGGCAGGAGTGGTCGATGGTGTTTTGGCTCAGCGTGATTGTGGTGCTGCTCGCTGTTGGCTGTGTGTATCTTTACTCATGTGTCAAGCAGGGTAAGACCATCAATCTGAAAGTGAAGATTGTGAAGCGCATAACGCCCCACCAGAAAGCACTCAATGAGATACAGGGCATAAAAGCCGACAACATGGTGCGCCAGGAAGATCAGAAGGAATACTACACTAAGCTCACCGACACGCTGCGCCGCTATATTGAGGAGCGTTATGGATTCAGCGCCATGGAGATGACCAGTGCCGAGATTATTGACAGACTAACAGCCGAGCAGGATGCACAGGCTATGGAGGAGCTGCGCACGCTGTTCAGCACTGCCGACCTTGTGAAGTTTGCAAAATACTCGACACTCATCAATGAAAACGACATGAACCTTGTGAATGCCATTGAATTCATCAACCGTACAAAGGTTGAGAACATGCCTGAGGAACAGGTTATCAAGCCTGAGCTGACTGCCGATGACGAACGCCTGGTTAGAACCCGCAGGGTGATGAGAGTCGCAATATGGGTGATGGCAGCCACAGCTGCCGCGCTCACTGTGTATATAATATATAATGTGTATGGAATTTGCCAATAAAGAATATCTGTTGCTGCTGTTGCTCGTCATACCATACATGGTGTGGTATGTGCTTTATCGCAAGAACAGCGAGCCGACAATGAGAATGAGCGACACTTATCATCTGCATTTCATGCCCAAATCATGGCGTGTGATAATGATGCCGGTGTTGCCTGTGCTCAGAGTGCTGGCGTTTGTGCTGCTTGTTGTTGCAATGGCGCGTCCGCAGACCAGCAACTCATGGAAAAACAAGACTGTGGACGGTATTGATATTATGCTTGCCATTGACGTGTCGACGAGTATGCTCGCCGAAGACCTCAAGCCCAACCGCATAGAGGCGGCAAAGCAGGTGGCGGCAGAGTTTATTGCAGGACGTCCGAACGACAATATCGGTCTGACAATATTTGCAGGCGAGTCGTTCACACAGTGCCCGATGACTGCCGACCACGCCTCACTGCTTAATATGCTTCAAGGTGTGCGCACCGACATAGCTGCACGCGGACTTATTGAGGATGGAACAGCCATAGGCATGGGACTTGCCAACGCGGTGAGCCGTCTGAAAGGTTCGAAGGCTAAGAGTAAGGTGGTGATTTTGCTTACTGACGGAAGCAACAATATGGGTGACCTTTCGCCAATGACTTCGGCAGAGATAGCCAAGAGCATGGGTATACGTGTGTACACCATCGGTGTGGGCACCAACAAGGTGGCTCCATATCCAATGCCGGTGGCGGGTGGTGTGCAATATGTCAATGTGCCGGTGGAGATTGATACCAAGACATTGGGGCAGATAGCTGCTACTACCAATGGCGAATTCTATCGCGCCACCAACACCCGTGAGTTGCACAACATCTATAAGGAGATTGACAAGCTGGAGAAGACCAAGTTTAGTGTCACAAAGTTCAGTAAACGCTACGAGGCTTACCAGATATTTGCTCTTGGGGCGCTTGTTGCTCTGCTTCTGGAACTGCTGCTCAGGGTGACGGTGTTCAGAAAGCTGCCGTGATGAGAGTGAAGAACGAAGAGGAAAAAGTGAAGAATCAAAGTGATAAATAATAATGGAGAGTGAATAATGAAGTTAATTAAAAGAAAGAGGCGGAGAATGAAAAGGATTGATTTCATCGATTTGGCAATTCTTCACTCTTCACTTTTCACTCTTCACTAAAAGTTAAGAAGATGTTTAGATTTGAAGATCCACAATATATGTATCTGCTGGCAATACTGCCTTTGGTGGTGTTGCTACGCTATGCTTTAGTGATGCGGCAGAAACGCAAGCTGAAAAAGGCAGGCGATTTGAGGCTGATTGCCGAACTTATGCCTGATGTAAGTAAATGGCGTCCTCAGTTGAAGTTCTGGCTTATTGTTGCCGCATCGGCACTGCTCATTGTCATGTTGGCGCGTCCGCAGATGGGAACACGGATAAGCAATGAGAAGCGTGTGGGGATAGAGACCATCATAGCTATGGATATAAGCAACTCTATGCGTGCACAGGATATAGAGCCGAGCCGTCTGGAACGTTCAAAGATGATGGTGGAGAACCTTGTTGATAAATTCAATAACGATAAGATTGGTCTTATAGTATTTGCCGGTGATGCTTTTGTACAGTTGCCTATTACAGCTGACTATGTGAGCGCAAAAATGTTCCTTCAGAGTATCGATCCTTCGATGATGTCGGTACAGGGTACAGATATTGCACATGCCATCTCGATGGCTATGAGCAGTTTCACCCAGCAGGAAGGCATAGGCAGGGCTATAATTGTTATCACCGACGGTGAGGACCATGAAGGCGGAGCCATTGAGGCAGCCAAAGCAGCAAAAGAAAAGGGCATGAGAGTGTATGTGCTCGGAGTTGGCAGCACTAAGGGAACGCCAATCCCAAACCCTTCCACTGGTGACTATATGAAGGATGCTGCAGGACAGACGGTTATGTCAGCGCTGAATGAGGATATGTGCCGTCAGGTGGCACAAGCTGGAGGCGGTGCATATATTCATGTGGAGAACAACAGCGCTGCCCAGGAACAGCTTGACGCAGAGCTGGCGAAACTGGCAAAGAAAGAGACTTCAAGCACGATATACAGCGACTACGACGAGCAGTTTCAAGCATTCGGCATAATCGTTTTGCTGCTTATTGTCATAGAGGTGTGCATACTGGAGCGTGAGAATAGGGTGCTGAAGCGTTTCTCGCTCTTTGGAACAGCAAAGGGTGCGAAGAATGCAGCGAAACATGCAGCTACAATGTCAATGGTGCTTATAACACTTATGCTGTCAGCAGCACCACAAACCACTTTTGCCCAAAGTGATAATATGGCTGCCCGCAAGCATATACGTCAGGGTAACAAGAAATTTCATGCAAACGACTATACTGAGGCTGAAACCGCTTACCGCAGGGCTATAGCCCGTAGCGGCAACAATGCACAGGCTCATTATAACCTTGGCAATGCACTTATGGCACAAAACAAGGACTCGCTTGCTGTAATTGAATTTGAAGCAGCGGCAAAGGCAGAACAGGCTCCGATACGTAAAGCGATGTCATATCATAACATTGGTGTGATATGTCAGAAACACCAGATGTTTAAAGAGGCTATTGAGGCTTATAAAAATGCACTCAGACTGAATCCTAAGGATAATCAGACACGCTATAACCTTGAGCTGTGCAAACGTCAGTTGAAGAACCAAAAGGGTGGCGGAGACAATAATAAAGACAAAGGAAACGGTGACAAGGACAAGCAGGAGAAGCAGAAAGACCAGCAGAAGCAACAACAGCAGAAGCAGGATGAGCAGCAGAAGCAAAACCAGCAGCAAATGAGCAAGGAGAATGCTGAGCAGCTGCTCAATGCCGCCATGCAGCGTGAGAAAGCCACACAGGACAAGATGAAAAAGGCAATGCACCAGTCGAACCGCCGACAGTTGGACAAAAACTGGTAGAAAAAGAAAAATTATGACTTTGAATTTGATGAGAAGAATATATACACTATTATTGATGTTGATGATGGGAATTGAGGTGTTTGCACAGCATTTCACCGCCAAAGCCCCGTCAACGGTTGTTGTGGGGGATCAGTTCCGGCTCACATTTACTGTAAACACTCAAGACGTGGACCATTTCCAACAGCCAAACTTCCCAGACGACATAGAAGTACTTATGGGACCATCAGTGTCAACACAGTCGAGTTTTCAGATGGTCAACGGTCATACAAGCTCGTCGTCTGCCACAACATATACCTATATATGTTGTGCATCTAAGCCTGGACATTTCACTATCAGCGGAGCAAGAGTGAAGGCTGGAGGCAAGACGGTTGCCGCTAATACTATTAGCATTAAGGCAAGCGCAGGTAATGGTAATGGTCGTCAGCAGCAAGGTGGAAACGGCAACCAGCAACAGCGCGGTGAAGAGATGCGTGCTGCCGGTTCGGCAATATCTTCATCAGACCTGTTCATCAAAGTGAGTGCCAACAAGACACGTGTATACGAACAAGAGCCGATATTGCTTACATATAAGGTATATACACTTGTTGACCTAACACAGCTGGCGGGCAAGATGCCCGACCTCAAAGGCTTTCATACCCAGGAGATACAACTGCCTCAGCAGAAGAGCTTCAGTGTTGAGAGAGTCAACGGACGTCCTTACCGTACAGTAACCTGGAGCCAGTATGTGATGTTCCCGCAAATGACTGGTAAACTGGAGATACCTTCAATCACATTCGAGGGAGTGGTGGTTCAGCAAAATCGCAATGTTGACCCGTTTGAGGCTTTCTTCAACGGTGGCTCAGGCTATGTGGAGGTAAAGAAAAAGATAAAGGCTCCAGGACTTTCCATCACGGTAAATCCGCTGCCGCAGCGCCCGGCAAACTTCTCTGGAGGTGTAGGCAAGTTCACCATTACAGCCAAGCCCAACAAGACATCTGTAAATGCCAATTCACCTGTGACACTACGTGTTACGGTGAGCGGTGTGGGCAACATGAAGCTGTTGAAGCAGCCTGAGGTGAACTTCCCCAAAGACTTTGATGTTTATGATGCTAAGATAACTGACAAGTCAAAGCTTACAAGCCGTGGGGTGGAGGGAAGCATGATTTATGATTTCCTTGCAGTGCCGCGCCATCAAGGCAAATACGAGATACCTCCGGTGACATTCGTCTATTATGATGTTGATGAAAACAAATATAAGGAACTGAAGACAGAAGGTTTCACTCTTGATGTGGCTAAGGGCAGCGGTTCTGCAAGAGTGAGCGACTACTCGCAGGAAGAGTTGAACACGCTCAATAATGACATACGCTTTATAAAACTTGGCAACAGCGAACTGCGTCCTAAGGGAGATTATTTCTTTGGCAGTGAAGGCTATTGGATTTCTCTCGTGGCTCTCGTTGTGGCATTTATTACACTGTTCGTGGTGTTCCGCAAGCGTGCCATTGATAACGCCAATATCAGTAAGATGAGAGGTAAGAAAGCCAATAAGGTGGCAACGAAACGCTTGAAAAAGGCACGTACACTGATGTTTAAACGTGACGCTGCCAATTTCTACGACGAGGTGTTGCGTGCCCTGTGGGGATATGTCGGCGACAAGCTTAATATGAATGTGGAACAGCTCTCAAGAGACAATATCAGTGAGAAACTGCAACAGCGTGGGGTAGAGGAGGAGACTGTGAAGCGCTTTATAGAGGCTCTCGACGAGTGTGAGTTTGAGCGTTATGCCCCTGGCGACAGCAACGGTAACATGAGCAAGACCTTTGAGGCTGCAATGACTGCCATCACAACTATTGAGAATACGATGGGTAAAAAATAAATCTGAGCGATTATGAACAATACACACATATATATAATAAAGAAAATCGCCTTATTGCTTTTGATGGCATGGGGGACGTTGGGTGTTAATGCTGAGCAGAATGTGACAACAACCACATCTCCGACAGTGACAAAAGCAGATGCTGACAGCGCATACGCCCGTCAGCAATATCAGCAGGCGATAAAGTGTTATGAGCAACTGTTGAAAGACGGAGTGAATGCGGACATCTACTATAATCTGGGCAATGCTTATTATCGTGTAGATGACTTTACCCATGCTGTGCTCAACTATGAGCGTGCGTTGCTGCTCAATCCAGGTGACAAGGACATACGTTTCAACCTGCAGCTGGCACGGTCGAAAACAGTTGACAAAATAACCCCAGAGAGTGAAATGTTTTTTATCACCTGGTACCGTTCGCTTACAAATCTGACAAGTATTGACGGGTGGGCCACTTCGGCATTGGTGTGTCTTGCACTCGCAATAGCCCTGTTCCTGCTTTTTCTGTTCTCGGATGCTGTGTGGCGGCGCAAGGTTGGTTTCTTTGGTTCATTGCTGCTGATTGTAGGCTTTGTGCTGTCGAATATTTTGGCATTTCAGCAAAGCAGAATTCTAAGTGAGCGTGTTGGAGCCATTGTTATGAGTGGGGCGGCACCTGTGAAAAGTACTCCTGCCGCTAACGGCACCGACCTGTTTGTATTGCATGAAGGAACGAAGGTGAACATTACAGAAGAATTCTCAAGCCAGTGGGTGAAAGTGCGTGTTGCCGACGGTAAGGAGGGGTGGATTGCCGTTAAGGATATTGAGAGAATATAAAGAAACGGGAAAGGTGACACGAAGATAAAAATGAATGACGATGGAAGTCCTGACGATAATAGAACTCGACCAGCAGTTACTGCTGATGCTCAACGGCAGCCATTCGCTGTGGCTGGACAATATGGCATATATTCTCACCACTGCCACCACATGGATTCCAATGTATGTGGCATTGATGTATATGGTGATAAAGTGCAATGACAATATGCGCCATATTGTGCTGGTGATAGCGGCAGCAGGACTGTGTGCTTTTTTCAGCGGTTCTTTATGTGATATGTTTGTGAAACCCAATGTGATGCGTTGGCGCCCAACCCATGATCCGGTGATAGGCATACTTGTGGATGTAGTCAACGGCTATCGTGGTGGCAACTATGGATTTTTTTCTTCGCATGCTGCAAATACATTCAGTATAGCAATAATGTTTTCTTTGCTTGTGCGGAGTGCTGTTCTCACAACTACTCTCATATCGTGGTCATTGGTTAACTGTTGGACACGAATATATCTTGGTGTGCATTATCCAGGCGATGTCATCTGCGGAGTGTTATGGGGAGCTGTCGTTGGTTCTATTGTGTATTTGGGACTAATTTTCCTTACTGGGAAAAATCGGGAGAGCTCTTTTCGTTTTGTGTCGGAGAAATATACCAGAAGCGGCTATTTGCATACAGACACCAGTGTGGTTGTTTTAGTGTATATAATGACATTGATTTATGCTGTAATTCGAAGTTGTATACTCATGTAAAAAAATGATAAAAAAAATAAATTGTTGCAATTTTGTTTGTCGGTTATATTAATTATTACTATCTTTGCGGCTGTATTTTCATCCCTTTCACCTGTAGTGTAAGTTGAATATAGCATTAATTACAAAAACAATAGAAGTAAAAAATATTATGGAAAAGAATACCAGAACAACAAATTTATTGGATAAACTTATTATTATTGCTGATTTTTTAGTGTTGAACATTTTTTTTGCATTATATCTCAGGTATGATTGGAAAGTATTGCATTTCAGTACTGGTATAGACTCTAAATATTTGTATCTCAGTGTGAATGGTGCTATGGTTATAGCTCAGTATTTCTATTCAAACGTAGTATATAAGCGTAAGATTCAGATTGATGCCGTAATCCGTCGTGCAACCTTTTTGACTTTCACTTTTGTACTGGCTGCATTTTGCATTACCAAAATATTGCTTTCCATATATGGTCTAAAGTCACCTTCAGGATTTTTCTATCCTTATTTTGCACCAGTGTTATATTTGGTAATACTGTCAAGCCGCTTTGTTGAGCGTTACCTTATAGGATATATTCGCATGATGGGCCGCAACCACAGAACAGCATTGTTCATAGGCAGTGACAATGCACTCTTGTCTGTATCTAACCAGTTGGCAAACGACTTGACAATGGGATATAACATAATAGGATATTATGCAGACAAAGAGATTGCCTATGAACATGCGGACAAAGATATGCCACGGAAGGGAAGTCTTGCTGACCTTGTGGAATTGATGGAAAAGGGAGAGCCTTTGGGAGTTGACGAGATTTACTGCTCTTTGTGCGATGACCGTGAGGATCTTATACGTGCCATTATGAATTATTGCGATAAGAATGTGATACATTTCTATTATGTACCGCCTTTCACCCATACGTTTGGTTTCAATCTCTCTATGGAGCGCATCGGTACTTCTGTGGTGTTTACCAACCACGAAACTCCCCTTACGCTTATGTCTAATCGTATTATCAAGCGTACTTTTGATGTTATATTTTCATTGATTATATGTCTTGGTTTGCTTGTTCTGATACCGATAATTGCCGTCATAATAAAGATTCAGAGTCCCGGTCCGATATTCTTCCGCCAAAAGCGGACAGGTCTTGGCGGCAAGGATTTTGTGTGCTACAAGTTCCGCTCTATGCATGTGAATGTTGATGCCGACAAATTGCAGGCTACGGAACATGACCCGCGAAAGTTTGCGTTCGGCAATTTCATGCGCAAGAGCAACATTGATGAGCTGCCACAGTTCTACTGTGTGCTCAAGGGTGACATGAGCATTGTGGGACCACGTCCTCACATGCTTTATCACACTGAGATGTATTCGGCACTCATCGATAAATATATGGTGCGCCATTTCGCAAAGCCTGGCATTACAGGTTGGGCGCAGGTTACCGGTTTCCGTGGTGAAACCAAGGAACTGTGGCAGATGGAAGGCCGTGTGCGTAAGGATATATGGTATATAGAAAACTGGACGTTCTGGCTTGACCTTGCGATAATATTCAAGACAGCAAAGCAAATTATTATTCACGACAAACAGGCTTATTAACTTGCAGACTTATTGATATAAAATGAAAAATAAAAAGCTTTTACTATTAGGATGTGGACTTGTGGCTCTTTCTGCCGCAAGTCTGCTTTATCTTATGCTCCTGTTCCCATTGTCAGCAAAGGAGCAGACAAGGTATGTTTACATTAATGACGGCGATAATATTGACTCGGTATATGCCAAGCTCGACACTATTGCATCCACAATGCAGAAAGCAGGGTTTAGGATGTTGTCGTCTGTAAGTGGCTATTCATCGGGAATACGCTCAGGAAGGTATGCCGTGAAGCCCAGTGAGAGCGCCTTCACTGTGTGGCGGCGCATGAAGAACGGCATTCAGGAGCCCGTAAGTCTCACCATTCCCGAGTCGCGCACAATGGACCGCCTTGCAGGAGCTTTGTCCCGTAAACTGATGCTCGACAGCGCAACCGTGGCACAGAGTCTTGCCAACCAGGATTTTTGTGCAGCATACGGTTATGACACATGCACCATTGCTGCTCTCTTTGTGCCCAACACCTACGACGTGTATTGGAACACATCACTTGAGAAGTTTATGAAGCGTATGGTGAAGGAGCATGACCGTTTTTGGAACAAAGAGCGCACAGAAAAGGCAGAAAGTCTTGGAATGACAGAGAATGAGGTTGCCACCGTGGCAAGCATTATTGATGAGGAGACAGCCAACAATGCCGAGAAGCCTATGATTGCCGGCATGTACTGCAACCGCCTGAAGCAGGGAATGCCGCTGCAGGCCGACCCTACAGTTAAGTTTGCACTAAAGGATTTTGCACTACGCCGCATCTATCATAATATGCTAACCATGGACAGCCCCTACAACACATATAAAAATGTAGGGTTGCCTCCCGGTCCTATCAAGATTGCTTCGATTGCAGGCATTGATGCCGTACTCAATCAGGTTAAGCACGATTATCTTTATATGTGTGCAAAAGAAGATTTCTCGGGAACACATAATTTTGCTGTGACATATCAGGAACATTTGCGCAATGCGGCAAAATATTCAAAGGCACTAAATGAACGCGGAATAAAGTAGTTTTTATTCCGCGTTTTCTTATTTTTCCTTTTACTTACATTTCATTACGGAAGAAGCATGAAGTCAACCAACGGTCGCTGACCGAAGGTAAAAGCAAAAGCCCGGATAAAATCCAATTTATAACCTGAGAAGATGTTTAGAAAAATTGACCCACTCTTAGGAAGAGTGAGTCAATTTTGTTGCAAAGGTACGATT
>Ga0129317_1000613_pt1 | contig 35001 bp, 30 predicted proteins | sample Cm1ome_FD_94430 | JGI IMG/M metagenome (GOLD analysis project Ga0129317, IMG submission 94430) | Eastern black-and-white colobus group fecal microbial communities from Wisconsin, USA - Cm1105 metagenome | ecosystem: Host-associated > Mammals > Digestive system > Large intestine > Fecal | place... | reverse complement strand
TCTGACACCCTTTACCTCTTGCATTTGGTAGAAAGCTCTGGTGTATTCGCTCTTCATCTTCGAGAATTGGTTCTTGCGGCGAAGACTGTGGCAGGCCTCGTTAAGCGTGCTTACCTTCAGGTCTTGTTGGAAGCGGAATAGCTTGTCGCTTAGGATGTCTTCTCTACCGTGCAGCCTTTCTGCGTTTTCAGGTGAGGCGAAGATGGAGTCGTCCCAGATGTAATCTGTAATGGCAGAGTAGTCGTCTGCGAACTGCTCTTTAAGACTTTTCTGGAAGTCGCCCCAGTATTCTTGCGGAATGTTCTTATAGAATTCTTCGACTGAGAATCTTATGAGTTCCTTTTCTACTCTCGGGTCGGTCTCCGACCATCCCTTTTCGAGGATTCTGCGTATTTTTTTGTAATCGTGGGCGTTATTCGAGCGCATTACGGTCCTCCAGATGATAGGGCCTCTGAACATAGTCTCCCTGAAGTAGGTCTTGGTCTTTTCTATCTCCTTTACTGAGTCGTAGTAACCCTGCATATCGGAAAGTAGATTTCCCCAGAGCATTTTTCTATTTTCGTCGCTATTGATCCAGTCTTGGAGTTCCTTTTCGGAAGCCTCCTTTTGAGCGATGACGCCGAACCTTCTTACGCACTGCTCCTTACCCTGTTCGAGCTCGGCTACGTTACTCAAGGAGAAGAACGCGTTAGAGTATTTGAGCTTTATCTCCGGGTCTCTTTCCATCCAGCTTTTCATTATCTGCATCTGGCGAGCGCGAAGCGAGTTGTTTATAGGAAGAAGCTCTTCCTGCTCGAAACGGGTCTCCATGGAGCTCGCATAGCGGTTTGTGCGTCCCGGAAAGCCTATGACCGTGGTTTTGTCGCCTTCCTTATAGCCTCTGCGCGAGACTTTCAGGTATTTGACAGGCTTGAGCGGAACGTTGTTAGGGGAGTACTCGCTCGGCGAGCCGTCCGGTGCGGTGTAGACGCGGTAGAGCGTGAAGTCGCATTTGTGCTGTGGCCATTGCCAATTATCTATTTCGCCTCCGAATTGGGATATGCTTTCGGGCGGAGCCGCTACGAGCCTGACGTCGGAATAGGCTTCATAAAGGGAAACGTAGAACTTCATCCCGCACCACATAGGGTCGAACGAAGCCTCAAGTCCCGAGCGGGACTTGTATCTGGTTTCCATTATGTGTCCTAACTTTCTGAAGGTGACTTCCTTTCCGTATTCTGATGTGAGACTGTCGCGGAGTGCATTGGCTTCGTCCGTAACGTCTATCATTTCTTTCAGAAAGAACACTCTTCTTCCGGGGATCGGGAGTTCCTCTTCGAGAGAATGGGCCCAGAAGCCGTCTCGAAGGTAGTTGTGTTCGTTCGTGCTTAGCGAAGCGATGTCTGCATAGGCTACGTGCTGGTTCGTAATCAGAAGACCTTGGTCCGAGATGATGCTTCCCGTTCCGAAGAAGTCTATGGCGACGATTGCGTCACGCGTATCGCCTTTCAGGTCTTTTACGAGCCACATGCCTTCGTCTGCGTGGGCCAATTGGCACAGGAACGCAAGGGAAAGCGCTAGTGTAATTATCTTTTTCATAAACTATAAAAGATTATTTTTCTATTACTAAAATTGGTTCGACTCCGAGGCAGTCGCAGACGGCGACGCGGGCGGTCACCGTCTTCTTTTGATTAGGGAAGACGGAGACATAGTTGTCGCTCCAGAATACGGGATTGATCTGCTCCCCGTTCTTATCATAAAGCGACAAGCACTTCATAAAGGCTAGCCTTCCCGTAGTATTCTCAAGCTCCACGCTAATCACATACTCCTCTCCGTCCCTAGCTATCGACACCGCACTCTCCAGCTCCGTCTCCCTTAATCCAGGAAGAAGCACCAGACTGCTATGCTGAGAGTAGAACCAGTATATGTTATCGGAAATGATACGACCTATAGAATCGCTCATCTCCAGCTTTATGAAGTAGTTATAAGAGTACCTTCCGTGCTGTGGCACCTGCATCACCTCCTTATAAGATGATGGGTCTACGCTGATGGTACGGCTCTCGCTCCATACGGTCGACATGTCGTAGTTCACTACGCTTGCGGTAACGGTAACGTCCTTAAGCGGAGAATGAATGGAGTTTATGACAGAAACCGTCAGGTCGTTAGCATTAAGTTGAACGTGCTGAGGTTCCATGGCCCTTTTCGCGAAATAGTAGGAAGCGTTAGGGCAGAGGTACCAGTCGTAAATCTGCCAGCCCACGTCCGGCCAGCACGAATTGAGCTTCCAGATCATTACACCCGTGGTGATGTCCCACATACGGTGATTGGCAGCCTCGAACATAGCCCTGTAGCCGTCTGCGTTAAGGATTTGGGCATTGTCTGCGTACTCCTTCGCACTGCTTGGCGGGGCTCCGAACATCGTACGAAGGGCGTTGTCGTAAGAGCGGTAGCAGTAATTGTCCACATCCCAGGCACCGTGCTCAGCCCAAGTGCTGTCAAGCGGGAAGATAGGATTGGCCCGATCCCCCTTTTCCAGATTTGGCATAAAGCGTTTTAGGCTGCTGTAGCTCGGCATCGAAGGCGTGCCCAGCTCGTTACGAAACATCTGCAGGTACACTTCGTTAACCTTGTCGAAGTAGTAGGCCGGTTTTTCCCAGTTATAGTCAGGAGCGCCGTCGTCCGTGGTTCCGGTAGGCAAGTCCTCCAGAAGGTATGGAGTCAGGGCTTCCACGTCCCAGTGGAAACTCGTGGTAGGGAAGTAGTCGCGGGTAGTGTCCAGTTCGCGCACCTTCTCTTTAGTTCTGCGATAAAGGCTCTCATTCATAAGCACTTCGTTTACGCCCACCCAAGAGATTATCGAAGGATGGTTACGATAGCGAAGCATCATATCCTCTACGCTTGCGATGGCCAGGTCGTGGTCCAGCGGGTTGTCGGCATTGTCTCGTCCCGGCACCATTCTGAAGCACTGGTAGAAGACGTGCCACCACATAATGCCATATTTGTCGAAGGCCTCGAACCACTCCTCGCTCGGAGAAGGCATATCCTCACTTCCTACGATGGTAATGTTCGCATCTGCCATAAGTCGCACTTGATCGTATATATTCTTAGGACTCTCGTCCAGCAGGATGTCCGGCTGTATCCATCCTCCCTTGCAGAAGATTCGCTTGCCGTTTATATAGTACATCCTTCCGTAGTTGTCTCCGTTTTTCAGCAAGTCTTGTCGAACTTCCCTGATACCGAAGTCCAGTTCCTTTACGTCCGAACACTTCGCGCCCTCGTCGAAAGAGAGCTTGAGGTGGTGAAGCCACTGCTCGCCGTAGCCGTTAGGGAACCACAGATGTGGGTCCTTGACTGCGAGAGAAGGAAAGTCCTTTTCACTGAGCTCGATAGTGCGCTTTTCGCCCGGCTGCAGAGTGATGCTCTCACTGATACGGATAGGTTTCATCTTTCCATCCATCTTCTTCGTGTATGTCGGGAATTTCACTTCGTCGATGAGTGAGATGCTGGCATTGAGCTTACCCTTTACCTGACGGTCCGAATGGTTCGCGAGCTCTACCTTTATGCTAATGTGCGCCAGAGTGCTGTCGCTTACGGTCGTGCTTACGAAAGGATTCTCTATGGTGACCTCGTCGGTAGCGTGAAGGGTGACTTTCTGGTAGATGCCCATATTCCTGTCCCTAACTGCCGGAGCGCAGTCCCAACCACCTGATATCTTGAGTGTTTCGTCCTGGAAGATATCCGTGCTGTGACCTCTTACCGGACCCATCGGAACGAACTGCGTACCGGGGGTAGGGGTGCCCGGATGGTCCACCTGATAGATTTTCAGAGCTATGCCGTTCTTCTGGCCTGCCTTTACGAAGTCGCTGACATCCAGACGGAAGCGCCTGAACATACCCACGATGTCTTCGTGGTCCGCCACCTTCTTTCCATTAACCCAAACATCTGCCCTATAGTTAATTCCGTAGAGGGTAAGCCAAACCTTCCTGCCCTTGAAGGAGCGAGGGACCACGACCTCCGTGCGATACCAGTAAGGGTCCTGCCACGGATTCCTGCCGCTTTCCAGATAGTTATATTTCGCCAAATCAAGCCTTTCGTTGAATTCGTCGGACACATCCGGAATCAGATAGTTGTTCAGGCCCATCCTCGGGTCTGGATAGACGCCTTCCTTAACCAGAGCATTCAGGACGGTAGTCGGAACCTGTGCCCTGAACCACCCGTCGGTTCTGAAATCTGTCTTCGATACGCTCTCGCCGCTCGCCTCGATCTCTGCGGAATTGATTATCTGCCAATCCTTAAGCTCAAGTCCTTGCGCATTTGCGAGAACTGCGGAAGCGAAAAGTAAAAGTAATGTCAAGCTTTTTTTCATTATTCGGTAGATGTTACTTTATTAGCTCTTGTGAAATTGCCCGGAATGAGGTTCTTCTCCTCTGCCCATCTGTCCACCATCAACTGCAGCGGAACTATGGCCGGGATGGCGAAAAGGTCCGCATCCTCGCATTCTACAACTATCTGCAAAAGATTATCGCAAGTCTGGGCCAATTCCTTATCCGTAAGCAATATGACCTTACCTCCGAAGGCAAGTATGTCGCTCACCAGTCGCTCCATCTGCGGGAAGACTCCCGAAGCGGAATGCGCGAACAACACTCCGATGAAATCCTTACCCACCATTTCCAGCGGGCCGTGCCTGAATTCTCCTCCCAGAAGCGCCGATGCCGGGGTCTTCGTGGCCTCCATAAACATAAGTGCGGTCTGTGAAGCGCTCGCGAAAACCGGCCCTCGAGCCACCACCTGCACGAATTTGTGCTCACCCAGCGCGTCTACCGCTTTCCTGAGGTATTCTTTTTTTCCGGCCAATCCGTCCGCCACCTGTCCGGGCAGCTTTTCGAGAATCTCTGCGTCCACCGGCTTCCTTAATATCTTCTCGGCCAATAAGTACGCTACCAGATATGTGCAGATGAAGGTCTTCGTGCTGGTCATATCCTCCTTACCGGCGAAGCAAGGAAGACTAATTTCCGAAAGCCTGTCCAGTGAGCTGCCTTCGGTATTCGTGATGCCTATAACGGTAGGACAGTCGTCTTCTTCACGAAGCTTTTCGAGTAGTTTCACCACTTCGTAGCTTTCGCCCGACTGGGAGATGGCTACCAGAATAGTATCCTTATGCATAGAAAGATAGCGGAAGTGAAGTAGTTCTCCGGTGTCGATTGCGCTTGCGTTTATGCCACCCGCATTAAGCAGCGAAGCTGCGGCGCAGGACACGAAATAGGAGCTTCCCATTCCGGTAAACACCAGGGAAGTGTACTTTCCGGAAGCCCATAGTTTATCAGTTTTGTCTAAAAGATTACAGCCTTCAGAGCTAAGATAGTGTCTTAAAGTCTTTTCAAGAGCTTGTGGCTGTTCTTGAATTTCATCGAAAAACTGACTCATAAATCTAAAAAACGTTTATATGCAAAATTAACAAAATAATTCTCTATATTTGCCTATATGTTAGATGATTTTCGACTGAGGGTTTTCGAGACTTTGTGTAGTACCCTGTCCTTTACGCAGACAGCGAAGTTGTTAGGCGTAAGCCAGCCTGCCATCAGTCAGAATATCAGCGAATTGGAACGAGATCTCGGAGTCAGTCTCTTCGATAGAATCGGAGGAAAGGTTGCCCTTAACGAAAACGGAGAAAAGTTCAGGGGGTACAGTCACCAGATTTTGCATTGGTACAGGGCCGCCTCGGCCGCTTTCTCTACCGAAGATGGAAGTAAGCCAGTGGAAGTGGAACTCGATAGCGGGAAGGTGGTGCAGATATGGACTTGCGGGGAGGATATACATCTAAAACTTAAAACAGATTAATTTTAAAATGATAAAAAGCTATGAAATCTTCAAGCATTCTTATGACAGTCCTAATGGGGAGTGTCATCGTGTCGGGCGCAGTTTCCTGCTCGACATCCGTCAAAATTTCACGGATTCAAAGTAAAGGTCTTAATTCTACTCTTACGCTTCCGAGCGAGAAGGAATTGAGCCGTTATGGAGGAGAGGCGCGAAGCCAAAGCGCAGATTCGGACGGACTATATGCTATGAAGGTGTCTCGTGACGAGGAAACCGGGGAGTCTATGGCAAGTGAAGACTTGGAAGCTGCCGTAATTGTGGCACGATTCAGAAACACTGCCGAGCGCCGTGGTATGGTCAATTTCGACTTTATGATAGTGGCCTCAGATTCGCTTCAAGACCCTTCTTGGCAGTTAAGGTTCTATCCTACAGTTTACTACGACACCGATTCGCTTAATCTTGCTCCCGTTTACCTTAGCGGAGCCGATTTCCGTGCGGCGCAGCTTCGTGCCTATACGAGATATAATGACTATCTCGAAGGTATTAGGCGCGATAGTCTTAACTTTATAGACAGCAGGCAGCGAAACGCCTTTAACGAACGTTTTCCTCAGAGGCCGCTGAGCGAAAGCGATGTGGATAAACACTTCGAAAGACCCCTTCTCATTCGCTATAATGCGTATAAGTCGTCTCGAAAGGACGCTGTGCGAGAGAAACTGATAACAGCCCCATTGGCAGGCTCGGAAGTGAGGCGCGACACCACTGCGGCCCATTCCGACGAGCGTTTCATATATCTATATAGACAGAGCATTCCTTCGCGAAGATCGCTCCATAAATTTACCCTAAGGGTCAGGACCCAGATTTTCGATGGGAAGAAGGTGATTTACTCTTTCCCGGCATCCCTTCCGATTACCTATTATGTAAGTTCGCTTAGTTCGCTGGTCGATAATGGATTGGCCTCGAACCACGCAGGTGATTCCCTTTATACGAAGGGCGTACGGGCGCTTAGGGACAGGAATTGGGAGGAAGCTCTGGAGGCGCTGGCTCCGTACGAGGACTATAATAGCGCATTGGCATACGTGTCGCTCGAGTACAATGCCACGGCTTGCGGCGTGCTGGAAGGATGTGGCTACGAGGCGGCGAATGTCTGCTATCTGAAGGCATTGGCATACTCGAGAAGGGGACTGGAGGAGCAGGCGGTCGAGCAACTGTGTAGGGCGGTCGAGCTGGAGCCCACCTATCGTCACCGCGGTAATCTCGACCCCGAAATCGCCTCACTGATAAATAAGTACGACCTTTTCGAGGAAGATGAGTTTTAAAAAAGGCAGGGAATTAAAACCCTGCCTTTATAGTGTCTATTTAAGAGTGAACTTCGTCGTGCTCCTGATGTCCTGTGATGAAGGACCTATCAGTACTTCGAATTCTCCCGGTTCAGCCACCCAGCCGTGCTTCTCTATGCTATAGAAACTAAGAGCGTCGGACTTGAGCGTGAACTTAATAGTTTGGGTCTCGCCAGGCTTGAGGGAAACCTTCTCGAATCCCTTGAGCTCCTTTACAGGACGGTCGATGCTGGCCACAGGATCCGCTATGTAGAGCTGGACTACCTCTGCGCCTTCTCTGTCGCCGGTATTCATTACAGGTATGGTGATGGTTATCTGACCGTCAGCCTTTATGGCACGTTTGTCGGCGTGTGCATCTCCGAACTCGAATGTGGTGTAGCTAAGACCATATCCGAAAGGCCATTGAACAGGAATGTCCTTAGCCTCATACCATCTGTAACCTACATATACGCCTTCGTCGTAGTGCGTCTGCCAATACTGACTTCCTTCTTCTTTTACACCAGGGTACTGGCGCTCTGTCTTGATAGGACCGTCTTCGTATTTGAAAGGAACGGTGAACGGCATCTTTCCGGAAGGATTGATTTTACCCGTAAGCACGTCGGCCAATGCATTTCCTGACTCTGTACCTCCGTACCATCCCTGAACTATGGCGTCGGCCTCATCGGCCCAAGGCATAGAAACAGGTGAGCCAGAGATGTTCACTACTACGAGTTTCTTTGCTACCTCTGCAAGTGCCCTGATGACTTTTTCCTGGCCGTAAGGCATATCAAGCTGCACGCGGTCCGTACCTTCGTTATCCTGGTGGTTGCTCTTGTTAAGTCCACCGACGAAGATTACGTAGTCGGCATCCTTCGCTTCTTTCACTGCTTCAGCGATAAGGGCTTTAGGGCTGCGATGGTCAGTAAGGTCTTGGCCCGTATCTACGAGATTATAAGATGTGGAGGTGTCGCCCACATAACCGCGAACCCATTTCACGTCGGCCTTTCCGGCAAATGCGTTCTGAAGACCCTCGAGAGGGGTGATTTCGTAAGCGGTCTTGAGGTTTGAGCTACCTCCGCCCACTACCATTTTCTTCACTGCATTTTCACCCACGAGAAGAATCTTTCCACCTTCCTTAACGTCGAGTGGAAGCGTATGATCTTCGTTTTTAAGCAGGACTACGCCAGCAGCGGCGATGTCTCTTGCAGCCTTATAGTGCTCAGGACATACGAAACGGCCATAGTTAGGCTCCGGACGCATACTAGTGCGGAATATGGTGCGAAGAATTCTGCGCGCCTTGTCATCCAGCTCCTTAGTAGTGTATTTGCCTTCCTTGATGCCCTTAAGGTAAGGGTCTGCCATATGGTAGTTCCTGTAACTGTCGCTTGCTGCGCCCCTCAGACCATTGGTCCAGGTTCCCATCTCGATGTCGAGTCCGTTCTTTATAGCCTCTTCGCTGTCGCGGCATCCGCCCCAGTCGCTCACTACTACGCCGTCGAATCCCCAGTCGCCTTTCAAGATGTCGACGAGAAGTTTCTTATTATGACAGTTGTATTGGCCGTTATAGAGATTATAGGAACCCATAATCGCCCAAGCGCCACCTTCTTGCACGGCGGCCTTGAATGCAGGGAGATAGATTTCGTGAAGGGTACGGTCGTCCACTACGGAATTGGACTGGGTGCGCTGGAACTCCTGATTGTTCACCGCGAAGTGCTTTACGCAGGCTGCTACGCCGTTTTTCTGAACGCCCTGTACGTATGGAACCACCATCTTTCCTGACAGGAATGGGTCTTCGCCCATATACTCGAAGTTGCGTCCATTATAAGGAGTACGGCAGATGTTGACGCCCGGACCGAGAAGTATGTCTTTCTTACGATAGCGGGCCTCTTCGCCTATGCTCGTGCCGTAGAGTAGGGACATCTCTTTGTCCCAAGTCGCTGCGAGATTGATAAGAGCAGGGAAAGCCGTGCAGGAGTCGTTAGTCCATCCGGCCTGGTCCCACTCGTCCCAGAGCACCTCCGGACGGATGCCGTGAGGTCCGTCGGTGTGCCAAACTTCCGGAATGCCCAAACGCGGAACGCCGCGGGAACTGAATTTGGACTGTGCGGTGGTCATACCCACCTTTTCCTTAGTGGTCATTCTGGCCAATGCATCCTCGACCCTGTCTTCTACCGGAGCGTTAGGGTTAAGGTAGGTCGGGCCGTCGAATTTCGGCTGGTTGCAGCAGGCTGCCATAGCCAGCGCAACTGTAGAAAGGATAATGGTTCGTTTCATATAAAGTGTTTTGTTTAATCTAATAAAACTGTAATTAAGACCATAAATTTAGCAAATATAATTTAATTTCAATCCATAAATATTGATTACCTTTGCGCCATGAAACAAATGACAAAACTTTTTAAGATGATTTGCCTGGGGTGGGTCTTCTTGCCGTGTCTGTCGACGGCTATTCTTGGGGACAGAAAGGTCACGACGTTACTTGTGCCATCGCACAGAAACATTTAACTAAAAAGGCTTCGAAGCAGATTTCCGAGATTCTCGATGGTAAGTCCATCGTGTATTGGGCCAATTGGATGGACAGTGCAAGCCACACTCCTGAATACAAACATACAAAAACTTGGCATTATAAGAACATTGATGCCGACGAAACTTACGAAGACGCTCTCTTGAACGAGAATGGCGACGTGGTTCGCGCTGTGGAAAACCTCATCGCCGACTTGAAGAGCGGCAATCTCAGTAAGGAGGAGCAGGCTCTCTCCCTCAAGTTCTTGGTTCATCTGGTGGGTGATTTGCATTGCCCTATGCATATGGGTCACCGCTCTGATTTGGGCGGCAACAAATGGCAGGTGCAGTTTTTCAATAGGGGAACCAACCTCCATTCCATCTGGGATTCAGGCGTTATCGAGAGCGCTCATAAATGGACTTATACAGAGTGGGTGGAGCAGATCGACACTAATAGCAAGGCTGCGAATAAGAAATTGGCCGAAGGTACTCCTCGGGAGTGGGGTAAGGAAACTTACGAAATCTGCAAGACCATTTACGATGCCACTCCTGTGGGCTCTAAATTGTCTTATGACTATGTAGATGAGTGGACTACCACCATCGAGGACCAACTCCTTCGCGCCGGTCTTCGCCTCGCTTCCGTCTTGAACGAAATTTTCAAGTAAATTCTTTATATTTGCGGCCCGAAATCTTCGTAGAGTTGCGAAGATAGGTTAGTTTAGTAGTGTATGAAAAGTGTGAATGAAGAAGTTCAAGGCGATTTTTAGCGACATAGACGGGACACTGGTGAGTTTTACGACTCATCGGGTGCCGGAGAGTACATTTAAGGCGATCGAACAGGCTCGAAGTCAAGGCGTAAAGGTAATCATAGCGACCGGCAGGCCTTTCGGAGATTTCGATATTATAGGAGATGTGCCTTACGATGCCGTCATCTCTTTGAACGGATCGGATTGCCGATGGAAAGACGGCCAAGTGATTCGCCGGCATTTTATCGACTACGACGAATTCAAGAAGATGTCGGAACTGTCCGACGAGTATGGTTTCGCGCTTTGTCTTGAACTAAGCGAAGGCTTCTTCATAAACCGCATAACCCCTCCTGTACTGGATGTCGCCCATACTCTTAATCATTCGGTTCCGATTCCGGCCGACATCGAAAAGGTGTTTAGAACCTATGGCTGCGGGCAGCTGTCCGCTTATTTCGATGCTGAGACCGAGCGGAAGGTGATGCCTCAAGTTCCCGGTCTTTGCGCAAGCAGGTGGCATTCAGGGTTCGTTAATATAGATGTCGTGGGCATAGACAAGGGCACAGCCTTAAAGGAAATGGCCGGGCTAATGGGAATTGGCATAGATGAGACCATCTCTTTCGGCGATGGGGGAAATGACATCCCGCTCATTAAAGCTGCCGGTCTGGGTGTGGCGATGGGGAATGCCGGAGAGGAGCTGAAGGCCGTGGCCGGCTATGTCACCGCTTCGGTCGACGAGGATGGGTTCGCTGCCGCCCTGCAAAGATTTGTGCTGTAGCTCCGCCTCTCTTTTTTACCACCTGGCCTTTTTTCGGCTTGTCTGCATTTTAGCGACTTCGCAAAAGACTCAGTTCCTGAAACTGTCATCTCATCCGGTGAAATGAGGGTTTTCCCGGAGGCGCACAAAAATGCAACAGAAACTGCAGTGTAAATTTTGGATAAATACAAACGTAATTCAGGGATATTATTTGGATGGAAAGATTTTGGTGTTCAGCTAAACTTTATTAAATTTGCACTCGGATTCCCGAATTTCATAGGAAAATCGGACTTGGTCTCCATAAATTTTAATATACTATGTACAAGCGAATCTTCGACATAGAAAACCAACTGGACGAAGGAATGTTCCTCTTTGGAGCACGCCAGGTTGGAAAATCCACACTATTGAAGGATAGGTTCCCGGATGCCGTCTACTATGACTTACTGATTGATTCGGTCCGCAAGGCGTTCAAGCGTAACCCTGACTCTTTTAGGGAAGCGCTGCTTGCTAAACCTGCCGGAACGTTGGTGATTGTAGATGAAATCCAGAAAGTGCCAGAACTGCTGGACGCCGTTCATTGGCTGATGGTGAACCGTGGCCTGCATTTCATTCTCAGCGGTTCAAGCGCTAGGAAACTCAAGAAGTCCGGAGCCAACACCCTCGGAGGCCGGGCGAATCCCAGGACACTATTCCCGTTGGTCTGGAAGGAGGTTACAGATTTTCAGATAGACAAGGCTGTCCAGAATGGTATGATTCCTCGCCATTATATGATAGATGATGCTACGGACCGACTGGAAGGATATGTGGAAGTCTATCTTCGTGAAGAAATCCGAGATGAAGCCGCCGTTCAAGATGTCGAAGCATTTGAACAGTTTATGGAAGTAGCTGCCATTTCTGACGGTGAGATGATTAACTATGCCAATATTGCCAGCGACTGCGGTGTCGCGGCTAAGACCGTCAAGGCTTACTATCAGATCCTGAAAGACACCCTGATGGGATATGAGATCCCGGCATACACGAAGGTTGTCAAGCGGAGAGTTGTCCATGCTCCCAAATTTTACTATTTTGACGTGGGGTTGGCCAACTACCTGATGGGCAGGCTTCACCTCAGGCGCGGTTCCGATGATTACGGACATGCCTTCGAACACTTCATTATGCAGGAAATCATAGCTTACCGCGGTTACTACCGCCGCAGAGAGAAGATATCCTATTGGCATACGTACAACAACCAAGAAGTGGACGCCGTTATTGGAGATGCCAAGGTGGCCATTGAGATTAAATCCAGCGAGGAGGTGAAGACCCGCCACAAGAACGGACTGAAGGCCTTCAAGGAAGAGCATCCGGACTGCCGCTTGATTCTTGTTTCCCTTGATCCGATAACACGACCGTCCGGAGGCATTGAACTCCTGTATGTCAATGACTTCCTGAGGATGCTGTGGAATGGTGAAATCTTCTAACTAACACGCCACATTTTATATGGCACAAGGATTTATGTCGACTCTTATGCCGTCTATGTAGAGAGCGCTGTCGTCGTCATTTAAGATATTGAATAGGGCGTAGTCTTTTTCTGCGCCCTTGTATCTTACTTTGACATCGAGATCGGAATCCGCCTTCGCTTCGCCTCTGGTTCTCGAACCATATATCTCCACATCTATGACGGTACATTCGGAAATTCCGAGTGGCACTCTTTCAGCCAATCGTGCATCTGGGACGCTGGCGTGTCCTGGAACTGTCCCAGCCGCTGTACTGTATTCTTGTTTCTGATTTTACTGCATTTTCTGATTCCGGTGCCATAAGCATAAGGGTAGCATAATTATGTAGGTGATGCTAACTATAGTATGTTGATACCTTTTGCGAACATACATAACTTTGTATAACTAAAATGTATTTATGGAGAAAGAACCGATTCTTCTGGCTTTTGGGCAGAGAGTACAGGAACTTAGAAAAAAACGGAATTTGTCCCAAGAACAACTTGCTGATATGTCCGGTGTTCACCGAACATATATCGGTATGGTAGAACGCGCAGAAAAGAACATCACTCTTCGTAACATAAAAAAGATCGCGAAAGCTCTGGATGTGAATATCAAAGATTTATTCTAAACACAAACAATATGAAAACACAGAAAACGGTTACGATCAAGGCTACTAATCGCGAAGATTATCACAATAAGTTGATTAGACTTTTTCTTAAGGAGAAGCCGGGAACTTCAGAAGAGTGGAATTACTACGATTATTTTGTGGAGACCGGAAAGAATGGAAAGAGAATTTATCTTCACAGACCAGCTTTTAAGAATAAAGGGATGGACTTCGAGGTCCGTGTCGAAGACTATCAGTTCAGGTACGGAACAAATGGAAATGTATTGAGCTCAGGAAATCGACCACGTCACAGTGAAATCTGGGACGACGTTCGTGAAAAGGTCGATGAGAATCCGGAAGATAGCATGAAGCTAAAGACTCTTATCTCAAAGGTTTATAATTGCGAGGAACCTAGTGATGAAGAGATTGAAACTTGTCATTTTACAAAAGGACTACCTCTTGATTTACTCTTGTATACTATAAAATGGCTCTTTATCGAACAAGATATGACTTATTGGAATCAGAGCGGTAGAGAGATGAATTATAAAGCTTTAATGAAGATTTGGGATTAAAACGGCAAATCCGGGCCATAATATGCGCCAAGTTCGTTCAGGACTCGGATGTCGTTGTCTTGAAATAGTTTGGCCTGTTTGTCTAATTTGTCTAGAATCTCTTGTCTGCGCTTTATGCTATTTAGTTCTTCGCGACGTGCTTTGCTTATCTCGAGGAAATTTTCTTCTTGGTCTATACCCAGAAAACGTCGCCCTAGAAGGGTAGCAGCGATGCCGGTAGTGCTACTCCCGGTGAATGGGTCCATAATCCAGGCTCCCGGTTTTGTGGATGCCTGAATGATTCTGGACAGGACGCATAGAGGCTTTTGTGTAGGGTGTTTACCACAGGATTTCTCCCACGGAGAAATAGCCGGTAGTGTCCAGACATCACGCATTTGTGTGCCTCCGTTGATTTTCTTCATAAGCTCGTAGTTGTAATAGTGAGCTGTCTTTTGTTCTTTACGAGCCCATAATATGTACTCTGCAGAATACGTGAAATATCTGCAAGAAAGGTTCGGAGGGGGATTGGTCTTTACCCAGGTAATGCAGTTGAGAATCTTGAACCCCAGTTCCGTTAGGCAACGCGCTACGGAAAAAATGTTATGATAGGTACCGCTTACCCAGATGGTGCCGTCGGACTTTAAATGCTCTCTACACGTAGCCAGCCAGGTCTTGTCGAATTTGTAGTCTTCTTCAAATCCCTGAGATTTATCCCATTGACCCTTGTTTACAGATACTGGGATGCCGCTCTGTATGCTTATGCCACCATTAGAAAGGTGATAGGGAGGATCCGCGAAAATCATATCGAACTTGAAATCAAATGAATTCAATAGTTCGATGCAATCTCCCTTAAGAAGCGTGAAGTTTTTATCTTGTGATTTGTAGTAAGCTGTAGGCATAGGAACTATACAAGTTTCGTAGTGATTATACCTTCGTCCAGATCCTGAATATTATAGAGGTCTTCCAAGACATCGAAGGTCTCCTTTAGGTTATTTCGAGCAGAATTCCATCCACGCCCGTCAGTAATCCATACGAACTTGAAATCGGGATGGTGCTCCGTCTCCAAAGCGATGGTCTTGTAACTGCGCGCTGTCTCGTTAAGTTTAGAGCCGCCGCTGGCGTAGAAGTTGGTTTCAATTCCATAAATCATATTTGGACGCTTTATTACAAAGTCGAAGCGTTTTTCTGTGCCACCTTCGTTAGATATACAAGAGAGGTCGATATTCCATGAAATATGTCTTGTCTTTTTCCAAGCCGGCCCTAATTATATAACTCTCTACAAGGTCTTCCATAACGTGGCCGCCACGATTTTTTCGGGCATTGGAATCTAATCCGGTTTCAACCCCTGTAACATAGTCTAATAGGCTATGGATGTGTTTTTGCTGCATTAAGTCGAATATGCCTGTTTCACGCATAAAGACTATGTACTCATCGATTTCATAGTTGGCATTACGGAAATCCCATAAGTGCTCGCCATCGAAGTCAAGTGTAAGGATGTTAGATTCGCGTTTGGCAAGCAAAATAGGAATACACTTGAGTATTTCAGGATAGCGCTTATAAAGTGAGATGAAATCTTCCTCTATATTCTCACTCCCAATCAAAGAATTCATAATGTTAAGTTCAACTTTGATGGTATCTACGTTTTTGTAGATTTTCTCAAAGTCGGTGTAATATTTATAGCCAGCTATGGCGGAGCGGAAACCCGCAAGCCAGGTCATAAAATCTCTCATAATTTAGCGTTTGTCACGTTTGAAATCATTATTTCAGAGATGGAACCGCGACCAGATGCATCGGAGTTAATCATTCTGGTGGCAGATACTCTCCTAATGAAGAAGTTATTATAAATACTATCGAAGAAGTTTTCCTTCGAGTTAGCGTTTCGTGGATCGGAATTGCTTGCGATAAAGCTGGATTTGGCTGCGGAAATATTGTCGCAGAAGTCACGAAGCCGTATTTGCTCCTGATCGTCGAAGCCTCCTCTCGTGTAGGAAGTGAAAGAGGATGTTTCCGTTATGGGTTTATACGGCGGATCGAAGTAGTATAATGTATCCGGTCCTGCGTATCTTCCTGTTTCCGCGAAGTCGCCGCATAGAATCTCCACTTTTTGCAGGACTTTGGAGCAAGCGCGAAGGTTGTCTGCGTCACAAATCCGTGGATTTACATACTTCCCGTGGGGGACATTGAATTCGCCCTTGGAGTTAACTCTGTATAATCCATTGAAACAAGTACGATTTAAGAAGATGAACAGGGCGGCGGTTTCTAGTGGAGTAATCTTCTTCGCATTGAACAAAGACCTCTTGGCGATAAAGTAACTCTTTCTATCGTCTGAACTTAGAGGTAAGTACTCGGACTGTATGACGGCGAGACTTTTGATGAGAACTTCGACATTTTCTTTGATGACGCGATATGTGCAGATTAACTCTTCGTTTATGTCATTTATGATGGCCCGTTCGATATTAGGATACTCTTGGAGCAGTTTGAACACTACAGCTCCGCCACCTACAAAAGGCTCCACATAAGTAATATGCTGACGTGTCGAGAAATCGCGAGGTAGCGACTTCTTGACTTCATCCAACAATTGTGTTTTTCCTCCGACCCACTTGACGAATGGTCTAGCCTGTATCTTGTCTCCGAACGACTTCATAAAAGCGTCTTGTTTTTACAAATATAGATAAAAACCAGCGATTTTTAGGCCGGTTAAATAAAAATCAAGACCGCATACTATCTTTGTAGCAAAAGCGGCATAGCATCACTGCCATCCGCACTAATAAAAGTTTAACGGGCTCTTTGTCCCAATAATAATGAAGCCAATGAGACAAGTATGCGGTCTTGACATCCATAAATATACAAAAAATCTCCTCCCTTTCCCATTTTCTCATTTATTTGTTGTTACTTTGCAGTCTTTTGAAAACGAAATGAATTTTTATGAATAGAACCGTACTCTATTACATCGCAGCCATTCTCTGGGGAATGCCGGGGGTAATTATCGCCATTAAAGGCATAAAGACGTATCTGTCGATGCCATCCGAGGATATGTGGTGGCTGATGCTCATTACGGCATTCGTTCTCGTCGGGTTTTTCTTTATATTCCGTAAGGCGGTGGACAAGTATTCCGCCCACATCGCTAGCCAGCCGGAAAAGACCGGCGTCTGGGCCACCTTTCCGCTCGGAGGATGGATTCTGCTCGTGTTTATGTCCTGCCTCGGCGTGGCCATCAAGCACATACCTTGTATCCCTGCGGAATTCACGGCAGCCTTCTACTCGGGATTGGGCCCAATGCTCATTTACGCCGCATATCGATTTATATCAAATCAAAAAAGGACCGACTACTAAGCAGTCGATCCTTTTCTCTTATAATTTCACGAACTCTCTATCCTAAGAATGAGATGAGCACACCCGCAGCGACGGCCGAGCCGATGACTCCGGAGATGTTAGATGCCATACAATAGTTAAGCACGTGGTTCTTAGGGTCGTATTTGGTGCTTATTCCGTTACATACGCGGCTGGCCATAGGAACTGCCGAAAGGCCTGTCGCACCGATGAGAGGATTGATTTTCTTCTTCGAGAACAGGTTGAATATCTTGACCATAAAGATACCGCTGGCGATACTCAGCGCGAATGCGCAGAATCCACCGACCACGATGCCCAATGTCTGAAAGTTCAGGAATGCCTCTGCTGTCATGGTAGCGCCCACACAAAGTCCTAAGAATATGGTGGCGGCGTTCATAAGACCGTTACTTGCCACATTGAAAAGACGCGAGGTGTCGGCGCCGATTTCCTTCACGAGGTTACCGAACATAAGCATACCCACGAGCGGAACTGCGGTAGGCACGAAGATGGCCACGATGGTGGTAACGGCGATAGGGAAGATGATCTTCAGCGCGCGCATATTCTTTATCTCGCCCTTCGGAGGGTAGAGCTTGTCCTGCTCTTTCATATTGATCATCAGCTCTTTCTTCGTGCAAGTGAGCTTGACTACCAGAGGAATGATCACCGGCACGAGCGCCATATAGCTGTAGGCTGCGATAGCGATTGGCCCGAGAAGATGTGGGGCCAATTTGATCGTGGTGAAGATCGCCGTAGGACCGTCGGCTCCACCGATGATGCCCAGCGATGCGGCTTCCTGTGGGGTAAATCCGAGCATCAGGGAGACGAGCAGCACTGCGAAGATACCGAATTGGGCAGCGGCACCGAAGATGGCGAGCTTGAGGTTACGGAGCATCGGGCCGAAGTCCGTCAGCGCACCCACACCCATAAAGATGATAGGCGGCAGCAGTCCGGTCTTGATGAGCCCGTAGTACAGGTAGTTCATTATGCCGAATTCGTGGGCGATGTCGTGAAGAGGCATATCCCAGATGCTGCGCACGGTTCCGTCGGCCAATGTGACCATACCCGCAGCGTCGGTCTGGATTACGCCCATCTCTCCGCCGGGGAAATTGGCAATCAGCACGCCGAAGGCGATGGGAACCAGCAGCAGGGGCTCGTATTTCTTTACGATTCCCAGGTAGAGAAGACCGAAGGCGATAAGGTACATCAGCAGGAACGAAGGGTTCTCGGCGATGTTGCTTATGGCTGTCATCTCATAGAGTCTATCGAGTATATCTCCCATATTTATTTGTCTCTAACCATTTTAACGATAACGTCATCTTCTTCTACGGTATCTCCGTTATGTGCGAGGATGGCGGCAATCGTGCCGTCGAAGTCCGCGCAGATGGCGTTGTTGATTTTCATCGCTTCGATATAGCAGAGTACATCTCCTCTCTTCACGTGGTCTCCGACCTTACGAGGGGTCTCGGTACCATCCTGGGTGAGGAGGAATTTGCCGGAAATAGGAGCCGGAACATCCTCTGCGTCTGAATTCGATACCGGAGCTGCGGTAGCGGAAGCGGCAGGTGCCGTTCCGTCGTAAGAGATGTCCAGTTTATATGAAGCGCCGTTAAGGTTCACGATGATGCTCTCCGGAAGGGATGCACCCTTAGGAGCGTTCTTTTCGGCCTTACGCTTGGCGAGGTCCGCTTCGAAGTCGGCCTTAGCCTTTCCGCTCTTATATGCTTCGTACTGAACAGGATGCATGGCATACTCGAAGAGTTCTTCGTCGTCCTGGCCTGTCTCCCAGCCATTAGCCTTCATCTTAGCGCGGAACTCGTCCAGACAGTCCGGATAGTTCTCCTGAGGGTCCGTGGATATGAATTGGCGGCCCTGAGCTGCGGCAAGTGCCTTAATCTCATCGTCGACCTCGCCCGGAAGCTTTCCTGCCTTGCCCAATACCATGTCCCAGATGGTGTCAGGGAACATTTCCCAGCGGTTCTTGCCTTTCTCCATAGACACTACGTTCATAAGTGAAAGGTTCTTCACGTACTGGGAGAAAGGAGTTACCAGAGGAGGGAATCCCACCTTAGGCCATACGTAAGCCACCTCGTCGAAGAGCTTTACCAGCAGTTCGTCTGTGGTAAGCGGCTTCTGTCCGTGCTTTTCCTTCCATTTGTTAAGAGAAGAGAGATTCTCCTCGAGATCGGTCATAAGCGAACCCATCATACCTCCCGGAAGACCCGGCTTTATGAGAAGGGAATTGTCTATTCTGTTAAGCGAAGGGCAGTAGTATCCCAGGAAGTCGTCGAGCATCTCCTGAATTAGGGTGCGGGCCTGCATATAGGCTTCCATATTTATGTCCTTAACCTGGAATCCCGCGTCCTTGAGCATCTCCTGAACCGCTATCACGTCTGCGTGGCCGGTACCCCACGAAAGTGGTGACATACCTACGTCCACGTAGTCGCAACCGTTTTCGCACACCTCCAGGATGGATGCCATACTGAATCCCGGACCTGAATGAGAGTGGTATTGGATAGGAATCTGCGGAGCGTATTCCTTTATTCCCTTGACTATCTTACCTAATGAAACCGGACGTCCGATACCCGCCATGTCCTTCAGGCAAATCTCATCCGCACCTGCCTCTATGAACTGTTTCGCGAGTCCTATATAGTATTCTACGGTGTGGACAGGGGAGTGGGTGATGCAAAGCGAAGCCTGCGCTATCATGCCGGCCTGCTTGGCATATCCTATCGAAGGAATCACGTTACGAGGGTCGTTCAAGCCGCAGAATATACGGGTGATGTCCGTTCCCTGCGCCTTCTTGACCTTATAGAAAAGCTCCCTGAGGTCCTTGGAGCAAGGGCTCATCCTAAGTCCGTTAAGGGCTCTGTCCAGCATATGGGTCTGGATGCCGGCCTCACGGAAAGGCTTGGTCCATTCCCTTACCGATTTGTTAGGATTTTCTCCATATAGAAGGTTAACCTGCTCGAATCCGCCGCCGTTAGTCTCCACGCGGTCGAAGCACCCCATCTTGACGATTACCGGAGCGATTTTAACAAGCTGATCCACGCGCGGCTGATACTTGCCGGCGCTCTGCCACATGTCTCTGAACACGAGGCTCAATTTTATCTCTTTTCCCATTTTATAGTTTAGTTACATTAGTAAGATGTCCCTTACCCTCCGTGAGCTGACTTACAGCGGCTTCGAATACGGGACGAAGGTCTTCTCCCTCCGCCTGCCTTTTCGGAGCAGGAGCTTCGGCGGGCGCGACTTTATTTACGATTTTAATTAGCAATTGGCTTCCGTAGATGACTATCAGCAAGATGATGAACACTGTCACCATACCGACCAGCATCAGCTCCAAGCCTAAACCTATATTTTCCATATAATGTGTTTTTTGAGCCTACAAATTTACTTTTAATCTTCGTTTTTTCAAACAAAATCACCGCAGTTTATTCTTCTCGAAGTGCGAGCGGCTTACCGTAAAGAACATCACCAGTCCCACGAAGTTCACGGCCAATGCCACCCAGAACGCGCAGTGGTAACCCAGATGGGCGCTGACCACACCTCCGGCCAATACGCCCAACCCCACGCCAGCCTCCCAGGACGTCAGCATGGAGGAATTGGCCGTACCTCTCTGGGAATTGTGCGCCAGATTCACGAACATGCTCTGAAATCCCGGGTACATGTGCCCGTTCCCCAGACCTATGATGAATGGGGCCAAGTAGAACGCCCACTCGGTGCGTACTGCGGCGAATAGGAAGTAACCCACGATCGATGCCAATATGCCCTCGGCCGTATTCTTGCTGATTTTATTCTCCTTCAATCCCTTAGCCCCGGTCAATCTGGAAACCATCAAGCCTATTGCGAAAAACAGGAACCAGAATCCGGTGCCGGACGTGATGCCCAATTCCTCCTTACCATAGATGGCCACGTAGGTAGACACGACGCCGTAGCAAAACGAGAAGCACATAATGTTCACCGCTTGTCTCGCGCCTTTCACCAGGAAGAACCTGTCGAGTGAAATCACTTTCTTGTCGGCCGTGCGGCAATCGCGCCTTTCCAACTTTATGGTAGAGTTTACGATCAGTGCGACCAGCGACATTATCATAGAGAAGAGAAATAGCATCTGATAGTTTCCGCCGGCTGCCTTGAGCACGAATACGGCGGCAAACGGGCCAAGCGCGGTGGCGAGGTTGTTACTCAATCCGAAGTAGCTGATGCCCTCCGTGCGTCGCGAAGAAGGGAGTACGTCTATGGCTACGGTATTCGTGGATACTACCGCCGTCCCGAAAGGAGCGCCGTGAATGGTGCGGAAGATGGCGAATACGGTGAGAGACCCTGCCGCTATGTAGCCTGCGAACAGGGCGAAGAACACGAAGTTACACAACAGGAGTATGGCTTTCCTGGGGAAACTGTCCACTATGTAGCCGCTGAAAGGGCTTACCAATATTATCATAATGGTATAGCAGGAAAGAATGATGCCTATGGTATCGTTATTCGCTCCGAAAGTCTCACTTAGGTAAAGTGGCAAAAGGGGAACTATAAGGGTAAAGGAAAACTTGATTAGGAAGTTTCCTATGCATATTTTTATGAAATTACTATTCCAAAGTTTATCTCCGTTCATATATTTGCAAAGATGCGAAAAAAGAACGATATTTAGGCTATGAAATTTACGAAAATACTATTGGCGCTGTCGGCTTGCAGCCTGTTCAGCGCGGCTTTTGCCTATGCGCATCAGTCGGACGGCAAGCATTCCGAATTTATCTACGATTTGGGCTTCGACCTTCGTTTCGACAACAGGGAATACGCTCCCAGTGACTTTTCTGGGTCGGGAACCATCTTTGGCACCAGATTCTATCCTACCATAGGACTGAGAACGGGCTCGGAGGGCTCGAAGCACAGTTTGATAGGCGGCGCCGAAATCAGAAAGGACTTTGGTAACATTAACGACATAGGAACTAAGATTCTTTCGGACTTTTTCTACTATTACAGATACGACCATAACGAAGCCGAGAGACATTTTTCCATAACAGGAGGCGTTTTCCCTCGTACCAAGTGTCTGGAGCAGTGGTCTACTGCCTTCATTTCCGAAAAGCAGGCTTGGTACGACCCATACATCGAGGGCGTGCTTTTCTCCTACGCCACTCCTCGCACGGTGGTGGAATTGGGCTGCGACTGGATGGGAAAATACGGCGCAAGCTCTTCCATTAAAGAGCAATTTTTGATTTTTTCGGCAGGACATCATCAGATATCCGACTGGTTTAATGTGGGATATAATGCGTATATGGTGCATTTCGCCAGCTCCATCGAGGCTCCGGGCGTGTGCGATAACGCTCTCGTAGAGCCTTATATGGCGTTCGATTTGAAAAAGATGTCCTTTTTAGATGATTTTTATCTCAAGTTGGGATATATCCAGTCCGTGCAGAGGGATAGGACGGTTACGAGCGAGTTCGAGCTTCCTGGATTGGCCGAACTTACCCTGCGTATGGAAAAGGGCTTTTGGGGAGCGAGCAACAGCTTGTATATAGGAAAGGACATAATGCCGTTATATAATAAATTGGATTCGGCTGGCGTGCCTTATGTGGACAGACTCTACTTTAACGACCCGTTCTTCAGGATTTATAATGACTCGTCGAAATGTGGAAGCTATGACCGCTTGGAGTTTTTCTATTCTAGGGTGTTGGGAGGAAGCCTGCGGATAAAGGTATCTGCGGTATTCCATTTTAACAACGTTTCCTACAGCGGAAGCCAGCAAATAGTAGGATTTAACTACACTTTCTAGAGACGCTTGCAAAAGCCTGCTTTTTTTAGTAAATTTGTAGGCTTTTCGAATATAAAATAGATTAAGAAAATGATAGAGACAGAAGAAATCAAACAGGCCGAGCAGCAGTATGGTGCTGACAGCATTCAGGTGCTTGAGGGATTGGAGGCCGTAAGAAAGAGACCATCGATGTATATCGGAGATGTATCCGAGAGGGGATTGCATCATCTGGTATATGAAGTGGTGGATAACAGTATAGATGAGGCTATGGCCGGATTCTGTACCGACATAGAGGTGAGCATTCTTCCTGACAACTCCATAAGGGTAGAGGATAACGGACGTGGTATTCCTACCGGCATGCACGAAAAGGAGCATCGTTCCGCCTTGGAGGTGGTTCTTACGGTGCTTCACGCCGGTGGCAAGTTCAGTAAGAATAGCTACAAAGTGTCCGGAGGTCTTCACGGTGTGGGTGTGTCCTGCGTGAATGCCCTTTCCGACCATCTTACTGCAGAAGTTCACCGCGAGGGTAAGGTCTTCAAGCAGGAATTCTCTAAGGGTAAACCACTTGGCCCTGTCCAGGTAGTAGGCGATTCCGATAACACAGGAACCATCATCACCTTCCATCCGGACGCTGAGATCTTTACTCAGACCACTATTTATAAGTACGACACGCTGGCTGCGCGATTGAGGGAATTGTCCTATCTTAATAAGGGCGTGCGCATTACCTTGACCGATGAGAGGGAACTCGTCGACGAGTATGTGACCGACGAGAACGATAATGCGAAGCCTACCGGCCGTAAGATTTTCCGTAGCGAGGTATTCTATTCGAACGATGGTCTCAAGCAGTTCATCGAGTATCTCGACGCAGGTGCGCAGACCTTGATTCCGGAGCCTATCTGCGTGTCTTCAGATAAGATAATTCCTATCGACATAGCCCTTCAGTATAACACGGGCTATTCGGAGAAGATATATTCTTACGTAAATAACATCAACACCATAGAGGGTGGTACTCACCTTCAGGGTTTCAAGATGGGTCTTTCCCGTTCTTTGAAACAGTACGCGGAGAAGAATAACCTTCTCGCGAAGATGAAGGATCCGCTCGCTCCCGAAGACTTCAGGGAAGGCCTTACGGCAGTCATCTCAGTGAAGGTGGCAGAGCCTCAATTCGAAGGCCAGACGAAGACGAAGCTCGGCAACACGGAAGTTACATCGGCTGTATCTCAGGCTACTGCGGCTGCTATGGATGTTTTCTTGGAAGAGAATCCTAAACTCGCGAAGACCATCATCGAGAAGATCGTTCTCGCTGCCACTGCCCGTAATGCGGCGCGAAAGGCACGTGAGATGGTGCAGCGCAAATCGGTTTTGAGCGGCGCAGGTATGCCGGGTAAATTGGCCGACTGCTCCGAGAGAGATCCGGAGAAGTGCGAGCTGTTCCTGGTCGAGGGAGATTCCGCAGGCGGTACTGCCAAGCTGGGTAGAAATCGTGAATTTCAGGCTATTCTCCCGCTTCGTGGTAAGATTTTGAACGTCGAGAAGGCTGCTGTGGACAGGGCTTTCGACAGCCAGGAGATTCAGAACATCTACACCGCACTGGGCGTCACCGTGGCACAGGAAGACGAAAACGGCGAGAAACATATGGACTTGAGCAAGCTGAGATATCATAAGGTAGTGATTATGACCGATGCCGATGTCGATGGTTCTCACATTGCCTGTCTTATCCTCACATTCTTCTTCAGATATATGTTCGACCTCATAAAGAACGGCTACGTATACCTCGCCACTCCACCGCTTTACTTGGTGAAGAAGGGTAAGGAAGAGGTATATTGCTGGACCGAGGAACAGAGAGAAGAGGCTGCGCTCAAGCTCGGAAAGGGCTCTGACAAGGGTTATACCGTTCAGCGCTATAAAGGTTTGGGAGAGATGTCGGACGAGCAGTTGTGGGCTACCACTATGGACCCTGAGCGTCGTCGTTTCCGCCAGATTACCATAGAGAACGCAGCTCAGGCAGAGCGTACCTTCTCTATGCTTATGGGCGACGATGTACCGCCACGCAGACAGTTTATCGAAGAAAACGCACATTACGCTAATATAGACGCATAAAAAGATGAAATCTTCTTTCAGGTGGAAGGTTGTCATACCCCTTGTGGTATCTTTCGCGGTGCTTATGGTCTTGGTGCCACGCACGGCGAAGTGGGGTTATGACTATTCGAAGGGTCAGGCTTGGCGCTACGAGACTCTCGTGGCTCAGTTTGATTTCCCTCTTCTGAAAACCACTGAACAGATAGCTAAGGAAAGGGCGGATTTGTCGTCTACCGTAATTCCTTACTACAAGATGTCCACCGAGGTGGTCGGAGAGAGTTTCAGAAAGATCGAGGGAATGAGCTTCGCCGATGTTCCGGGATTGAAGTCTTCGCTGGTCAGACACCTGTCAGATATCTATAATAAGGGAATCATCCCCGAGATTCAGGATAATGTCGAATTGATATATGTCCAGAAGGGAAAACGTGCCGAAAAGGTGCCTGTGTCCGAGGTTTATCTCCTTCCGCAGGCACGAATCGCACTCCTTCACGGGGTTTCGACGGATTGTCCCGAGGTTAACGTAGACTCCGTAATAAGATCGAAGTCCATATACGACCTGCTAGCGGTAAATCTAGTCTATGACGATCAGATTACGGCTCTCGTACACAGTCAGACACAGTCGATGGTATCCACCACATCCGGATTCGTGAACGCCGGAACCATCGTCGTGAATAATGGCGAGCTGATTACCGCCGAGGTGGCCCAGATGCTCGATTCCTATAAGGCAGAATACGAACAAAGCTACGGCTACGACAAGCCGCTTGCTGCCATCTGGCTGGGAAATGCGCTACTGGTATTAGGCATACTCATCTGTCTGTACTTCGCCATCTACTTCTCCAATGCTATGATATTCAAAGACTACAATCGATACCTCTATGTCGTGGTGGTCTTTACCCTGATAGCTTCCGTGGAGCTTCTTTTGATTAAGTTCGCTCCGCAGTGGATATTCATCTTCCCGTTCTCGGTGGCAGCGCTTTATCTACAGGCTTTCTTCAGGACTAGGGTTATCTATCCGGTATACATCGCCACATTGCTTCCTCTGCTTCTCTTCGCGGAGAACGGCGCAGCTATGTTTATGATGTATCTCGTATCCGGAGTCATAACGCTCTACGTGTTCAAGCATTTCTCGAAGGGTGCGAAGCAGTTCATCGCTGCATCGATTAACTTCGTGTGCACCGCAGTCCTGTTCTCGGCATTCGTCATTACGGGCGTCATAAATGTGGATTACCTTCCTACACTGGGACTTATATGCATAGGCTCCATCCTTCAGGTAGCACTCCATCCGTTTGTCTACCTTCTCGAAAGAAGCTTCAATCTCGTGTCGTCGACCCGCCTTCAGGAGCTCTCGGACACTTCTAACGAACTGCTTCGCCAGCTCGAGCAGAAGGCTCCGGGTACATTCCAGCACTCACTTCAGGTGATGAACTTGGCCTCGGCAGCAGCGAGAGCCATTAATGCCGACGAGATTCTCATAAAGGCAGGCGCTCTCTATCACGACATAGGAAAGATCAAGAATCCTCTCTGCTTCGTGGAGAACGAGTCCCTGACCTCGACCGACGCTAAATATCACTCGGACATCACTCCGCTCCAGAGTGCCCAGGACATCATAAAGCACGTTACGGACGGCGTGGAGCTCGCACAGGCGCACAAACTCCCGTCGGTTATTACCGATTTCATTAGGACCCATCACGGAACCACCTGTGTCTCATTCTTCTACGACAAATACCTTAAGGAGGGCGGCGATCCTGAGCTAAAGAAGGAGTTCCTGTATCCGGGACCTACTCCGACCACTAAGGAGCAGGTCATCCTGATGCTGAGCGACTCCATCGAGGCTGCTTCCAGAACATTGAGAGACTACTCGCAGGAGAGCATTTCTGCGCTCGTGGACAGAATCTTCGCCTATAAGATAGAGGACGGCCAATTGGAACAGGCAGACATTACCCTTAAGGAGATAGATACTATTAAAATCGTGATGCAGACCTATTTGGGCCAAATGTATCACGAGAGAATCAAATACCCGAAAAGAAAAATCAAATAATAATAAATAGTATGAAATTAACAAAAAACCAGATTGACAAGCTCAATATCGAGCTTACTATGAACATCGAGCCTGCAGATTATGCGGAGATTGAGAAGAAGAAACTTGCAGATTGCAGACGTCGTGCTGACTTCAAGGGATTCCGTAAGGGAAATGTTCCTATGAGCCTCGTTCAGCGCGTGTATGGCGGACAGGTGTTGGCCGATTCCATTAACGAGGTAATCGGCACAGGCCTCCAGAAGTTCATCGACGACGAGAAACTTCACATCTTGGGAGAGCCTCTCTCAAGCGAGAAGCAGCCTGATGTGGACTGGACCAGCGGTAACGAGTTCACTTTCGTGTTCGATATGGCTTTGAGTCCTGAGGTAGACGTAGAGGTAGTGGCAGAGGACGAAGTCCCTAACTATAGCGTAACCGTATCCGCTAAGGAGAAGGAAGATATGGCTGCCAACCTTAAGAAATACTACGAGAGCAAGAAGGAAGAGAAGACCGACGAGGAGATCGATAAAGAGGCTTCAGAGCGCCTTAAGGAGAACTACAAGTCGGAGGCTCAGTGGAGACTTTCTAAGGACATCCGCGATTTCTATGTAAACAAGGCAGGCGTAGAGCTTCCTGAGGCATTCCTCAAGAGGTGGCTTCTCCACGCTAACGACGGAAAGGTAACCGCAGAGCAGGTAGAAGAGGAATTCCCTGCATTTGCAGAGGACTTCAAGTGGCAGCTCGTAAGAGGCAGCCTTATGAAGAAATTCGAGCTTCAGGTCAGTGCAGACGACCTGAAGGACGCTGCTAAGGCATTCGTTACCTATCAGTACGCTATGTACGGTATCGGAAACGTTCCTCAGGAAATGATCGACGAGGCCGTAAACAACGTACTTCACGACCAGAAGCAGGTCGAAAGACTTGCCGAGCAGGTAGAAGACCAGAAAGTTCTCGACAAGATCAAGAGTGTCATCACCCTTAAGTCGAAGAAGATTTCTGCAGAGAAATTCAAAGAGTTGAAATAGTGAAAAATATTCTTGTAATTGGAGCTACGGGCCAGATTGGCTCCGAACTCACTATGTTGCTGCGGCGCACTTTCCCTAACGGGAAGGTCGTCGCCGGCTACATTAAGGGATGCGAGCCTAAGGGAAAACTCCTTTCTAGCGGACCGAGTGAGGAAGTGGACGTGTGTAATGCCAAGCAGATAGCCGATGCCGTCGACAAATACGACGTCGACACCATCTATAACTTGGCCGCTCTTCTTTCGGCTACGGCAGAAAGACTTCCGTTGAAGGCTTGGGACATTCAGATGAATGGCCTTATAAATGTTCTGGAGGTGGCGAGAGAGAAAAAGTGCGCAGTGTTCACGCCGAGTTCCATCGGTTCTTTCGGCCCGTCCACTCCGCACAAGAATACTCCTCAGGACACCATTCAGCGTCCTACATCCATGTATGGAGTCACGAAGGTGGCTACCGAGCTGCTAAGTGACTACTATTTCCACAAATACGGAGTGGACACCCGCTCCGTTCGATTCCCGGGGCTAATCAGCTATACCACTCTTCCCGGAGGAGGTACTACCGACTATGCCGTGGAAATCTACTACGCTGCGGTAAAGGGCGAGGAATTCGTGTGCCCTATAGCCGCAGGAACCCTTATGGATATGATGTATATGCCGGATGCGCTTCGTGCTGCCATAGACATCATGCAGGCGAATCCGCGCTACCTGAAACATCGTAATTCCTTCAATATCGCATCCATGAGCTTCGACCCGGAGACCATCGCTGCATCCATAAGAAAGTACATACCTTCCTTCAAGATGCGCTACGAGGTAGACCCGGTGCGTCAAAGCATAGCCGATTCTTGGCCGGATAATATGGACGACACCTGTGCCCGTAAGGAATGGGGCTGGGCTCCGACCTACGACCTCGACACTATGACTCAGGATATGATAAAGAATTTGAAAGTCAAACTAAACAAATAGTATATTATGTACGGCAAATTTCAAGAACATCTTACCTGCGAACTCAAAAAGATCCGTAAAGACGGTCTCTACAAGCAGGAACGCGTAATATGCTCCGAGCAGGGCGCCGAAATCACCCTGAGCGACGGCAGAAAAGCCCTTAATTTTTGTGCCAACAACTACTTGGGACTGGCCAATTCGCCTCGCCTTATCGAGGCTGCTAAGCGCACGATGGACGCCCGTGGATACGGAATGAGCTCCGTTCGATTCATCTGCGGAACCCAAGACGTGCACCTCGAACTTGAAAAAGCCGTATCAAGATACTTCCACACCGAAGACACCATTCTCTACGCTGCCTGTTTCGACGCTAACGGCGGTGTCTTCGAACCGCTCCTCACCGCTGAAGATGCCATCATCTCCGATTCATTGAATCACGCATCCATAATCGACGGCGTACGTCTTTGTAAGGCAGTGCGTTATCGTTATGCCAATTCCGATATGACAGATCTCGAGCGCTGTCTTCAGGAAGCCCAGGCACAGCGCTTCCGTATCATAGTGACCGACGGCGTATTCTCTATGGACGGTAATGTCGCTCCTATGGACAGAATCTGCGAACTTGCGGAAAAATACGACGCACTCGTGATGGTGGACGAGAGTCACAGCGCCGGAGTGGTAGGCCCTACGGGAAGGGGAGTCGGAGAGTTGTACGACTGCTACGACAGGATAGACATCCACACCGGAACTCTAGGAAAGGCATTCGGCGGAGCCGTAGGCGGATTTACCACAGGTCGAAAAGAGATTATAGAGATGCTTCGTCAGAGAAGCCGTCCATATCTATTCTCGAACTCATTGCCTCCTATGATAGCGGGCGCCGGAGTGGAACTCTTCAAGATGCTCGAAGAGAGCGACGAATTGCACTCAAGACTCGTGGAAAACGTGGAATACTTCCGCGCCAAGATGCTTGATGCCGGGTTTGACATCAAGCCTACACAGAGCGCCATCTGCGCAGTGATGCTATACGATGCTCCTCTGAGCCAGAAGTTCGCTAGCGCCATGGCCGAAGAGGGAATCTTCGTAACCGGATTCTATTACCCGGTAGTGCCTGCAGGCCAAGCGAGAATCCGCGTTCAGCTAAGCGCTGCACACACGCAGCACCAGCTCGACCGCGCGATAGATGCATTCATCAAAGTGGGCAAGGACTTGAAAGTCATTTAGAATGAAAAAGGTATTGGCCTTAATGGCATTATTCTGCAGCGTCTTGTGCTTCGGCCAGAAGAAGGGGTTCGATCCTCGCGCCGAGCACCAGAACGTTCTCGAACATCAGGCCGGCAAGACAGTGTCGGCTATTTGCGTAGATTACACCGATTCGTCGATAGTCATCACCGACTATACCCTTAAACGTAAGAGGTATAAGATTAACGGGAATCCCTATTACATCTATCCGGACGCTCCGTCGGCAGATGCCGTCTATACCAAGTGCGATTCGGTGGCACTCGTGAATGTCGGAGACGAGCAGATGCTGGAGATTCCATTGCTATGCCGATACGATGGCGGAAAACGCCTCAAACTGACGAGATACCTCTATTCACTTCAGGATAACTCTCTGTATGGACTTGATTTCGACGGTACTGCGATAAAGCCTACGAAAGAGGAGTTTTGCATAGAAGGCGTGTCTTCGCTCGCATTGGTAGAAAAGAATGTCTATTCTACCTATCTGGATTCGCTGTTCAGAGTAGACGCCAGACTCAAAGCCCTTTCCGAGGCCGACTTCAAGAGCGACGAGTACATAGAATGGTGGCTTGAGAATAATCCTAATGCTATGAAATCTGCCAGAACCATAGAATTCGGCACCATTTCCGAGGATTGCTCCATATACACGGCCTATAAGAAGGCTAAGAAGAGCACGAAGGGTAATCTCGAAGCCGGAGTGTGCGACGTGAGAGGCTATTCCGTAGTAATAGTAAGGAATAAGAAGACCAATGCCCACCTGCTCGTATGGGCGGAGCCGGTATGCAAGAACCGCAAGACGCAGCGCTACATCGCCCAGGTAGGATTTATGGATAATAACATAGTCTCCATCTACTTCTATAAGGGTAAGGAGATGTTCAAGTATCGCATTAACCTCGCGAATAGAACTCTAAGAAAATAAGAGGCTTTCTTTATGAATTTTTTTAAGAAGAATTGGATAGTTACGAACTTGCTTTTGGCCATCGTCATATTCTGTGTGGTCATAGGCGGTTTGAGTTTTGGCCTGAAGAAGTTTACCGAGCACAATAAGTACGTGGAAGTGCCGGATTTCATCGGGATGAGGATGGACGACGCGGCGGGATTGGCCTCAAAGGACCATCTGCAGCTCATCGTCACGGATTCAGTGTTCGTGAACCGGTTCAGGCACGGGGCCATCTATGCACAGACGCCGAAAGCGGGCAGCGAGGTGAAGGATGGCAGAAAGATTTATATCACGGTAAATGCCGTCAGGAAGCGTCAGGTTCCTATGCCGTCGCTCGTGGGACTTACCGTAAGACAGGCTAAGGTGGAGCTGGTGGCGAACGGATTGGCCCTGGGTACACTGCTCTATGTCAGGGACTTGGCTACGAATAACGTGCTGGGTCAGATGGTAGGTGTCAGCGACATCGCACCGGGCACTAAGGTCGATGTGGGCACTGTGGTAAACCTGAAGGTAGGTGCTAACCCTAGCGATGCCTTTACGGTGGTGCCGTCTTTTGTGGAACTTCCATATATGAAGGCGGTAAATGCCGTGCAAGATAGCTATCTTAATGTGGAACAGCTGGTTTTCGACAGCACCGTGAGAACTTATTCCGATTCGCTCGCGGCGTTCGTCTACAGACAGGTGCCGCACGAAAGCGAAGATAGAACAAATATGGGAAGAGGCGTAAAGCTTTACTTGACTCTAGACAGAGAGAAACTCCCTAAGCCTGAACCTGTTGATTCATTAGCACTTATCGAGTAATGGAGAAAGACTGGCTAGAAGAAGAAATAGAGATAGAACCTGAATTTTTCGAGCATTTCAGACTTAACGTCGATGCAGGGCAGAGCCCTATGCGCATAGACAAATATATGTCGGAACATCTCGAGGACACATCGCGCCATCGCGTGCAGCTCGCCATTAAGGAAGGCTATGTGCACGTAGGCGATAAGGTCGTGAAGGCCAATTACATAATTCGTCCCGGCGATGTGATACGCTTTATTATGCCGTATCGTCGCAGGGGCCTCGAGATCCTGCCTCAGGACATCCCTCTCGACATAGTGTACGAAGACGACGACGTGCTCGTAGTAAACAAGCCTGCCGGAATGGTGGTGCATCCCGGACATGGACATTTCGAGGGCACGCTCATCAATGCCCTCGCATATCACTTGGGTATAAGCCAGGGTCCTGAAGCAGAGGATGAAAGGATGGGCATTCTCGTGCATAGGATAGATAAGGACACCTCGGGACTTCTTCTCGTGGCGAAAAACGACGAGTCTCAGCTCAGATTAGCCAAGCAATTCTTCGAGCACAGCATCGAGAGGTGCTATAATGCCATAGTCTGGGGAAATATCACCGAAGACGAGGGCACCGTCGAAGGCTATATAGGTCGCGACCCTAATGACAGACTACGCTTCCGTAATTTCGACGACCCGGAAAAGGGAAAGCACGCAGTCACCCATTATAGGGTACTCGAACGCTTCGGTTACGTGACATTGGTGGAGTGCCGTCTGGAAACCGGCCGTACGCATCAGATTCGCGTGCATATGGGCTCCATCGGGCATCCGCTTTTCGCCGATGAGCGCTACGGGGGTATGGAAATCCGAAAGGGAACCATTTACGCTAAGTATAAACAATTTATAACCAATTGTTTCGAAATATGTCCGCGTCAGGCCCTTCACGCTAAGACCTTAGGATTCGTGCATCCGAAAACCGGTAAGATGTGCCGTTTCGACTCGCCTCTGCCGGAGGATATGACGCTGCTCCTGGAAAAGTGGCGCAAGTATTGTAAGAATATGCCTACGGAAAATGAAACAGAATAGATTGATTATCATACTTCTGCTCATCTCGTCGATTTTGATGGGCATTCCTTTTTTGGTGCCGGGATGTGGCGCGGTGGCCCTCGTGGCTCTGGTACCGCTTCTCTGCGCGGAACGTATCGCCTCGTTTAATGGCGTCAAACGCTTTTTCTGGTGGTACTACCTCACTTTCGTAATCTTCAACGCGCTGACTACCTGGTGGGTATGTAAGGCCACAGTGGGCGGGGGCATCTTCGCCGTCCTGGCCAATTCCGCCTTTATGTCCATCATCTTTGCGCTTTTCAGAATAAGCAAGAAACGCTTCAAGGGATGCGTCCCTTATATCTTTCTCGCCGTCGCTTGGATAGCCTGGGAGCGCTTCTATCTGACATCTTCGCAGATAAGTTGGCCGTGGCTGGTGTTCGGAAATGCCTTCGGGCGTACCACAGGACTGGTTCAGTGGTACGAATACACCGGACTTCTCGGAGGAAGCCTTTGGGTTTGGCTGGCCAATCTTTCCATTTTCGGGATTCTGGTAAGCCTGTCGGACGGCAGTTTCCGGTCTTGGAATCGGAAGGCCCGCTACAGCGCTGCGGTGGGATTGGCATTAGTGACAATAGGACCTATCGTGTGCTCGAAGGTCATTTATTCGCACTACCGTGAGAGAGCGGATGCCGGAAGGCTGGAAGTGCTTATGGCACAGTCGAATTTCGACCCTTATCAGAAATTGAAGGCAGTTCCGCAGAGCGCACAGAACCGTCAGGTCGTCGAATTGTTTACTGAAGAGCTGGCAGGAAGGGACACGCTGAAGGCATATCCGCAGGAGGTGACTTTGCTTATGCTTCCGGAGACCTTTTGCTCGGACATCTGGGTGTCTTCTCCTAAGAATTCGCCGACTTGGCGCACTTTTTCGAAGAATTTGGTAGACAAATACCCTAATGTGAACTTGCTTTTCGGGGCGAGTACGCATCAGGCCTTTTATACTCATGCCTCGCCGAGCGTGCTGGCACGTCCTCTGGGAGGAGGCGACGGATGGTATCTCTCGTATAACACGGCCTATATGACGGATGGCACGGGACGAGTGGAGAGAACCGACAAGACCAAGCTCGTGGTAGGCTCGGAATTGACACCTTATCCTAAGATTTTCGCGCCTATCGACGACGCTTTGGGGGGATTGATGGGAAGATGCGTGTCGCAGGGCTATGCGAAGAACCTGAACGTAGTAGAGTACGATGAAGATGGAAACGTGTCGCGATGCATTCCGGTGGGCGTTCCTATATGTTATGAGTCCATTTATCCTGAATTCTGTACTCAATATGTCAGGAAAGGAGCCCAGGCCATCTGCGTAATCACTAATGACGGATGGTGGGGAAATACTGCCGGATATAGGCAGCATTTCAGCTATTCCAGATTGAGAGCCATAGAGTTAAGGCGCGACATAGCACGCTGCGCTAACACAGGCATCTCGGCTTTCATAGACCAGAGGGGCGATGTGCTCGAACAGTCGAAGTGGTGGACTCCGGACGTGCTTCACGCCAGAATCAACCTTACGACCAAACAGACATTTTTCGCATTATACGGCGATATAGTGGGCAGACTATGCTATATGATGTTCGCCCTGTTGTTTTTAACCCTGATAGTGAAGTTTATAACTAAGAAATGAAACGAATAGCACTTTTCCCGGGCTCGTTCGACCCATTTACGGCCGGACATCTTAACATACTCAAGCGAGCACTCACGATGTTCGACGAAGTGGTCGTGGCCGTGGGTATCAATGGCGACAAATCCGGATTCTTTGACAATCCCACGAGGATGGACATCATAAATCAGACTTGTCGTTCACTCGAAGGCGTTAGGGTGATAGAGTATTCGGGACTTACCATTGATATATGTAGACAACTTGGTATCAATCATATAGTTCGAGGTGTGAGGAATATGATAGATTTCGAGACGGAAAGGAGCATAGCCGATGCCAATCGTCGACTCGCTCCCGAGATCGAGACCATCATAATACCTACTGCGCAGGAGTTTGCGCACATATCCTCGTCTGCGGTGCGAGACATATTGCGCCATAACGGAGACACGTCCTTGTTTATGGCCGAAGGTGTGGAATTGCCGAAAAAATGAAACGACTG
>Ga0129317_1000611_pt1 | contig 35058 bp, 33 predicted proteins | sample Cm1ome_FD_94430 | JGI IMG/M metagenome (GOLD analysis project Ga0129317, IMG submission 94430) | Eastern black-and-white colobus group fecal microbial communities from Wisconsin, USA - Cm1105 metagenome | ecosystem: Host-associated > Mammals > Digestive system > Large intestine > Fecal | place... | reverse complement strand
CAAGTGCAATAGTGACTTGAACGGAGAGAAAGTCTGGGGCGCCTTGAGACGCTGTCCGGCGTCAGGGGGTTATACCCAGCGAGCCGAGCCACCCGTTTTACGGGTGGCGGCGACTATAGGTGATGTGCGCGTTTACTCCTATAAAACTTTTATAAAATAGATTTCGCGTGAATTGACAGGTTATGGAAAAAGGGATATATTTTTCTTTAAATGGTTGTATGCAGCTTGTAGATAGAGTGAATACTGAAAATAAGGGGTGTGTTAAATGGAGTTAAGTCAGGCAACGTTTAAGCGTATAAAGGAATTGATTGTCTTTGCTGCATTGGTTGTGGTGGTATTATGGAAATATGAAGCGGTAATGGGAGTTATAGGATTTGTATTGAATGTTTTGTTTCCATTTATACTCGGTGGGGCAATTGCGTTTGTGATTAATGTGCCGATGAGCTTCCTTGAACGGAAAATATTTGGTGAGAAAGAGACGAGAAGTAAGAAAAGGGATAAGTTTGCAAGGGCAATCAGTCTTGTACTGACATTGGTGTTGGCGGTGGCAGTTATTGTGATTGTCTTGTTCGTGCTTATTCCACAGTTAGGAGAAACATTTGTAAGCCTTGGTACGAATATTTCTGCATTCCTTCCGGAAATGAGGGATTGGGTAAGGGAGTTTACAAATAATAATGAAGAGATTATGTCTTTTGTAAACCAGATTCAGTATGATCCGGATAAGATTATTTCGTGGCTGGTGGGATTTGTTGGAACAGGTGCGGAAAGCGTGATGTCAACGACGGTCAGCGCCGTCGGGACGCTTATAAGTGGTTTTACTACATTTTTTATAGCATTTTCTTTTGGGTGTTATATTTTGTTTCAGAAAGAAAAATTGCATGTACAGTCAAGGAAAGTTTTGTTTGCGTTTTTGCCAAAGGGAAGAGCGGAGGCGACCCTGGAAATTTGTGCTTTGACATATAAGACATTTTCAAGCTTTTTGACGGGGCAATGTGTAGAGGCAGTGATTCTTGGATGTATGTTTGTTGTGACATTGACCATTCTAAGACTTCCATATGCGTTGCTTATTGGAATTATCATTGCATTTACAGCATTGATTCCGGTGTTTGGTGCATTTATCGGATGCGTGCTGGGCACCTTTATGATCTTTATTGTAAATCCCAAACAGGCGATTATATTTGTGATTGTGTTCCTGGTGTTACAGCAGATAGAGGGAAATTTGATTTATCCCCATGTAGTGGGCGGGTCGGTAGGTCTGCCGTCTATCTGGGTTCTCGCTGCAGTCAGTGTGGGTGGGAAACTGATGGGGGTAGTCGGAATGTTGATCTTTATTCCTCTTGTATCGGTGATCTACACCTTGTTCAGAGAGATTATTTATTTAAGACTTAAGAAACAAAGAATCAAAAAAGTGACAATAGACACTGTAGAAGAGTATACGGATGAAGAAGTGGAAAAGATGAAAGAATTGTTTCAGAAAGAACATGCTGGTGATAGAATAGAAAAATAGGGCATATACTTGTTAAAAAACAAGAGGTATGCGATGTTAAATTATTTATGGGCAGGAATGATAGGAATTGGAATTTTGTTTGCTGCATTTACCGGAAGGGTTCCGGAGCTTACAAATGCGGCACTGGATTCTGCAAAAGAAGCAGTGACGCTTAGCATTACAATGGTAGGAGTCATGTCGTTCTGGTCCGGTTTTATGGAAATTGCAAAAAAGGCAGGAATTATAGAAATGGCTTCAGAGAAACTGGAGCCATTTCTTTCGTTCCTATTTCCTTCATTACCTAAAAGACATCCTGCAAAAGCTTTCATTGCGACGAATATGATCGCCAACGTATTAGGGTTAGGGTGGGCGGCAACTCCCGCAGGGTTGAAGGCAATGGAAGAACTGGAGAAGCTGGAAGACGAGCGAAGGGCTGGGCGTGCAAAGGGAATTGCACGAAAAAAGGGAACAGCAAGTAATGAAATGTGTAACTTGCTGATTTTGAATATTTCGTCATTACAATTGATTCCAATGACGGTCATCGCCTATCGGAATCAGTACGGAAGTGTGAACCCTACAGCAATTGTAGGTCCTGGTATCGCCGCCACAATGGTCAGTACGTTGACAGCGATTTTATTTTGCAAATTATTGGACGGAAACAGGCGGAGGTAAGTATGAGATTTTTGGTATATATGTCAGATTATATTGTTCCCTTCCTGATTTTAACGATCCTTGTCTATGGAATCAGTATGAATGTGGAAGTATATCCTTTATTTATTGAGGGAGCGGAAAAGGGATTTCGCACAGTTTTGGGAATTATGCCTACTTTGATTGGACTTATGACAGCAGTGGGGATCTTAAGAGCGTCCGGGTGCTTGGAATTTGTCAGTGAAGGGCTGGGAATGTTTACGGAAAAAATAGGGTTTCCAGGAGAGTTGGTGCCGATTTCCATCGTAAAAATGTTCTCGTCTTCTGCTGCAACGGGGCTGTTGATCGATTTGTATAAAGAATTTGGTACTGACTCTTTTGTTGGAAGGGCGGCATCCATTGCCATGTCAAGTACAGAAACCATTTTCTATACAATGTCAGTATATTTTTTATCAATCAAGATAAAGCATACGAGATATACATTAGCAGGGGCATTTCTTGCGACAATGGCAGGACTGGCTGCCAGTGTAGTGCTTGCAGGAATGATGGGATAATGAGAAATTTACTATTGACGAAACCGAAAAAATGTGGATAATAGTCTGTAAATTCATGTGACAAGACAGATGAAAAGAAAGACTGTAAAGTACATGGTGGAATTGATGAGTAAAAAGGTAGAGGGAGAAAGATATGAAAGAATTTCTGAAGAAAAAAAATATTGTTTTTTCGGCAAAGAGATACGGAGTAGATGCTTTGGGAGCAATGGCACAGGGATTATTTGCTTCTTTGCTGATTGGTACAATTATCAGTACGTTGGGTGAACAGTTGGGAATCCAGCTGTTAGTGACAGTAGGTGCGTATGCGAAGGGGGCGACAGGAGCGGCGATGGCGGTTTCGATAGGATATGCGCTTCAATGTCCGCCGTTGGTGCTTTTTTCACTGGTGGCAGTGGGTATGGCGACCAATGAGCTTGGTGGAGCCGGAGGGCCGCTTGCGGTATTAATTGTCACGATTGTAGCTGCGGAGTGTGGAAAATTTGTGTCCAAAGAAACAAAGGTTGATATTATTGTAACACCATTTGTGACGATCACTGCAGGTGTGTTACTTGCCCTGGCATGTGCACCTGCAATTGGACAGGCAGCGAGCAGTGTCGGAATGGCAATTATGTGGGCAACGGAATTGCAGCCTTTCTTTATGGGAATCATTGTCTCCGTAATTATGGGAATTGCACTGACTCTTCCAATTAGCAGCGCAGCAATATGTGCAGCGCTCTCGCTGACTGGACTTGCCGGAGGAGCAGCGGTTGCCGGATGCTGTGCGCAGATGGTGGGATTTGCCGTGATGAGTTTTAAAGAAAATAAATGGGGTGGATTATTTGCCCAGGGAATTGGGACATCAATGTTACAGATGGGAAATATTGTTAAGAACCCGAAAATCTGGATTCCGCCAATTTTGTCATCGGCAGTGATTGGACCAATTGCAACCTGTGTGTTCAAACTTCAGATGAATGGTGCGGCAGTGGCATCTGGAATGGGAACTTGTGGTTTTGTGGGACAGATTGGTGTTTACACAGGATGGGTCAATGATATTGCAGAAGGAACCAAAGCCGCAATCACAGGAATAGACTGGTTGGGAATGGTTCTCATCTGCTTCATTTTGCCGGCGATACTCACCGTTCTTTTTACAATTCCGCTTCGCAAAAATGGGTGGATAAAAGAGGATGATTTAAAGCTTGATTTGTAAAACTATTTGTCAGGAAGTAATGTCTGGCGCACATATTCTTTTACGATATCAAAGGGAGCAGGGCCTGCCGTAAGGACTGCTTCGTGGAAGGCAATCTGGGAGAATTCTGTCTGGAGTTCTCCCGCTATTTCTTTTTTCAGGTCATAAATTTCCAGATAACCAAGATAATATTTCAAATAATTTGCCGGGGTTCCGATAATCATATGGTAAATGGATTCTAGAACTATTGGATCAGAGATTCCATAGGTGCTAAAGAAATTATTCAGATCAGTCTGTGACCAGCCATCATAATGGATACCCATATCGGCATAGGCATAGAGTCCGAGAATAAGGGAGTTATTCTTCTGTAGAAGAGTTGCTTCCATATCGGAAAGCGGAGCCATATAGTAAGCCATCATTTCTGTGTAGGTTGCCCAGCCTTCTACATAACCGCCAAAATCCAGAATACTGCGTACAGGATCCGGATTTTGAGATTGGAAGTAAACTGTCTGATACAGGTGGCCGGGATATCCTTCGTGGGCAAGGGTTGTATAGAGGCTTAGACTATCAAAAATTTGTCCCTGATTAATATAGATGACATTGTTCTGATAATTGTCGATAGCGGGAATCATATAGAAAGCAGGGCTTAAGTATTCCTGCATGTCAGCAGGCACATATTTTATGTCGGTTGTGACAGAAGGTATATCAGGAAATGCTTTTTTTGTTTTAACTTGCAGGTCGTTTAGTAAAGAGGATGGGGTGGCAGAATCTAAAATAGAAGTAGTTTCAGAGACAGAAGTTGGAAAAATAATTTCCTCCATGGAGGAGAGGTCTGCCAGAATTTGTGTTTTGACCCGTTTCTGAAGCGCAGGAATGGAATCGGAGACACCGACGCTTTGACGAACCAGATACTCATAATAAGTTTTGCCCTCAGGCAAGAAACATAATCCTTTCTGATTAGTTCCAGTATTAGTAAGTGCATCTAAAGATGTTATCAAAGATTCATATGAAGGAAACACTTTTGTTTCTATTATCTCTTTATTAGCGTCTATATACGCATCTTTTTCTGAAGAAGATAAATCAGAGAGTGCATTTACACGCTCATTAAACGTGCTGTATAAATAATTACTTTCTTTCATATTTACAAAAGCAGTACACTCGGAAATTACTTCTGTGACCTGATAATCTGCCATGAACAGGCCGGCTTCGGATTTTGCATTTTCAAAATCGATAATGGATTGAAAATAAAGATCGGTTGTATCAAGGAGCTGTAAATAGGTATCTACATCTTCGTATGTATAGAATGGAAATTCTGACAAGAGTACAGGAAGTTGAGCGTGGATGCCGATGGTGGGACTTAAAGGTTCCTGATAAAGAAGAAAATCTGCGCCTGAGGCAGAAGTTTCTAGATAAAAATCAAGGATTTTATAGGTGAGTTGGTTTTCTGATGATAATTGTTTGAAATCGAAAGAGTGTAATGTAGAAAGGTAGTTTTCGATAGAAGCGTTTATTTGTGCAGTATCGGTAGAAAGAGTTCCATAAGAAATGGGGACGTTTTCTAATCCATAGGAAGAAGGATCTTTTAAAGTATAATGGAGACTGATTGTACTGGATGAAACTTCCTGACAGAAGAGTCGATTGGTAAAATCAGTAAATGCGCCATTTTCCGATTTGGGAGTAGAGCCTTTACATCCGAACAAAAGCAGACAGGAAGTTAATATAGAAGCGATGAGTATTTTTTTTATAGAAGTTTTCATAAAAACCTCAATCGTTTTTGAAAAAATATATGTGGGAAATAAAGAAAGTATGATATGATAAAGCAAGAAAGGTTAGGATGATAAAAATGGGTATGACTGGGGCTAAGCGCAGAGAAGCGATTATGGAAATGATTAAAAATAGTAATGTGCCTGTGTCAGGAAGTGCGCTTGCAAAAAAATATGAAGTGAGTCGTCAGGTGATTGTGCAGGATATTGCATTGATTCGCGCAGCGGGACATGATATTATTTCTACACATCGAGGTTATGTTCTGGAAACGAGGCCAACAGTGAAACGCATTTTTAAAGTGATTCACACGGAAGAGCAGTTAGAAGATGAACTTCAGACGATCGTGGATCTTGGCGGAACCATCGTAAATGTTATGGTACATCACAGAGTTTATGGAGAGATGACGGCACCGCTTCATATTCGCTCGCGGAAACAGGTGCAGGATTTCGTAGAAGATATCCGAAGCGGTAAATCAAGTCCTCTGATGAATATTACTTCGCAGTATCATTATCACGAGGTGGAAGCCGATTCAGAAGAAATTTTGGATCAGATAGAAGAAGAATTGGATAAAAAGGGATATTTGATACGATAAATATGTTGAAAAATATTCTATAGACAAGTGCGGGTATCTATGATACCATACATATATAAAATGTGTCAAATCGAAATCAAATCAAGAAAAAACAGCGCGGAAATCAACATAAAAAGGAATGTCAAAAGAAAGAAAAACACAATGGCATCCGGCATTTTGTTCGGCAATAAAGTTGGAATTGTCGGCAGATAAAAAGTATTTAGAATATACAAACGAGTATAATTTATCAAACAAACCACTTCAAATGGATCTTCTGATTATTAAAAAAGTAAAGAGTTACCAGATTAAAAATGAAATAGGAAAATTATTTCGTGTTCACAATATTATGGAATATAAATCACCCCAAGACGGCCTGAGCGTGAATACGTTTCTAAAAGTAATTGCATATGCCTGTCTTTACAAGATAAATGAGAAACGAATGGATGAGATTAAATTGCGGGATATAACATTGACTTTTGTTCGGGAAGGTTTTCCGCATAAACTGGTTAAATGGTTGAGGCATAATGGATATGTAGTTGAGGAGAGATATAAGGGAATTTTTTATGTGATAAAGAGAAATGTTTTCCCGATTCAGATAGTGGTTACGGGTAGATTGCCAAAGGATAATCAGAAATGGCTTACATTATTAAACCAAAATCTGAACGAAGAGGATGCCGAAAGAGCGATAACACAAACAAATCTATTGAGCGAAAAAGATGAGAAAGATTTTGCGGATTCTGTTTTGCAGGTGGCAGTTGCAGAAAATAGACGGGTTTTTAATGGGGCAAAAAAGGAGGATGATAACATGTTTGAAGCGTTAAAAGAATTGATGGAACCGGAGTTTAATGAAATAAAAGCAGCGGCAATTGCAGAAGGACTCGCAGAAGGAAGAGCTGAAGGAAGAGAAGAAGGAAGAAAAGAAGGGCTCGCCAAAGGAAGAGTTGAGGGAAGAATGGAGGGAAGAATGGAAGGAAGAATGGAAGGGAGAATGGAAGCAGAAGCTGAAATGCAGAAAATCATTGAAATGATGCGCCGTGAAAATGAAGTGTTGAAAACACAGATAAGCGAACTGTTGGAAGGAAAGAAAGCTCTTTGATAAAAAATGTTTGTTTTCTTGACAACTTAGCTTTTGGTATGGTAGGATTTCAGATATGTAATATAGAACAAAAGCAATGACGAAGAGAGTAAGCTTTTTGAACTTCTACAGAGAGAATTCCTGTAAGCTGAGAGGGATGAAGAGAGGAGAGCTGAAGATGGCTTCTGAGCAGCGCACCGAACTGTAAATGGCAAGATTTACAGCAAGGCTGCGAAGGGAACCGCCCTTTATAGCGGAAAAGTGCAATAGTACTTATAGAGATCCCTGCTGTGAGGCAGAGATGAAAAGAAGTGGTAACACGGTGAAATATCGTCTTCTTGGTTCGAAAGATCCAAGAAGATTTTTCTTTTTTCGCGAAAGGCATGAGCCGTGCACAAGACAGCCTCAAAAGACGGCATGTGTACATGCCAGTCATTAGAGGCTGTCTTGTATAGGGCGAAGCCCCGCGAGCGAGGGACGAAGTCGCGAGCTGGCGAGCACGGCGAAAAATGCGAAGCCCCGCGAGCGAGGGACGAAGTCGCGAGCTGGCGAGCACGGCGAAAAAAGGGTGAAACTAATTTGTAAAAAATTTATAACATAAAAGGAGAGAATAAATATGTGCAACAAATGTGACAAACCAAAGTATTATATTACAACAGCTATTGCTTATGCGTCAGGAAAACCACACATCGGTAATACTTATGAAATTATTCTAGCGGATGCAATTGCACGTTATAAGAGAAGTCAGGGGTACGATGTGTTTTTCCAGACAGGAACAGATGAGCACGGACAGAAAATTGAATTAAAAGCACAGGATGCCGGAATTACACCGCAGGAATTTGTGGATAATGCAGCCGGACAGATCAAGGAGATCTGGGATTTAATGAATACTTCTTATGATAAGTTTATCCGTACAACAAATGCAGACCATAAAGCAGAAGTTCAGAAGATTTTTAAGAAATTATACGACCAGGGAGATATTTATAAAGGATATTACGAGGGACTTTACTGTACACCGTGTGAATCGTTCTTTACAGAATCACAGCTCGTAGATGGAAAATGTCCTGATTGCGGTCGCGAAGTTCAGCCGGCAAAGGAAGAAGCGTATTTCTTTAAAATGAGTAAATATGCGGACAGACTGATTGAATATATTAATGCACATCCGGAATTTATCCAGCCGGTAGCACGTAAGAATGAAATGATGAATAACTTCCTTCTCCCGGGCCTTCAGGATCTGTGTGTGTCAAGAACATCATTTACATGGGGAATTCCGGTAGAATTCGATCCGAAACACGTAACTTATGTATGGCTTGATGCGCTTACAAACTATATCACAGGAATTGGATATCACTGTGATGGTGAAAGTGAAGAAATGTTTGACAAGAACTGGCCGGCAGATCTTCACCTTATCGGAAAAGATATTATCCGTTTCCATACTATTTACTGGCCGATTTTCTTAATGGCGCTGGGGCTTCCACTTCCAAAGCAGGTGTTTGGCCATCCTTGGCTGCTGCAGGGCGATGGAAAGATGAGTAAATCAAAAGGAAATGTTCTTTATGCAGATGAACTCGTTGATTTCTTCGGAGTAGATGCCGTTCGTTACTTTGTACTTCATGAAATGCCATTTGAAAATGATGGTGTTATCACATGGGAACTTATGGTAGAACGTATGAACTCTGATCTTGCAAATACACTTGGCAACCTGGTAAATCGTACAATTTCTATGACAAATAAATACTTTGCCGGAACTGTAACTGACAAGGGTGTTTCTGAAGCTGTTGATGCAGAACTGAAGGCACTTACAGAGGCAACAGCAGGGTTGGTAGATAAGAAAATGAACGATCTGCGTGTGGCAGATGCTATAACAGAGATCTTTAATTTATTTAAACGCTGCAACAAGTACATTGATGAAACAATGCCATGGGCACTTGCGAAAGAAGAAGATAAGAAAGATCGTCTGGAAACAGTTCTCTGGAATTTGATTCAGAGCATTTCAGAAGGCGCACGACTTCTTGCTCCATATATGCCGGAAACATCAGAGAAGATTCTTGCGCAGCTCGGAGACGGACATGTGACAGAAAAACCGGAGATCTTATTCCAGAGATTAGACCTTGCAGAAGTAATGCAGAAAGTCGCAGAGCTTCATCCGCCGGTAGCAGCAGAGCCTGAAAAAGCAGAAGAAGCTGTGATCGATATTGAACCAAAAGAAGAAATCGAATACGATGACTTTATGAAAATGCAGTTCCAGGTAGGTGAAATTATTTCCTGTGAAGCCGTAAAGAAATCAAAAAAATTGCTTTGTTCACAGGTTAAGATCGGAAGTCAGGTAAAACAGATCGTTTCAGGAATCAAAGCGCATTATACACCAGAAGAAATGGTAGGAAAGAAAGTCATGGTTCTTGTAAACCTGAAACCGGCCAAACTTGCCGGAGTTCTTTCAGAAGGTATGATTCTGTGTGCAGAAGATGCGGACGGAAATCTTGCACTTATGGTGCCGGAAAAAGAAATGCCGGCAGGAGCTGAAATTTGTTAATTGGATCCTGGCACTTGAATTGGATCGTGAGGGAAAAGATATGGAGAGTTTCTATATTTTAATAATTCTTTTAATACTGTATTTGTTTGCAATTATGCCCAGGATCTGGGGAAGGCCGGAAAAAACCCCCTTTATGAATGTGCATTATGCACATCGGGGCTTGCATGATAATAGAAGTGAAACACCGGAAAATTCTCTGGCGGCATTTCGCAAAGCGGTAGAAGCAGGATACGGAATTGAATTGGACGTGCAATTGACCAGAGATTGTATCCCGGTAGTATTTCATGATGAAACACTGAGAAGAATGTGTAGAGTATGTGGGAATGTACGTGATTATACTTATGAAGAGCTGCGAGAATATAGCCTTCGCGATTCGAAAGAAAAGATTCCATTATTTGTAGATGTACTTAAGGCAGTAGATGGAAAAGTGCCATTAATTGTAGAGGTTAAAGCCTATGAAAATGTAACGAAAGTATGTGAGGCTGTCGATGCTGTTTTAGGAGAATATCAGGGAGCATATTGTATGGAGTCATTCCATACGTTAGCAATTTACTGGTATCGCAAAAAAAGACCGGAGATTTTGCGCGGTCAGTTGTCCTCAAGTTTTCATAAACCTGGAAAAAATGAACCATTTCCACAGTGGCTGGTACATCATTTGCTATTGAATGTTTTGGGAAGACCGGATTTCATTGCGTACAATTACAAATTTAAGCATAATATTTCCAGAGAAATATGCAGATATGTGTTTAAGGCGCTCAGTGTTGCATATACTATAAAATCGCAGGAAGACCTGGATAAAAATAAAAGGGATTTTGATTTGTTTATTTTTGAAGGGTTCGAACCGGGGGCTCCGGATAATGAAAATAATATAATGAAGTCAGATTCATAAGAGCAAATCACTGGAAGTGCCAAAAGGCACGTTCCGGGATTGTATGCGGTCGCCAAGGTCTTAAGCTGGCTTAAGACTTTGGCTCGTCGCCTATACAAAAATACCGGCATCTTTGTGATGCCGGTGTTTTCGTATAATTCTTAGCTGAGAGTGATTCTGACAGCTTTTTCTGGATGGAAATCATTCATAAGATCGTATTCGTTGTGACCTGTAGATTCTTTCATATATACACCATTGTGTGTGTATGTACGGATGAATCTTCTTCTGTCGATGGCTGTCCAATGTTCTGTATCCCAACAGATATATCCGTCAGCGTCCCACACTTCTTTACCAAGTTCAAGGTCTACCTGACGACCTTCCTGCATATAACGGAAAAGTTCGAAATCTTCGATGTCTAATTCCATTTTATAGATAGTATCGTATACTTTCATTGCAAAATCCTCCTTATAAATAATACGAATGCTTATTTATAGTATACATAAGTTTGACAAATGGGGCAAGAAAAAATATACTAAAATTAATATTAAATAAACCACAAAATATCACGGGAGAAAAAAAGAAATGATATTTGATTCACATGCGCATTATGATGACAGACAATTTGATATAGATAGAGAAGAACTTTTGAAATCTCTTCCGGAGTCCGGAGTGGGAACGGTGGTAAATGTAAGTGCCAGTTATGAATCCTGGGAACGCTGTGTGGAGATGGCGGCGAAATATCCATACATTTATGCGGCTGTGGGAACACACCCGGACGAGGTTGGTGTGTTAAATGAAGAAACATTTGCAGAAATGAAGGAATGGTGTAAAAAAAAGAAGGTAGTTGCGATTGGAGAAATCGGTCTTGACTATTACTGGGACAACCAGCCGCATGATGTGCAGAAGAAATGGTTCATCCGGCAATTAGAGTTGGCGAGAGAATTGAATCTACCGGTTATCATTCATAGTCGTGAAGCAGCAGCGGATACCATGGAGATCATGAAGGAGCATGCAAAAGGACTTCAGGGAGTGATTCATTGTTACTCCTATTCCAGAGAGCACGCAGAAGAATATGTGAAGATGGGATTTTATATCGGTATCGGTGGAGTTGTCACCTTTAAAAACGCGAAGAAATTAAAAGAAGTGGCAGCGGTGATTCCGTTAGAGAGAATCCTGCTGGAAACAGACTGCCCTTATCTGGCACCGGTGCCTTATCGCGGAAAGCGGAATCAGTCTTCTTATATTCAGTATGTGGCAGAAGAAATTGCGCAGATCAAAGGGATTGATGCCGAAGAAGTCATTGCTGTGACTGAGGAAAATGCAAGAAAAATGTATCATTTATAAGAGAGGAGCACAAAATTGAAAGAACCCACATTAGGAAATCCGCAGAATACCATCCAGGTACTACAAAAATATAATTTTAATTTTCAAAAGAAATTTGGACAGAACTTTCTGATTGATACACACGTGTTGGATAAAATTATTTCCGCGGCAGGAATTACAAAAGATGATTTTGTTCTCGAAATTGGTCCAGGAATCGGAACGATGACACAGTATCTTGCCTGTGCGGCCAGAGAAGTTGTGGCAGTTGAAATTGATAAGAATCTTATTCCGATTTTGGAAGATACATTGTCAGATTATGACAACGTTTCCATTATTAATGAAGACATTCTCAAAGTAGATCTTGTGACACTGGCAGAAGAGAAAAATCAGGGACGCCCGATTAAAGTGGTGGCGAATTTACCATATTATATTACAACACCGATTATCATGGGACTTTTTGAGAAAAAAGTTCCGTTGGAAAGTATCACCGTTATGGTACAGAAGGAGGTCGCAGACCGTATGCAGGTGGGACCTGGAACAAAAGACTATGGTGCACTTTCTCTTGCGGTACAATATTATGCTGAACCATACATTGTGGCAAATGTCCCACCAAATTGCTTTATGCCGCGTCCATCGGTGGGATCGGCAGTCATTCGTCTGACAAGACATAAGGAAATGCCAGTGCAAGTGAAAGATGAACAGCTCATGTTTAAATTGATTCGTGCATCTTTTAATCAGCGAAGAAAGACACTTGCCAATGGCCTTAAAAATTCGTCTGAGCTGAATTTATCAAAAGAAGTGATTGAGCAGGCTATTGAAAAGTTGGGTAAAGGAGTAAGTGTCCGAGGGGAAGCTCTGACACTGGAAGAATTTGCCTGCCTTTCTAATATAATAAGTGACTTATAGAATCTATGAAGCAAATGCAGTAAAGGAGGAATGAAGTATGCAGTATCAAATCAAAGGGGAAACATTACCAGTAGTTATCTGTCAGTTGGAGAACGGAGAAACAATGGTGGCAGAACGCGGATCCATGTCATGGATGTCTCCGAATATGGAGATGAACACAACAACAAATGGTGGAATCGGAAAAGCATTTGGAAGAATGTTTTCTGGAGAAGCAATGTTCCAGAACACATACACGGCAAGAGGTGGTCATGGAATGATTGCATTTGCATCAAGTTTTCCGGGTTCTATTAAAGCATTTCAGGTTGGACCAGGGAAAGAATATATATTCCAGAAAAGTGCATTTCTTGCGGGAGAAGCGGGAATCAATCTTTCGGTACATTTCCAGAAAAAGGTTGCTTCCGGTTTGTTTGGAGGAGAAGGATTTATTCTTCAGAGAGTATCAGGAGAAGGCATTGCGTTTGCAGAATTTGACGGACATATCATAGAATATGATCTTCAGCCGGGTCAGCAGATTGTTGTGGATTCTGGATATCTTGCAGCGATGGAAGCAAGTTGTCAGATGGATGTACAGACGGTACCGGGACTTAAGAATGTAGTATTCGGAGGAGAAGGTCTCTTTAATACAGTGATTACAGGACCGGGGCATATCTGGTTACAGACGATGCCAATCAGTAGCGTGGCGAAAGCTTTAAGCCCATATATTCCAACTGGAAATTAAGAAACGAGTGATAAAATGGTTAAGAAATTTTCGGAATTTCTTAACCATTTTTTGTTGACATTGTATGGAATGTGAGATAGAATATAGTTTGCTGTTGAACTGTTCATTAATGAACAATTAAAAATGTTGAGGTGGAAAATGGAAGAAAAAATAAAAAGACAGCATGTAATTCCGGCAATACGCCGGGTGGATCACATGTTGAAGCGAAACCTGGAGATGAATGTGAAAGAGATTGGTATCAATGAGATCACGGTGGTACATGGATGGTTCATGAGGTATTTATATGAGAATCGGGAGAAAGATATTTTTCAAAAAGATATTGAGAAACAGTTCGGATTTTGCAGATCATCCATAACGAATATCATTCAGGTCATGGAGAAGAACGGATATTTGAAGAGGCAGGCGGTAGAACAGGATGCCAGGCTTAAGAAAGTTCTTCTGACAGAAAAGGGAATCCAGGAACATCAGGCGATAGAATCACTGATCGACCGATTGGATAAAAGGACATTGCAGGGAATTACCGAGGAAGAGTTAGACTGCTTTTTTCGTGTAATTAACCAGATAGAAGCGAACCTGATACAACAGAAAGAGGAAAGGCAGCAAAGAAAGGAGTAGTGGAAGGTAATGTATCGGAGAATATTAAAAGAAGTAAAAGAATTTAAGACCGTGTCTTTCATAACGCCGGTTTTCATGATTCTGGAAGTTATTATGGAAATGATCATTCCATATCTGATGGCATCGATCATTGACGACGGCGTTAATGCTGGAGACATGAATCACATCATTCAGACGGGAATGATTATGATCGTAATCGCGCTGGCGGGATTTCTGGCAGGACTTGCCGGAGGGCGCACGGGTGCGAAAGCGTCTACAGGATTTGCAAGAAATTTAAGGGAGACGATGTTCAACAATATTCAGATGTTTTCGTTCTCGAATATTGATAAGTTCAGCATAGCCGGACTTGTGACCCGCCTTACGACAGATGTGAACAACGTGCAGATGGCATATCAGATGCTGCTCCGCATGTTCGTGCGTGCACCATTCAGTATGATCTGTGCGATGGTGATGGCATACCGCATCAATGCAAGACTTGCAAATATTTATCTGATCGCAGTGCTTATTCTTGCGGTCATCCTTTTCTTTATTATGAGTCGTGCTACCAAATATTTCCAACAGGCATTTCCGAAATATGATGATATGAATGCCTCGGTTCAGGAAAATGTTTCGGCAGTGCGTGTGGTAAAAGCCTATGTACGTGAAGAAGAGGAGACAAAGAAATTTAAGAAAACGAGTGAAAATATTTATCGTATTTTCTCAAAAGCAGAAAATGCTCTTATCTATAACGCACCGGTTATGAATATAACGGTTTATACTTGTATCCTTCTGATCAGCTGGATTGGGGCAAAAATGATCGTTGCCGGAGATCTTACAACCGGGGAAATGATGAGCCTTCTTACCTACTGTATGAATATCCTTATGAATCTTATGATGGTTTCTATGGTATTTGTCATGGTATCTATGAGTTCTGCCAGCGTTAAGCGTATAGCAGAACTCTTAAATGAAAGGAGTGACCTTACCAATCCTGAAAATCCAATCTATGAAGTGACGGATGGAAGTATTGAGTTCAAAAATGTAGACTTTGCCTATAAAAAGGATTCTAAGGAACCCGTATTAAAGGGTATCAATCTTAATATCAGATCAGGAGAAACCATCGGTATTATTGGCGGTACCGGCAGCGCAAAGACCAGTCTGGTCAATCTGATCAGCCGTCTGTATGATGTGACAGCCGGGGAAGTGCTTGTCGGCGGAAGAAATGTCAAAGAGTATGATATGGAAACGCTGCGGAATCAGGTATCTGTGGTACTTCAGAAAAATGTATTATTTTCGGGAAGTATCCTGGAAAATTTACGATGGGGAAATAAAGAAGCAACGTTGGAAGAATGTGAATATGCATGTAAGCTGGCGTGTGCGGATGAATTTATTCAGAGATTGCCGGAAGGATATCAGACATATATTGAACAGGGTGGAAGCAACGTATCAGGCGGACAGAAGCAGAGACTTTGCATTGCCAGAGCGCTTCTTAAGAAACCGAAAGTGCTGATCCTGGATGACAGTACAAGCGCTGTTGATACAGCTACAGATGCAAAGATCCGCAAAGCCTTTGCGGAAGAGATTCCTAATACGACAAAACTGATCATTGCACAACGTGTATCCAGTGTGCAGGGCGCAGACCGTATTATCGTAATGGACGAAGGCCGGATCTGTGGATTTGGAACGCATGAAGAATTATTGGAAACAAATGAAATTTACAGAGAAGTTTATGAGTCACAGACAAGTGGCGGTGGAGACTTTGATGAGAATGGAGGTGCGTAAATATGGCAGGACCAATGCATAGAGGACCCAGAGGAGTGAAGCCGAACGTTAAAAATCCGGGACAGCTTATGAAACGACTTCTGGCATACATGTTCCGTGAGTATAAATGGCATTGTATTTTAGTACTGATCTGTATTATCACGGGAGTTTTGGCAAATGTACAGGGGACGATGTTCATGAAAAGTCTGATCGACGAATATATCACGCCATTTTTGCTTACAGACAATCCAGATTTCATGCCACTTGCAAAAGCGATTGGAAGAGTTGCCTGTTTCTATATGGTCGGTGTAGTTGCCGTATATATTCAGAATCGTATCATGGTTATTGTCACACAGGGAACACAGCGCGATCTGAGAAATGAGTTGTTTGAGCATATGCAGAAGCTTCCAGTCAAATATTTTGACACGCATTCACATGGGGATATCATGTCGATCTATACAAATGATATTGACACTTTAAGGCAGATGATCAGCCAGAGTATCCCGCAGGTTATCAACAGTGCATTTACGGTCGTCAGCGTATTTATCAGCATGTGTATCTTAAGCATGCCGTTGACGGTGCTTACGCTTGTGATGGTAGCAGTTGTGCTGACGGCGACAAAATATGTCACAGGACAAAGTGGAAAATATTTTATGCAGCAGCAGCTTAATATCGGAAAGCTGAACGGTTATATTGAAGAGATGATGAATGGTCAGAAGGTTGTGAAAGTCTTCTGCCATGAAGAAGAGAATATTGAGAGATTTAAGGAACTTAACAATGCTCTGTATGAAAGTGCAGACAGGGCGCACGCATTTGCAAATGTCCTTGGACCGATCAATGCACAGCTTGGAAATGTGAGTTATGTGCTCTGTGCCATCGTTGGCGGTGTACTTGCGCTGAATCGTGTTGGTGGATTTACTTTGGGAGGTCTTGCAAGCTTCCTTACATTTAATAAGAGCTTTAACCAGCCAATTAACCAGGTGAGTCAGCAGCTGAACTCTATTGTCATGGCACTTGCCGGAGCAGAGAGGGTGTTCCGACTTCTGGATGAAGCGCCGGAGGTGGACGCAGGTCATGTGACTTTGGTAAATGTAAAAGAGGTGGACGGTCATCTTACAGAGTGCGAAGAAAGAACTGGACGATGGGCATGGAAGAATGAGGATCAGGAAACAGGCCTTGTGGAGTTCACAGAAGTTAAGGGAGATATTAATTTTACGGGTGTAGATTTCGGATATAGTGAAGATAAGATCGTTCTTCATGATATCAAGATGTATGCAACACCGGGACAAAAAATTGCGTTTGTAGGTTCTACCGGTGCCGGAAAGACGACAATCACAAATCTGATTAACCGTTTCTACGATATTCAGGATGGAAAGATCACTTACGATGGAATTAATATCAATGATATCAAGAAAAATGATCTGCGTCGTTCTCTTGGAATTGTACTTCAGGATACGCATTTATTTACGGGAACCGTAAAGGACAATATTCGCTATGGCAAATTAGATGCGACAGATGAAGAGGTGGTGGCAGCAGCACGCCTTGCAAATGCAGATGGCTTTATCCGCAGGCTTCCGCAGGGATATGACACCATGCTCACGGGAGATGGTGCGAATTTAAGTCAGGGTCAGAGACAGCTCCTTGCCATTGCGAGAGCTGCAGTTGCAGACCCGCCGGTATTAATCCTCGACGAAGCAACAAGCTCCATTGACACGCGTACAGAACGAATCGTTCAGGACGGTATGGATAGATTGATGCATGGACGGACCACATTTGTAATCGCACATAGACTTTCTACGGTAAGAAATTCAGATTGTATTATGGTTCTGGAGCAGGGGCACATTATTGAACGAGGACCACACGACGAATTGATTGAAGAAAAAGGAAGATATTATCAGCTTTACACAGGAAATTCGATCAGTGCGTAAAAGTGTGAAAAAATTGAATGGAATAAAGAAAAAATCACTGTTAAAAAAAACAGTGATTTTTTTGCTTTTTTTAGTTATAATATCACTATAAATGTGAGGAGCGTGAAGCATATGGAACCGTATAAAGCCAGTAAATTACCATTGGATTATAGAATTGATAAAGAAATGCTGCGATTAATTGCAGAAGCGAATGAAAATTACACTGGATAGTGTACGTGGAGCGGAGAGAAATCCAGGTCAGATAAGAACTACGCAGAACTGGATTGGTCCAAGAGGAGTAGGAATAGATGGAGCTACTTTTATTCCGCCAGTTCCGGAAGATGTTCCAGAATTGCTGATTAATTTATATGAGTATATGAATGATGCATTTATTGACCCTTTATTAGTAAATATTGCAATTTCGCATGCGCAGTTTGAAACCATTCATGCATATAAAGACGGAAATGGAAGATTGGGAAGGGCATTAATACCAGTTCAGATGGCGCTTTTGGATGAAGAGAAGCCAATTCTGTATTTGTCGGAAATTCTTGAATTATATAAGCCGTCTTATCAGAGGAGTCTGATGGAAAGCAGAAGGGGAAATATGGCTGGATTTATAAAATTTTTCCTGCAATGTGTCATTGATCAATGTAATAGTTTTATTTACAAAATTGAAAAAATCAAAAATATATACCGGGAAGATATGAAAAAAATCGAAGTAATAAGAGGAAACTCTATATATAGAATTATGCCGGTTATTATGCAGCAAATTGTATTTACTAAAAAAGAAGTGCAGGAAGAATCAGGAGTTTCAGTCAACATTGTGTCAAATTTGATTAATCAGTTGGTCGCTATGGGAATTATTGTGCCTGATAATACAGTTGCAAAAAAAGGATACAGATATCAGAGAATATACGAAGTATTTGTGGGTGTAAAAGATTATATATAGGGCTGACAGCAAAAAGAAAATCCGCCGGGTGAGGGCCCGGCGGATTTCTTTTTGTTTATGTTATCTAAAAGGAATGAGAGTAAAGCTTGCAATCAATAGGCTTTGATTGCGTTACTTTTATGAGGGGCGATAGTTGTTTATCAACTATCTTGCTATTAGTATATATGCAAAATGTGTCCAAAATATGTTAAAAAAATAAAAGAAAAGGAAAAAAACTAAAGAAGATATTAAGAAAAAACGATAGAATTATTAGGAAGAAAGCATTAAACTATCAAAAAGAGATATTTTAGTGAAAGGGGAATCGATATGTTAATGATAGGAACACATATGTCTATTGCAGGTGGTATCGTGAAAACAGCAGACAATGTAGTGAAAATGGAAGCGAATACGATGCAGATTTTCAGTCGTAATCCACGAGGATCAAATTTTAAAATCCCCTCGGAAAAGGAAGTAGAGAAATTTCAGAAAATACGGCAGGAAAATCGCTTTGGACCAATTCTGGCACATGCGCCGTATACCATGAATCTTGCGAGCGCCAGACCGGAAGTTTATGAATTTGCGTGCGAAGTAATAAAGGAAGATATCCAGAGGATGGACATGCTTGGAGTAGAAATGATTGTTTTCCATCCAGGGAGTCATACCGGAATCGGAGCAGATGCAGGAATTCAAAATATTATCCATGGTCTAAATCAGGCAATCATGGGAAATCAGAATATTACTGTTTTACTGGAAACAATGAGTGGAAAGGGAACAGAAATTGGCTTTCGGTTTGAAGAATTAAAAGCTATCCGTGATGGAATGAAATATCCGGAGAAGGTAGGTGTTTGTCTGGATACCTGTCATATTTTTTCTGCCGGGTATGATATTGTGAATCATCTGGATGATGTGCTGGAGGAATTCGATGAGATTTTAGGACTTTCGCTGCTTAAAGCGATTCACTTGAATGATAGTATGATGCCGTTTGCTTCAAGAAAAGACAGGCATGCGACGATTGGTGATGGAGAAATTGGTCTGGAAGCGTTGCTAAATGTGCTCAGACATCCAAAACTTCAGGGAATTCCGGTTTACCTGGAAACACCGCTTGACGATGCGGGACATAAAGAAGAAATTAAGATGATTCGAGAATATTTGAAAATGTGACAACGAAAAATCCCGGGAGAGGATTCCCGGGATTTTTGTGTTTTATGTTATCTAAAAGGAATGAGAGTAAAGTGCGTCAACCGGATAATCCGATTGAACAACTTTATGAGGGGGGAAGATAGTTCATATCAACTATCTTGCTATTAGTATATATGCAAAATGTGTCTAAAATATGATTGGTTTATAAAAGAAAAAGAAAAAATCTAAAAGGAATCTTAAGAGAAAGGAAAATCTTGCGTTTCAATTGGAATCCATTTACAATACAATTAGTATTTGCAGGGATTGATGATGCCTGTGAACGGATGAAAAGAGGTATCTTATGGAAGAGTTAAGAAGTATTTTAAAAGAAAGTTTAAATATAGAATTTATTTCGGCGACTATCAGCAATCCGAGAGAAAAGGAAAATATTACGAAAATCAGAATTCGTCCAATGAAGCAAAAGGGGCAACTTCTGTTTCAATGTGAAGAGTTCAAGAATAATCAGGCATTTCACCGTAACTTGAAAGCAGAAGATGCAGTTTCTTATCTGGAGGAACAGATGCAGAGATTTAAACAGATGCAGATGGAGACCAGACAGATGAAATATCAGGTTCTCGTGAGTAAAAAAGGGAAGGTGACGGTTCAAAAGAAACGCCAGACCGGATGTATGAAAGAAGTAGATCTTTCACATAATCGAAATAAAAATTATATATTGGAAGAAGGGAAAGCAATTCCGTTTTTGCAGGACCTCGGAGTTATGACTCAGTCCGGGGAAATTGTGAGAACGAAGTTCGACAAATTTCGACAGATTAACCGTTTCCTGGAATTTATCGAAGATATTCTTCCGCAACTTCCAAAGAACAGGGAAATTACAATTTTAGATTTTGGATGTGGAAAATCGTATCTTACATTTGCCATGTATTATTATCTGCATGAGATGAAAAAATACGATATTCGAATTATCGGATTGGATCTGAAAGCGGATGTGATTCGTCATTGTAATCAGCTTGCAGAAAAATACGGATATGACAAGTTAAAGTTTCTGGAAGGAAATATTGCAGATTATACAGGTGCCGATGAGGTTGACATGGTTGTGACACTTCACGCATGTAACACAGCCACGGATTTTGCGCTGGCAAAAGCGGTAGGATGGAAGGCCAGGGTCATTCTTTCTGTTCCATGCTGCCAGCATGAATTGAATGGCCAGATGCAAAATGATGTGCTCGCGCCAATCTTCTCCTATGGCCTGATCAAAGAAAGAATGGCAGCGCTGATCACAGACGCAATGCGGGCAGAATATTTAAAAAGAGAAGGCTATGACACACAGATTCTGGAATTTATTGATATGGAGCATACGCCAAAGAACATTCTGATTCGTGCAGTTTATACGGGGAAGGCAGCAGATAATGAGGATTCTATTCGTGCATGTGAGGAAATGCTGCATATTCAGCCGACATTAGGGGAATTACTGAAAAGATAAAAGGGGATAAAAAATGAAAAAAACAGCAATCCGGGTCGGGGTGCTGCTGGCTGTGTTTATTGTAGCAGTGGGATTTTTCAGCTACCTGACAAATAAAGGAAATACAGATATGAGTGCAGATATGTCAAGCGCTACCCTTCCGAGCGTCTGGTTTACAACGGAAGGATATGATGTGAATCCACTTGCCGGATACGTGACGGATATGGAGATTACTTCTATGCGAGATACGGTGACGCCGGTAAATGGCAATGTACTTAGTGTAAATGTAGAACGTTATGGGGAGACGATTGAGAAAGTTACATGGCAGGTTTTTTCATTGGATGGAGAGAATTGTCTGCAAAAAGAAACTCAGAAAATGGAAGAAGAAAGTTTTGAGTTGCATTTTAATGATAATGGAATGCTTGATACGGAAAAAGTGCTAAAGATCACGCTGCATCTTCCAACAAGGGATGTCTATTATTATACGAGAATTAAGAATGCGGAAGAATGTAACTATCATACCTGTCTGGATTTTGTAAAAGAGTTTCAGGAAAAGGCACAGGGTAAAAAAGATACAGATTATATTGAGAAATATCTGGAAACGACTTCCGGCGGTGATGCAGATGGATTCCACAAGGTGACAATTTCTTCTAGCGTGGATTATGTTACATGGGGAAATCTTTCACCGGAAATAATCGATAAAATAACATGGGAAGTAAAAGAATGCAATAAGACTTACACATCTATCATGCTTTCTTATCGTGTAAATTGTCCGGGGGCAGAAGAAAATGCAGAAGCAGTGTACAGCGTGGAAGAATTTTACCGAGTCAGATTTTATAACGAAAAAGTGTATCTTATGGGTTATGAACGTACGATGAACCAGGAATTTGAAGGTGAAACCGGAGCGCTTGACAACAAAGGTGTGTTACTTGGAGTTGCTTCCGATGATCTGGAATATCAGCATAATGCAGATGGAACGATGGTAGCATTTGTTCAAAACAATGAGCTTTGGGCATATGACCAGAAAGGGGATGCATTTTCACTGGTTTTCAGTTTTGCAGAGGCAGAAAAAGAAGATCAGAGGAATCGCTGTAATCACCATGAAATTCATATCGATTCTGTTGATGATGAAGGCAATGTATTGTTCTATGTTCTGGGATATATGAATCGAGGAGAACACGAAGGAAAAGTTGGAGTAGCCATTTACTTACTTGATATTGCTAAAAACTCTATCACGGAGAAAGCATTCGTGCCAAGTAAAAAGGGCTATGAAATTATGAAAGAAGAGCTTGGCCAGTTTATTCATTATAGTGAAAGCGAAGCCATGCTTTATGTGATGGTTGACGGCTATTTATATCGTGTGGATATGCAGGAAGATACAAAAGAACTTCTCGTCCGCGGATTGGAAGAAGATCAGTATGCCACTTCTGATGATGGGAAGTTGTTATTGTATCAGAATGTTGGTGTTCAAAGCGACTACTCGGACAAGATTACTTTTTTCAATCTTGAAACGGGAGAAACCTTTGAAATTCGTGCAAATGAGGGTGAATATATAAAACCGATTGGGTTTATTAATTCTGATTTGATTTATGGTGTCATGCGAAGCGGGGAAGAAGGGAATCTTTTGACAGGAGAAAGTATTCTTCCAATGTATAAGATTGAAATTATGACGCAGAAGCAGAAAATTGTAAAAGAATATGCGATTGACGGAATGTATATTCAGTCGGTAACAATTGCGGAAAATGTTTTGGAACTGCAGCGTGTAACCTATAATGGAACAAATTATATTACGGCAGATGCGGATTATATTACAAGTAATGAAGAGGTAAAAGAAAGTAATATTTCACTAACCGCTTATTCCGAAGAGGTACGTAAAAAAGTTCAGCGAATTTCTTTTGAAAGCGGAATCAGGGACGATGATGCGAAAGTGTTAAAGCCTAAATTTGTTCTTCAGGAAAATCTGCCGAGCATTCAGTTTGACGAGGCGAAGATGCAGGGTAAATTTTATGTATATGCATTTGGAAAAATGCAGGGTGTCTATGAGAATGCAGGAGCAGCTATCGAATATGCAAATGTGTTGAATGGTGTTGTGGTATCATCGAAACAGTCGTATGTCTGGGAAAGAGGAAACTGGCCGACGGCAGATGAGATTGAAGGATTGGCATCTTTTGCTGCGAGTGAAGGGCAGAGCACGGTAGAGGCCTGTGTGGCAAAAATTCTTGAAAAAGAAGGTGCATCTGCGGATGTCGGTCAGGAACTGGAAAGTGGAAAGACATTGGTGCAGATCCTTTCAGAATATACTGGTGGAGAAGGAATGGATCTGACCGGATGCACCATGGAAGAACTTCAGTACACCTTGAGCAGGGAAACGCCGATCATTGCGATGGTCGGTGAGAGTCAGGCGATTCTCCTGACCGGATATGGCAGGACAAACATTATTTATATTGATCCAATAAGCGGAGAAAAGCGGAGTGTGACAAAAGAGGCGATGGAAAATATGACAGCCCCTTATGGAAGTGTGTTCATAGGATATGTAAAATAAAAGCTGGCAGCGCCAGCTTTTATTTTGTCAGCACTTCGCATCCGTCTTCGGTGATCAGCACCATATATTCTACCTGAGCAGAAAGGCCGTCATCTTCTGTATAAACGGTCCATCCATTATCTTCATCGACAAAGAAATCCGGTGACCCTTCGTTGATCATTGGTTCAATTGTGAAGATCATTCCCGGAACAAGAAGCATTTCTGTACCCTTCGGTGCCACATAGCTAACCCATGGTTCTTCGTGAAATTCAAGCCCCACACCATGTCCCCCAATTTCTTCTACAACGGAATAACCATTTGCCTGTGCATGAGAATTGATGGCATCTGCGATATCACCGAGATGATTCCATGGTTTTGCCTGAGCAAGCCCAAGTTCTACACATTCTTTTGTGACACGCACCAGTCTTTCGGCGCGCTCGCTGACGTTTCCGATGGTGAACATACGTGAGGAATCAGAGAAGTATCCATTTAAAATAGTAGAAACATCTACGTTAATAATATCGCCTTCCTGTAAAATGATGGATTCATCCGGAATACCATGGCAAACTTCATTATTGACAGAAGTACATACGCTCTTTGGAAAGCCTTCATATCCGAGCGGTGCCGGGATTCCGCCGTGAGAGACGGTAAACTCGTGTACCAGAGTATTGATCTCTTCTGTGCTCATTCCTGCATGAAGATGTGCTTCCACATGATCAAGAATTGCTGTATTAAGCTTTGCGCTTTCGCGAATCCCTTCGATTTGAGGAATTGTTTTTAAGAGGTCACGTGTAGGGACAATCTCTCCTTTCAGCTCATGATAAGCGATTTTATCTTCAATAAGGCGATGACATTTTTTGTATTTTTTGCCGCTTCCACACCAGCATAAACCATTACGTTCCATGTAAATACCTGACTTTCTATAAAATTTGATTTGTATAAATAGTATAGCTGTTTCCCGGAAAAGTCAATTGGCTTTGTAAAGAGTAAATCTTGTTTAGCGCTAAAAAATCGGTTATACTATCAAATATATGGTCATTTAACACTACAACCAATTTTAACTTAGAAGGGATTGACGAAAATGTTAAGAATAGGAATGTTAACCAGTGGTGGGGATTGTCAGGCACTGAATGCAGCAATGCGTGGTGTAGTAAAAGGATTGTCCTCAAAGAGAGATGACGTAGAGATTTATGGATTCCAGGATGGTTATAAAGGTTTGATCTATTCAAACTTTAAGATGCTGACATCGCGTGATTTTTCGGGAATTTTAACAGTGGGCGGAACGATTCTTGGAACTTCAAGACAACCATTTAAACAGATGAGAGTTCTGGGACCTGATGGAATAGATAAAGTGGAAGCAATGAAACACACTTATCATAAGCTGAATTTGGATTGTCTCGTGGTTCTTGGCGGAAACGGAACGCACAAGACAGCAAATATGTTAAGAGAAGAAGGACTGAATGTAATTACACTTCCGAAGACGATCGACAATGATCTCTGGGGAACAGATATGACATTTGGGTTCCAGAGTGCCGTAGATATTGCAACGGATACAATTGACCGTATTCATACAACAGCAACGTCGCACAGCCGGGTATTTATTGTGGAAATCATGGGACACAAAGTAGGATGGGTAGCGCTTCATGCAGGAATTGCCGGTGGTGCAGATATCATTTTGCTTCCGGAAATACCATATGATATTAAGAACGTCGTAAATGCAATCGAAACCCGTGCGAAAATTGGAAAGAAATTTACAATTATTGCAATTGCCGAAGGTGCGATCACAAAAGAGGATGCGGCACTTCCTAAGAAGAAATATAAAGAAAAAGTAGCAAATAGAAAACATCCATCGGTTGCTTATGAGTTAGCAGAAGAGATTTCCAAGTATACGGATCGGGAAGTCAGGGTTGCAATTCCAGGTCATACACAGCGTGGAGGAACTCCATGTGCATATGACAGAGTTCTGTCTACAAGACTTGGAGCTGCAGCGGCAGAACAGATATTGAAGCAGGAATATGGCTATATGATAGGAATCAAGAATGGCGCTACTGTAAAAGTGCCGCTTGGTGAGGTCGCTGGAAAGCTGAAAATGGTGGATCCGGAAGCAGATATCATTAAAGAGGCAAGACTTACCGGAATCAGTTTCGGTAATGAATAAAGATTTGTTGGAATTATTCTGACAGCGAGTAAAGGAGCAGGAAAAGGATGTCATATACTGCCTTGTATCGAAAATTCCGTCCGACGGAATTTGAAGATGTAAAAGGACAAGATCATATTATTACAACTTTAAAGAATCAGGTGAAGGCGAACCGGATTGGGCATGCATATTTATTTTGCGGCACAAGGGGAACGGGAAAAACAACGGTGGCAAAAATATTTGCAAAAGTGGTCAACTGTGAACATCCGGTAGATGGCAGTCCCTGTGGAGAGTGTGAAATGTGTCGTGCTATTGCGGCCAACACTTCTATGAATGTGATCGAGATTGATGCTGCGTCAAATAACGGGGTAGACAATATCAGAGAAATTCGGGAAGAAGTTTCCTATCGCCCGACCGAGGGGAAATATAAAGTCTATATTATCGACGAAGTTCATATGCTTTCTATCGGAGCGTTCAATGCACTTCTCAAGACCTTGGAAGAACCACCGGAATATGTGATTTTTATTTTGGCAACAACGGAGGCGCATAAGATTCCAATTACGATTTTGTCAAGATGCCAGCGATACGATTTTAAACGAATTACAATCAATACGATCGCAGACCGTATGATGGATCTGATGAAGAAAGAACAAGTGGAAGTCGAGGAAAAGGCAATTCGGTACATTGCAAAAGCAGCCGATGGTTCTATGCGTGATGCCCTGAGTCTTCTGGATCAGTGTATTGCGTTTTATCTGGGACAGAAGCTGACCTACGATCATGTGCTGGAAGTGCTTGGAGCGGTGGACACTGACGTATTCAGCAGACTTTTACGGACGATCCTTTCGCAGGATGTGGCAGAAGTATTGAAGATCGTAGAAGAGCTGGTGATGCAAGGCCGTGAACTTTCCCAACTCTCGGCAGATTTTACATGGTATCTGCGTAATCTTTTGTTGGTAAAATCTTCAGATAACATGGAAGATGTGCTGGATGTTTCCACGGAAAATCTGATTCAGCTGAAAGAAGAGGCGCAGATGATCGAATCGGAAGTTCTGCTGCGATATATTCGTATTTTTTCTGAACTGACAAATCAATTAAAATTTGCAAGTCAGAAAAGGGTTTTACTGGAAGTGACACTGATTAAACTCTGTAAGCCACAGATGGAAACGACAAAAGACAGTATCCTGGATCGCGTTCGTGCATTGGAAAAGCAAATGGAAGAGGGAAAATTTGCTGTACCTGCGCAGGAGAAAATTATTTATGTAAATGGAGATGCACCGAAGCCGCAGCCCAAACCGAAACTTCCCAAGGCGCTTGGTGAGGATGTAAGACAAGTGGCGGCAAATTTCCGTAAAATTGCAAATGAAGCATCGGGAATGCTTCGTACTTATTTAAAACAGGCACGCCTCAGCGTGGGAAATAATAATCAGCTTCTGATCGTGATGCCGGATGAAATGAGTGCCAGCTTTGTTGACGGTGAAGCCCGCAAGCAGGAGATCAAAGAACTGATCGAACAGAAAACTGGAAAAACAGTTGACATAGAAGTGCGCCAGGTAGAGATGGGACGCACTTTTGAAGATAATTTTGTAGATATAGAAAAAGTAATTCACATGGATATTACCATTGAAGACGAATAAAGGAGGAATTAAACATGGCGAAACGTGGAGGATTTCCGGGTGGTGGAATGCCTGGTAATATGGCAAATTTAATGAAACAGGCGCAGAAAATGCAGCGTCAGATGGAAGAACAGGCAAAGGAAATGGAAACAAAAGAATTTTCAGCAACTGCAGGCGGTGGAGCTGTTGAAGTAATCGTCAATGGAAAGAAAGAACTGAAGAAAGTAACCCTTCAGGAAGAAGTCGTGGATCCGGATGATATTGAGATGCTGGAAGATCTTATTGTTGCGGCTGTAAATGAGGCACTTCGCAAAGTGGATGAAGAAAATACTTCTGCTATGAATAAACTTACGGGCGGACTTGGCGGCGGGCTGCCGGGAATGTTCTAACGGGAGAAGAGAACATGGATTATTATAGCAGTCAGATATCGAAGCTGATCGAAGAATTTTCCAGACTACCGGGGATTGGGCCAAAGTCGGCGGCAAGACTTGCCTTCCATGTAATTAATATGCCAAAAGAACAAGTAGAACAGCTTGCAGGCACAATGATAGATGCGAAGAATAATGTTCGTTATTGTAAAGAATGTTATACACTGACAGATCAGGAGCTCTGTCCAATCTGTGCAAGTGCCGGGCGCGATCATAAAACAATTATGGTTGTGGAAAATACAAGAGATCTGGCAGCGTATGAGAAGATCGGGAAATATAATGGAGTATATCATGTGCTTCACGGAGCAATTTCACCAATGCTGGGAATTGGTCCGGGAGATATCCGGTTGAAGGAATTGATAGAACGTCTTCAGAAGGATGTGGACGAGGTGATTATTGCGACCAATTCCAGTCTGGAAGGAGAGACGACCGCGATGTATATCAGTAAGTTGATTAAACCGACAGGAATCAAAGTGAGCAGAATTGCCAGCGGTGTTCCGGTAGGCGGGGATCTGGAATACATTGATGAGGTAACACTTCTTCGCGCATTAGAAGGAAGGACAGAATTATAGAATTACACATAAGAAAGATTATACAATATAGAAAAAACATGGTATAATTTAAAACAGAAAAATAAGTTCGGGAGAAACTCGGCTAATTCAAGGAGGAGATAGAAATGAAATTTTTTATTGATACTGCAAATGTAGAAGATATCAAGAAAGCAAACGATATGGGAGTTATTTGTGGAGTAACAACAAATCCATCACTTATTGCAAAAGAAGGTCGTGATTTTGCAGAAGTAATCGCTGAAATCGCATCTATCGTTGACGGACCAATCAGTGGAGAAGTAAAAGCTACAACAGTTGACGCTGAAGGAATGATTGCAGAAGGTAGAGAAATTGCAAAAATTCATCCAAACATGGTAGTTAAAATTCCTATGACAGTAGAAGGCTTAAAGGCTTGTAAGGTTCTTTCATCAGAAGGAATTAAGACAAATGTAACACTTATCTTTTCAGCAAACCAGGCACTTCTTGCTGCAAGAGCCGGAGCAACTTATGTATCTCCATTCCTTGGACGTCTGGATGATATTTCTGTTCGCGGAACAGATCTTATCACAGAAATCGTTGATATTTTCCTTGCAGCAGGAGATATTGATACAGAAATTATCGCAGCAAGCGTGCGTAATCCAATCCATGTAACAGACTGTGCACTTGCGGGAGCACACATTGCAACAGTACCATATAAAGTAATCGAACAGATGACAAAACATCCACTTACAGATGCTGGTATTGCAAAATTCCAGGCAGACTACAAAGCTGTTTTTGGTGAATAAGCACAGGAGGCCATTTATGAATAAATTAGAGCTTATGAATACCGCCAATGAGGTTCGCAAGAGTATTGTGACAGCAGTTCATGCGGCAAAATCAGGACATCCGGGCGGCTCATTATCTGCGGCTGATATTTTTACTTATTTATATTTTGAAGAAATGAATATAGATCCGGCAGATCCTAAGAAAGCGGATCGTGATCGCTTTGTATTATCAAAAGGACATACAGCGCCTGGATTGTATTCAGCACTTGCGCATAGAGGATTTTTCCCGGTAGAAGAACTTCTTTCGCTTCGTAAAGTAGGATCTATGCTTCAGGGACATCCGGATATGAAGCATATCCCAGGTGTAGATATGTCAAGTGGTTCTTTAGGACAAGGAATTTCAGCAGCAGTAGGTATGGCTATTTCTGGAAAATTGTCAAATGATGATTACAGAGTATACACACTCCTTGGAGATGGAGAGATTCAGGAAGGTCAGGTATGGGAAGCGGCAATGTTAGCCGGCTTCCGTAAGCTTGATAACCTGGTGGTAATTGTAGATAATAACAATCTTCAGATTGACGGAGCGATTGATGAAGTAAACTCACCATATCCGATTGATAAGAAGTTTGAAGCGTTTAATTTCCATGTAATTAATATCGATGGACATAATTTTGATGAAATCGATGCAGCATTTAAAGAAGCAAGAGCGACGAAAGGAATGCCGACAGCGATCATTGCTAAGACAGTGAAAGGAAAAGGAGTTTCCTTCATGGAAGACAAAGCAGGATGGCATGGAAAGGCTCCAAGTGATGAAGAATATGAGATTGCAATGGCTGATCTGGAGAAAGTAGGTGAAGCATTATGTCAGAGATAAAGAAAATCGCAACAAGAGATAGCTACGGTAATGCTTTAGCTGAATTAGGAAAACTGCATGAAGATGTGGTTGTATTGGATGCAGACCTTGCAGGGGCAACAAAAACAGCAGTATTTAAGAAAGCATTTCCAGAACGTTTTATTGACTGTGGCATCGCAGAAAGTAATATGATTGGGGTTGCAGCAGGTATTGCAACAACCGGAAAAGTACCGTTTGCAAGTTCTTTTGCGATGTTTGCAGCAGGACGTGCATTTGAGCAGGTGCGTAACTCAGTTGGATATCCGAAGAATAATGTCAAAATCGGAGCAACTCACGCGGGAATTTCTGTAGGGGAAGACGGAGCAACTCATCAGTGTAATGAAGATATTGCACTTATGAGAACGATTCCGGGAATGGTAGTAATTAATCCATCTGATGATGTGGAGGCAAAAGCGGCAGTGTTTGCAGCATATGAACATCAGGGACCAGTTTACATGCGTTTTGGACGTCTTGCAGTTCCGGTAATCAACGACAATCCGGATTATAAATTTGAACTTGGCAAAGGAATTGTATTGAGAGAAGGAAAAGACGTTGCAATCATCGCGACAGGTCTTGAAGTGGCTGAATCACTTGCGGCAGCAGAAAAACTTGCGGCAGAAGGAATCGACGCAAAGGTTATCAACATCCACACAATCAAACCATTGGATAAAGAACTTGTAATTGCAGCAGCAAAAGAAACAGGCAAAGTGGTAACGGTGGAAGAACATTCTGTAATAGGTGGTCTCGGAAGTGCGGTGTGTGATGTTTTATCTGAAAATTGTCCGACACCGGTTCTTAAGATTGGTGTAAATGATGTGTTCGGAGAATCAGGTCCGGCAGTACAGCTTGTTAAGAAATATGGATTAGATGCAGATGGAATTTACGAAAAAGTAAAAGCATTTGTATAGTTTAATATGTAAAAAAGATGTCGAAGTAACTCGGCATCTTTTTTATTTCTATAGACATAAAGTGATAAAATCAGCAATTCGTATATGCTACGATGTGAAAAAATATGAATGAGGTGAATGTCTATGGAAAATAAATTTCCAAAAAACGTACGTCAGATAGGAAATGTTAGTGATACACCGAAGATATATGTGGAAGATTATGTAGACACTTTTTTGAACCAACTATGTGAGAAAACAGAAGAGATACCAACAGGAGTATTTTTGATCGGACATACGCTTAGACAGGACGAGCAGGATTGCATTTACGTATCCGGTGCGATTCGAATGGAAGAGATAACTTTCGATGAAAAGAATGTAAGTATAAACAGAGATGTGTGGGAAAAGGCGCAGAGAGAGCAGGCAGACTATTTCCCAGACGGAGAGATCATGGGGTGGTGCGTGATCTGGCCGGGAGGAAGTCTGCGGTTAGATAATGAAATACGAAGAGTACATGAACAGTATTTTGACCATTTTGGAACAATACTGATTCTTAAAAATGCAGAAGATGAGCAGTATTTTGCATATAAATATAAAGAGCTGATGCAAATGAACGGCCATTACATATATTATGAAAAGAATGCAGCAATGCAGAATTATATGATTCTGGAACGAAAGAAGATCGGAGTGACTCCCAGTGAGGATGTGGAAGATAAGGCTGCGAAGGAGTTTCGTAATATCGTAAAAGAACGGATTATTATACAAGAAGAAAAGAAACACACACGCTATATGCGTGCGGTCAGCGTACTACTGATTATAGCGGTGCTTGGAATGGGCGTAACTACTATAAATAATTATGGAAAAATGCAGGCACTTCAAAGCGCGCTGGAGGGAATGAAAAATCCTATTGTTAAAAATCAGGAAGAGAAACCGGAAAATGAAACTTTGGAAACCAGCGGTAAGGTGACAGAGGAAACTCCTGAGGATGAGCCTCCGGTATCTGAAGAACCAACGGAAGAAATAGTGGAATCGGTAAATGAAGAGCCGGTGAGCGAAAAAACAGAAACGATAACAAGCACGATGCAGGAAATGAGCGAAGATATTTATATTGTAGAAAAGGGGGATACACTGGCGAAAATCAGTAAAAAGGTATATGGTGATATCAGCCATGTGGATGCAATTTGTCGAATGAATGGATTGAGTGATGGAAATCTCATTTTTATAGGGCAGAAATTATTGCTTCCATAAAAAGATAAATGTGTTATACTGTCTATAGATAAAATCAGGAAAATGGGGAAGTATAATGGGAATTCATATAGAAGTACGCAAACCTGACGAAAGCAGCGTAGATGATAAAATCAAAAAATATAAGAAAAGATCGCTTATACAGAATATCGTTTCCATCTGTTTGGTTCTATCAATATTTCTCAGTACATATCTGTTTGTGGAAATTCAGACATACGGAAAGATGGATACGGTGCAGGAATATGGTGATGCAGGAATGGATAACAGTAATTACGCAAAATATTCTGATGGGATTTTGAAGTACAGCCGGGATGGTGCCGCATATTTGGACAAGAAGGGGGTAGAACAGTGGAATCAGTCTTACCAGCTTCAGAATCCATTTATCAATGTGAACGGTGATGCGCTGGTCATTGGAAATCAGGGCGGAAATGATTTGTATGTGTTTAATAAGAAGGGCCTGTTGGGTGAAATCCATACAAATTATCCGATTGAAGATGCGGTTGTTGCGGAAAATGGAATTGTAGGCGCATTGCTTAAAAATGGAATGACACCACAGATTATTTGTTACGATGCTACGGGAAATATTCTGATCGAACACATGGCGGCTTTGACAGGTATCGGATATCCGATTGGAATGGCCCTTTCACCGGAAGGAACGATGCTTCAAGTTTCTTATTACTGCGTAGAAGAAGGCGTGGAGGCAACCAGAGTTGTGTATTATAATTTTAAGGATGGCGATACAGAGAAAGAAAGTTATCAGGTAACCGAAGACGTTTATAAAAATGTGGTGATGCCGGAGACATTCTTTGTGAACAGTAGAAGATCTGTATTGGTAGGAAACTCTTTTTTCATGATTTATGAAGGAAAAGAAACGCCGACATTATTCAAAACAGTAGAAATCGAGAAAAAAATACAGAGCGTATTTTATGATAAAAATTATATTGGCTTTGTCTTAAAAAATGCCGGAGAAGAGAAGTCAGAACTCCGACTCTATAATATGAATGGCGAACAGAAAATGTCCAAAACATTTATTGGAGAATACAGTAATATTCTTATTTCAGATGGGAATATACTTATGTTCGATGGTGGAAAATGTGCGATTTTTTCTAGTTGGGGCGTTCAGAAATTTGAAGGGGAAGTAGAAATGAATATTAAGGAAATACTTCCACTGTCGGGAATTAATATGTACTTGCTGATAAGTAATGACGGAATGGAAGAAGTCCGTCTTGTAAAATAGGAGAAAAATATGAACAATATGAACTGGATGGCGATAGCTGTTTTGGCAATAATATTAATAGGAATATTGGTCGGACTTGTGCGGGGCGGTCTGCGCATAGCAGTGTCTCTTGTGGTGACGGTGCTGACTTTGGTTATTGTATGTTTTGTGTCGCCGTATGTGACGGATGCAATTATTGCGCTGACTCCGGCGGATGAGATTATGGAGTCCTATTGCGAAAAAATAATTTCTAATGCAATGGGTGGATCGGGAACAAAAGTAAATCTGACGGAAGAACAGGTGCGCAGTATCTTAAGAGGCGCGGGTGTTTCGGAAGAAGAACTGGCGGCTGTTGGAATTACGGTTGAAGATATTGTAAATGGAGAAGTTGATGGCGAAGATTTGGAGCAGTTTGGAATATCACCTGATATTTTGAATGGACATATAGCAGAAAAAACGGAAAGCGCTACAATTTTTTCTGCTGATCTTCCGAGAGAAATGCAGATTGCAGCAATCGAGCACTCCGTGCTCCCTGATATTTTTAAAGATTTGTTGTTAAGCAATAATAACAATAAAGTTTACGAAAAGCTTGGAGCAACTAATTTTGGCGAATATATTGGAAAATATTTTTCCCGTTTGTTTATAGGAATATGCTCATTTTTCTTGACATTTGTGGTGGCAACACTGGTAATACGTGCAATTGTTTTTGCGTTGGATATTATAACCACGCTTCCGGGTCTGGGCTTGATCAACCGCCTGGTTGGAATGGCTTTAGGCGGCGGAATAGCATTGATCGTGATAGACGTAATTTTTGTGGCAATCACACTTCTTTACATGTCAACATATGCGGGTATGATGCTTGATATGATAGCACAGAGTGAATTCCTGACGTTTCTTTATGATAATAATATTGTAATGGATTTGATGATGAAAATATGGTAAAGATAAAAGGGAGCCTGGCTCCCTTTTATCGCGTTTTCTTTAGAAGTTTTCTGCTGTGTAAACAAGAAAAGGCATTATAGAGAAATAGACGAAAGTTAGTAAACGCGCTGATGTGGGATTCTCTGTGGGGAGGGCTGCACTTGCTTTTAAAGAGAAAATTGTCAGTGACGAAGTGGTGTCAGGGATGGAATTCTCTGTGGAGAGAGTTGCACTTGTTTCTGGAGAGAAAATTGTCAGTGACGAAGTGGCGTCAGGGATGGAATTCTCTGTGGAGAGAGTTGCACTTGTTTCTGGAGAGAAAATTGTCAGTGACGAAGTGGCGTTAGGAATGGAATTCTCTGTGGAGAGAGTTGCACTTGCTTTTAAAGAGAAAAGATGATGACGTTGAGCTGAGATTCTCTGTGAGACCAAGAAAAGTTGTTTGCAGGAGAGAAAAATCGAAGTATTCTTGAAAAAGGAAGGAAAAATTCT
>Ga0129317_1000607_pt1 | contig 35106 bp, 33 predicted proteins | sample Cm1ome_FD_94430 | JGI IMG/M metagenome (GOLD analysis project Ga0129317, IMG submission 94430) | Eastern black-and-white colobus group fecal microbial communities from Wisconsin, USA - Cm1105 metagenome | ecosystem: Host-associated > Mammals > Digestive system > Large intestine > Fecal | place... | reverse complement strand
TTTTTTGATCTCCGGGGCAAATAAATTGCCCCTGCGAGAATCCTCCGCTCCGCTCCGGATTCGCGCCGGAGTCCCGGCGTCCCGCCTGCGGCGGGTCCCTGAGGACTCCCCCGCCCCTCTCAGCCGGGTCATCCCCCAAACAGGTATCCCATTCCACGCTTGGTCACAATAAATTTGGGGGCGGCGGGGTCGTCCTCCAGTTTCTCCCGCAGGCGGCGGACGGCCACGTCCACCGCCCGCACATCTCCCACATAACCCTCATAGTTCCATACATGCTCCATCAGGGCCTCCCGGGAAAATACTTTTCCAGGCTGGGCGGCCAAAAAGCAGATCAGATCGTACTCCCGCTGGGTCAGCTCCAGGGGCCGGCCGTCCTTGGTCACTACGGCCCGCTCCCGGTCGATGGTCATCCGTCCCAGCTGAAGCACCTCCTCCTTTCCCTGGGGGGCAGGCGCCGCCCCGGGGGCCATGGATACCCGGCGGATATTGGCCTTCACCCGGGCCAGCAGCTCCCGCATGGAGAAGGGCTTGGTGATATAGTCATCAGCACCCAGCTCCAGACCCAGCACCTTGTCGGCCTCCTCCTCCCGGGCGGTCAGCATAAGAATTGGGGTGGACGCCCCCGACTGGCGCACCCGGCGGCACACGTCAAAGCCGTCCATGCCCGGAAGCATCAGATCCAGCAGAATCAGATCCGGATTCTGCTCCAGGGCCAGCTGCAGCCCGGTGGGGCCGTCATAGGCCTCCAGAGTGTCGTATCCCTCCCGGCTGAGGTTGAAGGACAGGATGTCCACAATATTCTGCTCGTCCTCCACAATGAGTATGGTCTTTCCCACAGGTTTCCTCCTTCCGCACACAGGCCCCTGTTACAGGCCCAGCAGCACCTTCACCTTCAGCGTGGTGGCTACGGTCTTGGCATCGGTGATGGTACCATCCATCACCTGCTCCACCAGCGTCTCAAAGGGCATGGCAACCACGTCCAAAAACTCGTCCTCGTCAGGGTGCTGCTTTTTCCGCGTCAGCCCCCGGGCCAAATACATATGCAACGCCTCGTCACAAAAGCCGGGAGATGCCAACGTGTATCCCAGATAGGTCCACTCCGCCGCCTCCAGCCCTGTCTCTTCACTCAGCTCCCGCTGGGCGCCCAGCAGCCTGTCCTCCTCCGCCCCGTGATCCAGCTTCCCCGCCGGCAGCTCCAGCAGCAGCTGACCAATGGGATAGCGGTACTGGCGCACCAGGGTCACGGTGCGGTCCTCGTCCAGGGCCAGTACGGCCACCCCGCCGGGGTGGTACACCACCTCCCGGCTGGCCATCCCGCCGTTGGGCAGGCGGACCTGATCCAAAGTCAACCGCACGATTTTTCCTTCAAAAACCGTTTCTCCCGACACCCTGTGCTCCGTTAAATCCATGGTGTCTCCTCCTCACTTCCCGCCAGTTCTCCGGCGTTTCTCTCAGATGGAATTCAGTATACCACAAGGTTCCTCTCCGGTAAAGCCGGAAGCACCTCCCCATTGGAAATTTCCCTTGTACGGGGCCGCAAAAAAAGAGTATAATGGTTTTATATTTGGCCCGAGGCCCAAATTACTTTGATGGAGCGTGATGACAAATGGTACGCAAAGCCCAGCTCTCCGACTGGGACGACCTTATGGAGATCTACGCCGCCGCCCGCCGCTTTATGAAGCAGGCCGGCAACCCCACCCAGTGGGGGGACAGCTTCCCCCCAGAGGAGCTGATCCGCTCCGACCTGCGTCTGGGTCAGAACTATGTCTGTCTGGTGGATGGCCGTGTCCAGGCCGTCTTCTCCATGATTCCCGGAGAGGACCCCACTTACCAGGAGATTCAGGGGGCATGGCTCAACGACCTGCCCTACTGCGCCGTACACCGGGTAGCCAGCCGGGGGGAGGTCCGCGGCCTGGCCTCCGTCATCCTCCAGTGGTGCCTGGACCAGTGTGGCAACGTACGCATTGACACCCATGACGATAACCTGCCCATGCAGCGGGTACTGGAAAAAAACGGATTTGTCAAATGCGGCCGCATTCGTCTGGAGGACGGCTCTCCCCGGATCGCCTATCAGCGCACTCTGAGCCCGGAGGAGCGCCATGTCCATTAAAGAGACGCTGGGTCTTCGCTCCCACCGGGAGGACCCAAAGATATTCTGGTTCTCTCTGACCCTGCTGTGCCTGTTGCTGGCCCTGGCCGGCTTTCTTCTCTCCCTTCTCCATCTGCCCGGTCTCCCCGGTCTGGCGCTCCGGGCCTCCGGCGGGCTGTTTCTCAGCTGGGCTTTTCTCTGTGCCGTCCTCACTGAAGCGTGGAACCACCGGAAAAAAGCCCCATCAGACCGGGCCCAGATTCAGACGGAGAGCGGTCTGCTGCTGTTGACGGCAGCTCTGGTTCTGCCCGACCGGCTGCTCCGCCTTCACCCCGCCGCCGTTCCCTCTCTCCCCGTGGTTCTGGCCGGCGTTGCCCTCTATGCCGCCGCCCGGACAGCCGGCCCGGTGCTCCGCCGGAAGGGCCGCTTTTCCACCCGGGAGATTTTTCTGATTCTCTGCTGCGGCGTATTGGCCTGCGGCGTGTTTCTCTCTTTTTTTGACCTCTGGTCGGCGGTATCCGCCGCCCGCTCTGTATAACCCGACTATTTTACCGTCAAGGAGCTGAACATCCCATGGACCATATTGAAGAAAAAATTCTATCCATCATCGACGGCCACGCCGATGAGCTGCAGGCCCTGGCTGAGGACATTTTTCACCATGCCGAGCAGGGCTACCACGAGTACCGCACCGCCGGACTGGTCTCTGACTTTTTGAACAAGCTGGGGCTGGAGACCCGGGAGGGCCTGGCCATCACCGGTGTCAAGGCCGAGATAGGGCGGGGAGACGGTCCCAACGTGGCCCTCATTGGGGAATTGGACGGGTTGGCCTGTCCCACCCACCCCGACGCCACGGACCAGGGCTATGCTCACTCCTGCGGCCACTACGCCCAGATTGTCTGCATGCTGGGTGCCGCCCTGGCCCTCAGCGATCCAGAGGTGGCCGCCGGTCTGGACGGCACCGCCACCATCTTTGCCGTCCCCGCCGAGGAGTTCCAGGGGGCCGACCTGCGGGAGGAGGTCCGCCGCACCCACGATGTCCGGTGCGCCGGCGGCAAGTGCGAGCTGCTCCGCCGGGGGGAGTTTGACCACATCGATATGGCCATCACCACCCACTCCCATATGGTGGGCCGGGAATCGGACGCCCACCTGATGCTGGGCAACAGCGCCTGCACCGGCTTTGTGGGAAAAACCGTGCTGATCCACGGCCGGGCCGCCCACGCCGCCGCCGCCCCCCACCTGGGGATCAACGCCCTCAACGCCGCCAGTCTGGGCATGTCCGCTCTGGGTATGATCCGGGAGACCTTTCAGGAGAAGGACTGTGTCCGGGTCCACCCCTACATCCGCAAGGGAGGCGAGGCGATCAACATTGTCCCCAGCGAGGTGGCGGTGGACATGATGGTCCGGGCCGCCACCCAAGGAGCCATCGAGGAGGTCAGCGGCAAGGTGGACCGCTGCTTCCAGGGGGCCGCCTACGCCATCGGCTGCCAGGCGGAGATCATCAATGCCCAGGGATACATGCCCTGTCCGGAGCGACTGCCCGACCAGGTGCTTTGGGACACCGCCGCCCTGCTGGGGGACCGGTGGAAGGCGGCCTCCATTCCCGCCGGCCGGTGCAACACCGCCAGCACCGACGTGGGTGACCTGTTCGCTGTGATGCCGGTGCTCAACTTCACCTTCGGCGGCAGCACCGGCGACCTCCACTCCCGGGACTATAAGGTATCCGACCCGGAGACAGCCCACATCCTGCCCGCCAAAATGATGGCTCTGCTGGCCTACCGCCTGCTGAAGGACGGTGCGGCCCAAGCCCGGCAGATTATCGACGGGTATCAGGCCCCCTACACCTTGGAGAAGTACAAGGCCTATGTGAAAAAGATCAGCGGCTGAAGGGGCGTACCTTCACCCCTTCCCAAAGGGAAACAGACACCCCGCGGGGCGGCCCATCCGGGCCGCCCCGCGGGGTGTTTTGCCTGCTGCTTCAGCTTCAGTCTTTTTTCTCCAGATAATCCAGGGCAAACTGGGCGTAGATTCCGGTGCCGTGGACCAGGACATCCTCATCCACATCAAAGGCGGGGTGGTGATGGGTGCATACAATCCCCTTGCCCGGATTTCTGAATCCCAGATATCCATAGACGCCAGGGATGTGTTCCAGATAGACGCTGAAGTCCTCAGCCCCTGTCATCTTGGGCAGATGCTTCAGGCTGTCCTCACCCAATTCTTTCCGGGCCGCTCCCTGGGCCAGTTCCACCAGATCCTCCCAGTCGTTAATCAGGGGGCTGGGGCCGAAGTAGTAATCGCACTCGGCGGTGCAGCCGCAGCTCTGGACCGCACCCTCCACCACCTGCTCAATGCGCTGCGGCATGCTGTTCCGGAAGGCCCGGTCAAAGGCCCGGACGGTGCCCACCAGCTCCACATGGTCGCACAGGATGTTCTCCTTGGTTCCCCCGTTCATCATCCCCACGGTGACCACCAGGCTGTCCAGGGGATTGTTCTGGCGGCTGGGGATGGACTGAAGGGCCATGACCGCGGTGGCGGCGGCCAAAACGGCATCGCGGCCCTGGTGGGGGGCGGAGCCGTGGGCGGACTTGCCCCGGATCTGGATGGTAAACCGGTCGCTGCAGGCCATTCTGGGACCGGACTCAAAGCTGGCGGTGCCCATGTCCATGGCGGACCAGACATGCATGCCGAAGATGGCATCCACCCCCTCCAGGGCGCCCCGCTTCACGTACTCCTCTGACTTGCGGCCGATCTCCTCCGCCATCTGGAAGATGAGCTTCACCGTGCCTTTCAGCTCTTCCCGATGGGCCCAGAGAATTTTGGCCGCCCCCAGGAGCATGGCGGCGTGACAGTCGTGACCGCAGGCGTGCATCACCCCGGGGTTCTGACTGCAGTATTCCTTGCCGGGGTTCTCCTGGATGGGCAGGGCGTCAATGTCCGCCCGGAGCATCACCGTCTTTCCCGGGGCCCCTCCCTGAATGGTAGCCACACATCCCGTAATCCCCTCAAAGGTGCGGACGGGAATTCCCTGCTTCTCCAGCTCCCCCACAATAAACCGGGTGGTCTCCACCTCGTGCTCCCCCAGCTCCGGGTGGGCGTGGAGCCAGCGGCGGCACTGAATGACATAGGCCTCCTGCTCCTTGGCCAGCTGCTGAATATTCATCTGCCCTCACCTCCCGCGGTCTGCTCCAGGTAGTCGGCGGCAAACTGGGCATACTGGGCCGCGCCGATGTGGAGAATGGTTTCGTTGATCTTAAATTTCTCATTGTGGACGGGGTAGACGCAGCCCGCTTCCTCGTCGTAGCAGCCCAAAAACGCAAACAGGGAGGCGGGTATTTTCTCCATGAGATAGGAGAAGTCCTCACTGCCCGTGGCCAGGACAGTGGAGCGCAGAACATCCGGGCCGTACAGTTTTTTTGCCGCGCCGCGGGCCACATCGTTGAGCCCGTGGTCGTCGTTGCGCACGGGAGGCTCCAGATAGCGGTACTCCAGCTCGGCGGTGCAGCCCATGGCCTGAGCGGTGGCGTCGATGATCCGCCGCATGTTTTCCTCCACCATCCCCCGGGCCTGGGCGGTGTGGGCCCGTACAGTACCCTCCATCACGGCGGTGTCGGTGACTATGTTGAACTGTGTACCCGCTTTTACGGTGCCCACGGTGACCACCAGGGAGTTCAGCGGGTCGTTGATCCGGCTGACGATGGTCTGCAAATTACAGATGATGGCGCTGGCGGCCACAATGGCGTCCCGGCCCAGGTTGGGGGTGGAGCCATGGGCGGACACGCCGTGGACCGTGATGGTAAAATTGTCACAGCTGGCCATGAGGGGGCCGTCCTGAATGCACAGCTTTCCGCTCTCTACAGTGGGCCACACGTGCACCCCCATGGCGGCGTCCACATCGGAAAGATATCCCTCGTCCCAGTAGTAATGGCTGCCCACAAAGACCTCCTCACCGGACTGAAACAGCAGCTTGACGGTGCCGGAGAGCTCCTCCCGGGCCTCCCAAAGCAGTCTGGCGGCCCCCAGCAGCATGGCGGCGTGGCAGTCGTGGCCGCAGGCGTGCATCACCCCGGGGTGAATGCTTTCAAAGTCCACGCCGCTGTTCTCCTGGATAGGCAGGGCGTCAATATCCGCTCGGAGCATCACTGTTTTCCCCGGCCTGCTCCCCTGGACGGTGGCAATGCAGCCGGGATAATCCTCAAAGGTCCGGACGGGAATTCCGATCTTCTTCAGTTCCTCCGCCAGATAGGCGGTGGTCTCCCACTCCTGGAGGGAGCGCTCCGCGTGCCGGTGCAGATAACGGCGGCTGGCGATGATTTCATTTTCCAACTCCGCCGCGCGCTTGGCAAAATTCATAGCTGACTCCTTTTTTCATTGATCTTTTTTCAGATAAGAGGCGGCCCGAACTTGCTGCACAAATTCGAGCCGCCGTATTCACACTTTGGCCATGGCCGTCTTTGGCGTGCCTCAGTTGAGGAAAATGCCGCCGCCCGGTCCCAGGGGCAGATTGAGGGTAACCCAGAAAATCACCTGAATAATCCACACAATGGCAAAGGTGACAGAGAAGGGAATCATGTTGGCGATAATGGTACCCAGACCGGCCTTTTTGTCATATTTACGGGCGAAGCCCAGGATGACGGGCATGTAAGTAAACAGGGGGGACAGGGGGTTGGTGATGGAGTCGCCGATGCGGTACACCACCTGGGTGATGGCCGGGTCGTAGCCCAGCAGCATCATCATGGGGACAAACACGGGAGCCAGGATGGCCCACTTGGCGGAAGCGGAGCCGATGAACAGGTTGACAAAGCAGGACAGGATAATCAGCCCGATCAGCAGCGGCACGCCCTTGAAGCCGATGTTCTCCAGGAAGCCGGCGCCGTTGATGGCCAGCACGGTGCCCAGTTTGGACACAGAGAAGAAGTTTGTGAAAATGGAGATGAAGAAGCACATAAAGACGTAGTTACCCATCTCCGCAAAGCCCTGGCTGATGTCGGTCCACACGTCCTTGTCGTTCTTATACTTGCCGATGGCCGCGCCGTAGGCGATACCGGGGATCATCAGAGCCAGGGTGACAGTAAACACAATTCCCTTGGTGAAAGGGGCGTCAGAGGCGGTGATGGTTCCGTCAGAGCCAGCCAGAATGGCAGAGCCGCCGAAGATAGGCAGGGGCAGAGAGAGCAGAAGGATTACGACCAAATAGATCAGCTCCGCCACACCGGCTGCAACCAGGCCTTTTTTCTGGATTGGGGTGACGTTGGCGGCATTCTCGTCAAAATCATACTGAGCCAGCTCTTCCCGGGTGATGGGGAAGCGGTGGACCATAAGTTTTTCCGTGACGGCGGTACCCGCGATGGTCAGGAGCACGCAGGAGGCGATGAGGAAATACCAGTTGATGGCCATGGAGCCCATATAGTTTGGATCAATCATCTGGGCCGCGGCCTGGGTAAAGCCGAAAGCCAGAGCATCGGACAGGCCCAGCAGCACGTTGGCGCAGAAGCCGGCGGCCACGGAGGCATAGGCCACATACAGGCCCAGCATGGGGCTGCGGCCGATGGACATGTACAGAATTGCGGCAAGCGGGGGCAGAATAATAAAGCCCGCGTCACCGGCAATATTCAGGTTGATGCCCAGGAAGATCACCACCATGGTGACGATCCAGCCTTTGGACTTGCCCAGAAAACGCTGCATCAGGGTGACCAGGAAGCCGCTCTTCTCCGCCACGGAGGAGCCGATGACGGCCACCAGCACCATGCCCAGAGGGGCAAAGCCGGAGAAGTTGGCAATCACATTGCTCCACAGATACTGGATACCGGCAATGGAGAAGAGATTGAAAATCTCCACGGTGGAACCGTCGGCGGGATTGGTGGCCGTGACATTCAGCGCACTGCACAGCCAGGAAATCAGTGCTACAATGATGGCCAGACCCAGAAACATGGTGATGGGGTCAGGCAGTTTATTGCCTACCCGCTCAATGGCGTCCAGAATTCGGTCCAGCAGACCCTTTTTTGTTTTCGGTTCAGTCATTCAGTGCTCCTTTCTTTATCCGGACTGGTCGTCCGACAGAACGGCGGCCCCGGTTCCCGCCTCTCTCCTGCGCGGCACCGGGATGCTGAGTCCACAACAGCGCCCGTTTAAAGACCCTGAGGGCACGTCTCAGCTCCGCGCCCTTTTCTTCCTTTTCCACAGCCCGGTGAAGGGGGCTTCCAGTTCCTCCCTACGATTTTCCCCATTCTTCGGACGGTGATATTGAACTTATTATAGCGAATCGTTTCATCTCTGGCAATAGTTTATCCAACGTTTTTTCACAGTTTGTTCATATTTTGGCATGCAGTATGAAACACCGGGGCCAAGTGAAATGAAACTTCGGTCCCCGGTGTCCTACATGATATTCACTGAAAAGGTTTCTCCATCTGTCCGAAAACAGGGGCTGGCGGCCCCTGTTGGCGCACGCCAAAGTTAAATACTGTACCTGTCATACCGCCGCGCCGAACATGCCGGCCCCCGGCAGGCGTCTATTCCGTGCCTCCCCAACCGGATTCCACCTGGTCAACCCGCGCCTTGACATAGTCCGCCAAAATTCTTGCGGTTCCCTCCACTCCAAGCTTACCGCTGTTGACAGTGATGTCATAACACCGGGCATCCCCCCACCTGCCCTTGCAGTACTGATTGTGATAGCTCCGGCGCTTTCGGTCGTACTGGGCGATCAGCAGGAGCGCCCGGGACTCGGAGACGTGGCCCAGCTTCATGGTCCGCTCCTTCCGGAACGGAATATCCGCCGCCACAAACATCGTGACCAGTCCGGGGTGCCATTTCAGCACCTCCTCGGCACAGCGGCCCAATACCACGAAGGACTCCCCCGCCGAAGCCCGCTCCTGAAGATACTGAAACTGCATCTGGGCAATGACATCCTCCGGTGCGTTGCTGAACCCGTTGACCGTTCTGTATAGAAGTCGATTTTTAGGCAGTTCATCATACCGCTCCAGCCTTCCCGGGTCCACACCCCGGGACTGGGCAATGTGCCGGAGCATATTTTTCTCGTAGAGAGGCAGATCAAAGTGCTGGGCAAGGGATCGGGCAATTTCATGGCCGCCGCTGCCGAACTGGCGGCTCAGCGCAATAATCAGCTGACCGGACATACCCATTCCTCCTTAAAAATACCGGATGAACATAAACAGCATGGAAACGGCAACCACAATCACAGTGGCAGGCGCCAGCGCCCTGCAATAGCGGCCCCATCCAATGGGATGGCCGTTCTTGGCGGCGATGGAGGTGCCCACCACATTGGCAGAGGCCCCGATGGGAGTGGCGTTTCCGCCGATGTCGGTGCCCATGGACAGAGCCCACGCCAGAGTTTGGAGATCCGCCCCCTGCGTGGCCGCCAGGGTCTTAATAACAGGAATCATCGTGGCGGCAAATGGAATATTGTCAATGAAGGCGCTGGCTGCGGCGGAACCCCAGATAATAATGGCCACCATCGCCATGGGGCGTCCGCCGCTGACCCGGCTGATCAGTCCGGCCAGCAGCTCCAGCACACCGGTCTGCTCCAGCCCGCTGACCACCACAAACAACCCGATAAAAAACAGCAGGGTTTTATAATCCACCCGGCGCAGAATGCTTTTTGCCTGCCGGCCGGAGGCGGTCAACGTACCAAGGGCGATGACAACCCCTATCAAGGACACGGTAAAGTGGGTCTGGGCGTGGGTCACAAGGAGAACCACAGCGCATCCAAAAATAACACAGCTGAGGATAAAGGATCTCCGGTTGACAATGGCCTGGCTGGGATCAGGATAGTGGTCCGGTGCTTGTGCCTGTACTTTGGATGTCAGCTCCCTGCGGAAATAGAGGTAAAAATACAGCAGCACGAAAACCATGGCGATGGCGGCCATTGCTCCGGTGTTGGCCACAAAATCTCCAAAGGTATATCCCAGTGAGGTGCCAATGATGATATTGGGCGGATCCCCGCACATGGTAGCCGAGCCCCCCAGGTTGGCACAGAAAATCTCGGCCAGAATCATGGGCACCGGGTCCATGCGGAGCAGCTGGGCCAGCTCCACCGTGACGGCGGCCAGGAACATAATGACCGTAATGCTGTCGATAAACATGGACAGCACCGCAGCCATGATCATAAAGGCGAAAAAGAGCGGAACCGCCTTATAGTGGACCAGCTTGGCCAGAGCCATGCACAGCCAGCGGAAAAATCCGCTTTCCGCCATCCCCTCCACCATGATCATCATGCCGGCGATGAAAAAAATTGTTTCCCAGTTGATGCCGACAGAGGTGGACGCCGCCCCGGCCTGGTACCAGAACTCCGTCCGAACAATGCTTGCAAGGCTGAGGGCCTCCCAAACGGCGCCGCTGCTGCGCATACAGAATCCGAACACCACTACCAAGGTCAGCAGGCCGCACCCCAGGGTGACGATGTGCCGCTCAATTTTTTCCGACACAATCATCGTAAACATGGCCAGAAAAATAGCCACGGCCGCAATCTGGGCAACCATTTTATAGACCTCCTTCACAAGTCCAGTCACACGCGGCCGAATGGAACACCCTCCAAACGATTCCGCTCCTTCGACGGCTCAGGGGCCCGGCACGGGGATGATTCCCTGTCCGCTTGAGGTATCATTTTCAGGTTATACCCCCTGCCGTAAAAAAGCAATGGGAAGCCGTCAGTCTTTCCGCTAAGATTCCGCCAAGAAACAAAGGCCGTGCTCTTACGGCCGATAAAAAGAAAAGAGGGAACTGTCTTCCCAGAGGGCTCTTTGTCTGGATTCAGCATAATTCCGGCGAATTTGGTCACATTTCACGAAAAACCAGCATTCAAACACGGCACGGCATAGGCGCTCAGCCGATGTTTCGTCAAAAAAGGAGTTGTCAGAAGGGGGATTTTAATGTATAATCACCAATAGCATGTAACGTCTTTTCGCCTGGGCGACCTGGCCGGAGGGGCGGAGCAATATTCCAAACATAAGGAGTGGAAACAAGACATGAGCTATTCTGTACAAAACATTCGCAACGTCTGCCTGCTGGGACACGGTGGAAGCGGAAAGACCGCCCTGGCGGAGAGCCTGCTTTATATGACCGGCGCCATCGACCGCATGGGCAAGCCCGTCGACGGCAACACCGTGTGTGACTATGACCCAGAGGAGATCAAACGCCAGATTTCCATCTCCCTGTCCGTGGCTCCCCTGGAGTATAAGGGCTGCAAAATCAATGTGCTGGATACCCCGGGATCCTTTGACTTCTCCGGCGAGGTGATGGAGGCGCTCCGGGCCGCCGACGCCGCCATTATCGTCTGCTCCGCCAAGGACGGCATCTCCGTAGGCCTGGAAAAGGCCTGGAAATACTGCGAGGAGCGGAACATGCCCCGCTTTATCTATATCTCAAAAACCGACGAGGACAACTCCGATTACAACCAGACCTTTGAGGCGCTGCGCGCCAAGTACGGCAACAAGATCGCCCCTGTGGTGGTCCCCATCTGGGACGACAACAAAAAGGTCACCGGCATCATCGACGTACTCAACAAGCGGGCCTATGAGATGCAGGGCGGCAAACGGGTGGAAATTGACATCCCCGAGGGCAAAGGCGACGTGGTCACCGAGTTCAATGACGCCCTGAAAGAATCTGTGGCCGAGACCAGCGAGGCCTTTATGGACAAATTCTTCTCCGGAGAGGATTTCACCTACGCCGAGATGATCCAGGGCCTGCGCCAGGGTGTGCGGGAGCTGTCCCTGTTCCCGGTGCTGTGCGGTTCCGCCGTCAACACCATGGGTTCTTTGATGCTGATGGACGACATTGTGGACCTTCTGCCCAACCCCATGGAGGGCAACTACCATAAAGCCACCCGCCAGGACGGCGAGACCGAGGAATTTGTGGTTTCCCCCGGCGGCGTCCCCACCGCTTTCGTCTTCAAAACCGTCTCCGACCAGTACGGTAAGTACTCCTATATCAAGGTCCTCTCCGGCGTGATTACCTCCGACCAAACTCTGGTCAACTCCCGCACCGGCAGCAGCGAAAAGCTGGGCCGTCTGTATGTCATGCGGGGTAAGAAGTCCGAGGAGGTCAAGGAGCTGTCCTGCGGCGACATCGGCGCCATCGGCAAGATGGAAAAGGTCAAGACCGGCGACACCCTGTGCGATCCCCGCAAGGTGGTGGCCTTGAAGCAGATCCCCTTTGCCGAGCCCAACTACTCTGTGGCCATCTCCCCCAAGACCCGGGGCCAGGAGGACAAGGTGGCCCAGGGTCTGAACCGCCTGAACGAGGAGGACCCCTCCTTCACCGTGGTGAACAACGCCGAGACCCATCAGATGGTTATTTATGCCGCCGGCGACATCCAGGTTGATGTGCTGGTAGCCAAGCTGAAGAGCCGCTTCAACGTGGAGGCCGAGCTGAAAGCTCCCCGCGTCCCCTACCGGGAGAAAATCCGCAAAACCGTCCAGAAGCAGGGACGGCACAAGAAGCAGACCGGCGGCTCCGGCCAGTTTGGTGATGTGTGGGTCCGCTTTGAGCCCAACCTGGAAGAGGAAGGAATGGTCTTTGCCGAAGAGGTCTTCGGCGGCTCCGTCCCCAAAAACTTCTTCCCCGCCGTGGAGAAGGGGCTTCGGGAGGCCTGCGTCCACGGCCCCCTGGCCGGTTATCCCGTGGTCAACCTGAAGGCCGTGCTGTACGACGGAAGCTACCACCCCGTGGACTCCTCTGAAATTGCCTTCAAGACCGCCGCCCAGCTGGCTTACAAGGCCGCCATGCCAGAGGCCAATCCCGTCCTCCTGGAGCCCGTGGGCGAGCTGAAGGTCACCGTGCCCGACAGCTACATGGGCGACGTCATCGGTGACCTGAACAAGCGCCGCGGCCGCGTCATGGGCATGACGCCCAACGATTCCGGCGAACAGATCATTGAAGCCGAGGTACCCATGGCTGAGATGACCTCCTACGCCATCGATCTGCGTGCCATGACCCAATCCAGGGGCTCCTATGTATTCCACTTTGTCCGCTACGAGGACTGCCCCCCCGCTGCCCAGGAGAAGGCCATTGCCGCCGCCAAAGCCATGGCAGAGGAATAAGTGACTTAGAATGGTCCACCCCGACGGGGTGGACCATTCTTTTCAGGGCAGCCCCCCATAACAAGGGGAAAAACACATGTTATCCAGCAGCCCCCTCCAGCATCCAGATATGATTTAAGAGGTCCGGATTGGATGAATCCGGACCTCTTATTGCAAACTGCCGTCAATTCCCGTTCAGTTCTGGCCGCCCTCTCCCAGCTCCCACAGCACGGTCAGGCGCAGGGCGCACACCTGTTCTCCGGAAATCCGGTTGGTGGCCTGACAGGACAGCTCCTGGGCCGCCGCCAGGGCCATCAGCTCCTCCATCTCCACTCCGGTGATCAGGCAGAAGGACGCCCCCTCTCCGTCGGGCAGCCACTCCGGCTCTCCCTCCAAAACCTCCTCCGCCCCCTGGGGCAGGCACTCCATGGTCAGGACCGCATTTACCTGCCGGTCCCCTATCCGGTGCCAAAGTTCGCCGTCTTCCGAGGAGCTGCTTGATGCGGAGGCTCCCTCCGCATCAACCTCCGATGGAGCCGCTCCATCGGCAGCCCCTTCCCCGGACATCTGGGACACTGCGTCCATCCCATCCAGGGGGGGAATTTCATTGGCGGCAGCCCCATTGGCTTCTCCCTGGCCGGCCACCTCTCCGCCGCTCCCAGCGGTGTATGCACGCGGGCCGTCAGTTTCCCCGGATCCGTCCGACGCCCCAGCGGCGCCATCGGCCCCCTTGGGATCGACACACTTCCCGCTCTTCTCTCCGGCGGCAGGCAGCACATCGGGGGCCTGGACAATCTGCTTATCCGCCGCATCCCACTGTGGGGCCGCCTCTTCCTGGTACAATTCGGGCGGACTGCTTCTCTCTCCTGAGGCTGCCCGGTCTATCTCCGACTCCGATTGGTACCCACCCGCAGGGGCGGCCGTAGCGCCGGCGGCGCTGTATCCCGCCCCGCTCATCTGGCCGCTCCCCCCGGAGGCGCCATTCAAAATCCCTGCCTGATACAGACCCACGCACAGCAGGGCGCAGGCGGCCAGTCCCGCCGCGGCCCGCATTTGGGGGCGGCGGAAGAGGGGGACCACCTTGGGTTTTTGACTCTCCTGGGCGCGGATTTGATCCATGACGCCCTGGGCAAAGCCCTCCGGAGCGGGAACCTCCTCCAAATCGGCGAAGGCGGCATGGAGGGCATCCAGGTCGGCGGCCAGGGCACGGCAGGCCGGGCAATGGGCCAGGTGGTCCTCAAGCGCCAGCTCCTCCTCTCCGGTCAGCGCGCCGTCCATCCGGGCGGAGAGCATAATTTCAAATTTCTCGCAGCGGACCATGCCGATTCACCCCCCTCGCTTCTCTTTCGATGTTTTAGACGCAGGCGCTTCAAAAAGGTTCCCATCCGCCATTAATATTTTTTTCAAGGCCGTCCGGGACCGGGCAATACGGGACTTTACAGTCCCTATGTCCAGCCCCAGAGCCTCCCCAATCTCCTGGTAGCTCAGACCGGACAGCTCCCGCAGCACCAGCACCCGGCGGTGATGGTCGGGCAGCTTCTCCAGCCCCCGGGCCACCGCCCGGCCCAGCTCCGCCCGCTCCAGGCAGCGCTGGGGATCCTGCTCCCAGTCCGCCGGCTCCGCCCAGCCCGACTCCTCGTCGTCAAGAGACAGGGCGGGCTCCACCTCCCGGCGCCGTTTCTGCCGGCGGAGATGGTCAATACACACATTGGTAGCCAGGCGGTATACCCAGGTGGAAAAGCTGCTGTCCCCCTGGAAGGAGGGCAGGCCCTGCCAGGCCTTTAAAAAGGCCTCCTGGGCCAGGTCCGCCCCCTCCTCCCGGTCTCCGGTCATCCGAACCGTCAGGGAAAAGACCCTGTTTTGATTGTCCAGCACCAGCTGCTCAAAGGCGTCCTGATCCCCGGCCTTTGCCCGGGTGACCAACTCCCGCTCCGTCACAGGCGCACCCCCTTTCATCCAGCATTGAAGTGAGAAAACCGAAGCATCTCTCACCGTTTCCATCTCAGCACAAGTCTCTTTTTATCCCCTGTGTGACCCGGTAGACGTCGGCCAGGGTGGAGATTTTTACAATCTGCTCCTTGTAATATCCCCCATGGGGGACGCCCTTCAGGTACCAAGCGTAGTGCCGCCGGGCCTCCAGGCAGGCAATTTTCTCCCCCTTGGCGGCCGCCGCCAGTTCAAACTGGCGCACCGCCGTGTCGCACCGCACGGCCAGAGGGGGCATCTCCGGGATGGGCCGTCCCTCCAGAGCGGCCTTGCACTGGGCAAAGAGCCAGGGGTTTCCAAAAACGCCCCGGCCAATCATGGCCATGTCCGCCCCGGTATATTTTAAAATCCGGGGGGCGTCCTCCGGCCGGAACACATCTCCGTTGGCGATAACCGGAATCTTCACCGCCTCCTTTACCGCCCGAATCCAGTCCCAGTTGGCGGTGCCGGCGTACATCTGGTTCCGGGTGCGGCCGTGGACGGCCACAGCGGACACCCCCGCCTCCTCCATAGCCCGGGCAAACTCCACGCAGTTGATGGAGCCTTTGTCCCATCCCAGGCGGAATTTTACCGTGACGGGACAGCCCGCCCCCCGGATCACCGCTTCGGCCACCCGCACCGCCCTGTCCGGATCCCTCATCAATCCGGAGCCTTCTCCGTTCTGCGCTACCTTGGGCACCGGGCATCCCATGTTGATGTCAATGATGTCGGCCCCCGATACCTGTCTGGCAATGCCAGCCGCCTGCTCCATACAGGCGGGGTCGCTGCCGAAAATCTGGGCGGCGGCGGGGTGTTCCCCCTCTCCCAGGGCCAGCAGGGGAAGGGATTTTTTATCCTGGTAGCAAAGCGCCTTGGCGCTGACCATCTCCGTGCAGGTCAGCCCCGCCCCCTGCTCCCGGCAGATGGTGCGGAAGGCCGCATCTGTAACGCCTGCCATGGGCCCCAGAGCCAGGGGCGTTTCAATTAAAATTCCTCCGATGGATACCATTATAGTCAAAAAGGGAAAGAGGGGGCGGGGCTGGAAGATATGGGCCGGCGGGACGCCGCTCCCGTTCTCATCCCCTTGTCCGCCGCCGCAGGGCGGCCCGGCGTCCAAAATTGGTCTCCGCCTGCCGCCTGCCGGTCCCCATGTTCCCCTCTTCTCTCTTCCTTTCCGTATAAAATTGTCACAGCGTTCATTTTATCACACACCACTCCCTGTTGACAAGGGCGGCTCCAGACATTAAAATCAGGAAAAGCCCTGTAAAACAAGGAGAGATTTAAAGAGATGGAATTGACTGCACTGCGGGCCGCCCTGCGGGGAGTATCCGCCTACCGTCCCCTGATGAAGCTGCCGGTTATGGCCCGGACGGGTCTGCTTCTGGACGCCCTGGTTCAGGGCCGGGGGGAGGAGGCCCTGGATTCTTACACCGCTCTGTTCTGCCTCCTGCGGGAGGAGGGCTTCTCCGGCCTGGGGGAGTGGCTGTGGGACGCGCTTCGGTATACCGAGACCCCATACGCCCTTCTGGCCCAAGCGGGGGACTCCGACCCCACGCTGGAAAATGGAGCCCGGCGGGATACGGATACCTTTGTCCTTCTGGCCAAAACGGACTGCGACCGGTACATCGACGCTATGAAGCCCCTTCTGTCCCCGGACTACGCCCCGGTGCTGGCCGGACTGCCCCGATGGAAAGCCGCCGCCCCCTTCGACTTTGCCCGCCTGACACAGTTCTATCAGGAGCACGGGGCCGGGCTCTATGCCCGCTACCAGGCCTTTCTGTGGGAGGAGGGCAGCCTGATCCCGGTATCCGACCCCGACTGTCCCCGGCAGGAGGAGCTGCTTGGCTATGAGCTGCAGCGTGACCAGGTAGAGGCCAACACCCGCCAGCTGGTGGAGGGCCGCCCGGCCAACAACGTCCTCCTCTTTGGAGACGGTGGAACGGGAAAATCGGCCACGGTGAAGTCCATGCTCTACCTGCCCGGGATGGAGGACCTGCGCCTGATTGAAATTCAAAAGGAGAACCTCACCGGCCTGCCCCGGCTCATGCGATCCCTGGGAGCCCGGCGGCAGAAATTCATTCTGTTCATCGACGATCTGGCCTTTGACCAGGATGACAAGACCTACTCCTCCCTGAAAACCATTCTGGAGGGTAGCCTGGAAAAGCGTCCGTCCAACGTGGTTATTTACGCCACCTCCAACCGCCGCCACCTGGTTCGCCAGAACTTCAGCGACCGGGGAAACGACGAGGTGGATGCCGCAGAGACCATCTCCGAAAAAACCGCCCTGGCCGAGCGCTTCGGCCTGCGCATTCCATATCTGACCATGAACCGGGACTCCTATTTGGCCCTGGTGGACTATCTGGCCGCCCAGGCCGGCATCCGGATGGACGCCGCCCAGCTCCACGCACGGGCCATGACCTGGGAGATTCGCCACTCCGGGCGCACCCCACGGGTGGCAAGACAATTTATCGCCAGCCTACATGAATAAACGGCAGGGGGGCGGTTCGGCAAAGCCGAACCGCCCCCCTTTTATAATGCAGCACACATCCGCAGCCCGCGGCCTACAGTTCCACGGTCAAATCGTCTCTGGGCACCTTTCTCCAGTCGAACAGGGGGATCAGCGCCTCCGGCGTCACAGGACAGTACTCCGGGATCAGCCCGGCCGCCAGGGCCAGATGCCCCGTCAGCTCGGGGGCGGTGTACCGCGCCTGGAGGGCCCCCAGTTCCCTGTCCCGGTCCCGCTTTGCCAGTCTGCGCCCATCCGGGGCCAGCAGCAGGGGGACATGCCCATACCGGGGGTGAGGCAGTCCCAGCCGTTCCTGAAGCCACAGCTGTCTGGGCGTGGAATCCAGCAGGTCGCTCCCCCGGACCACCTGGGTCACCCCCATGGCCCCGTCATCCACCACCACCGCCAGCTGATACGCATATACTCCATCGGAGCGGCGGAGAATAAAGTCCCCGCAGTCCCGGGCCAAATTTTCCCGGCACAGGCCCTGAAGCAGGTCCCGGAATTCCCGCTCCTCCTCCGGCACCCGTACCCGCCAGGCGGGCGCCCTCGTCTCCTCCAGCACGGCCCGCTCCGCCGGGGACAAACGGCGGCACCGCCCGTCGTATATTTGGATGCCGTCCGCCCGGTGAGGGGCGGATGCGGCCAGACGCTCCGCCCGGGTACAGTAGCAGGGGTATAGGAGCCCCTGCTCCTCCAGGACCTGAAATGCCTGGGCATAGGCCTGGGTTCTGCGGCTCTGGTACACCGGCTCCCCCTCCCAGTCCAGGCCCAGCCACTCCAAATCACGCATCACCTGGTCACAGTACTCCTGCCGGCACCGCTCGGGGTCCAGATCCTCCAGACGCAGCACCATCCCGCCCCCGGCGCTCCGGGCGGACAGCCAGGCCAGCAGGCAGGACCAGAGATTACCCAGATGCATTCTTCCGCTGGGGCTGGGTGCAAAGCGCCCACGAGGGAACTTCTCCCGGGCCATAAAAGCGCCTCCTAAACTATATACTCCAACAGCTTGAACTTTTTCCAGCCTGTGTCCGGATAAAACATTCGGACCGTGCCCCGGTATACAAAGCCTGCTTTGAGATACGCCTTCTCCGCTGGAAGATTCCCCTCCAGCACATCCAGACGGACGGATTTCAGATGCTCCCTTCGGGCCAGGTCGATCACCCCTTGAATCATTTGCCCCGCGATTCCTCGTCCAAACAGCCCGGGGTGGACTCCAAGCGCGTGAACCACCAAAAGCTCGGAATTCTCTGCTTCCACCCCCCACTGAACACTGCCATACTCAGGGTTGTGCTCCTGGTTCACCGCCATACACGCGGCCATCTGCCCATCCAGTTCCCCAATGTACATCTGCCCGCGCTCTATGCACCTGCGGAGGAAATCCTCCGCCGGGTATAAGTCCCTTTTCCATCCGGGTTTATAGGTCATGTGGGCGATGGCGTCAATCAATCCGTTATAAAACTCTCTGATCGCACCACAGTCCGGGCTGCCGGCCAACCTGATCTCGATCATGGACTTCCCTCCTCCCCAAATTCAAAATCTACCTCTCCCCATCCTCCTCCATAGCCTGGCGCAAAAACTCCGCGTCCTTGTCATCCAGGGCATGGAGGCCCGCGGTCTCCTCCATATGATGGGTAAACTCATGGGCCAGGGTGTCAAAGATCTCCTTCCGCCAGAAGGACTCCTCCTCCCCCTGAAACAGCTGGACAAAGGACCCGTAGTACAGCAGGATATACCGCCCCAGCATATCGTGGCAGTACTCCCCCATAATGTACATCTCTCCCGGGGGAAAATCCGGGTCGGGCCGCTCGTCCTCCTCCAGCTGGATCCCTCCGTCCAGGTCCTCATAGAAGGACTCAGGAAATTGTTGTGAAATTTCCTCCAGCCAGTCCCCCATCTGTTCATATGTGGGCAGCATCCGTCTCTCCTCCTCCGGTCATCATCCAGTACGCCTCAGACACATCCAGCCGTCCTCGTCTCTCCTCAGGGGCTCAGCTCCGCCTGCCGGCGGAGCAGGGAGAGAGGGGGCACGGGGCGGGGCAGTTTCATGGAAAACTTCATCTGGGGCGTCCTTACCTCATTCAGAGGGAGTCCATCTCCACCCCACAGTCCATCCACCGTGAACGCCTGGGGCCGCACGTCGGGGCCCACCAGCTCCAGCTCCTCCCCCAGGGCAAATTTATTCCGCAGAGAGAGCAGGGCATTCCCCTCCCCGTCGCAGTGTTCTACCAGGGCCACAATCTGCCAGTCCCGGACATAGCGGGAATCCTGGGTAAACTGACCGGGCTGGCCGTAAAAGAAACCGGTGGAATAGTGGCGGTGGCTGATATGCTCCACCTCGTCCCGCCATACCGGGTCCAGGGGTTCCCCCGCCGCCGCCGCGTCGATGGCGTGGCGGTAGGCCCCGGTGACAATGGCGGCGTAGTAGGCCGATTTGGCCCGTCCCTCGATCTTCAGGGAGTCCAGCCCCGCCTCCATCAGCTCAGCCACATGGTCGATCATGCACATATCCCTGGAATTCATAATGTACGTGCCCTGGTCGTCCTCGTAAACCGGAAAATACTCCCCGGGCCGTTTCTCTTCCATAAGGGCGTATTTGTACCGGCAGGGCTGGGCACAGGCCCCCCGGTTGGAGTCCCGTCCAGTCATGTAGTTGGACAGCAGACACCGGCCCGAGTAGCTGACACACATCGCCCCGTGGACAAAGGCCTCCAGCTCCAGTGTGCCGGGGGTCCTGGCCCGGATCTCCCGGATCTCCTCCAGGCTCAGCTCCCTGGCCAGAATCACCCGCTTGGCCCCCAAGTCGTGCCAGGCCCTGGCGGACTGGTAATTGACCACGCTGGCCTGGGTAGAGATGTGCCGCTCCACATGGGGGGCATGGGCAGCGGCCAAGGCCAGAGCGCCCACATCGGCCAGGATGACGGCGTCCACCCCCACCTCCTCCAAATACTCCATCCACTGGGGCAGGCGGTCCGCCTCCTCATTCCGGGGCATGGTGTTGCAGGTGACGTGGACCCGGATGCCCCTGCTGTGGCACAGGTTTACCGCCTGCTTCAGCTCCTCCGGAGTAAAATTCCCCGCGAAGGATCTCATGCCGAAGGCGGTGCCCGCCAGGTACACGGCGTCCGCCCCGTAGGCCGCCGCCATACGCAGCCGCTCCATATCCCCGGCGGGGGCTAAAAGCTCAATGTTCCGTTCTTTCATCGTCTCTCCTTGTACAGGCCGGCTCCCCGGCGTGGTATCAAAAAGCGGGCAGGGGCAGCCTGCCCTTGCCCGCTCTGGTTGGCAGACCCGGCGCCTCAGGATTTCTGATACCGTGTCTGGGAACTGGTAAACTTCTGCTGCTCGTCGTAGGTCTTGAAGAAGTGGTGGACGTTGTCGTCCCCCAGGGCGTAGTAGAAGTAGTCGGTCTTGTCCGGGGACAGCGCCGCCTGAATGGCCTCCAAACCGGGATTGGCAATGGGAGCCGGCGGCAGGCCTTTGTACAGATAGGTGTTGTAGGGGGAGTCGATGGACTTGTCCGCTTCGGTAGGCACCTTCCCCCCGTTGATATAGGCCAGGGTGGCATCAATTTGGAGATAGCCCACAGTGCCGGCGGAGGGATTATCCAGCCGGTTGTAAATGACCGATGCAATCTTACCCCGGTCGCTGCCGTCCGTCTCCTTCTCAATCAGGGAGGCGATGGTAAGAATCTCCCGGACGGAGTAGCCGCTCTCCTCCACCTGCCGGCGCATCTCGTCGGTAAATTTCTCGTCGAAGTTGACTAGCATCTTATTGATGGCGTACAGGGCGCTGTGGGGGGTATTGAACTTGTAGGTATCCGGGTAGAGGAAGCCCTCCAGCCGGCTTACCTCCCCCAATGGAATCCCATCCAGGAAAGAGAAGGCGTAGGCGTGCTCCCCGGCCACCTGATTCAGTTCCTCCACGGTGGATACCCCGTTGTCCTCCAGCAGCTGGAAAATCTGCGCCGCTGAGTAGCCCTCCGGGATGGTCACCGACACCTCCGCCTTGGTGGCTGAGTTCATACTCATGCCGGACAGCAGCGCCCGGTAGTCCATATCTGTATTCAAGGTGTAGGTTCCGGGGGCCACTTTGTCCTTCCCCCCGGTTATGGAGGCAAAGAATTGGAACAGACCTCTGTACTCAATCAGCCCCTCTTTCTCCAGCCGCTTGGCCACATCACCAAAACTGTCTTCCTTGTCCACGGTAATGGTGACCTCTTTCTCCGGCTTGTTCAGGGCCAGCACGTCATTTGCCGCAATCCATCCCACACACGCCAGCAGAACAGATACGCCAATCACCGCCACCACGTAGAGCATGGCAAAGCTGATGGCCGCCCCCGGGGAACGGCGGCGGGACTTTCGATGGGCGGAACGGCCCTGGCGGCTCCGCCGCGCCTCTCCGCCCCGCTCGTCTGTACCGTGTTCATTTCTTCTTTCCTGTGCCATAGGGTCAGCTCCTAACAATTTTTGCCCGCTCTGTCACCAGGGACAAGGGGTATCCATAGAATATTACAGAATCGCGGGACCGGTGGTTCCGCAGATTAAGCGAGGTGAAACATATTATGTTCGGTGGAAACAACGGCTGCGGCTGCCTGTGGATCATCATCCTGATCATCATCCTGTGCTGCTGCTGCGGCGGCGGAAACTGGGGCGGCAACGGGTGCTGCTGCAACAACGGCTGTGGATGCGGCCGCGGCAACGGGTGCGGCTGCAACGACAACTGCGGGTGCAACGACAACTGCGGCTGCTGCTGATCGGTGCGGAGAAAACGGCGGGGCTTTCGGGTCCCGCCCTTCTCCTATTCCAACTCAGGACATGCTCTCACTTTCGGTGAGAAGCAGGTCCACCCGGCTGTCATGGGCCTCGGTGGGCACTTTGTCCTGAAGGACAGCCTCCCGGCACATGCCCACCCGAAACCCCTTAAAGTGTTCCAGCCAGCGGTCGTAATACCCGCCGCCGAAGCCCAGGCGGTACCCCTGGCGGTCGTAGCATACCGCAGGTACCAGAATCAGGTCGATCTCCTCCCGCTTCAAAAGGGGACAGCCCTCGTCCGGCTCCGAAATTCCAAAGGACACGGGCACCAGGGGGCGCTGGGGCAGATACTGCCGAATCTCCATCTGGTGTTCCGGCAGCATCCGGGGCAGCCCCATCCGTTTGCCCCGGGTCAGCAGGGCCTGAATCAGCCTGGCGGTCTCCGGCTCCTTGCCGGGGATCCCCCAAAACGCAAATATAGTGTCCGCCGCCGCCACCTGGGGCAGGGCCAAAAAGCGCCGAAACAGGGCCTCATCACTGACGTGCAGCTCTTCCGGGCTCAGCCGGGCCAACTGGAGGCGCACCTGACGGCGCAGCTCCTTTTTCTCATCAGCAACAGCAGACGGCATGCCGGACCTCCTCCGCCCTGTCCTTACCGGCCAGGGCCTCCACCAGTTTCAATCCAAACGCAAAGGCGGCCCCCGCAGCCCTTCCCGTAATCAGGCCGCCGTCCTCCGCCACTTGAGCCGAGGGATCCGCCACACCTCCGTCCAGCTGTCCCTCCAAACCGGGATAGCAGACCACCCGCCGGCCCTTCAGGTGGCCCCACCGGCCCAGCAGAGTGGGAGCGGCGCAGATGGCGGCCAGGGGAATGTCCCGATCCACCGCCTCCTGGACCATGGCGGCCACCGAGTGGCACTCCCCCAGATTCCGGACGCCCTGGCCTCCCCCAGGCAAAACAATCATCTCCGCCCGGGTCAGGTCCACCTCCTCGATCTCCAGGTCGGCCTTCACCGTAATGCCGTGGCCTCCGGTGACCCAATCCCCCTCCAGGGCGGCCAGAGCCACATCAATCCCCGCCCTGCGCAGCAGATCGGCGGGAACCAGGGCCTCCGCCTCCTCAAAGCCGGGCGCCAACAGAATGTAGACCATACAAAACCTCCTTGCTCCGGGGCGGCTCTTACATCAGAGGGGCCGCATAGGACCAAATTTCTTCGTGGATATCCTCAATGGACCGCAGATTCCCTCCGCCGTCCAGACAGGAAATCTTCCGCCAGCCCAGCACCTGGGCCGCCTGGAGGGCACTGCTCCGGCAGGCCGCCAGATAGGCCGTGTCCAGCTCATGGATATCGGCCCTGGTGTGGGTGGCCTCCTCCCGGGCCCGGAGCAGCCCCACCGCCCGGTCCGTGGGCATATCCAGGTAAAGCACCAGATCCGGACGGGGCAGTCCCAGCTTATTGTGTTCAAAGTCGTCCAGCCAGACAAGGAAGGCGGCCCGGTCCTCCGGCGCGCACTTCACCGCCTGGTGCACCGCATTGGAGGTGGTATACCGGTCCGTGAGAATCAGTCCGCCGGCCTGGTAATAGGACCCCCACACCTTTTTCAGTGAGGCGTACCGGTCCACCGCGTAGAAAGAGGAGGCGGCATATGGGTTGACGTCGGCGGGGTTCGTCCCAAACTCCCCCCCCAGATACATACGGATCAGCGCGGAGGAGGGCTGGCTGTACTGAGGAAACACCAGCTTTTGATAGTCCCTCCCCACCCCGTCCAGCCGTTCACACAGACGCCGGAACTGGGTGGACTTGCCGGAGCCGTCAGTGCCCTCAAAAACGATCAGTTTTCCGGGCATCAGTCCCCGCCCCGCTTTCCGCCGCCCTTCACCCGCTCCCCGGCGGCTTTCACCAGCACCAGAGGCAGCCTGGCCATGCGGCCGATGCGCTTAGGCTCCTTTTTCAGGCGGTAGGCCCACTCCAGGCCCATTTTCTGCCACCGCTCCGGAGCCCGTTCCACATTGCCCGCAAACACATCCAGGCATCCGCCCAAACCGATGGCCAGCCGGGCGCCGGTATGCGCCCCCCACCGGGCCATCCACTTCTCCTGCTTTGGAGCCCCCAGGCAGACAAACAGCAGATCGGGCCGGGCGGCCGCTGCCTCCAGCAGCACTTCCTGCTCATCTTTAAAATATCCGTCATGGGTTCCGCACAGCAGGATGCCGGGGTACTGCTCCACAATGCGGCGGCCGGCCTCCTCCGCCACACCGGGCTTGGCCCCCAGCAGGTACAGCCGTCCACCCCGCTGGCTGAGGCAGGAGAGCATATCGGCGGCAAACTCAATGCCGGGCACCCGCTCCTGTAATGGTCTGCCCAAAATCTTCGCGGAATAGACCACCCCGATGCCGTCGGGCAGCACTAAATCGGCTCCGTTCAGAATCTTCCTGAACTCCGGGTCCTTTTCGGCAGCCAGCAAAAATTCCGGGTTGGGCGTCACCACATAATGAAAACGGTTCCCCTCCAGCAGTTCGGCCCCCCGCCGGGCGGCCTCCTGCCGGGTCACGTCGTCAAATTGGATGCCTAAAATTTCTTTTTTCACGCGATTCCCTCCCAGGGTATTCAAGCGCCTGTTTCTCCATACTGAACCGTTCCGCCGGGGTATCTCTGTCCCTGAATTCAAAGGACCGTTCCCCCAGCCTCGGGCCGTTCCGCCGGGCCGGATAAAACGGCGCAAAATAAAAGCAACCAAGCCGCTTTTCGGTTATTTTACCATGCAGTGCCAAAAAAGTCTATGAAAATTCCATGAAGCTTTTCCTGGTCAGAACAAAATCCGCCTCCCTTTCTCCGGCCCACCCCAGGGATCTCTTCCTCTCCCCAATCTCTCTTTTTTCAGAAATCAGGCCCGCTCCGCCGGGGTCGGATTTTCCGGACACTCGGGAGGCCCTTTTCCCGCCCGGTGCTTTCTCGTTCCCTCTTGCCTTTTCCGCCCCCCTTTGGTACACTTTGTAACATCACTATAGAAAGGGGCGGTTGACAGTGGTAAAGGAGCTCTGGCAGCTGCTGGGCCTATACCTGCTGGCGGTTAATCTGACCGCCTTTTGTCTGATGGGTCTGGATAAGAGGCGGGCCAGGCGGGAAGCCTGGCGCATTCCGGAAAAAATTCTGTTTCTCCCCGTGCTTCTGGGCGGCGGCTTGGGCGGCGTGCTGGGGATGCGGACTTTCCGGCATAAAACCCGTCACTGGTATTTCCGTTTCGGCTATCCCCTGCTGCTGGCAGTCTGGTGCATCCTGCTGGGTCTGCTGGTCTGGTGGAATTTCAGCCGTCAATAGCCATGAATAAAGCAGGACATTCAGCGTCAGATGAATGTCCTGCTTTATTCATGTTTTTTCTTAATTCACAGAAGCCCGGACGGAATCCGCAGCCCGATCACCGAAACCCGCAAGGGGGAGGTTTACAGACAGGACCCAGCCCGCAAAAGCGGTGGCGGTCCCTGCAACAAAATTCCACATACCCCGGCCCTCCTACAGCCTCTTCTCGTAGCAGTTGAGCACCTCATGGATAAACCCCTGGAAGAAGAAGGGGGCGGAGCCGGCCAGGCGGTAGCCCAGGCGGGGGTACATAACGACAGCGGGAGTATTTGTCTCGGGGGTATCCAGGCGCAGGACCGACTTTCCCTGCCTGCGGGCCTCCGCCTCACAAAAGGCCACCGCCTCCCGGGCCTTGCCCCGCCCCGCCCAGCCTGGGCGGATCACCAGGGTATGAATGACCGCCACCTGGTCCCGTTCCGCCGGAAACGCCCAGGGGATGGCGTCATACTCCGGAAGCTGCTCCCCGTTGAGGACAAAGGATCCGTATATCTCCTCCCCCTCCTGAGCCACCCACAGAGTCCCCGCCTCCAGGGCCCCCCGGGCGTGGTCCAGGGTGGGGTATTTCCCCCTCTGCCAGTTAGTATAGGAGACGGGGCGGGCCTCCTCCCGGGCCAAAATCTCGTCATAAATCCGGCCGACGGCGGGCAGGTCGCCGGCACAGGCGGGTCGAATCACGCAAATCACCTTCCATCAGTATCGGTGCACCCATCCGGACAGAAACCACACGGGCGCCAGCCAGGTTACCATGTAAACCAGCAGATTCAGCGGAGACAGGGACCCGTATGCCGTCATGGACACCAGATAGGCGGCCAGCAGCAGGCCCAGGGTAGAGCCGGCGCAGCACAGCACGGCCCCCAGTCTGGTTGCCCATCGCAGCCGTCTGGCGGCAGCCACTGACTCCGCAAAGGGGTACAGGCCCTCCCGGCACAGCAGGGCGGCCAGGGTGTCGCTGTGGGGCTGGTCCGGGTCGGACAGCTCCCGCCGCCGCTCCACCGGAGGAAAATCCATTTTGTCAGCCGCCAGCTTGAACCGCTGGTGCAGCATAGCCGGAATCACATTAAAATCCCGGGTGGCCAGCACCGGCCCCACCTTCTCCCGGATCAGCTCGTCCAGGGAGGGAAACACGGTATCCGGCAGAGTGTAGCTCAGGGCAAAAATGCCCGCCAGCTCTCCGTCGATGGCGCAGAACACGGCGTTTTTCACGTTCAGGCCCGGAGGCAGTGGGATATCCATCAGATTCATAAATGCCGCCGAGCCCACCAGCACCTGGTCCCCCCTGATGTTGGCCGACAAGCCGCCCCCCTCATAACAGCACAGGCGCTCCGCAGTCCGCATCAGCCCACCAAGGGCCCTCAGCTGGTCGTGGAACAGCTTGGCCAGTCCGCTGCCCGAGTCCCGGATGAGGGTGGCGGTGTAGGCCACCACCCGCTCCATGGGGAAGTCCCCCAGCATTTTGAATCCGTTCAGCTCCACATATCCCGGCGGAAACAGATCTGTATCGGTGAGAAGGACCCGGTCCCCCCGCTTGGAATCCGCCGCTCCGGGCCAGCCCGCCAGGGCCGCCCCGCTTTGGATGAGCCGGCGGGCCACTTTGTGAAAGGAGCGGCCATAAACCAGCGCCCCCCCAAAGGAGGCGGTGGCGGTAAACAGAGCGGAAAGAGCCCACAGCAGATCCTCCGGCCTGCCGGCCCCCGATGTGGACAGCAGGGCCAGCAGCACATCTCCCAGCAGCAGCAGGGGACAGTACCGGCGGAAAATCACCTGAGCCCCGTCGTCCATCTGAATCTGGCTGCCAAACCCCTGGGCGGTGCCCGTCCACTTGGTATAGGTGTCCCGGCCATTCCATTTCCCCTCGTCCAGGGTCACCCGGTAGGGCTGGGCGGAGGCAGCCGCCGTCCGGCAGGACAGGCGCAGGCCGCATTTTTTATGATATGTCCCGTGGAGCAGCGTCCACAGACCCGCCAGCGCCACCACGGAATAGGGCATCCGCCCCTCCGGATTTCCAGACAGGGCCAGCACCGCTCCGTCCGCCAAGGTGAAAAGACAGGACAGAGCCGCCAGGGTGTCCATTCCCGCCTTTCCCCGAAAGGCCCGGCCCAGCCCGGCGATCAGGACGTCCAGGCCCAGCAGAACTCCGGCCCCCAGCAGCCCCACGGCAATCCAGCACTGGACGGCGGCGCTGTCCAGGGGGGGCAGCCACACCAGCCCCAGGGCGGGAACAGCCAGCTGTCCCAGGGCGGCGGCAAAGAGCATCACCACCACCAGTGTCCGAATCCGCATCCCCTTCAATCCCCGCCCATAGCTCCGGGCCAGCTCCTGGGGCGGCAGGTCCGGAGGGGGCGGCTCGGGGGGGCGGGGCCTCCGCAGGCGGCGGATGTCCCAGTCGGTCCCCTCCTCCTCATCGGTGCCCGGAATCAGCCGCTCCAGACGCCGGACCTTTTCCGGGTCGGTCCGCTCATCCTCCTCAAACATCCGGTCGGCATAATCGTCTGCCGCCCGGCCCACATCCTTTAAGAAGGCGGAAAGGACACTCTCCTCCCCGGGGAACTCCACCACCCGGTCCGTCTCCTCCAGAACATCCTCCCCGTCCGTCACCTCATCGGGGCTCGGCTCCCCCGGCTCCGGTTCCCCGGGATACACCGCGTCCTCCGATTCCTCCGGCTCCCGGACAGGGAGATGCTGCCTTCCCGGAAAGGCCACCACCTTATCTCCCGCCCCGCTCCGGGACGGCGGCTGGGGCCAGGGCAGGTCGGGTCCGGGCTTCTCTTGGATCTTCTGGAGGGACACCGGAAGGGCTCCCCGTCCGTGGGACGCACGCCCTCCGAATTCCGCCAGAATATCATCCAGAGAAAATTCTCCCTCCTCGGCGTCCCCGATGAGCGATTTTACTTCCCGCAGGTCGTCGTTATTCAGTTTTTCATCTTTGCGGTCGCTCATGTGCGGTTTCCTCGGTATCCGTTGTTATCTTTTAAAAACTAAAGCCCCTGCCCCTCCAGCCGCTGGCGCACCGCCTCATACAGCAGAACTGCGGCGGCGGCGGACGCGTTCAGGGAATTGATCTTTCCGAACATGGGGATGGATACAACAAAGTCGCAGGTCTCCTCCACCAGGCGGCTCATGCCCTCCCCCTCGCTGCCAATGACGATGGCGGCGGCCCCCTTCAGGTCGGCCTTATACAGGGAGGTGGTCCCTCCGGCGGCAGCGCCAAAGACCCATACCCCCTCCTCCTTCAGCTCCTTGAGCAGGGCGGTGATATTGGGCACCCGGGCCACCGGAACGTGGGCCACCGCCCCGGCGGAGGTCTTGGCCACCACGGCGGTCAGCCCGGCGGAGCGGCGCTTGGGGATGATAACCCCGTGGGCCCCGGCGGCGTCAGCGGTACGGATGACGGCCCCCAGGTTGTGCGGGTCGCTGAGCTCATCACACACCACAATGAGGGGGTTCTCCCCCTTCTCCCGGGCGGCGTTCAAAATATCGTCCACGCTCACATATTCCCGGACAGCGGCCTGGGCAATGACCCCCTGATGGGCGTGGGTACGGCTCATTCCGTCCAGCTTCCGCCGGTCGGCGTCCACCACCACAATGCCCCGCTCCCTTGCAGTGGAAGCGATATGCCCCAGGGTGGCATCCGTTTCGCCCTTTAAAATAAAAATTTTATCTATGGTCACACCGGCCCGCAGAGCTTCAATAACGGCGTTGCGGCCCTCGATGACGCCGTCGTTCTCCGCCTCCACAGGGGCGGAACGGCGCAGCGGCGGTCTTTTGTCCATGGTTGCTCCTCCAATTCAAAGGTATTCGACATATGGAAGATAGTATACCATATTTGCCCCGGCGGTGGAAGTGGAAATATGTGTCCCGGGGACAAAAAATCGCCGGCCTTCCCAAGTCCGGCCATATTTTTTTCGCCCTTCACAGAAAGTTTACACCACCCTTTCTTGTTTTTAATGTGTGGATGTGGTATGATACCCCATGAAACCCAGGACCCCCGGAAATTTTACCAGAAATATGGAGGTATTCTCCTTTGAAACCTGATAAGGGAAACAACAAAAAGAACACGTTTGGTCTGATCACCCTGATTTTATGGGCCTTGGTTTTGACCATGGTCTTTAAAAGCTGCTCCTCCTCCTACGCCAGCGCAAACGAAGTCCAGGTGAATTACTCCACCTTTAAGGACTGGGTGGCTGCCGACCTGGTGGAGTCAGTCCAAATGGAAAGCGGCAAGTACAGCATCACCCTGAAGGAGGGGAAAGAGGCGGAAGCAGAGGCCATGCTCCCCCAGGACAACGAGGAAAACAGCACCTCCTTCCCCTGGCTTCAGCCCCAGTCCAAGGGCGAGACCCAGTACGTCACCACGCCTCCCCCCGTGGCGGACCCCGACCTTATGCCCCTGCTGGACGCCCATGTGAAGGACGTCTTTACCGACCCGGTGGACACTTCCTCCCAGCTGCTGTATCTGGTCCTGTCCTATCTGCTGCCCATCCTCATCATGGTGGGTGCCATGATGTTCCTGTTCCGGGGCATCGGCGGCAAGGGCGGTATGGGCGGCATGGGCGGCGTGGGCAAGGCCAACGCCAAGGTGTATGTGGAGAAAAAGACCGGCGTCACATTCCGGGACGTGGCCGGTCAGGATGAGGCCAAGGAGTCTCTGCAAGAAGTCATCGACATCTTGCACAATCCCCAGAAATACACCGAAATCGGCGCCAAGCTGCCCAAGGGCGCCCTGCTGGTAGGCCCTCCGGGCACCGGCAAAACCCTGCTGGCCAAGGCCGTCGCCGGCGAGGCGGGGGTCCCCTTCTTCTCCATCAGCGGCTCCGACTTTGTGGAGATGTTCGTGGGCGTGGGCGCCAGCCGTGTCCGTGACCTGTTTAAAGAGGCCAGCAAAATGGCCCCCTGCATCATCTTCATCGACGAGATCGACACCATCGGCAAGAGCCGTGACAACCGCATGGGCGGCAACGACGAGCGGGAGCAGACCCTGAACCAGCTGCTGGCCGAGCTGGACGGCTTTGACCCGGGCAAAGGCGTCATTGTTTTGGGAGCCACCAACCGGCCTGAGGTGCTGGATAAGGCTCTGCTGCGCCCCGGCCGCTTTGACCGGCGCATCACCATCGACCGGCCCAACCTGGCCGGACGGCTGGCCACCCTCCAGGTCCACACCCGCAAGATCAAGCTGGCCGAGGACGTAAATCTGAAGAAGATCGCACTGGCCACCGCGGGCTGTGTGGGCGCCGATCTGGCCAACTTGGTCAATGAGGCCGCCCTCCGGGCCGTCCGCTACGGCCGCCACGCCGTGAACCAGGAGGACCTGCTGGCCTCCTTCGAATTTGTCATCGCCGGCAGCGAAAAGAAGAACTCCGTCCTCACCGAGCTGGAGCGCAAGCTGGTGGCCTACCACGAGGTGGGTCACGCCATGGTGGCCTATAAGCAGAAGAACGCGGAGCCGGTGCAGAAGATTACCATCGTCCCCCACACAGAGGGCTCCCTGGGCTACACCCTGCTCATGCCCGAGGAGGATAAGACCAACCTGCGCACCAAGGAAGAGCTGATGGCCAAGATCACCGTGTCCATGGGCGGCCGGGCCGCCGAGGAAGTGGTGATGAATACCATGACCAACGGCGCCTCTCAGGATATTCAGGAGGCCACCAATATCGCCCGCAACATGGTGGCCATGTTCGGCATGAGCGAGGAGTTCGGCATGATGGCTCTGGGCTCCGTCCGCAGCCAGTACCTGGACGGCGGCTACGGTCTGGACTGCGCCCAGGACACCGCCGCCGTCATGGATAAGGCGGTCAAGGCCATCCTGGACCAGTGCTATCAGAACGCGGTGGCTGTTCTCCGGGACAATCTGGACGACATGCACAAGGTGGTGGAGTACCTTCTGGAGAAGGAGACCATTACCGGCGGCGAGATGGTAGCCATCATCGAGGGCCGGGACCCCACTTTGGTGGAGGAGGCCTACGCCTCCACCCACCGTTCCAGGCCTCTGCCCGGGGAGATCGAACCCCCCGCCCGGAACATCCATATCGTCAGTGAGGAGATCAAGCCGCCCGCCCTGCCGGGGGAGGAATCGTACTCCGGCGAGACAGGAGGGGAGCCGCCTGTGGAAGGCGGCGGACCCGAAACCGAGCCGGGTCCCGAGTCCCAGGATGATTCCACCGACACCGATCAGTAAGGTTTAATAGCCCAGACCGCCGGCCCGTTGCAGCCTGGGCAGGCCCTGTAGAGGGCCCGATACGGACAAAGCCCCTTAGAGGACCCCGAAAGGTTTGCCTGCTGCAATTCTTTCTGGGACCGCCCCCTAAGGGGTTTCTTTTCCCCCTTCTTCTCCCGGCCTGCAAAGGGAGCAGCAAACTTTTTCAAGCCCATCCGGCCCGCCCCTTGATCCGATGGCAGGCAGTTTCGGACATGCCTTCGGTCCCACCAAAGAAAGGACCGGCCCCTCAGGAGAGAGGCCGGTCCTTATTGTTTTCCCCTCCGCTCCTGTCACAAGCCGTCCTGGCCGCACTGCATGGTGTAGAGGGAAATCCCATCCCAGTCGGCCTGTCTGCGGCCGAAGAGGTATCCCATTTTGAACAGGTGGGGGGACATGGACCGGTACAGGCCGTCCAGACAGTCCAGGCAGCGCAGACAGGCCAGCTCCCCCACCCCTTCCAGCTCCGTAGGCAGCAGGTCCCGGAGCTGGCTGACCAGATCCGCCACCGCCTCATGGAGGGCCTCCGGCCGGGCATCTGAAAAGCAGTCGGGCACCTCCAGGTCATTGACGGCCAAAAAGGGATACTTGGAATACCCCAGCAGCTGGTCCAGAATCCAATCCAAAGGCAGGGCTTTAAAATCAGCCTCCACCTCCGGCTGTCCGCAGACGGGCATTGGTGCGGTGGGAAATTTCAGCGGGTCAGTGGCGCTCATGCGGCTACACCTCTCTTTTTCGCTATTGTACCACATTTTTCCTCAGAAATCATCTATAAAATAGCTAATAATATCTAAACTATAGCATTCATTTTCCAAACCTTTCCGGATACACTAAATAAAGTTGTCGGGGGAGGCGGAAATATGGCCGATCATACTCAACGGTACGTCAAAATTGGATTGAAAATTGCTTACTACCGGAAATTAAATAAATTGACCCAGGAGCAGCTGGCTGAATTGATTGACCGCAGTGCCAGTCACATTTCCCATGTAGAGTCTCCCGGCAAAGCTCAGCCCATCTCCCTGGAGATGCTCTTTTCCATCGCGGATGCCCTGCACGTTCCGCCCGCCAAGTTTTTGGAGGACCTGTAACCGCCGGCATCCCCCATCAATTTCATATTTGCGCCGGCGCCCTGCCCCTCCGGGCGGACGCCCAGGCGTGGATTTTCATGCGCGCATGGATTGATTTCCAGCGCATGAACTTTTTTCGCCCTTTCAGGGCATGAATGATCCACAGCGAGGAGTTTTGTTGCACATGAAGAAAAAAAGCAGTTTCAGCGGATCCCTGGGCTTCGTCCTGGCGGCGGCGGGCAGCGCCGTGGGGGTAGGCAACATCTGGCGGTTTCCATATCTGGCGGCCAAGGACGGCGGCGGCCTGTTTCTCATTCTTTACGTCCTTTTGGTCCTCACCTTCGGCTTTACCCTGCTGACCACCGATGTGGCCATCGGCCGCCGGACCCGGGAAAATGCTCTGCGGGCCTTCGGCTCCATGAACAGGCGCTGGCGGTTTCTGGGGGGCCTCACATTCCTGGTCCCCGCGCTGATTATGACCTATTACTCCGTCATCGGCGGCTGGATTCTCAAATATCTGGCGGTTTATCTCACCGGCGCGGGCGAGGCGGCGGCCCAGGACGGCTACTTTACCGCCTTCATCTCCTCCCAGGTCTCCCCCATCGTCTTTATGCTCCTCTTCCTGCTGGTCACTGCTGTTATTGTGTACCGCGGCGTGGAAAAAGGCATTGAGAAATTTTCCCGCATCATCATGCCCGGCCTGATTTTGATGATTATAGGCATCGCCCTGTTCTCCCTCACCCTGCGGCACACCGGAGACGACGGCGTCACCCGCACCGGGCTCCAGGGGCTGTCCGTCTATCTGCTGCCCAATCTGGAGGGGATGACCCTTAAGCGCTTTCTCTCCACCCTGCTTGACGCCATGAGTCAGCTTTTCTTTTCCCTCAGCGTGTCCATGGGCATTATGATTACCTACGGCTCCTATGTAAAAAAAGATGTGGATCTGAGCCGCTCTCTGGGCCAGATCGAATTCTTCGATACCCTGGTGGCCTTTTTTGCCGGACTGATGATTATTCCCGCCGTCTTTGTCTTTTCCGGCACCGAAGGCATGACCTCCGGCCCCAGCCTGATGTTTGTATCCCTGCCCAAGGTTTTCGCCTCCATGGGGGCCCTGGGTCCAATCATCGGTCTGATTTTCTTCCTGATGGTGGTGTTTGCCGCCCTCACCTCCTGCGTATCCATTATGGAGACCCTGGTGGCCAACTGCATGGAGCTGTTCCACACCTCCCGAAAAAAGACCAGCCTGGTGATCGGAGCCCTGTTCGGCGGGGCCGCCGTGGTTATCTGCCTGGGCTACAGCCTGTTTTACTTTGAGCTGCCCCTGCCCAACGGTCAGACCGCCCAGCTGCTGGATTTGATGGACTACCTCAGCAACAGCTTCCTTATGCCCCTCATTTCCTTCCTCACCTGCATCCTTGTGGGCTGGGTCATTAAGCCCCAGTGGATCATACAGGAGATGGAGTGCAGCGGGCACCCCTTCCCCAGGAAGGCCCTGTACACCTTTATGATCCGGTACGTCACTCCGGTGATGATGGCCGTCCTGTTTCTCCAGTCCGCAGGGGCCTTTACCCTGCTCCAGTCCCTGGCGGGGTGAATCTTCCCCCGATGGACCGCACCATCAATGCACAGCCCTCCTTTTACAGGAGAAAGGGGGCTCCATCCCCAATGCGTTCCTCGGCAGTCCGGCCGCCCGTTGGGCACGTTGTTTCCAGGAAATCCGCACAGGCCCTGTCAGCCGCCCACGGGCGGACGACACTCCCTGCTGCCGGATACAGTCCTGTCTCAACGGGTCCGATGGGCGGCTGTTTTTCCACCTGTCCCGATCCAAAAAACCGCCGGTCCGCCGGGAAAGCCGGCCGGGCAATGACGGAGGCGGAGGCGGTATCCGTTTTACATCACGCCTCCCGCCGTATTCGGGCCGGAAACATGGAAAACTTTTATAAAATCTGCATAAAATACAGGTAAAATTAAGTTTTCAGCTGACTAAGTCCCTTCTTTTTTCCCGATTTTCCCGCCCTGGGTATACACTGCATAAGGCCCTCTCCAGCGGCCACGGGTGCCCGATCTCAGCGGCCACCTGGTCCGATTAAAACGGCCACCTCGGCCCATACCAGCGGCCACCCTGCGAAGCAGGTGCGGAGCCTGTGCA
>Ga0129317_1000600_pt1 | contig 35358 bp, 52 predicted proteins | sample Cm1ome_FD_94430 | JGI IMG/M metagenome (GOLD analysis project Ga0129317, IMG submission 94430) | Eastern black-and-white colobus group fecal microbial communities from Wisconsin, USA - Cm1105 metagenome | ecosystem: Host-associated > Mammals > Digestive system > Large intestine > Fecal | place... | reverse complement strand
CTCAGAATTAGGAATAACAGCAAAGTCGCGCTTCCATGCGTCGTTAGTTTCAGTGTCCACTATGATGATAGGTCTTACTGCATCGTCACCAAGCAGCTCATCATTTGTGATCTTGATGATGTCTTCCTGGACAGGCAGATTTCTGTGCTTGTCAAAAGCGTATGCGATGCTGGGATTGTAGCCCATGACATCAGTTACGCCAAAAGGCTCATCGACGTACTGTCTGCCGTACTCAATAGGGTTCTGAGACTTGGCAAGCTGCGTGAACTTCTTCATTCTGTAGAATGTCGTAGTTGTCGTAGAGCCGCTCGTTTCTGTTACACCGTAGAATGCAACGATCTTATGGCGCTGTACGATTTTTACATCTGACATTATTTTATTCCTCCTCATAAACTAATCGAAGCTGTATCTGATAGCGTGCTGTCTCTTCATCAGCTGAAAAGACATATCCCCTTGTAAGCACTTCGAGACTTACAGGGACCTTATCCCCCAGATCAGGGAGTATACCGTCCTCATTGTTCTTCTCGATCCAGTCCTCAAACTGCTCGTAAAAATGAAGATTGTCGATGCAGGTATTGACATCTGCCTCGAAAAACTCCCTGCTGGCGAACAAGAAAAGAAACTGCTTGACCTTTTCTCCGTCAACATATACCTTGTATACCGGATCGCACGGTACTGCCTCGACGGTATATTCTACGGCTTTATCGCCCAGATAATCGATAAGCAGGCAGCAGTTCTCCGAGAGTTCGGGGAAAGCGCTTATATAATCCCGAATGCACTCAATAATAGGTATGTTGCTCATTTCTTATTCAATCCTTTCAGTATATCGTCTTTATGGTCAGCTTTCATGCGCTCTAACCAGTATTTTCCACGAATGCCCGATTGCTTATTTGTGTAATACTGCTCTCGCGCCTTAGGTTCTGTATTGATTATCAGCCCTGGGCGCTCAACCTTGTGTGCCCTGCTCATATTACCGCGATTTTGGAATTTCACCCATTTATGAGGACTTTTTTTAGTATAACCGCCGACACGAGACATTGGAGTATAGTCGGGCAGATACTTAAGAACCTCATTATCAACGTAATCCTGAGCCTGAGCAAAGTTCTTCTTGGTTTTACTCTCAAAATCATTAGAGAACACAAGTCCTTTGAAGTTGATCATATTATCACTCCAATATAAGCTCTATGTGCCGTACTCGTGGAGAACCGAAGCGGAGATCCTTGACATTCATAACCGTGAGGGCCTCGTGCGGCGGAGCTTCATCATCTATAATTCCCTTCACGACTCTATCGTCTTCCTTAGGCAGATATGTTGTTGAAGCTTCTGGAATGTTGACAAATACAGATTTCTGAGGGTGTCTGTCTTTTCCACCAGTCTGTCCTTCCGAAGGCTGCCAGTATATGCGCCCGGTAGTATGCCTGATGTATGCAGGAGCTCTGTTGACTGTTGTTTTTTCATAAATAGTGCAGCCCTCACAGTTCGTAAACATCATATCACTCCTTTTCGGTATCATATATCTCAATTGCTCCGTACACCTGACGGAGCAATCCGAGATCTTTAAGCTCATTTCGCAGGAAGTACAATGACTGTCCTGCATTGAGATAGGTCATCTGAATACTGTATGATCCGTTTGTTTCCGAGCCCTGGGAAAGAGCAGGAGTATCATCGGAAACAGTATTGAGCGCTCTGACCGTAGCATTGATTACAACATTTTTTACTGCAAGGCTATAATCCTCACCGTCATTCTCGTCAGCCAACATTTTATCTATGTCTTTTCCGTATTTCTTAGCCTGTATCCTAAGTTTAGCGGAAGCCATGTCAATAATGCTTTGTGCTGCTTCCTGCTGCTGATTGGTCAACTGATACCCGAGCGCTAAGATATCATTTACAGTACAGTACGCCGTTCCCATTACTCTGCGATGTCGTCAGCTTCTACTGTAAGGTATGTAACGGCCTTGACCTTGCTTGAGCTGAGGTTTACGACCTCAATCACATCACCTGCGGATACTGCAATTGCAGTTGTGCCAGATGTGAGTGATGTACCGTTATAAGCAGTACTTGTCATATCGAAAGTTGCACGCTCTGAAGGATTAACCTTGTAAGCGTATGTTGTGCCAGTATTACCTGCGGTAACTGTAACAACAGTCTTACCAGACGAACTTGCGCCGGTAGCAGCAGCGAGTGAAGCTGTAAGAGAGCCGGGGGCGTATACAGCACGAATAGCAACGCTGCGGAGAACTTTATGGGCGTATACTCTACGGCCCTGCACAGCAGACGCACCGATATAATTTCCAGATCCTGCAAGATCCTGGATATGTACAGGCACCTGCCACTCGTGTACTCTCGTTGCAAATCTGGGGTGACCTGCAAGCATTGCAAGATTAGCTGTGTCGTCGTTCCATTCCTTTACGAGGAAGCCTGCGATTTTACCTACAACACCGTTTCCCTTTACGTCATCGCCCAAAGATGAAGCACCGATGAACTCAGGGCTCTTAAGGATAAGTGACATTGTATCAGGTGTAACAAGTAAGTAACGCTTGCCGTCGTTAGGTATCTTTGCCTTGGACATTGCCGTGCGAACATCAACAATGGTGTCATAAATATTTGTCTTGGTAATTGATGCTACGTTCAGAGGTGTTGATCCTGCGAGCAGTACAGTGCCGCCGTCTGTGTCCATCTGAGTTGCGAGGCTGTAGCCAGCACTGTCGAGACGCTCGGCTACGATCTTATCAGGGACGGACTCAGCATCGTATCCGTCGATGATCTCGTTTACAGCCTTATCCTTGTTGATGATAAGATCTGTATAGCTTGTGGAGCCGTTAGTAGCTGTGATACCGTTAGCCTTATCGTAGTCTGATACAGCAACCTCGGTATCGCGCACAGGGATCTTTACAGAGCCGGAAGTAGGATCGCCCTCGTAGTCATTGTTAAATACTAATCCATCAGAAAGCACAAGCTCATTACGAAGCTTGGCAAGGATAAGATCAGAATAACGTGTCTGTGCTTCGTGTGCCATAGTGTTTTTTCCTCCTTAGTTTTCTTTCAGTTTGGGGTTTCTTGCATAAAATTCGCGCTCAACACCTGTCATTGTGTCATTATGCTCAGGTGAGAAACGTCTCGGCTGATGAGAAGACTTGCAGGTGATCTGCGCGAAAGCCTCAGCATCTTTCTGGATATCCTCAGCGGTTTCACCAGAAATCTTGTCAGCCAGCTCAATCGGAAGCCCAGACTTGAGAGCCGCATCGAGCTTAAGATACTTCAGCTCATACGACTTGCTTTCAGCCTTGGCAGCATCGAGAGCCGTCTGGTGCTCCTCAGGAGAGATATAGCCCTCGTACTGAGCCTTTGCCTCTGCAACAGCTGCATCAACAGCAGGCTTAATAGCTGCATCGAGCTCTTCCTGTGTGGTGATAGGTTTGAATTCCATTGATTTTTCCTCCTTTGGTTCATATTTCTTTGTAACTCCTGCATTTATCTGTGCAGGAACAGCAACAAAGCTCCATTCATAGGCATCGGTGATGTCATCAATAATGTGGTGACATATCTTACCGTCGTATTCTTTGCCTTTCCTGTGCTCGCAGTCTTCCTGATAAGTATCAGCTCCGCAGATAGAGCACGTCCTCTTGGCAGATGAACACGAAACGCTCACTTCCTTCTTGATACCTGCGTCGATTTCGGAAATGAGATTTTTATTAGCGTCAGTGCGCACCATGTAAGCCATTCCCTTAAGGTATTTATAAGGGCGGCCGTCTTTTGTTGAGCGCGAACTGTCAGCTATGACCTCAGTGTCGAATACTCGCGCTTCCTGGTTGTTGGCGGTGGGATCATGGTCGAATATTCCTGTTTTTCCGATGAATAACTGCTGCATTTTTTCAAGTGCAGCGTCAGAAAAGCGCTCCATGTCACGGTCTATTTCGTTATCACAGAGCGTGATAGGGAAAACATAAAGCTCCTCTGCTTTGAACTCTCTCCTCGTAAAGGAGTTGATCTTGTCAAGTATTTCCTTTTCCATTATGCACCTCTTAGTACGTTATTACCTGCTTTTTCTTTTCTTTCTCCTTAGCACACAGCCAATGAGCAAGGGTCGCAGACTCAAGCAGGGAAACATCTGCGCCTTTAAGTATCGAGCTGTATCCGTATCCGCCGCTGCTGCCAATAGCTCTATGCTCACAATTAGAAGCAGCCTGCGCAAGTGCAGGCTGTCCTTTATGGCATATTTTATCTTCAAACAGCATCTTTTCAAACAATGCATTAGCTTCGATAACTTCATTGACCTTCGGCATGATCGCTTTACATTTTACATCGGCGTCCTTCATATCCTGTTCAAGGATACTCTGATTGCCTGCTCCGTCGATCACAACGCTGACGGCATTAGGGTTCCTCAGGAAATCAATTATCCATGTGTTGCCCTCACGCACGCTACGGCAGTCGATAGCCTCAACAAATACCTTGCCGGTTGTAGTCTTAATGGCAGCTGCAAGTGATACATTCGATGTAGCTTTAGCATACTTGACACCGAAGTATATCTTATGCGGTTCATTAAGCTTCGGCGGCTCTGCAACAGCGTAGCTTTCCCACTCTTTGCGGCTGATAGCTGACTTCTGAGAGTAGGTCAGCCACAAGCCAAGTCGCTGAATGTTGTCGTCGATCTGATCGTCGCCGAGCTCGGAGCGTATTGTTCTCTCGCTGAGAATATACCCGAGGGAAGGATTTGTCTCATACCAGAGTTCGGGATCGTGTGCATCGGTGAGCTCAGGGACGGACCACTCAGCCCAGCCGCTGTCTTCATTCGCACCGGTAAGTGTGTCCTGACGAAGCTTCTGAAAGACCGTGCCCGATGATACTGCCGTCGGCGGAGTTCCACACATGAGTGTCTGAGGATTTTTACTATCAGTCACAACATATTTAAGAGCCGACTCCTGATCGGAAGTGTACTCCTGAGCTTCATCGATGATGAGCAAGTCGTATCCTTCACCGAGTCCGCCTTTGCTGGATCGCGTTCGGAAATTGATAACACCTTTGCCGTCGAGCCATTCGATATGTTCAAGGCCCATTTGCTTGGTGGTTTTGAAGTCAACACCCTCAACATAGCCTGCCTTTACAAGGCGATCAATACATTTTTCCCAGGCATTGTGTGATGTGGTCGTTCTATGCGCTGTATACAGTACACGCTCATCATGTGACACACCATATACAGCACGCATTATAAGAAGTTCAGATTTACCGTTTCGGCGCGGTATGGACCAGCCGAATTTCATGTGTATCCATTGACCTTCCTCGTTGACAGCCATGATATCTTCCAGGAGCAGCTCCTGCCACTCCTGAGCAACTCTGTCTGAGCTGTTATATATTGCTATGGCTTCTGTTCCGAGGGAGTCAGTATATGGGAGAACGACTGAGATTGTCGGAGTCTGTCTGCCTCGCCGCTTTTCGCTCACCAGATCAGCTCCTTTCTGTTAAAGGCTCATAGGCTCTTCCAGTCAAACGTCAAAGGAAGCAGCCGATTGGAAACGACTTCCGTATCGGCTTTGAAGTCCTGCTTTGGTGATAGCTTATCGGATTTTTGTCGGTTACAGCACAGATGTGCAAGCTGTAAGTTGTTTATATCGGACGGGTGTCCATTCCTGGACACGGGTATGATATGATCTATGCAAGGACTCAAAGGGTGAGGAAATTTAAGGCTGAAATCAACTTTCTTGCCGCAGATGCCGCAGATCTCCTGTGTCGCATAGATCTTTTTCTTGTTCGAGTTGAACTGTGCTCGATGCGTGCCGTTATGATCGGGACGCATATTCGGCATTTTTCTCACCTCCAAAATGGTATAAAAAAAGCACCTCTCAGGTGCTTAGTGTTCTTTGAGTTCTACGCAAAAGACATCATTGAAGTTGTAAATGCCTATCCATGCGCCTTTCTTTTTGACGATGACAGCATTGCCGTCGTAAGCATAGTCGTCCCATTCTCCCTTGCCATAGGATATGGTTTCACCGCTTTTGAAGGTGATCTCAATTCTTTCAGCGTATTCCATAATATCACCGCCTTTCGTGCATCTTTTCATTAATCATGCACGTTATCGCTGAAGATGTTTCTGTGGTCTGGCTTCCATAAAACGGAGAGCCTCGCTGATATGAAAAATTGCCATTTGATTTGCGGCACTGGCTGACCTGCCTTGCTGAAGCTTCCTAAGGTGATCTCGTACCGTTTCAAGCATATCATAGTCGTTGAAGTCAAGCAGAAGCTTTTCAATTCTCAGATTATCATTATGTTCTTTGTTCGGCATAGTATCACCTACTCGTATCAGGGCATGAAAAAACCGCTCTCGGGTGAGAACGGTTTTATTTTATATTGTTTGCTTCTTTTATTTCCTTCATTCTTTCAAGATGTTTCTTGAATTCGTTATCACTTTCGGCTTTATTTTTAAAGCCCTGTTTTTCAGGCATTTTGTAGCCGTCGTATTCTTCGTATTTATTTTTCATATCATCAGCCCCCTTTGATAATACTGTACTTTATGCCTAAAATATCATACATTTCGGTATAAGCTCTGTCAATATCCGCGCCTTCTCTATAACGATAAGCAATTTCATCATGGATCAACTTCGGATTGTTTATGCGCTTGCCCGGATTGTCATATTTGTATACCTGCCCATTATGCCCAACCGCTATTCCAAACAATGTTTTGTTGTCGTAAGACTTATTTATGTCGTCAACGCTCGGCGGGTAGCCTTCTGGGTGATTGTGCAAAGTAACAAGCGGAATATTTTCTTTTTTAGCTTTTTTTAGCAATGACGTTATTTCGTCGTTATAATAAATACCGCTTGGGTATGTCATTTCAATCTGCTTTGCAAGTATTTCGCCTGTTTCGGCATGGATAAAATACATATCCTCGTATTTGGTTCCATTTCTATGGGCTATTGCTTCTTTTGCGCATTCGCGTAAAGAGCTATTAACAGCAGCATTATCAGTAATGCTATCAAATTTAGCCGCAAACTCAGCCGAATTAATATAATCCATGTCAGCATTCACAGAATACTTGCCGTATGGGACGTTGAATTCCTGCTCCCTTTCTCTTTCTTCTATTATACCACTTCTTTGACCATTTGTCAATCGCGTGGGCATATTTCTTGCCTGTATTTCCGCAGCCTGCTCAGGCGTGAACCTTATCGGCGGCGGAGCTCCTGCTCCGACCTCCGGGGCAGTCCAGGAACGCTTTGACCACACGTCCTGCCGCTGCTTGCCGTTCTCATAAGTCACGGTGCAGCCGCAGTTATCATGTCGGCGGTAGATATCATCAGGCTCGGTGCCATAAGAGTAACGGCCTGCTATCTTTGTACACCACTCGCAGCACTTACCGTCTGTCTCGCGATTGATATGCACCTTGAGACCTGCATCATTGCGAAAGCTCGCATTGACTTTGATGTAGCTGTCATGGAAGCCCTGAGATACATTTGCAACACCGGTATTCGCACGCCGCTTTATCACACTGTCCTTCACAGTAGGATCCAGAAGAGAGTGTGCGATCTGGTCAACACGGTCTGTCGGGAACGCTGCACGCTGCGGTTTGATATGTATGCCTGCTGCTTCGTCAAGAGCTGTCTGCACCTGAGCACAGATGTTATTAATCTCCTCATAGTTGCCACGCAGCAGCTCCTCACATACATCTTCGCGCTCAGTTTCCACAAGATCAAGGACATTTGCACTGAATACCTTGCCTGTAATGCTTGAATACACTTCAGCATAGTATGCTGTATCCTTGAAAGTTGCTGTGCCTTCCTTGATTTTCTTCAGCACAGCTTTCAGACGGGGGTCCGACGCGGCACGTGCTTCAATAAGCGTCTTGATGTCTGTCATTCTGCATCACTCTCCAAGCCTGTGAGCTTGTGGACAGTATTTTCGCCGACAAAGTCAGGTACTGCCTGATTGATCTTATATACTGCGTCACCAATAGCACCGATAGCCGAAGCATCAGGCTCAAATATTGGAGCCCATGATACTCTCACATTTGCGAAAGATCGTCTTTCGTACGCAGTGTCGTCACGTATGCACGCAGCGAGGAAACCTGCATTGATAAAGCCAACGCCAAAGTTCCGCTGCCCTTTTCGAGTGCTAAGGCGGAGCTGCTCGTGGCTTGCCTTGATAGCATCGTAGCTCTGAGGGTTATCCGTCGAGAAGCCAAGATCGTCAAGGGTAAGTCCTGTCTCACCCGCGAACATTGACGCGAGCATTCTCATGTGCTCGATGTGCGGTGCCATGCTCTGCTGCTGAAACTGTCCGAGTGAAGGGAATTTGCCTTCGTCGTCCTTAGAAAAACTAAGGAAGGTTGAAAGTGTGGCAGCTTTGTTATTGAACTCAGCGTCCTGGGATAAACCAACTATATACTTCTGCGGAACGCTGTAGAATTCGGCTCCAACCTCAGTACGAAGGAGTGTGCGAAGTGCGCACTGAACAATATCCATGCAGCTGCGCGATATTCTTGAGTGCCCGAATGGGCGGCGCGCATCTGGACGATAGATTAGCGGAACAAGAAGCGCGTACGGAGCCTTGTGAGTCAGCACATCAACAGGCTCTGATTTGCCCTTCTCATAGTACGCTGTTTCACCAGGTTTAAAGTAGGCTTCTAACAGTGCCTCACCGTTGTCTGCTCGCTTTAATACTGCATATCCCTCTGTGAGCATATTCGTAACAGGGTCGATTATGCCGGTGGCATTACCGCCGTCAACGCACTGAATAGTTGGATATCCGTCATAGTCCTTATCTATGTACAGGAAGCTGCACGACGAGATCAACGCTGATAAAATAGAGCTGTCAAAAAGAATATCTGCGTTATTCTGACTGTATATTTCGTTCAACATAAAGTCGTCTTTTTCGATTTTATCAAAGAACATTCTGTCTGCTATGCTGTCAACGGCCTTGCCGCACCAACCAAGTGAGTATGCCACGGTCTTGAACTCAGGTGGTATGAGGGCAGTTATTTTTCTTACGGTGCTTTTCATGTCATAATACTTGTACCTTAGGTTGACCCGCTGAGCCTTAGTGCGCAGCTTTGACCTGAGGTATTCAATACCATATTCCATGTTTTTTCCTCCTTTCCGCGAGAAATTTGAGCAGTGACGGTGTGAACTCCTTCTGCACTGCTTTAAGGGGTCCCCTCCCCCCCTATCAGGGGAACAACAAAAATACCGCCACTATTGCGACGGTACTTTTGCGAGGTTGTACAAAACGACATCATCTTGCCGTTGGTTGCAGAGGTGAGACTTGAACTCACAACCTCGAGGGTATGAACCTCGCGAGCTTCCCGTTGCTCTACTCTGCCAGGAGAAGCAGTCAAAGGCAGGGGAAGTTTACACTTTGACTGCAAGACAAGAATTCTCGAAGGAAATGGCATTATGTAGAACACTGAACGGTGGTTACATCGGGTGGTCGAAAGGAGCCGATATCATCTTTGCCTATTTCCATGCTATTATTATAGCACTTGATTTTTTCCCACAGGTATCATTTTTTGTCTTTCTTGTATTTTTTATCCTTATTTATATCTCGTGCAGGTTCTTCGCTAACTGGTATATAAAACGACAGCGCCAGCGCTTATAAGTTGACTCACTTGCATCAATAGGATAAGGATATTGATAACAGATGTTGTTCCAAACTCCGCGCCTGTACTCAGCAGGCAGAAAGTTCAATGCTTCATCTATAGCCTTGCAATAGTCTTTAAGCCCTGCAAGCTTAATGCCTTTACTTTCTGTTGGATTGCCGATACCGGAGTGTGGAGTTCCGTCAAGCGCAGGAGAAGCATTGAGTATATCCTCACGCTCAGACTTGATCCTGTCATAATCACGCACGAGATACAGCATACGCATATAAAGATTGTGCGGCAGCTTATAAGGATTATTTTTCTGTTTCTGATATTCTCTCATCTCGTTCCTCCCATTCCTCGTCAGGCACCCGTCCTTTGTCATCGGCACACCATACGACGATAAGTGTCATAAAAAGAGTCACAGCTATTATTCTGAGCACTGATCCTCACCGCCTTTGTCAAGCAGCTTGTCAGCCTCCTCGCGGCTCATCTGCATGATCGAACCTACAACAGGACTGATACAAGTCGGACAATTTGTTGAAGCTGTTTTTTCATGCTTCTCATATTCACCTTCATCGCAGATGAATTCGCACCCACAGTTTTCACATTTGAAGGTGGCAAGCATAGCCTGTGGCTTTCCCTCCTTGATGATCTTCATTTCTTCACCTCTTTATCCGGAGCAGGCTTGCGGAGCTTGTCCAAAAGTTCCGCAATTGCCTTAGCCTCCTTTTTTGTTACCTGTATAGTAAGGTCGAATGTATTCCCTCTGCTATAGCCATAAATTATTCCTATCTGCTGTTTCATCGTTCTTCTCCTCATCAATTCCCATTTCGTCTCTCAGCTCATGAGCTTTCTCCTCGGCATACCTCTTGCTGAAGTGATAGCCAAGAGGTATTATGATTGCTGCTATTATGATAGCTGCTATTACTATGATCATCAGTATTCTCCTTTCAGTATCATGTCTAATGCGATCTCATCATAGTCTGCTGCACAAGTTGAGGGAACAGGACCTGTTGTAACGCATATAATTAAATTTGCACAGTATTGACACGGACGCATTAATGCACGAACATCATCAATTGTTTTCATTTACAGTTCTCCTTTATAACAAGTTTGTGCAGACCACCTGCTATATTGATAAATTCGTCTGACCAGTATTGGTCAGCATTCTGCTTTTCTTCCTCAGAAATATTCGTAATCTTGATTTCTTCACCGTCCCGAAAACGAATAACCGCACTTATATCCCTTGTATTGTCAGAATGTGTGGTAGATGTCCACTTAAGATATTTAATGTCTCTTTCCTGTATGCGGCAATTGCCTAATTTAATATACATATTGATCACTCCTTTCCGACCTTTTTGACTATCTTATCATACAGATCATTTGCCTTGTTCTGGTCCTTGTAGTTGGCGAAGAACGCCGCCCTCAGAACCGGGCGTGTCTCCTGTAGGAGCTTCCACAGCTCCATGTTCTCTTTTTCGAGTGCTGCCATGTGCAGCATATCTGTGTCATTCATCTTCCTTCCTCCACTTCCTGCATTTATCGTCTTTGCTATGTAATACCACTCTTCCCTGTAATATGTTACTTCTCAAAAGGCATACCACACAACAACTGTCGCCGCGTTTTTCGGCCTTCTCCCATATATTACCGTAATAGCAGTTTTCACAGCACTTTGTATCACTCATTCTCTTCCTCCTTGCACCTTTCGAGTGCTGCCTCAAGGGTACTTATCCGATCTTTGAGCTCTTTGATATATGCAGCCAGCTCAGGCTCGGTGTACCATTTATCGTCTATGAACATAATATCCTCCTTTATCTCATGGCAGTCCCTGCCTGTCCTGAGCACCGACAAAGGGCAGGACAGACAGTGTATCTGCTGAGAGCATAACTGCTCACGCTTCATTTTATACGTTTAAGAGCCTTGGCAAGCTCATCATGCTTCATTCCCATATACTTGCCGTAGCTCACTCCCATTAAGATTGCGTTGTGAATGTCCTCAGACAGCTGTTCGGTCTGTCCCTTTATCATGTAGTCAGGTTTCTTCTTTGACATATAGTTCCACCTTTCTGAGCTGACGCTTATAAAAGGACTGATCGCCTGTCATAAGTCCGATGCACCAGCAGGCTTTAAGCGCCAGCTGTGCTACATCGTTTTCGTGCTCGATCTCACGCAGGAGCTGTCCTGCCTTTCGGATATTGTCCTGATGTTCCCTGTATACCGCAAGAGTGCTGTCATAATTCTGCTCAATGTTCCTGCATTTTCCTAAGAGTATCTTCTTTCTCGCCGCAGCGTCCTCTCGGGAGAGCCGTCCTGTAAAGTACAGAGCATACAGACCTTTCAGCCCGATAGACAAGCACTCCTCAGATATGCTCATATCCTTTAAAGGATCTCTTTTGCCTGCTGCGGCAAGCTCAATTTCATGTTCACGCATAAATAAGCCTCCACCACGTCCACAGCGTCCTGCCAGCCATGACACACAGCACAGCAATACCCCTGCTTCTGTAATTCCAGTAACCACCAGTCCTGAGCTTCACTGGTCTTTCCTTTTTCCGTTTTCATTTCGATGTACAGACCATGCCATTTTCCCCTCGGGACAGGAAGGTGCAGATCGGGTACACCTTTTTTCAGTCCCATGAGCTTCAGCAGTCTGCCTGTGATCTGCGAGCACTTGCGCTCGTTTGGAATATGATACAGGAGTTTCAGCTCAGGATAAGCCGCTCTGACCTGCGGCTGCTGAGACCACTTAATCACCTGCATCTGATGCTGCGCTTCTGTCATTATTTACCTCCTATCAGAACTCTGTTAAGTATCTGCGATGCTTGCAGCTTCGTGAGATCATTGAAATTGATCTCGTCACTGTATTTCCTGCACTTTTTCTTGATGAGACTTTTCTGAGCTTCCGACGCAGGGAACTTTCCCCACGCTCTTGCCTTGTCGATATTCCAGATATACTCGCTGTCCTTGAAGTCTGTTGATAGCCTCATATACGCCCTGTCGATAGCTGTCTGCATATCCACTTCCTCATTCCCGAGGACAACATTGCCGAGAGAGTCGGGACAAGGTATGCGAAGCCGTTTCCTGTCGGGGAGCGAGCAGACCAGTGAGCCGTCAGGCATACGGAAGAAATTGACTCCGTGAAGATTGTACTCCATTTCCTGTGCCCACAGGTCCACGATCTCAACATTCCTGATCCAGCTCTGCGGATTGTCAGCTGCTCTTTCAGCCAGTACAGGCAGATCAAACAGATCGCCCTCCATAGAGTCCTGTCTTTTCTTCGGGAGCTGTGATATATCCAGTCCTATAAGTGTAGGAGCTGTGCAGAGCGACTTCTTGCCTGTCACTCCCACGCAGTCTATAAGTGTAAGCTTTTCCTTGTCGGGGTGAAGTCTGAGACCGCGCCCCACCATTTGAGTATAAAGGCTTTCCGACTGTGTAGGCCTTGCTATGATAACAGTCTCTACAAGAGGTATGTCCGTACCCTCTGTGAAAACCATGCAATTGATAAGGCAGGGGATCTCCCTGCGCGTGAACGCTTCGATAAGCTCTGCGCGGTTCTTGGTCTCGCCTGTGATGACCATTGACTGAGGTATCCGCTGTGAGATAGCATTTGCGTGCTTTACCGAAGCCGCGAATATAAGTGTCGCACCTTTTGCAAGAGTACGGTAAGCCTCTGCAATAGCGTCCTCTGTGCCGTCCATAGCTTCTTCAAGCTCACCGGGAGCATAGTCGCCGCACCGTGTATGAACACTGCTCAGATCGTAGCCGATATCCACGCGCTTGCAGTCTATGTCGCAGAGGTAGCCGTTCTTGATGCCCCATTTAAGGTCACGCTTGAAAACTATCTCCTGATACACGTCATTGAGCCTTGCACCGTCCGCTCTGTTCGGAGTCGCCGTGAAGCCGATAGTCTGTCGGGGACGGAAGTGCTCCAGGACTTTCTTGTATGTAGTCGCCGCGCTGTGATGAGCTTCATCAACTATGATAGTATCGAAGTCGTCAGCCCCGAAGCGATCAAGCCGCCGCACTATGGACTGCACCGAAGCGGAAATGACTTCCTCTCCTGAGGACTTGTCCTTTGCCATTTCCACGCCTGTGGAGCAGGTGAAGTATTTCAGCGGCTGACGCACAAGCTCCTCGCGGTGGGATAGTATGAGCATACGTCCCTGACGTTTAAGATTTGCGAAGGTAACAGTCTTTCCGAGACCTGTCGCCATTTGTACGAGCCATGAGCCAGCGCCTTTTTTGTCTAATATGTCTATACACTCTTGCTGATAGTCTCTCAGCTTTATCAACTTTGTACACTTCCTTTCTTTTTGTGGCACTGTGGAACAAGTGTGGCACAGTTGTGCCACAAAATAATTGGCTATTTTAAGCCGTTTGCGGTGTGTTGTGGCACTGTGGCACAAAATCGCGCATTACCTATACGGAACAACACATACCATATTTCATACTATGTTGAATAAAAAGCAATATATATACGGGGGAATTGTGCCACAGTGCCACAGGTGCGATTTATAGCCGTTTGTGAACCGTATTCCTGTGCCACAACTTGTGCCACACTATGGCAAAAGGTATTCATACCCCTCAAATTCTGATGCTGCCGCAGGTTCTTCAGAGCTGAGTATCATCACAACACATTCGGTATTGACACCATTTATGCGTTTTCCTCGCGTGAAGCGTCTGCCCCTTGTCTGGATAAGGTCTCTTGTTTTCAGCCATGAGAGCAGCACCCTGTCATCGAAGCCGTTGTCCCTCACTGCCTTCACAAAGATGCTCTTATTGATGTAAGCGATATCGCCCTCGATAACTCCGTAGATGTCGCCCTGAGGCTCGATGTCGATGCCGTCAGCGTCCTTGTGCCGGAACTTGTTGCTGTTTGCCGATACCCAGTCGCACATATACTGATAGCCGCGCTCACCTGCCGAAACACTCGCCTTTGATTTGAGGAACTCCGAGATATTTTCAACTGTGAGAGCTGTCCCTGTGTGGAATATAAACCTGTCCGCAAGCTCGTCCCCGAGGATAAGCATTGCCGCAGCCATTGCCTGCTTTTCAGTAGTCTCGCCCTGTGACAGCATCTTGAACAGCTCCGCGTATCTCTCCTTAGCTTCCTCTATTACCTCATAGGTAAGAGCCTCAACGAACTTCTTTCCTGCATGACCATAGTTCTGCTTGACTGTCGCAGAAGTGCCGAAGCCGTCCTTTATAACGCTGTCAGATGCCTTGCACTCGATGTCGATAACTCTGTTGACTGCACCTGCACCTGCATTGTCACTGGTAAGCGGTGACTCTCCTGTAGTAAGGATACACAGCGCCCATGTTGGTGTCTTGTCTATACCGCCTGTCTTTGTACCTCTTGTGCGTCCTACACCCTGAGAGAGCTGATAGACATCGAATTTACTGCGTCCGTGGCTGTCCTTGCTGAGCTGGAGCTCGTCGATGCAGAGCGGAATGTTGTTGAGGAATGCTGCTGTCTTTTCCTGTCCTACCTGCGTACTGTTGAAGGTCTGAATGTATTGCCCTATGTTCGGGTCGCCCCATACCGAAGCCGCAAGCATAAGCGCTACGGTCTTTCCTGTGCCTGACTCTACGCCCCACAGGTGAACAAAGAAACTCAGACAGCCTATCTGTCCGATAAGCGGAGAAGCAAAAGCCGCAGCAAGCATTATCCTCGCCGTCAGGCTTTCGTTCCTGCACTTGACAGCTGTATCGAGCCACTTCTGATAGTCGCCCCTGGGTGCGATCGCATTGTAGATGTGACAGTAGTTCGCATCTCCGTCAAATATAAGACCGTCCACATAGGGCGAAAAGTTGCCCTCATCGCCTATGTAGCCAAGCCTTGAAACGCTCTCACGCTCAGGGAGCAGGTCATAGTTCTGAGACTCGATGTCACACATATACTCTGCAAGGACCTTTGCTGTTTTCGATGTGACCGAAACTCCCACAGCTGCAAGCTGTATTATCTTTGATGAGTCGAAGAGCTCCTTCTTTCCGACGATGATCTCTCGCCAGCGCTTGCCTTTCAGATAAGCCACGCGGAGCTTTTCCTCTCCTGTGTCGATGTTGACCAGTCTTTCCACAGGCATGATAGGGTGCTTGCAGGCGAAGTCTATTCCTGCATAGGTAGTTCGTGAAACTCCCGAAACGTCGCAGTTCCACTCACCTGCTTCAAGCTCTATGGGCTGACTCGGGAAGTCCGTCGGATTAATAGCGATACTGTTCTCGGGACGTGCATTGACCTTTCGCATATCAGCCGCGAAAGCCTTGTATGTAGCCTTGAATGAGCGAAAACCGCACCGTGCAGCCTCTACTGCCATAGCGTCAAGGGCTCGCCTTTGCAAAAATGCTGTGGGCTGTGTGAATACTTCCAGATACGGTTCATCGGAGCTTGCAAAGTCGTCGATAGTGTACTTGAATGTAAGGGTAAGGTCGTCAAGCTCCATTCCCTGTCGGGCAGCTTTCAGCACCCTGTCAAAGGTTGCTTTATTGCCTGTACGGATAGCGGCAGACCGCAGTGTAGTAAGGTTGCTTGTCAGCTGTTCCTGAGAGCCGCTGTGGTCTGCCATGTGCATTACGAGTTCTGCAAGACCGTTCGGCTCAAAGTCCAGCTTCATTGCTTCCTGTTCTGTTAGTGTGTAGATAATATCACCTTCCTTCACCTATGAGCTGAAAAAGTCTGCCGTTCAAACGAAAACCGTTGAATACTGCAAATTTTGCACCGAAGGTTGATATTATCAGAACGGTACATCGCCGTCGCTGAGTATTTCCTCATAATCAGCAAGTGCATTGCTCATATCTGCCGTGCCTGTCTGTTCGTGAGCTGACTGCTGCGGAGCTGAGCCGCCGCTTTCATTCTTGCCGCCTACGAATTCAACATTGTTGACATTAACGTCTATAGTGTAGTGCGTTACGTCGGAGTGGTTCTTGTCCTGATAATTATTATTTCTCAGCTCACCCTCAACAGCGATGAGCTTGCCCTTACTGAAGTATTCGGCAACGAATTCTGCGGTTCTCTGCCATGCTATGCAGCCGACAAAGTCCGCTTTCCGCTCACCTGTCTCTTTATCCGCGAATTTCCTGTCAACGGCAACAGTGAAGCGGCATGAGGATATGCCGCTCTGTGTCTGCCTGAGCTCGGGGTCTGCTGTAAGTCTTCCTACTAATATTACCTTGTTCATTTCTGAGGCTCCTTTCTTGTGCCTGCTTTCTTCATGCACTCACCGCAGCGAGCTTTTCCGTCTGTATTCATCTTTTCACTTATGTGATATGCCTGCGCACCTGTGTACTCTTTGCCGTCCTTGCCTGTGAAGCCTTCAAACTTCTTGCCGCAGTCGCAGCACTTGTATTCCTTAGGCTCCTTAGTCTTGGAATTTGACTGCTGTGAGGTCACATCATACTTAGTGCGGTCCAACTCCCAGTAGACATCAGCGGCGAAGCCGAGAGCCTTGCATGATACGCTGATAGCGTCGGTAAGTGCCATTTTGTAGCACTCGTCGTTGACATAAGGTCCGCTTTTCTCGTTTGCTACAAATGAGCTGCCGCCAGTTCCGGGAATAGGATCACTCCACTTGTCACCGTCCTTGATATAAAGGTCGATGTTTACGAATGCAGCGATCTCACCATTACTGCCTATCTCCGTCCACTGCTTTGTTATGGTGTACTTCCAGCCTATGCCGCACGGTCCGAATACCTCTGTGAGTGTCTTTATGCGCCACATAGGATTGATATCGCTCTTGCCTTTGAGACGGCCTGCCTGTATCGTTTTGAGTGCTTCCTTCGGCGGTGTTCTTACGATGTTATATATATCAAGATTTGTTGCCATATTATCCCCCTTATCCTATAATCAGTGACTGACTTGCTTCAAGGCAAGCACCCTCAAACTGTTCTCCGCTCTTGATAAGGTTCTTGACTGCTGTCTTATCAATAGCAGGAGCTGTGTATCTGAGCAGATCGTCTCTGCCGTTATCCTGGAGCATATCGATGAACTTTCCTTCGTCGGTAATGACAAGAGACGGAGCATTGTTCTTGATCGATATTTTTGCTTTTGGTGTCTCTACCTTTTTGAGGTTCATCATTGTCATGCAGTTTTTGAGGTATGTGGTCATGTTCTCGATCTTGCGCTCATAGGTCTTGCGGCGGCGGTTGAGTTTCCTCTCTTCCTCTTTGATGTCCGCTTCCATAGCTTTCAGTGACTTGATGTACTGAGCCACATTCTCAGCTTTTGCCTCGAACTCGCCCTCGATGCCCTCAAGGGTATCGAACCACGCCTGCAACATATCAGCGCGGAAGGTCTCGGGATCTATGACGTTGCCCTCAGCGTCAACAGGTTCGCCTGCTTCATTGCAGTCGAACTCCATTTCCTGTATATTGTCGTACTGGTCGAAAAGCTGAGAGAACTCAGCAGAAATATCGAATAAACGGGGCATATTATTCTTCCTCCTTAATGATTATCTTTGAAACTTCCTCTATTTTCTTTGCGGCGTAATGGCGATAGCCGTTTTCACCGACAGGATCATTGGCGAAGAGCCAGTGTGCAAGCTTCCTCATGGCATCGGTCACGAACTTGATGTGCATTTCAAGCTCAGCTTTTTCTCTGATCTCGTCCTCTACCTCAACGTCAGCTTCCTCAGCTGCCTTTTCAAGCTGTTCGCGCTGCTTGCGAAGCTCTTCCTTGTGACGCTGCAACTGTTCATTGAGCCTGCGCTCGGTGTCCTTGTCACGCTTTGCAAGCTCTTCCTGGAACTGAGCTGTAAGCTTGTCTATCTCTGCATCATTGGCCTGCACAGCGACTTCCACAGGACGGTCTTCAAGCTCCTCTATCTGCTGTTCAAGGCTCTGAATGGTGTCCTTAGCCTCGTCGTTATCAGCAAGCAGTTCGCTTATACGGTCAGACATTTGACCGTTTTCATCGACAAGCTCCTCGCGGAGTTTCCGCTGCTCTGCGGCTTCGTTCTTATACCCCTGAGCTTCCTCTCTCAAAGTGTCGTTTGCAGTGGTCAGAGCGGATATCTTCTCTTTCAGTTCCTTGACCGTTACGGACTCAACGTCCACATTCTGCTGTATTTCCTCACGCTGAGGCTCGTCCAAGCGAGAAAGAAGATATAATTTTTCAGTACCGAGCTGTTCAAAATGGGTAGTCGACTGGACATTTTCTACACCTGCAATTGATATGTATTTATGAGCCTGCTTACGCTTGATACCTACTTCATTCTCGCTGTATTCCTCGAAATTCTGATAACCAAGCTCCTTATAGAGCTTGCCGTCGTGCATTTCTTTAAGTCCCTTGCAGACCTCCCAGAGAGACTCCTGGGCAGCGGCAGCGTTCGCCTTGATCTTCCTTGTAAGCGATACCGCTTTTGTGTAGTCCGCAGACATTACCTGTGTCTCTGACACCGTTTTTACCTCCTTTGATTTCAGAGCAAACATTCGCCCTGCATTTTTTAAATGTTCATGCCTTTTAAGATATTCCGGATCTCTCTTAAAACCGCCGTTGACTGTGCTGCGGCGAATATAACTGTAGCTTTTGCCACCGTCCGAGCAGATAGCAGTACCCTCGCCGTCGTCCTGGATATCGTATAACCAGATAACGCCGAGCCACCTGTGCGACTCCGTACTGCAATCGTATACAACAAGCTTGCCGATATAGTCGTGAAGCTCGTCCCATGTCAGCGGCTCAGGCTCAATGTCTTCCTCTGTAACGTAGTCACCGCGCATATACTTGATGATACCTGCGTCTTTCAAAGCCACTTCGCACTTCTTTGCATCAGGTGCCGAGATCTTCGGCTCTCTGCTGTACAGAGCTTCAACCAGATCATCAGTAGTGCTGATACCAGCCTTTCTCAACCGATTATATGTCTTGACTTCAAAGTCAAGCTGTTCAATCCACTTCATTGTCGCTTACCTCCGAGATCTTGTTAAGTATCTCCGCAGGAGCCTCGCGGACGTTGAACCTGCTGCCGTCAAAGAGCCTGACCTCGGTATGATCTCCGCGTGCATGGAACTCTTTTATAAGAGCTGTAGACACCTGGAAGCGGATACCGTCCATATCTGTGAGAGTTATCTCCATTTGACATTTCTCCTTTTCTGTGGTACAATGTACCTGTGTTAAACTATATATGTCGTTTCTTGCTCCCTTATGGGAGCTTTTTTCTTTATTTTGTAGCACCTGTCAACCTCTTTATAGCGTCGAAGCTGTACACCTTTACGCAGTCGCCCTTTGGTTCATAATCACCATTGAGATTATAATTATCATACCAACCTTCGGGAGCATTAGTATCAATCATAAAAAAGTATCTGTCCTCGCCATGATACTCATTTATTGCCTGTGCTATCTCCTCAATTGTAAGGGTGCCACGCTTTTTCTCTACCCAATACCCGTCGTCATTGTAGTCAAATTCTACTGTTATACCTCTTTTCATTTCTAACCTCCGAATCTTTCTTCATATCCATTTGAGCACGTCCCTTGCAAGAGCTTGCAGGCTGTCACCAGTAACATTTACTTTGCGGTCAGACGAGTGTCCCTCAGATGTCAGCCAATATACTGTTACTATCTCAATCTCGTTTTCGAGTATATCATACTCGGTTTTTAAGATGTCTTTGTCAATAGCTTTAAGCAGTCGAAGCAGCTCATGGCGGACAAAATTGAATTTTTCTTCATGCACCTTATCCACTTATATCACCGTCCTTCCTGAGAGTATCTATCTGCAACATCTCTGCGCTGAAGAACTCGACGTACTTAGCGAGCTCAGCATCTACATTCCGCAGCTCTGCATATATGCTGCGGCGCTTGTCCATAAGAGCAGCTACCTCTTTCCGTATCGGCTCAAAGAGTTCCTCACAGTAGAAGCTTTCCTGCTGAGCTTTCTCAATAGTCTTAGATAGCTCCTTTGCGACTTCAACAGGAAATCTGCGGTCCATTGGTGGCAGTTCATCAGCCTCAGGCTGTTCCTCGACTTCTGCCTGCTCCTTCTGCGGCTCATGTTTTTCAAGCTTAGCTCTAAGCCTGTTGAAGTTGCGGTTATCAATGCCTGCGGAAGTCAGTATGCCGATTATCCGTTCCACAGGGCAGTCGTTCAGCTCCGCAAGTATCTGCACCTGGTCTCCCTTGCTCTTAGCCTGCTTGTACCGCATTACGATCTCATCGTTTGTCATCTGCATATATCTCACCTCATTTCTGTAGATAGTTCCAAAGATCGCGCCTGTTACGGAATACAGTCCAGTTTTCGCGCACCTTTTGGTATGATCCTGGTCTCAGTGCTTCTCTCCTCGCATCTGACTTTTCCTGAGATTTTCTTCGCAGCTCAAGGCGAAGCCTATGCATACAGTAAAGCTCAAAACAAGAGAGAATTACAATAAGTGTTCTGCCGAGCAAGTCGATCTTATCCATTGGCAACCTCCTCGGAGCGCTCTGCTATCCACTGCATGAGCAGCGGCAGATACACATGAAAAACAGGCTTAGATGTCACTACAACAGCGTCACCGAATGGGTATACACGCTGTTCTATGCCTGCTCTGAGGTCACCGTCGGATATCTGCATACCGTTCTCACGCAGTATCTTAGCGGCTTCTCTGATGCCGATAACAACCATTATTTTTGCCATAGTTCATGCTCCTTTCTTAATTACTGACGAATGGATTTCAGAAGAAATCTTTCATTGTTAATGCGATTTCTCGTATTCTTATCAGGTTTAAAAGTTCTGCATATCTCGATTGCAGCGTCATACTGTGAGACCTTTATCAGATTGGTTTTGGCTACACCAAAGGCTTCACACAGCTTGGCAATGATAAGTATTCTTAAAGTTGTGCCGAGAACACTATATACTCTGCCAGAGCCGCAAAGGTCAATAGCCTTTATTTCGATTTCATTTCTTAATGTTCTCTCCTGTTCAACGGTGATCAGAACATCAGCAAGCTCCTGTTCCAGCTGCTTTATCGTGTTGTCAGCAAATCTGAGTGCTCTTTTCATTGTGGCTTCGGGAGAGTTCCACTGCTTTTCGACATCAATAAAATACTGTCTGCACTTTCTGCCGATGTCGCTGCGCTGTATCATACAGATCTCTTTCGCCATATCAATTGTGATTTGGTGATCAGTGTAGGTCGTTTCGTTGCCCTGAGCTGTTACTCTTTTTTGAGTAAGAGTTATATAGTCCGAATTTTCGTCAAATCCGTACTCACACATTCTTTTAAACCAATCATTATATCTGGCTTTGATTTCCAGTGCATCATGAAGTTCTCTTCCCATGACCGTAGGACGGTCTGCCTTGTCATAGTTGACTTTTATCAAATCGTTCATTTTAGTTTTCCTCACTTTCTTTGTTTCCTTTAAGAAACTACGTCTGCAAAAAAAATAGTCATAATCTTTTCTTCGGTAAGGTTAAGTGCTTGAGATATTTTCACTATCTCGGTCTGCTTAAATGAAGTTTTGCCGTTAATTCGGGAATAAAGCTTTTTCTTATTCATTCCTATCATATCAGCAAGCTTAGGAATAGTAAGATCACACCTTGCAATCTCTGCTTTAAGATCAAGAACGTTCAACTGGTATCACCTCCTATCGCTCGTTTTCGTTTCCTTTAGGACACTTTTATCATATCACTCTTTTTCTCATTTGTCAACCCCTTTAGGGAACTTTTTTGAAGTTTTTTTGAAAAATAGTTGCATTTTAGAAACTAATATGTTATAATAACCGTAGCGAGGTGATAATATGAGCGATATAGGTAATCTTATATATAACCGAAGAAAAGAATTAGGATTGACACTTGAAGAAGTCGGAAATGCTGTCGGAGTAAGCAAAAGCACAGTAAAAAAATGGGAAAATGGCTTTATTTCCAATATGAGAAGAGATAAAATCGAAAAACTTGCTAAAATTCTTGAAGTAAGTCCTGTCAGGCTTCTCGGTATCAAAACCAAGACCTGCCTTCAACCTAATGATCCTCAGTTTATGAAACTTGTAAACCTATATAATTCTTTTAATGAAATTGGAAAAAAAAAAGCTGTTGAGCGTCTTGAAGAACTTTCTTTAGTGCCTAATTATCAAAAATCCAAGGAATAAAGTTCGACAAAACTCGACATATTTTCAGTGTCATTCATTACAAAAAGATATTTATTTGTTCAAAATATATGTGCTATAATATATATACACTAATTTATTAGGAGGTATATATATGAATTGTCCAAAATGCGGAAGCACGAACATTCAAGCGGTCAATCAGCAAATTGTTAAAGGAAAAGTCACCGACACCAGAAAAACTAAAGGATTTGGTTGGTGTAAAGCTTGCATCGGCACCTGTCTTACAGGTGGCATTGGTTTCTTTTGTGGTCTTTGCGGAATGGGTAAAACAAAAGGTAAATTCAAGGATAACAGAAAAGTTTCAAATGAAATTACCTACTGTTGTCTTGACTGCGGTCATCAATTCAAGTAATGCGCAATATCTGGTATTATACGCGGCTTCTGTGGGTCAAATCCATGAGAGCAGGAGCTGCTACTGGCTGTCATCAATTACCTGAGCGAAGTTTTTTCTTTCGTCAGTACCAATTTCCTGTCTGTGCTCGCTGCTGCGGAGTACTGATAGGGGAAAGCATGGCTATTGCAGCGGCGGCAAAAAAATGCGATGTCAAACCGGAAATCAGTCTCTTAGCTGCCGAGACAATGTTTCTTGATTGGTTTTTGCAGCATACAGGTAAGCTAAAATCTACCAATGGGCGAAGGCTTGTAAGTGGGATATTAGGCGGATTTGGCTGTTGGTCTCTTGAAATCGCAGTCCTCAAAAGAATACTAAAAAAACAAATATAAAAAATCCCCCGTCGGTGCTGGAACACCAACGAGGGATACGGACGTGCTATTACACACATCTCTGCAATGGTAATTATAGCACGTCCTTCTTGAAATGTCAAATTTTAGGAAGGTGGATTGAAATATGTTGTGTATCAAATGCGGCAAGGACATTGCCGACAGCTCTGCATACTGCAATTACTGCGGCAAGAAGCAGACGGAAGACAAAAAGGTGAAGTATCATAAGCGTGAACGCGGCTCCGGTACGATCTATCAGGATAAGCGCTATAAGAAGCCGTGGCTTGCTTTCGCTCCGTCCAGCAGGTACGGGCAGGGCAGGCAGTACATCGGCTGCTATGCAACCAGGAACGAAGCTCGTGCGGCGCTGGAAGAATTCAATAAGAATGGCCGCCCTGAGCTCTACAATGCGACGCTCGCCGACATCTACGAAATGTGGTCTAAAATTCATTTTAACAGCGTTTCATACTCAGCGGTCAAGTTATATTCCTCTATGTGGAAACGCTTCAAAAACGTGCAGGATCTGCCTGTGAGGGAGCTCAGAACAGCACACATACAAGAGATAGTAAACTCAGCGACTTCCAAGAGCTCGGCTGAGATCATCAAGGCTATGGCTACCATGCTCTGCAAGTTTGCAATGGAGAATGACATCGTTGTCAAGAACTATGCTGAATTCGTGAAGGTGCCAAAATTTGAAAAGAAAGAGAAGCGCATCTTCACAGCCGAGGAGATTGCGTCCCTCTGGAAGTGTTCCGGTCAGAAGCCTGTGCAGGCTGTTCTCTTTATGATCTACACAGGATTTCGTATCGGTGAAGTGCTTGCCCTCAGAGTCGAGGACGTTCATCTCTCCGAGGGATACATTATCGGCGGCGAAAAGACCGAGGCAGGCAAGAACCGTATCGTCCCGATACCTCCGAGCATACCGGAGCTAAAGACTTTCCTGCGGCAATGGTGCTCCGAGATCGGCAGCGGCAGGCTCTTTCCTATGAGTCATCAGCGCTTCCGTGAGGATATTTTCGATACAGCTTTGAGTGCATCTGGTATAGTTCCCGAAGGACTCACGCCTCACTGTACTCGTCACACCTTTGCATCTCTCAGCTCGGCATCAGGTATCAAGCCTGAGAGCTTGCAGAAGATCATCGGACACGCTAATTATTCCACAACTGCGGAAGTGTACATACATCAGGATATTGCCAAACTGATTGAAGAAATGAGTAAGATCAAGCGCTGATTTTACAGGCAATTTTACAGGCAATTGAACAGAAACACCGCTGAATGCAAGAGAACACAAGGCGGTGTTTCGCCATTTTTAGCTATATCATCATATTGTCATTTAAGGATTATTTAATAATTCCCATGCTAATATATAGTCACAGAAAGCGAGGGATGAATATGTTTCTGAGGATACTAAAAAAAGACCTGAAACGCAAAAAGACCATGAACATCATTCTGCTGCTGTTTGTGATAATGGCGACTATGTTCGCAGCCAGCAGCGTAAACAACATCATCGCCGTCATGAGCGGTCTGGACAATTACTTCGAGAAGGCAAACATGAGCGATCACTTCATCATCAGCCTCTCAAAGGACCCTGATACTATCGAAGATATGCTTTCGCAGAAGCCAAATGTCAGCGACTTCCGCACAGAGAAACAGCTCGTATTCCATGACAATGACCTTACCCGCAACGGCGAAAAGTTCTCCGAATTCAGCAGTATTGGTCTGGCACTCTCCGTCGACAACGCTCAGATCAATTACTTCGACAAGGACAACGAGATAATAAAGAGCGTTCCGCAGGGAAAGGCTTATCTCACAGGCTGTATTCTCAACAGGACACACTTTGAAAGCGGTGATGAAATACAGCTGAAGATAGGAGATACGGAGCTGACGCTGGAATATGCGGGAATCGGCAAGGACGCCTTCCTTGGCTCGGATATGATGACCAATCCCCGTATCATAATGAACAATGAGGACTATGAAAAGCTGGCAGCCGATGAAAAGGCGCAGGAGAACAACAGCGCTGCTGTATTCTACATAAACGGTTCCGATGCGAAGGCTCTGGAATCGGACCTTTCCGATATTCCCGATACTGTCCTGAACGTCGGCATATCTGTTATCAGGACATCTTATATAATGAATACCATCGTTGCAGGATTGCTGCTCATCGTAAGCGTCTGCCTGATACTGGTATCCTTTGTGATGCTGAGATTCACCATCAGCTTCACCATCAATGAGGAGTTCAGAGAGATAGGGGTCATGAAGGCTCTCGGACTCAAAAACCGCTCGGTAAGAGGTCTCTTCCTGGTGAAGTATCTGGGTATCGCGGCAATAGGCGCGGTCATAGGATTTTTCCTCAGCATACCATTCGGAAATATGCTGCTTAGTTCAGTCAGCAGCAAAATGTACCTTGGCAGCGACAGCTCCGCTGCGGTGGGGGTCCTGTGCAGTCTTGCGGTAGTTCTCGTGATCATGGCGTTCTGCTGGAGATGTACAAGAAAGATAAAGAAGCTCTCCCCCATCGACGCCGTAAGAAGCGGTCAGACAGGCGAGAGATTCAAAAAGAAGGGACTGCTCAGGCTGGGAAAGAGCAAGCTCGGCGCCACGGGCTTCCTTGCACTCAATGATGTGTTCAGCAGCCCGAAGCAGTTCGGCATAATGACAGTGATATTCACAGTCTGCCTGCTCCTGGTAATGTGCCTTGCCAACACGGGCAACACCCTTGCAAGCAGGAAGCTGCTGCCCCTTATGTGCTCAACCGACAGCGACATATACATAACCGACACGGATATGATAATGGAAGTAATGACAGGTGAGACCACTGTTACGGAACAGTGCGACAAGATAGAGAAGAAGCTTACCGATAACGGTCTGCCGTGCAGCGTACACGCTGAGGGCCTTGTCTCTCCCGCTGTGGAGTTCAAGGGGAACAAGCTCTCTCCCACATTCATGTACTGCAAGGACACAAAGGCTTCAGACTACAGCTACTCCGAGGGCTACGCACCCAAATACAGCAACGAGATAGCGCTCACCAGCTCCGTTGCGGAGAAGCTGGAAGCAGGTATAGGGGACAAAGTAAACATCACCATCGACGGAAAGACAGACGAATACATCGTCACAGCCCTTTTCCAGAGCATGGTGAAGCTGGGCGAAACGGGACGCTTCCACGAAAGCCTTGAGGTACCCGACTCAGCTGTAAGTCAGGTTATGGGATTTCAGATAGATTTCGACGACTCTCCCGACGAAAAGGAGATACACAGCCGCATAAGCAGGGTCAAGGATATATTCGATACCAAGTATGTCGACGATACGGACGGCTTTGTAATGAGCTGCATAGGAGAGGGCGTAAAGGACACCATTAACGGAGTCAAGGTCTTCGTACTGCTCATCACAGTTATCATCGTCATCATGATCTCGGTACTCATGGAGCGCTCATTCATCTCAAAGGAGAAGCCCGAGATAGCTCTCATGAAGGCAATGGGCTTCAAGAGCAGATCCGTGAGAAGGCAGCACACTCTCAGGTTCCTTATCTCGGCTGCCATCGCGGCAGTGCTGGCGATACTGCTCAGCACCCCCGTCACAAAGCTGTGCATCGACCCCATATTCGGCATAATGGGTGCCCTTGACGGCGTGGAATACAACATAAAGCCTGTGGAGGTCTTCGCGGTCTACCCCGTTATCATAGCGGCGGCAACAGTCCTCGGCGCATACCTCACAGCCATGTACATGAAGACCATCAAAGCCTCGGATACTTCCGACATAGAATAAAGGAGATATGGATATGAGCAAGAATACAATACTCGAGGTCAAGGACCTCTGCAAGACATATATCATAAACAAGAGACAGAACAACGTGCTCAGGAACGTCAGCTTCCACATAGACAAGGGGGAAATGGTGGCTGTCATGGGTCCCTCGGGCTCGGGCAAGTCCACCCTGCTCTACACCGTTTCCGGCATGGACAAGATGACTGCGGGAGATGTGAAGTTCTGCGGCAAGAGCCTTTCCGAACAGAGTGAGAACAGCCTTGCGGAAATGAGACTGGACGATATGGGCTTCATCTTCCAGCAGATGTACATGATGAAAAACCTTTCCATCATCGACAATATCATCCTGCCTGCCGTGAAGTCCTCAAAGAAAAAGGAGAGCCGCAAAGAGATACTCAGGCGCGGTCAGGACCTTATGCACAAGCTGGGAATAAGTGAGGTCGGTGAGAACGACATAAACGAGGTCTCGGGCGGACAGCTCCAGAGAGCCTGCATCTGCCGCAGCATGATAAACGATCCGCAGATGATATTTGCGGACGAGCCCACAGGCGCTCTCAACCGCACCTCCTCAGACGAGGTCATGGAGGAGCTCACCAAGCTCAACAGTGAGGGTACTACCATAATGCTGGTGACTCACGATTCAAAGGTGGCTGCAAAGTGCTCGAGAGTGCTGTATATAGTTGACGGAAACATCAGGGGGGAGTATAATATAAAAAAGGAGCAGCCGCTCCACGACCGCGAGCGCGGTCTCAATAACTGGCTTATGGAAATGGGTTGGTAAAATGGTAGATATACTTATAGTTGAAGACAATGAGGAGCTGAGCGGACTGCTGTGCGAATTTCTCCGCGCCGAGGATTACACAGTCAGCACCGCTCCCACAGCCGAGAAAGCCTTGTCCCTGTTTGAAAAATACGGGGCAAGGCTTGTCCTGCTTGATATAATGCTCCCCGACATGGACGGCTTTGCGGTCTGCCGCAGGATAAGAGAGAAGGACAATACTCCCATAATCATGCTCACTGCAAGGACGGACAAGGAGGACAAGCTCAGCGGTATCCTCCTCGGGGCGGACGACTACATCGAAAAGCCCTACGATATAGATATCCTCATAGCCAAGATAAAGGGCATATTCAGGCGCAGACTGGCTATGGACATGATATCCGACGGGGGCATAGTCCTCAATCTCGCAGAGGGTACAGCCTCAAAGGACGGTGTCCCATTGGAGCTCACAGCAAAGGAGTTTGAGCTGCTGCACCTCCTCATCGCCAACAAGGGGCAGACTCTGGGCAAGGAGCTCATATTCAGCAGGATATGGGGCGCAGACAGCGAATCCGAGCCGCAGACCCTCACCGTCCATATCAAATGGCTCCGCCAGAAGATAGAGAACGACCCCAAGGCTCCCGAGAAGATAATCACGGTCTGGGGCAAGGGCTATCGCTGGGAGGGCTGATATGAAAGGCTTCAACAGGATAATCGCCGCAGCCGTTATCATAATGGCTGCGGTCATAATAATTCTTGACGCGGTAATGCTGAAAAGCGAAAAGCTCTCGCAGCCACTGTACAAGGTGGAGGTGAGCCGCATAGAGCGGGAGCTCTCACAGGGGGCGCAGGTAAGCGCCGGGGACTATCCCCACATCACGGGGATATACAGCTATGACGGAAGCCCCGACTTTTACAGCTCCGACGGCGAATACCTCATAAGGGAGATAAACGGTCAGATCTGGCGGATAGATTACACCGATTCCGAGCCGCACAGCAGCGGACGCACCTTTGTCCTTATGAATGTGTTCCTCCTCCTTTTCGCCGCCGCGGTAATCGGTATACTGCTCTACATCAGAAGGAGCATAATAAAGCCCTTCAACGAAATAAGCGAGCTCCCCGAAAAGCTCTCAAAGGGCAATCTCACCATTCCCCTAAAGGAGAAAAAGAGCCGCTATTTCGGACGCTTCATCTGGGGACTTGATATGCTCCGTCAGGAGCTGGAGCAGTCCCGTCAGCGCGAGCTTGAATACGCAAGGAACGAAAAGACCTTCCTGCTGTCGCTTTCCCACGATATAAAGACTCCCCTCGCCGCCATAAAGCTCTACGCAAAAGCGCTGTCCAAGGGGATATACACCACCGCCGACAAGCAGCGCTCCGCCGCAGACAGCATTGACGGCAAGGCTGACGAGATAGAGGGCATAGTCAAGGAGCTTTCCGCTAATCTCAGCAGCGACTTCATGGACTTTGACGTCCGCAGCGGCGAGTTCTATCTCTCCGAGGTCATGGACGAGATAAAGAACTATTACACCGACAAGCTGTCCGTTACGAGAACGGAGTTCAACATTGAAAAATACAGCGACTGTATGCTGTCGGGAGACCCCGACAGGCTGGTGGAGGTGCTCCAGAACATCATGGAGAACGCCGTGAAGTACGGCGACGGCAGAAGTATTTCCGTAAGCTTCTCCGAGGAGGAGGACTGCCGCCTCATAACCGTTGCCAATACGGGCTGTACCCTGCCCGATGAGGAGCTGCCCCATATTTTCGACAGCTTCTGGCGGGGCTCCAACACAGGCAGCCAGAGTGGGAGCGGTCTGGGACTCTACATCTGCCGCAGGCTCATGGCTCTCATGAACGGCGATATATATGCGGATACGGATTCGGGCACCATGAAAGTCACAGTGGTCTGCCGCAAGCCTGAATGATAAACAGCTGATACAAGGGGACGCAAGTGTGCGCCCCCTGTTTTGTTTTCTCTGACCGCTGATATTTTTTCTTTATAAGTTGTAAACAAATTTCAATATTCCTGTTATGATATATTCATTGACTTCGCATACTCAAAATGGTATCATGTGAGTATAAGATCACCATAAAAGGAGTGTGTGAACATGAAACGATCATTATTACTATTAGCATTAGCAGGAACCCTCTCCCTCACAGCCTGCGGAAGCGATCAAAAACAGGATACTCCCCGACCGCGCAACGGTGAATTCACTGTGGGGGATTATGCCGAAAATGAAACCGCTGCGGCAGAATCCGCAGACACCGAAAACAGCGATGCCACAGCTATGGACTATAAGCAGTCAGAGCCCAAGCTCATCGACACGAAAATGCTGGTCTATTCATGCGATATGAGCATTGACGTTCTCGATTTCGATAAGTCCCTTGACAGGATACACGAGCTTATCAGCAGCTACAATGGATTTATCGAGAGCGAGGTCTACTCCGACGGCGGTTCTTCGAGCCAATGGGTATATTCCGACGACGAAAAGTGGAAGAGCCTCAGCGCCGTCATAAGAGTCCCCAGCGCAAGCTACGACAGCTTTTGCAGCGATATCGAGGATGTGGGCGACCTGAGACGCAAGAACGCCTCTGTGGAAAATCTCAGCACGGAATACTCCGACCTGAAAACGACTCTCGCTATCTATGAGGCAAAGGAGCAGCGCTATCTCGACCTGCTGGAGTCTGTCAAAAACGAGTCAGACGCCATACAGTACGAAAACGAGCTGACGGATATACAGATACAGATAGCTACCCTGAAGACCCGTATGAACACCATCGAGAACGATGTGGCGTACTCCTACATAAACCTCTCCGTCAACGAGGTAAGGAAGTATACTGACAAGCCCGTGGTAAAGAAAACAGATACATTCGGTCAGAGACTGAAGAACACGGCTTCCGAGACATGGAGCTCATTCCTCGAATTCCTTGAAAAGCTCCTGTTCGTTGTCATAAGGGTACTTCCCTATCTGCTCCTGTTTGGTATCATCGCATTCATCATTGTAAAGCTGGCAAAGCTCATATCAAAGCTTGCGGAGAAATACCGCGCAAAGCACCCCAAGCCCGTAAGGCCTGCTCCCGTATATATGCAGGCTCCGCCAATGTATCCTGCTCCTCAGCAGATGCCCGTGCAGAACAGGGCACCCGTTCAGGGACCGCCTCCTCCGCCTAAGGAAAAGGCTGCCCCTAATGTCGATAAAGCCGACAAAAAAGACGATAAAGACGCATAACATACAATAGGAAAAACCCCGATATCAAGGGCGACACTAATATAGAATGTTATAGCATATTATCGGGGGAAAACCTTTCTGAGGAAAGGTTCTTCCCCCGAACCCCTTTTCCAAAGACTTTTAGCTGATTTTCCCTCGGATAGGGCACACAAAAATAAAAAGCCATGTAGTTATACAGGGTGTGCCCTATCCGGGGAAAATAAAACCGAAAGTTTTAGGGGAGGAGTTTGAGGAGAGACCCTTTTTCAAAAGGGTCCTCCTCAATAATAAACTGTAAATCTTCTATATAAGTACCGCCCTTAATATATCGGGGCTTTTCCATATACTTTACAAAGGAGTGTGGATATCATACGCCGAGTTTCTGACGGCATTCCTCATAGTAGGAAAAATCATCAAATTCTTCTTTAACTATGCGCCAGTCGCCGCAGGCGGGGTCAATTGCAAAGCTCATCAGCTCGCAGCCGCCCATACCTGCTGAGATGTCATATGTATAATAAGGTATTATGGCTGTAAACGATGTATCCGTCCTGTCTTTTATTATGACAGGGTAGTCTTCAAATAAGTTCATCACAGGATGTCTTCCGTTCGGGTAGAAGGTATTCTGATAAAGCTTTCCGTTGTGGTCTATATATGCAACGCTGTACTGCTGACTGTTGCCGAGGACAGGTCCGAGACCTGATCCATCCGAGACAAGGGTGCAGCCGTAGTAGCTGTCCTTCCAGCCGTCTGAATAGTACAAGCTGTTGTAATAGTTGATGATATCGGCTGTACTGCCGAAACGGCTGTCAGTTACACGGGCAAAATATGCGGTATGTGTATTGCAGTATGTCGGAGGATCCAGCGACAAGTCGCGGGTATAAAACTCAACAGAAGGGTCAACATCGAATGTGATGTAGTCGCTGTCATCTGTCTCCATTACTCTGAAGGTAAGAAGGTTTGAAAGCTCCTGACTTCTTACGAAGAATTCCTCTGCTCTCTCTCCCAGAGCAGCGTCAACGGAAAGACCGCTGCTCACGGCACCGCCGCCTGCGGACGAGCCCGATGAAGATGCTGCTTCTCCGCTTGATGAGCTGCCGCCTGCGGTACCATTGGCTGCTGTGGTCACTGTACCTGCGCCTGCATTATTATCAGATGTACCGCCTTCTCCCGTTACGGCAGTTGTGGAAGTAGTCGTTACGGAAGAACCGCTCACGCCCGTTAAAGCTGTGGTGGTGCCTGTTGCCCTTTCGGTGGTGACTGTAACGGCAGGAGTTACCACACCGCCGCCGCCACCGCTGTGTCTGCGTAAAAGGGTAGTGCTGCCGATCAGCAGACCTGCTACGAGTATAAGCGATGCTGCTGAGCAGACCGGAGCCAGCCATGCAGGTCTTCTTATGTGTTCTGCTCCCGAAACGGTCTCACCGCTCATGGTTATATTATTATCTCTCTCTGTTCTGTTTCTTTCGATTTCTCTCTTTTTCATTCTGTATTTCCTTTCGCTTGCCGCGAAAAGTCTTTCCATCTGTGCATCATATATCTCGGGGCACTTGTCTGTGAGTATATCCATAGGTTCTTCCTCTGCATTTCCGAGCATATCGAATAAGTTTCTTTTTCTCATATCCTGTGCCTCCTTACTTTGATATACCGACTTCGGCAAGCTTGCCGCGCAGCTTCTGAACAGCTCTTGTACATCTTGAACGTACCGATGACGGATTCATGGAGACGTTCCTTGCTATCTCGGAAGATGTGCGGTTATAGTAAAATTTCTGTATAATTATAGTGGAATCAGGTTCCCCCAGCTCCGCTATCTTGTTAAGGAGGACTCTGCGGAGTTCAGAACTGTCCACACGCTCGTCAACACTGAAATCAGAGACGAGCTGCTGCATATCGTCCTCGTCCTCATATACGACATGGCTGTTTGCAGCAGACAGGCTCCTGAACCTGTCGATAGCCGTTCTTTTTGCCACGGTGCCTATATAGCCCTTTATATCGCCCACATAGGCTTCCTCGTACTCGAATTTTATAAAGACATCCGCAAAGACGTCGCTGACGCACTCCTCGATATCCTCCTGAGTACCACAGCTTCTCAGCTTATTGAAAACAATGGCATACACATACCTGCCGTACTCCCTGATGAGCGCCCTGTGACAATCCGTGGGAGACCTGTCAAGCATATTTTTCAGCTCGCTGCCTGTCATGTTCATTCCTCCTAATATTGATGTAAGGTCGACCTTTCATAAACAACATTCGTCCTCCGAAAGCAAATTGCTGCACTGATTTATATATTTTTTTATTTTAACTATAAGAGCTTGCGGACGATATTCCGTTTCTTCTCTATTTACAGCCATTTCAGGCGAAAAAATAAAAGCGGCTGATGGTCTCTCAGCCGCTTTTATCATGAACACACCTTTATATATCTTCTCTTCTAATTATAACCTGTTTCACCGTTCATTATCATCTCCATAGTCACGGGAAGCACCTTGTACTCGCCGAGGACGAACTTTTCCAGCACGGCAACGTCTGCAGATGTCACCTGTCCGTCTTTCAGCATATCCGCGCTCTCAAGCTGAAGATCATTGAGCTCGATGCGGTCTGCCAGATACTTGTTGATGGTAATGATATCGAATGTATTTATCTCGCCGTCACCGTTTATATCTCCCGAACCCACGGGAACTGTCTTGTATCTCTCGGGGATATACTCATCTTCGAGAGAACCGTCCACCCTTACGAATATCTGCTCCCAGTAGTACTTGTACTCGCTGTTTGGGTCATAGGAAACGGAAACACCGATATGTGTATAATCGGGATTGAGTATGGATTTCCAGTGATTTGGCGAATTTTTCCACTGATCAAACGTCGCCTCGGCATTATTTGAGCCTGCGGCGATATTCTCCGCAGCCTTCGTCCACGGAACGAGACTGTCGTCAATGACTGTAAAAAATCTGTATTCCTCTGTGCCGTCAGGCATTATCGTAGGTCCCGGGCGGTCGTGACTGAAGTTGAAAATGCACTCTCTCGAGCGGACATTTGACACATCATTGAGATAAGGAACAGCTTTCAGCGGCTTGATGCCTGCTTCTGCCCTTGCCTCGTTGGTGAGCCACAATATCTCCTCAGCCATTTGTGCGAGGTCGTCCTCCGGATCGGCATGGGCGTCTGAATAAGGAGCTCTTGAAATACAGCATACAGATATGAACGAAGCTATAATAACAGCCAGCACTCTGCACGCAAAGCTTTTCACGCTGCTCATACAAACACCTCCCGAAAATAAGATATCTGAACTAATTACAGTTTAGCACAAATAAATATATTTTTAAAGAGGATATAGATAGTTTTAGCAGATTTCACAATAAAAATCTACTTTTTGTACAATAAAAATTTTACAGGCGGTAATATTCATCCTTCTTTATCCGAAAAATAATTGAAGAATTTGCCTATATACCGTTAATCTTTTTTGCTATTCTTAATTATTTCAGAAATCCTGCCGTAGTATTTGTCAAGAGATACGATGGCAACGTTAAGATAATCCTCCATCTGGTCTCTGGGGTCCTTGCCTGCAAGGATAGCACTTGTCAGTACCACAAGCTCGCCATTGTGCTCGATGTACATCTTGCAGCCGAAGCTCTCCGAATCAGCGTTGAAGTCGTTGATGACCTGATAAAGGTCAAGACCTACGCTTGTGAACTTCGCAGTGTGATTGAGCGCCAGTGTCAGCGCCTGATTATCGGGATTGAAGTGTATGAACACATAGGGAGCTACCTCATGATGGGGCAGCTTTGTGCGGAATCTGATCATATTAGCATCATTGTCGTTAAGCTCATAGGGAACACTGCGGCTCTCGAGAAGTCCGCAGAAGTCGGCTACTATGGGGTTCATTACTACTTTATCGTCCATTGTTATTTCCTCCGTTAAGGTAATTTTTCGGTTAATTTGCTATAAATCAATTATACCACACCTGCACGAATTTGTCAATAATGTTTAAACGGAAAAAGCGCCCGTTTCCGAGCGCTTTCCCCTTTAGGGTGGTTTATATGAAAAATGAAGATGTCATGTAAAACGGGACAGAGTCTCAGTTGTCCCTGAATTGCTCCATATATGTCTGGAGTCCCTGACGGGTAGTCATCTCGCTGACGGTAAATGTAAACGAGCCGCCTTCTCCACCGTCGCCTGCATATGCCGTATAGGTCTTTCCCTTTTCAAGGAGAGGAGTGCTGATGACCAGATGGTCGTAGGAATGCACGGGAGCATATCTCAAAAGCTCCTTTCCGCTCTCGTCCTCAAGG